>Ga0307380_10009013_pt1 | contig 12702 bp, 18 predicted proteins | sample UN3MG_FD_202239 | JGI IMG/M metagenome (GOLD analysis project Ga0307380, IMG submission 202239) | Soil microbial communities from Risofladan, Vaasa, Finland - UN-3 | ecosystem: Environmental > Terrestrial > Soil > Coastal area > Acid sulfate soil | place: Finland: Risofladan, Vaasa | collected... | reverse complement strand
TTACCAGGCAATGGTTTATGGCGTGTAAAATGGACCAGGAAGCTGGTAAAAGCGGGTGAGAAGCAGAGAGAAGGATGGTGGGGTGGGGTAGAATGCCGCCAGAAGTCCGATCTTTTCCATGAAAACGAAGACATCTTGGGCGAGGCCAGTGAAAGGGCCGGGCACCCCCGCGTGGCGGGGGCCACTCAGTGGGGAAAGACGCCAGCCGCCTCGCCTCTTCGAGAACCGAGTACCTGGCTGTCCCTGAAGGCCCTCCTGGACCCGTACGGCCGAGGAGGAGGGGGCGAGATTGCGTGGCGGGCCTCGACCCCCGCCCCGGTGCAAATCCGGACCAGGGCTCGGTCCTCGAAGACCCGGGCCTCCGAACGACATTTTTTCGTGCGGATTGAATGGATTGGGAGGGGGCTCGGGCATCGATTTGAAAGTGTAGGCACCTGGAGGAACGCCCCCGTGTGCGACGGGAAGCGGGTGCTGGGCCACCCAGCAGAACCTGGTGACGCCCTCTCCCCAGGAGCCTCAGCCTCGGAATTGAAAGTGCCCACGGTTCCGACCCTGGGCTAAAATGCGGGAACACACCGGCGGGGAGAGCGAAAGTCCTCCGTGGGAAGAAGTCTTGGGAGTGGATTTGAAAGTCCACACCCTGGCTCCCCCGCCACTCCCCCTCCAACGGGACCGACGGGTAGGGTCTCAGCCTCCGATTTGAAAGTGCACGCACTTCCGGCCGCCTGGCCGCTGCGGGAACGCCACCGGCGGGGATAGCCTCGGCGATCGAATTGAAAGTCCACGCACCCCCGGCCCCCCGGGGACTGCGGGAACCCCGCCATCGGGAAAGCGCGCGCGAGCGCGCACCCCTGGGCGCGCGGGGCGCGCGGGCGCGGCGCGCGATTCCTCCCCTGATGGGGAGTTCTTGGATTCTTTCGGCGGAATTCTTCCGGCGACCCGTCACTTCCCGCATCCGGGATCGTACCTTTCCCCCGTTGAACGAAACCACCACCACGGAGGAAGCGATGGACGAGAACGAAAACGACTGCCCCGTATGCGGGGGCGTGCTGGTTCCCCTCGGGACCCTCGGCATCCGGGACTACTTCCGGTGTCGGGACTGCGGCATGGACTGCTCGCACGAGACGGGGACGGTTTACCTCCCGAACGTAGAGGAGGACGGTTTGCCGGAATTCTGAGAACGACCCGACACTTCCCGCACGGGGGATCGTACTCTTCTCCCGTTCACCACCACCACGGAGGCAAGAATGCCCGGAATGACCGGAGCAGTGCTGTACGAAGGCCCGAGCCTGATCGACGGGGAGCCCGTCGTGGCCGTTCTGACGGGGCTTGCCCGTCCTTCTTCCAACCTCAAGACCGGGGTCATGAGTCAGGCTTGGCTGATGCGCGCCGATCTTGACCCGCTGGCGGCGCTTCACCGGGGGCTGGACCGCTCAGTGTGCGGGGACTGCCCGGGGCGCGGCTGTACCGACTCCGGAGTCTGCCGGGAGCGCTTTTGCTACGTCAACCTCTCGAAGGCGGTTCGGAACGTCCACCGCGCGTGGAAGCGCGGGAACTACGACGCGCCGCTCTCCATTGTGGAGGCCGTGGCGAGCTACCGCCCGACGCGGATGGGCGCGTACGGGGAGCCTACCGCCATTCCGTTGGAGGCGTGGGACCCGGCGCTGGGGAAGGCGGGGCGCACGGGGTATACCCACCGCTGGCGCGTGGCCGATCCCCGCTGGAAGCGCTTCCTCATGGCGAGCGTGGACACTCCCGCTGAGCAGGTCGAGGCCAGAAACGCGGGCTGGCGCACGTTCCGCGTGCGGCTCCCGTCCGAGCCTCTGATGCCTGGGGAGGTAGTTTGCCCGGCGAGCAAGGAGGGCGGCATGCGCACCACGTGCGAGCGTTGCCTGTTCTGCAAGGGGGGCAAGGGCGCGAGCGTGGCGATCGTCGCGCACGGGCAAGGGGCGCGGGCTTACGAGCGCTGGCGAGCCCGAAACGAAAACTGAGGAATTCCGGGCGCGGGCCGACACTTCCCGCGCCCGGGATCGTACTCTTCTTGCGTTGAAGGAAACCACCACCACGGAGGATCGAGTATGCAGGACATCTACGTTCACCTGTTCCACGGGCGGGACACCGCCGACGAGGATGTGGAATGCGGCGGCTACTCCGGCCCGGTCGTCGGGCCGTTCGAGGGCTTCCAGACGACCTACCAGAGCAACCCGCGCGGGATCATCGGCGGCGATCTGGCGTGGCGTATGGCGATCCCGGCGGGGACCGATCTGGTCTACTTCCGGGGGAAGTTCTACGGGGAGTACACCGTGCTCGGGCGCGAGAACGTCGAGCACCTGACGCGGGATGGCTATGCCAAGCTGATCTCCCCGGAGGACCTGAGCCCGGCGGAGCGCGGGGAGGCTTGCGTTTCCTGCGGCGGCTCGCTGGTCGGCCGGATCGTGGACGACGTTCTCGGGCTGGAACTCTGCGAGAAGTGCGCGCCCGCGCCGGAACTCCCGGAGTGGGCGGAGGACGTGGCGCGCGACGCCGTGCGCGGGCTGGTCGAACTGGCCGTGAACGGGGACGAGAACCCGCACTACTCGCGCGACGACGTGGCGGGGAGCCTCGGCTGGCTCGCCCGGCATATCCTCGCGGGGAAGCCGGTTCCGGACCCCCGGATCTGGATCTGAAAAAAACCGGGGCGCGGCCGTCACTTACCGCGCCCCGGATCGTACTCTTCTGGCGTAAACGAAACCCTCACCACGGAGGCACAACGGAATGAAGTTGGACAAAGGTTCACTGGCCGCGCTGGTCTGCACGGCGAAAGAGAAGCACCGTTACGCCCTGAACGGGCTGAACATCACGGCGACGGAAGTGCAAGCGACGGACGGCCTGATGCTGATCCGCGTGAAGCACCCGGAGCAGGACGACGGGCACGAGGGGGACGCGCCGTTCATCCCCAGGATCATCGACGCCAAAAGCATCGAAACGGCGGCGAAGTCGCTCGACTCGAAGTCCCCCTGCCGGGCGTTCGGCGAGGTCTGGATCGACGTGGACGCGAGCAACGCGAACGGCCACGTGCACGCGAGCGTGCCGTGGGGTAACACCCGGGCCGACGTGAAGCTCGAACCCATCGACGGGACGTTCCCGGCGGTGGAGGCCGTCACCCCTGACCCGGGCGGATACACCGCCGCCGTCCGTCTCAACGTGGACAGGCTGGTGAAGCTCGGCAAGGCGATCCGGGAAGTGCAGAAAGTGCGCGGACTGGGGAACGAGGACGTGTTCACCCTGAAGATCTACGGCGGGGAGAACGGGAAGTGCTCGATCAACCCCGTACGTCTGGAGTCGGTAGGCGGGGAGGTCGTCGCGGTACTGATGCCCATCGTGGCGGAATGATGGAGGCGGTCCTTGACTGTCTCTGGAGAGCGTTCATTACACTTCTGGCGACGGTCGCGGTCGTCTCTTTCATCTGTTGCGCGATCTTCTCCGCGATCTTCGGCAGGAAGTGAGAAGAATTCCCGGATGCGGGCGTCACTTCCCGCATCCGGGATCGTACTCTTCTAGCAATCAGGGGGGGCAAGTCGCCCCCCCGCTTCTCCACGGAGGCAAGTCGAATGAGTGCATTCGTAGTTGACAGAAACACTATCCGCGTGCTGGTCGAGGCGGCGCTGATCGTCGGCGAGCGCCCCGGTCGTCGGGGCTTCAGCGTCTTCCACAATGGCGCGCGCGTGCGGGTGGTCGAGGACGACCAAAGCGCCGGGCACGCGGGGGAGATCTCCGCGAGCGAGTTCGGACAGAGGCTCTGGGATGAGAACATCCGGAGCGTGCTGTACCGCTACCCCCAGTGCGGGACCCCGGGCGGTGGATACGACCCGGAAAACCTGCCGGGCGGCGACGAGGACGGGTTCAAGTACACTCACCGCCGGGCGTTCGGGTGGACGCCGGAGCCTGGCCTGATCTTCTCCGCGATCAACTGCATCGACTACCAGTCATGCGAGCATGACGAGTGGGAGGCGTCGTTCGCGTGGAGGGCGCTGTACCAACTGCGGTGCGACTGGTGCGATCGCGTGCCGGGCGACGTGGGCTTCAACATTCCGGAAATTCCGGAGAGTTCGGTGATCCGACTCTCTGATCTCTGCCGGAGGAAGTGAAAAGAATTCCCGGGTGCGGCCGACACTTACCGCACCCGGGAGTGTACTCTTCTGACAATGAAGGGGAGTTACACAATACCACCACGAGAGGACACGAGAACAATGAGTGAGAAGAAAGAGCTTCGGCACTACACCTGCGGGTGCGGCGTCACTGTTGCATTCTGCCAGAAGTGCAATCTGCGCACGGTGGAAGTCGAAACAACGGACCACCTGAGCCTGTGCATGACGTGCGCGCAGGACTCGCACCTGCCGTGCCCCCAGTGCGGGGACGTGGTGCCGTCGGCCGAGATCGACGAACAGGCGTGCCTGGCCTGCCGCGTGTTGGACGCGGAGCGGTACGACGGGGACAACCAGCGGCGGCGGCGTGGCCTGTTCGAGGCTGAGCGCATCCTCCTGCTCGTTCTTCAGCACGGGCCGGAGTCCGGCTGGCTCGGGTCGTTAAACCCGGAGCTTGCCCTGCGTGGTGTGCGGATAGCGCACCATTCCGGGTAAGTTCTCCGTGGAGGGGGGGCGGTGGCTCGGAGCTACCGCCTCCCCCAATTTCCATTCCGGCCGTCACTTCCCGCACGCCAGATCGTACTCTTCAGGCAATCAAGGGGGGCGGGTCGCTCCCCATCACCACGGAGGAACACCATGAAGACACCTTGGGGCGAAAGCCAGACTGAGGAACAACTGGCCCCGGGCATCACGTATTACACGACGGCCTCGCACGGCGGCATCCGCATTGACCGGAAGCGGCTGGCCGAGATGCCCGCCTTCCTGAAGCCCGCCTCGTTCGGCGAGTACGGTCAGGAGTGGTTCGAGGAGGACTGCGAGTCGGCGCTGGTCATGCTGGCGTTCCGGCACCTGCCGTGCTTCGCCGCGCGGCTGAAGGACACGGTCCGGATCGTCCGGGAGTATTACCCGGTGGCGTTCCGGAAGTGGCGTGACTCCCTGCCCCGCACCTGCCCCACCTGCCGGGGGAGCGTGGCCGTGAGGCTGAACTACAACCCGGACGAGCCTGGGGTGTGCGGCGACGCCTTCCACGGGCTGGGCACGTTCTGGGCACGCGGACGGTGCGAGGGATGCGGGGAGTTTTCCGACGATTGCAACTGCTCGCCGTGCATCGGCTGCGGAAAGAAGGGATTGCCCCTTCACGCCGATCATCGGTGCCCAGACTGTCACCCTGAGAATTCCGGCGAGTAGCCGTCACTTCCCGCACCGAGGATCGTACTCTTCAGACAATCAAGGGGGGCGAGTCGCCCCCCGTTTCTCACGGAGGACGCGATGGAAATCAAGGCGACGAACCTTCTCGGCGAGATCATCGCCGGGGAGCACGACGGACTGCTCGATGAGATCGCCAACATGATCCGCGAGCGCAAGCGCATCCTGCGGGACTGCGCGACCACGGCGGCCCGCTTCACCCTGAACGTGGGCGACGTGTGCGTGCTGCACGGGCTCTCCCCTCAGTACATCAACGGGAGCCGGGTCGAGGTCCGCGAGATCATGAAGACCCGGGCAAGCGTGAAGCTGCTCGACGGGGCCGACCCCCGCGCCGTGCGCCGCTTCGGTTACGGCTGTGTGCGCGTGCCGCTGGCCTGCATCGAGGCCGAGTGACCCGAGAAGAATTGCCCCCCGGCTGAGGACCGGGGGGCTTTTCTGATTCTGCCTTGGGCATGGAATTGAAAGTGCGCACGCCCGTATAGGGCCAGGATCAACGGGAACCGACGGCAGGCTTGGGCACCGAATTGAAAGTGCGCGCGCACGCATGGGGGGAGTCGCGTCGGGAACCGACGGCAGGCTTGGCCTCGGGATTGAAATTGAAAGTGCGCGCAAGCGCATGGGGCGGGATTCCTGCGGGGACGCCGACAGGCTTGGGCGCTCGATTGAAAGCGCAGGCTCGCGCGAGGAATTGAAAGTCCACACGGTTCCGTCGGCAGGTAGCGGTGCGGGGAGCCCCGCGAGAGGAAGGGGTAAGGCGGGGGGCGCTCACGCGCCCCCTCCCGCCGTGGCGAAGCTCTCGGCGTGCTGTTCAAGCTCGGCCAGGCGCGCTACCTGCCATTCCGTCCGGTGAAACGTGGCGCGCAAGTGCCGAAGCTCGCCGCGCAAGCTCGCGGCGGTAAGGAAGTTCTCCGCGCTCGGGAACCGTTCCCGAAACTCGCGCCAGTCGTCCGGCCCGATCATGCTCAAGTTCATGCCGTCCTCCGTGGGGACCATTCCCCCCTTAAGTGAATGAAAGATACCCTCCCCCGTGCGGTAAGTGACGGCCCGGAAAAAGAAAACTGAATCGGCGTTTGGCCGACACTTCCCGCAAGCCAGATCGTATTGTTCAATCGTTCAAGGGGGGAAGCGCCCCCCACTACCCCACGGAGGCTGATATGGGAATGAAGGAACAAGCGGAAGCCACCACCCGGTGGATGATCGCTCGCATCGAGGAAGCGCTGGCGTCCGGTGAGAAGTTGAACTGGGCGACGGGGCACGAGAACGGCTTGCCGGTGAACTTCACGACCGGAAAGTTCTACCGGGGCTGGAACGTGTTCCGGTGCTGGATGGCGGGTTTCGAGCGCCCCTTGTTCGCCGGGGCTGGCCAGATCAAGGCCGCTGGCGGTAGGGTGAAGCGCGAGGAATGGAGCGCGCCCACGTGGATACAGCTTTGGACCAAGCGCGAGTTGGACGAGATTGACCCGCGCACGGGGCTGAAGCGCGTCTACTGGTACTCGAAAGCGCTCAAGGTCTGGAACGTCGAACAGTGCGACGGGCTGGACGAGGACAAGCTGGCGCGCATCAAGCGCCCCACGGGTGCCGAGTCCGACGAAGCGCTGGACGAGTTCTTCGGCGAGGCCGCAAGCGCGGACGGTTTCACGGTCCGCGAGGGGGCATCCGCGCTCCCCTGCTACGCTTTCACGGTGGACGAGGTACGCATGCCCGACCGGGCCGCGTATCACGGCGGGAAGCGCTACTATGCCGATCTGGCGCACGAGTTCGTTCATGCGACGGGGCACGAGTCCCGGCTGGACCGAGGCTTGTTCGCGCACGGTCGCGAGGACTACTCGAAAGAGGAACTGGTGGCCGAGTTCGGAGCGGCGATGCTCGGGGCGATGCTCGGGTTCGACGGCGGGAAGGAGGCCGAGAATAGCGCGGCTTACCTCCGGGGCTGGCTCCGGGCACTCGGGGACGATCCGACACTGCTGGCGAGCGCGGCGAGCGCGGCTCAAAAGGCCGTGGACCGGATCATGGAAAAGGCCGGGGCACTCGCTCCGGCCGAGGCCGACCCGGCGATGGCAGACTGAGAAAAACCTCAGAATTCCGGGGCGCGGGCGACACTTCCCGCGCCCCGGATCGTATCTTTCAATCGTTCAAGGGGGGAGCGCTCCCCCCACTACCCCACGGAGGTAAGCATGAGGGATCTGGACGTTCTGGCGCTGGCGAAAGCGGTAAGCACGGCGGCGCTGAAAGCGGCGCGCGATGGCGTAGAGCCGGGCGCGTACGACGTGGACCTGCTGGTGCGGGTGCGCGGGGGCATCAAGGTCGGCGAGGACTATGAGCAGAGCCTGACGCAAAAGGTGAAGCCCGTGGACCTCTGGCTTGCGACCCTGGACCTACTCGCGGAGCACGTCACCGAATCGCTGATACGGCGCATCGCTGAGCGCGCCGCAAGCGGCGACGCGGGCCGGTCGATCCGGCGCGAGGAAAACCTCAAGGCCGCGACTGAAAGCGCGCTGGCGCTTGTCCGGGAAGTCACCCGGAGCACGTGCAAGGGGAAAGTGACCACCGCCTTGACGGCTGAAACCGTCGAGGCCGACGTGGAAGCCCCCCGCGTGACGGTCCGGGCCGACTGAGAAAAACCGGAGAATTCTGGCGTGCGGGCGACACTTCCCGCACGCCAGATCGTACCTTATAAGCACTGAAGGGGGAGGGACGACGAGCGGACAGTAGCCGGTGAAGTTCAGACGGCTTGCCCCCGCGCGCTTTTCTTCCCCTTCGGTGTTTTTCTTCCCGGGAGGCGACACTTCCCGCACGACGGATGGTATCTTTCAAGTGTAATCGAGGGGGGGGGACGGTTCCCCATAACCCCGGAAAGGAGACCGGCTTGCGATAAAGCATGAGCGGCCCCGCTAGGGCGCGCCGACTGGCGCGAGGGGTCGGAATTGCACGGGGTCAACCTAGATACCCGGAGCACCGACGGAGGACGAAGTATGACCACCCGCGAAAACAAGACTACTGGCCGCAAGGCCACGAACGACGGCTGGGCGAAGCACCTTCGCCCCTACTCCAAGCGCCGGGCGAATAAGGCCGCGCGCAAGGCCGGGAAGGCTGAAATTTCCTAAGATCAGCCGACACTTCCCGCGCGCCAGATCGTATCTTTCAAGTGTCAAAGGGGGGGTGGGTTAGAGTCACCCCCCCCCACTACTACCCACGGAGGCGAGCATGAGTTTTGTCGATGAAATGGTCAAGGCCGCTGGCGTCACCGGCGGTATGTGCGGGTGCGGCATGGTGCGGCTGGACTGGGCTGAGGAAAACCTCACCCCGGAGCAGTGGGCAAAGCTGGAGGCCGAGGACGGCCTGAGCGAGCTTTGCGACGACTCGTGCGAGTTCGAGGAGTCGCACGGGTTCGACTGCGAGTGCGGTCTGTGCCGGAGCCGCTACGATCAGGGGGGCGCGTACAGCGCCGAGGGAGAGTTCCTCGGCCGGACCCCGTGCGGGTGCGAGGACGCCCCGTGCTGCGGGTGCGGCTACTGAGAAAAACCTGAGAATTCCGGCGTGCGGCCGACACTTCCCGCACGCCGGAGTGTATCTTTCAAGTGTAATCGAGGGGGGGCCGGGAGCCCTGACGGGAGCGAGGCTACGCGCAACCGAGTCGGCTGAGCGCCCCCCCCACTACCCACGGAGGCAGACATGGGCGTTGACTTTCACGCGGTACGCTTCAACCGGGCGAAGGGGTGGATGGAGATCATCCCGGGGACCCCGGACCACCACTTCTGCAACTCGAACGCGGGGATCGTGCTGGACGCGCTCGGGCTGGACCTGGCCCCGGACTACTGCGGGAGCATGAAGCCGGAGGAGTTCGACCGGCGCTTCCAGCGGTACGAGGCCGCGTTCGCGCAGGGGCGCGGCGAGGAGTTCGCCCGCACCACCACCGACACCGGCCCCGACACCGGGCACTGCCGGGTGATTTCCTTCGGGATCAGCGCGGAGGACGTGCGGCGTCGCCTGCACGCGCTCGCGCTGGTGGTGAAGTTCGCCCGGGAGCACGGGGGCGAACTCGGGTGGGGGTAGCGCCCCACTTTCTTTCGGAATTCCCCCGGGCGCGCGTCACTTACCGCGCCCGGGATCGTATCTTATAAGCACTGAAGGGGAGGGGCGAAGTAGAGCCTCGGGCACGGGAGCTACCCGGACGCGGGAAAGCCACCACGGGGACCACCGCCCCCTCCTCGACAGTACCCTTCGGGGAATGAGTGAAGCCGCTGGCTCGCAAACGCCAGACGGGTTGCTCCGTCGAATAGAGTAGGGGCGGGTAGCAAAGGTGGCCCCCCCTCGCACCCGGCGGCTTCACCGATTTCCTGAATTCGCGCGACACTTACCGCGCGGCAGATCGTATCCTTTAAGCACTGGAGAGGACGAGCGGGGCCGCATGGTGCGGCGTCTGACATCCGCGTAGAACGGTACGTTGGCCGGTCGCGAACGGCTTTCGGTCCGGAGCGCCCGTCGAACGGCGCAAGCGCGGCGAACCCACGGAGGCCACCGTGGGGGGTGTCCATCGCCCCGGAAACGGGGAGACGCTGGTGGGTTCGAGTCCCGCCTGGCCCTGCCCGACTTCTCTGGAACGGACGGCGCGGGGGACGGAAGCACCCGACCACGTGTGCGGGCGCAAGCTAAACCGTGGCAACCTCGTTACCCGTCAAGGCGGGAGGCGGGGCCGGGAGAGGTAACCGCCCGTGCTCCCCTCCCGACCTGAATTTTTCGGATTGACCCGACACTTACCGCATGAAAGATCGTACCTTTCAAGTGTCAAAGGGGGGGGTGAGTAAGCTCCCCAAACATAGCGAGAAAGCTCCCCCCCACTACCCTCACCCACGGAGGCTCGAATGGCTGATTACATTCTCACCCGGGACGGCAAGGAAGTCACCCGGGGGACGGAACTGCACTGCCTGAAGTGGCTGCACGCCCGTCACGGCTACTCTGCATCGCACGCGCTGGCCCATGAGGGGTACGCGCTGAAGCAGGAGTGTCCGATGGACTGCTTCAACCTCACGGCCCCGGGCACGGTGTGCGAGGCGCACGCCCGGGCGATGCCGGAGGAGTCCGGCTGGCCGGACGGCGAGTTCATCGACGGATACGACGACTGATGACTCGCGGGTAGGGGCGGCACGGCTTCGGCCGTCCCGTCTCTTTCCGTGGGTGGAAAGCAAGCAGGACCGGCGGTTCGGTGTCCTTTCCGTAGGGGACCCGGACCGCCACTTTCTTTTCCACTTTCTCCCCGGGACCCGACACTTCCCGCACGCCAGATCGTATCTTTAAGTCAATGAAGGGGGAGGACAAGCCGCCCCCGCAACCCACGGAGACTACCATGAGCAAGGGCGCTTACGACTTCAAGGCGAAGACCGCGCAGTACCGGAAGTACGACGACGCGAGCCTGGCCTATGCGGCGAAGGACATTCGCGAGGCGATCGCGGCGTGGCCGGACGGCCCGAACGCGAACTGGTACGCGGACGACCTGCACACCGTGGCCGGGGAGATCGCCCGGCGCGCGGCGCGGTCCGCTCCGGCCTGCCCGGCCTGCGGGAAGTAAACCTGAGAATTCCGAGCGCGGGGCGACACTTCCCGCGCTCGGGATCGTATCTTTCAAGTGTCAAGGGGGGACGACTCCCCCCGCAACCCACGGAGGCAAGAATGGCAAACCAGACCGTGCCGTACGTCGAACCCGACTGCACCATTACCCACGAGGGCCGGGTGTTCGAGTCCGGCGGTGCGGCTATCACCGAGGATCGGCTCGTGGCCTACCTCGCGCCCGCTGGCGTGCTCACCGACTGGCACGGCCGGAAGATCGGGACCTACACGGTGACCTCGACGTGGCGCACGCCGGGCTCGTTCATGTCGGAGAGCATGAGCCAGATCCGGGCCTGCGTCGGCCCCCGGACCTACACGGGCCGGAGTGCTGGCGAGGGGATGGTACTGAGGGCCAGACGGCTCGCTTCGGAACTCCGCGAGGCCCAGGATCGGAATTGAAAGTGCGTGCGCGCGGATATGCGCGTGCGGTCGAATTCGCCCGGCGGGGTTCGCTCCCGCCGGGCCTTTTCTTTTTGGCCTTGCCCTTGGAATTGAAAGTCCAGACTCGCGGATTCCCGCGACCTTGGAATCTGACCGGCGGGTTCGCCTGGCCCCCCGCGCGCCGCGCGCGCCGCGCCCCCCGCGCCCGCGAGACTCTCGGATTGAGAATTGAAAGTGCAGGCTCGCCTCTCGAATTGAAAGTAGAGGCTCAGGCACCGAATTGAAAGTGCACACCCACGGGGACGCCGGGATACTGCGGGAACCGCTCCTGCGGGTATGCGCCCGCGCCCCCGCGCCCCCGGCCGCGCCCGCGCCCGCGAGATTTCCGTGTTCAAAAAAATCACCGACTAAGTTTCACTTGGTCGAAAAAAATGGACACTAACAAGACCCGTCAATTGCCGAATAGAAATAACGAATTTTATCAATCTGAGAATTCGTCTCATTTTGAGAAAGTGAGATTCTCTCGACACTTCCCGCAATCCGGATCGTATCTTTCGAGTGTCCAAAGGGGAGCGGTTTCCGCTCCCCACAACCCACGGAGGCTATGATGCTGAAGGCGATTTGCGCGCTAGCGCTTTCGAAGGTTCTTCCGGCCGCTTTTCTCAAGACTTCCCGGGACGAAGTTTCCCCCGGGACGTACGAGGTAGACTTTCTCGTGCGAGTGTTCGGTTCACTCAAGATCGGCGAGGATTACGAGCAGAGTATTACGAGCAAAGTCAAGCCTCTCGACCTCTGGCTTGCTACGCTCGATTTGCTCGCTCCCCATATCACTGCCGCTTTACTCCGGAGAATTTCGGAGCGCGCGGTTTCCGGGAACGCGGGGGAAACGATCCGACAAGATGCAACCCTAAAAGCGGGAACGGAGGAGGCTCTTGCGCTTGTCCGGTCGATGACGGTTTCCCCTTGTAAGGGGAAGATAACCACGAAGCTACACTGTGAAGCGGTCGAGGCTACGGTTTACGATCCGGCCGACACTGCGGTTCACATTGTCCCCTAGACTCCCCCGGGGGAGCGGGAAACCGCTCCCCCGCTTTTTCGTTTCATCCGACACTTGCCGCAAGTCAGATCGTATCTTTCAAATGTACAAAGGAGTGAGCGGTTTCCGCTCCCCCCGCAACCCACGGAGGCTATCGTGCCGACACTAGCAGAGGCGGTTCAGAGCATTGCGGTCCGCATGGGGGGGAAACCCACGAAAAAGGTTTACCGGGAGCAAAACTACGTGCGTCGGTTCCCCCGGGTCCTCGCACACTGTGAGGCTTGCGGGAAAGTTCACACTTTCGCGCACAACGGGGAAACCCTTGTCGGCTACGGGTGCGGCCAGAAAAAG
>Ga0307380_10009012_pt1 | contig 12703 bp, 20 predicted proteins | sample UN3MG_FD_202239 | JGI IMG/M metagenome (GOLD analysis project Ga0307380, IMG submission 202239) | Soil microbial communities from Risofladan, Vaasa, Finland - UN-3 | ecosystem: Environmental > Terrestrial > Soil > Coastal area > Acid sulfate soil | place: Finland: Risofladan, Vaasa | collected... | reverse complement strand
TTATCATCAGACGTAAGTGCCCTGTGTGTACGATTCTTAAGTTTCCACCAACGTACTAGCTCATCTACGACAGCAACAGCAGCTCTCAGAACCATCCCATGGGTCTGAGAGATCTGGGAAGCTAATAGCTGTCGGAATGGCGCTTCCTCCTCAGCCTCTTGGATTTTCATCTTCAGTGCCCGCTCCATAATGGGCACCATATCCTCATATTCTTTTTTACCCTTCCTGGAGATTAGGTAGTATTTAATATCGGCCACTTCGGCGGCATCTATGTCCAGAACCCACTTATCATCACGATGGATATAGCAGCTACCTCTGGTCTGGGACTGTCGATATCCATCCCAACGATCCCAGATTTCCCCACGATCGTAAGTGAAGTAATACCTGGTAGATTCATAACAATGCTTCTCAGTACGAGAGATGGTATAAACTTGATCGGATTCTGGTGTATTCGAGTTCTCTGGATAGAGCCTGACGCCGTAGTGAAAATTCCCGTCCCGGTGTCCGTGCAGACCAGCTTTATGGCTGTCGAATGCACCAACAACTCGATGCCCTACACCAATATTTGCATTTACCGACGAGAGCCAAGTAGCAAATGACGGCTTACTATTGTCCAGAACTGCTTCACCCGTATCGTAAGTAAAACGGAGAAACTCAAAATAATCTGCTTGATTACAGATGTTGATACGCTCAACGGGTAGCGGCTTGAAAATATCTGTCCTATCTAATAGACCCTGTAAAATCAAAAGCACACGGAGATAGTGCCGCTGTTTCTCCTCACACTTCTCCATCGCTTTCATATAGTCATCGTTACCCGGTCTTATCTGTTCGGTCTTTTTACTGTGTGTCTTCCAATCGAACTCTGTCTTGCGGAACAACTGCTCATATTCACGTGCAGCCGGAAACAGAACATTACTGAGCACAATATCAGCATAAATCCGATAGATATTTTCACCATTTCTGATAAGGAAATAAGTGTAATGCCGATTGGCTTCATTCATTTGGGCACTGAGCCAGGGATCTGCATAATGTTTTTCACGACTCCTCGCGTGTAGACATATTATACCCTTGGGCTCCGGTAATAATCGAGCCAAATTATCATCTTCAAACAACCACTCATCAAAGATGCCAAGTTGACTAATGTCAATACCCTGACCATCATCGGTAAGCTCAGCACATTCTTCGTCCATATAGAGCACGCGCTGACGAAGCGTAATAGGCTCTTCCTTGGGTGCCGGCTCTCCCTCGGCTAGTCTGTGGATTTTTTCATCTCTGCCCATATATAGGTTAATAGTCCAGATCGCTTCATTAGCTTTCTCGATCAGACGATTCATCTCCCCAACACGCAACTGCAGCGCTGCAGATCTAGCTTCGATAAGGGCGGTTAGCTCCTTCCGTTTTGTATCCAAAGCCTTCTTGGTCTTGGCAATTGAATTGCGAACCGTAGCAACTGCCCTCTTGATAGTGGCCGGAGTGTGTGGAGAATGCTGAGGAACTAATATGCCGTTCCCAACCAACTCATCCCCTTCCATGTGTGGATTGAATTCCAACATTTGAGTTGCCAGATCGCCGAAACCGTCCTCGGTGGACTCGATCTCCCGCATTAACCTATCAATCTTGGCTTTGTGCTCGGCGGCACCATCGGGGGCAAATTCAAAGACTGGCTCAAACTCATCCAGATCATAAACATAATGGTCATCATCAATCAGCACATCCACCTTGTCAATAGACTTTCCCTGGACTGCATACACAAGGGACCCCGCCACGATGAAATTGTGGCCCCCAGCGCATCGATAATAACCCGCTTTAATCGGCATTTGCTTATCCTCCAGTATTTTGTAGTACCGAAAGAAGCCACACTCAATTCACCTGGATATTCACACCATTGAGATGCTCTGACTCAGTGAAGACATCACCCATCCAGGGAGATCCCTTGGCTTCCCCGAAACTCAGGGTAATATCGGCTGGTGCCTGCCATTTTAATACTCTAGTCCCCTGGTAGATCTCAGTGCCAAGCAGAGCTCGCAAGGGTTTCTCAAGCCAACATTCTCCACCAAGCCGGTAATCAAGCAAAGTCAGATAATCATAAGCTAGACAGACTGCATATACCTTCTTGTCCAGGGAACCACACTGTAATTCTAGAAGCAGAGCAGCAATCTTGGCTCGGAAATCCGCACTGAAAACCTTCGGCACAGTAAGCGGACCAGCGTCCCGCATATAGTCAGCCAAAATGGCCACGGGAGATCTATAACGACCTTCCCAAAGATTTTTCCAAGCTATTTTCTGATCTTGAGCTAGCTCCGGTCGCTCCGTAATCGATTCGCCACGAGCATGATAATACCGCATGGTCGTTAATTGACCATTCACCTCGGCCCCTATACCACCAGTATAATGATAAAGCTGGACAGGTTTACCTGTCTCTGAATCATACAACCCAATCTTCCCCTGCTTATTAAAACCAAGTAGCTTGGGCGGCGTGTTATGGCCTTGCCAGGTAGTCATCCAGTATCGTCTAGGCAGGTTCTCTTTCTCAATCTTAAGACTTTCCAGTATCCCGCTAATTACCATCTGATCATTTACAAATGGCTGTCTCTTATAGATCGGCCCATCATTACACACTCTTGCCCATTTACATGCCAAGGGATAATGCTTGGAGAAATTGAACCCAAGAAGACCCCCATTACAAACATCAAACTTTCGAGGAGGCGGAACACCAACAATCTTTATCCAACGATCTACAGTGGTCTCTTCAAGTTTGCCAGGTCCCCAAGTCCATTCAACAGAGCAAACAAACTTACCAGACTCAATCTGGTGTAGTGGCCATTCTAGATTATTCAACGCTACCATATCAGTATCTAGAAACAACTCGACATCATCAAAACCAACTTGCGCTATCATAGTTGGGCGAAATTTACAACCATGCAACCAAGTATCAGTCCGGACCGATGGCCTGGAAAGACTAACTACATCGACGAATTTATTAAGATATGTCCGAAGAAGATGATTCAAGCCAGAATGATCGTATACTTTTATTCTGGCCTGGACATCGTTATAGAAAAAGCTGTTGAGGATGGGTACGGCTACAGGGAAATAGTAAGTATTGCAAAATATTCCAACCGCTCTAGCCATGTTTCTTCTTCGCGCTGCAACAAGTGCGGCAAATCCCATCAAAAGCTTTCATAAGCATCTTCACATGCTCTTTACTATACCAAACATCCGAAAGAGACGCAGTGGCCAGGCTCCCAAAGGTATATTCAAACAAATAATCACAACAGCACAGAAACAACTCACCTATAGAATTAATATGAGCCCAAGCAAATGGCCGCCCACCAATATCACCACAATTATGACAGCCAAACACTATCTCATCCATTTTCGTGTAGAGACGAGTATGCTCAAATACTCCCAACTTACTCAGATGCCCACCACGGTCATAGAGGCCACCAACCTTGTATACACGAGCCTTAGGAAATAACTGGGTTATAAGCTCAAGCTGCTTATCCAAATCATTACCAGGGATATGAGGAGCATTAGGACCAAGCAAAGTACGCTGATCTGGTATATTATCATCAACACCATTAACAACAATCGACACACACTTATGCTCGAGAAGTGCCGGTGGTAAAGAACACAAAAGTCTTTGTACACCCTCAACCATTATCTCGAATTTGGCGGGTGACTGCCCAGTATAACGATGAAAAGCACTAGGTTCCCCAGCAGGGATATTCATACAGATACCGCTTACTACTCCACAGCTAGCAGCATCACAAATTTGTTTAATGTTAGTATCAGTATAATTCAAACCATTGGATAAAATAGTCGTACACAGACCCAATTTCTTAAGTAGATCAAGAAATCCCCCAAAATGACGATATAATAATATCTCATTATAATGACCAGTCCAAATATGACGAAAATGGTCAACACAAATAGCACCTTTGCCATCTATAAACTGCTGAAGAATATGCTCCATCAAGTTTAATGGCATATGCCGACGGTAAATTCTGGGATTCGGGATATGACCACGCGGACAAAACCAACAAGCATTATTACAATAGCCATAAGGATCAAGCTGGATACTGTCCAGCTTCGTATTAATTAGCTTATGATAAATAGCATCCTCATTCATTCTGACTTCATAACCATAACCTACCCTGCTCAATTTTATATTCGAGCCGCATTCTCACATCTGGCTTACTGCCGGGGTCAATCTCCACAAAATCCTACCAGTATTCATACAACCCGCAGCAAATAGAACCAACACCTACCTACGCTTCTATTCCTCTTTCTTATTGCTAATAGGTTTTCGTCTACCACACATACCACAACTATAATAATCTTTCCAACCCCCTTTACCATCTGGTGTTGAAACACGAAAATTAAAATAATGCCCAAAAAGCAAACAGCCCAAATACATAAACCAATCCAACATTGATCTCATGACTGTTTCTCTTTCCGCTTATGAACCAAAAACGCACAAGCTGCCTCCCACCCAGAACGTCGCTCAACTATATCCGCTGAAGCCATGCGACGACACTTCTTGCCAAGACGACTCTCCCTTAACCGCCCCTGCTTAACCTTCAACAGCGTCCTCATTTCAAACTTCCGCTGATACTCCGCTTTAGTGAGCTTCTTCATCAACATTCTCCAGGATATCGCCAGGTCTAAGTTTCAGAAATTCGCTGCAAGCCCCATCCTCGCCAGGATCCCCCAGTACATAAGTCTGGGTAGCACCATACCGCACCTTTTGCCTATACCTAAAACAGGCAAGATGCACAGGACACTTCACATTCAAACAGGATGAGAATAAAGTCATATAAGTAAAATACTATGAAGTTTAACCAAACATAATCCAGAATTACCCTACGGAGCCAAATAATGAAAATCACAGCACGTTTCTCCGGCATCGTCTCCTACTCTGACGGAAGCCACGAACAATTCGCCGGACACCTAGACGAACGCGGCAACATCTCCGTTAACTGCCCCCTCGAAAGCCAGCACGCCATCGGCCAAACCACCACCCAAAATCAATGGTTAAGAAACATGCTAGCCCAACTTAACGGGACAATCACACTCAACCCACCAACTCCTCCCGCCAGTAAGACAGTCACCAGCTTAACCTCCTTAATCTCAGGGCACATAGCCTACGACGACAATACTCACGGCGGATTCGTCGCCGAATATCATCCCAAAGTCGGTGCCCATATTCCTTCGGGAGGTGATCTAACCAATTGGAATGCCGCACTTGCCAACAATCAAGTCCTCCAAAACCTCAACACATTATTCCAAGCCGTAGCAGGTATGGGCTCTTCTATCATTCCATAATAAAACTAGATTGCGCCGGACGATAGTCTTTGGTGTTATTGAGTCTGGCTCTCGTCCGGTGCATTTATCCGATATAATGCTTTATCCAGGATCGATGACCAATAGGGACAACACAAATTTTCCCGTCCCTAGATATCCCCCATAAGAGAATTAAGCTCGTCAGCCTCAAACTGACTCTCAAGCATTCTATATACTATAATACCTGCGCTTACCATCCGATAGCTAAACTTCTCCACAAACTTCGGATCAACTGGGTCTAGCTTCCCCGCACAGACCATCGCAAAGGAACATAACTCCTTCATCAAATGCGGATTGAACTGGTCGATACGGACAATCTGCTCCGAGATATAATTATCGACAGTATCACTAGTACCAACCTCATGAGCTACACTACCAGAGATACCCTCTTTGACTTTTATAAAATCAATCATCAAATCTCAACCGCTGTCCATATAGGATGACCCCGGGAAATAAACCCACAACACCCAGAGAACGGAACCCACCCACCACCCAACACAGACTGCTTTTCGGTTTGTTCATTAAAACTCGCCATAGCAGCCTCAGCTTTAGGAACAAGAACGGCCGACACCACAGCAACACCATAACCCAAAAACGTCTCCGACTTAACACTAACATGTCCCTTTCATGTTTGAATGCCAAACCCTCAATAATATACTCACCGCTGAAATACCCTACTGACAATAAACTTTTGAACTAAATACAGAAATCATACCCAAAACACACTACCAACCAATTTCCCAGATCAAAGAACCACATCCATACGTCACAACCATATCTATTGAACACACTCTGCTTTTGTGCTATAATAAGGTGCCCACAGATCTAACTTCTCAATAAGGTAACACCAATGCCCATCCAAAAAACAATCCAGATCAAATTAAATCTTAACAATAGCACACTCACCCTAGCCATAATCCCCACCACCGATCCCATCACCATTGGCCTCTATTACAAACACAGAAACCAAGAAGGAAATTCATACCATCACAGACCACTCAACCCCAAATACTTACAAAAAAGTATTGAAAAAGCCCTGACCGATCCCGAAATCGCCACCGCCGTACTCCACGCAGCCCAACAACTACTCGACATCGCCCAAGCCACCAAACCCCCAGATCAACTTGCATATAACCCCGAAATAGAGGCCGAATACAGCGCCTGGCAAGACGTAGTCAACGAATTCAAACTCATCGGCGAAGACATCAACAACATCAAATTCGACATACTCATCAAAACCATCCAACTATGGGCCGAACACCTAGTCGCCCTCCGCCAGAAACAAACAACCATAACATGTGCCAAAGCGACGAAATGCACAAATGAAATATATTAAAAAAGAGCCCAAAAGGCTCATAATTAACCCAAGAAAAAGCGAGTATATAAAATGATCACCCTATACGGAATCGACGAAAATGGCAACTCCGTCTATACCTACAACGGCGAAACCAACCAACTACCCGAACACCTCAAGATCGCCAAAAACATCCTCAACCACCAACCACACATCCACTACGTCGCAATTATACTCGAAACAATCGAAACCCACCCAGGGCTACGTAGCGTTAGCTTTAAAACCCAACTACTCCATCTAGTTTGTAAATCTAGCGAAACAATCACAACAGAGTTGGACTGATGAAAAAGTCAAAAGCGATGTGCGGCGGCTGTTACAACGACTTCTACAACCACAGACAGTCCGACGGCTGCTGGAGTTTCGAGAACGCGACGATCGTTAAGCGGGTGAGGGTTGGCACATGGGAGCCGCCGCCATACGCCAAAGAGCGGGCCACGCCGTGTCTCTCGTGTTACCACGCCGAGGGTTCGTCGATGCTGGAACTGACCGATTGCCGTGTCAAAAGCATGACGCTAATATATTTAACCCATCATAAAACCGAAAAAGAAACCTGCCAACAATACGCCGGATAACCATAAGGATACCTGAAACACTCGCCAGGATCATCCGCCGCGGACACCCCTCCCTGGGTGTCCCCGGTCGATCACCCCAGCAACCATAGACAACCAAGTATGAACACCCACCAACACCACACCCTCAGTCGAGCCATCGAACTCACCATCCGCAACGACCAACCCATCACCACCGCAGAGACCAAGGCGCGAAAAACAGAAATCCTAGATATCCTACAGCCCGCCTTCACCCCCCACATGGCAGAGTACATATTAACCAAGATCAACACCCTCACCATGATCGACTGGGGAAGATCACACATAACCACTGGCATAAACACCAAAATCAAGGAACTAGCACCAGATATAGAATTCTGGCAAGCCCAAGAAAGAAACCCTCTGGATCCTCACACAAACCCAATATAAATAGACCCAAACTCGCCATTCCATGAATCCTCGCCATCATAGAATTTATCATCGGCTTTCTCATCACCAAAGCAGCCGACAAAACCAAATAAACACAGAATTATGAACACCACCACCCAAAGCCACCAGAATAATGGGTTAAAAACACACATTCGGTGGATGATTCGTCGCGACATGCCCGAGGTACTGGCTATCGAGGCTGATAGCTTTGAGTTCCCCTGGCTGGAAGAAGATTTCATCCGTTGTCTGAGGCAACGCAATTGCATCGGCATGGTTGCCGAACATGAAGACCGGGTCGTGGGCTTCATGATCTACGAATTGAACAAGACCCGGATTCAAGTCCTCAATTTCGCCACCGTCGCGGACTTCATCCGCAGGGGGGTAGGGACCCAAATGGTGTCCAAGCTTATCGGCAAGTTGTCGGCCCAACGGCGTACCCGGATCACTCTAGAGGTCCGCGAAACCAACCTGCCGGCCCAACTCTTCTTCCGAAGCGTTGGCTTCCGCGCCGTATCCGTATTGCGGGAGTACTACGAAGATACGCCCGAGGACGCATACCTTATGCAGTATCGCTATCATCCGGATGCCCCCGAGTTGGTGCAGCCCACCAATCGCTTTGTCCGGCTGGCCCAAGACCCACAGTCCTAAACTATAATACCATAACCAAAAGGATAACCATGAACAAAAAACCCCAAATAAAAGTGCTCTCCTGTGCTGAACAAAAACACTGCGACCATGATTTCTATAGATTAAATAAGTACTGGCCCGGTTTCGTGTCGATCGAGGATGAGGGGGGTGGGCGGACTGGGGAGGCAACTAATCATGAACACCACAACTGGGATTACATCTGCATCAAATGCGGTATCAAAGCCAAAGAACCCGATCAAACACAGGAACTAAACCAATATTTGAAACAATATTTGAAAATTGCTGTTAAAAAAGAATATACAGACTATTACCAACAACTTTCCATTGAACTTTGGCTAGACGGCGAGGTAATCTCTGAATCCATAATTGACAAAACACCAAAAAACAAAGCACCCAGACCCCAAATAGAGGGGTAATTCCCCCAGACCCTTAAGAATATCTCGCACCATTGTTGAGTTGGCGGAAGAAATCTCCGATAAAGAAGACCAAATCGAAGAAGAAGCGGGTTTTACGAATTGAAGAGATTCGTAAAGAAGAGCAATTATACAGAGATAGTGTCTGTGGCTTTGGAAAGGCAAGAGATCTAAAAGGAGGAAAATGATGGAAATTGATATTTTGCAGAGTTTGGCAATAATTCTGTTGGGATTGGGGGTTATTCTTCTGTGGATTTGGAGATAACCAGAAATCCACAGAAGAATAACCCCCAATAGAGGGGTAATTCACCGGGACCGCGAAGAATATCTCGCACCAGTGAGCATATTGAAGACCCTACTAAAACACCCAGATTCCCCCGCCATAGTTACTGGGTATTCCCCCGGGGGAGTCTGGGGGATTTCGGGTGAAGAAACATCCAGCGGAACTGTTCGGGAATCCGCTGGATGTTTTCGAAAGATCAGCAGCACACTCCGGCTGCTGTTGGGATGTCTCGGTCTCTGAGCAGACCGAGAAGATCTTCGTCCCGGTCGTCTTCCTCGGGTGTGATCCCGAGGACGAGGACGAACTGTTCGAGTTCAGCCCTGGTCACGGCGTCTCTCCTTGTGTGGTGGGTGGTTCCTCTCTGCTTGTCTGTAGCACAGAGGCAGGCCGGACTCAGCCCCTCTCTGGGGTGGCCCGGCCTGCCCGGTGGGGGTGCTCAGCCGGCGAGGACCGGCAGCTCTTGGGTGGCTTTCGCCTCTTTCTGGGCCGTCTTCGCGGCCTTCTTGGCTTCCTTGGCTGCGTGGCGGGGTCTCTCGGCCGCGACGTGGCGGGCTCTCTCGGCCGCGACGTGGCGGGCGAATTCGGCCTTGGCTTCGTCGTGGGGCAGGCGAGCAATCGCCTGCGCCTCGTCGGCTTCTCCGCGGGCGACGCGCTTGGCTTCTCCGTGGTACTTGCTGTCGTGTCCAGGGACGAACCGGGACTTGGTGGTTCCGCCGCAGCCACACCAGCAGGCCACGGTGGCCTTCTTCGTGGTTCTCGCGAAGACCACCTCCTCAGAGGGGTCAGCGTCGGCGAGCAGGGTCAGCAGGTCACGGACGGTCGTCTTGGTCGTGTCGATCCTCACGGCGTGTCTCCTTGTGTGTGGGGTGGTTTCTTGTCTGCCTCTCTGTAGCACGGAGCCGGGCCGGACTCAATCCCCTCGGTCGGGGGGCGGCCGGTGTCCGGTCTGGTGCTTCCGTCACTCACCAGACGGAGAGCCCAGGTCGGGTTTTCCCTCCCCCTCGTCGCTGATCGTGAGGCAGGCAGCAGCGGCAAAGCCGACGACAGTGTCCTCGTCGTCAGCGACGAGGAGGACGAATCCGGCGTCTTCAATCAGCGTGATGTCTTTGCGGTCCCCGAGTTCTCGGCTAATCAAGCCCTTGTTTTCGTTGACCTGGATCCAGTAGCTCACGGCGTCTCTCCTTGTGTGTGGGTTGTGGTTTCCTCTCTGCTTTTCTGTAGCACGGAGCCCGACCAGGCTCAATTCGGCCCCGTCCTCGAGGATTAGCCTAGCGGGGTTGGTCCGTGGCTGGCGACACACATCTCCAAATACCCATCCACATAGGCCCACAGATTTTCCAGTGTGGGCTCTTGCCGGTGGGGGAAAGCCCGTCTGTAGTTCTTGAATAGGACGGTCATGGCATCTTGGTGTAGGCGGCATCCGTGGGCGTACTTGCGGGCTTGGGTGGCGGCTTCTCTTATTGGCGACATTTGGTCGTCTCCTATAAGGGTGGTTGTCTCTTGTCTACCCTTCTGTAGCACGGAGCTGGGCCGCGCCCACAGCCTGTGGAGGGTATGGAGTTTCCAACTTGGAAACCCTGGTGGTTGTGGTTCCTGCCTGCCCTTTTGTAGCATAAAGGCGGACCGGGCTCAACTGCCCGGTTTGAGGACGGTGTGCTCGGTGATAATGGCTTGTTTCATCGTTTTCTCCTTTGTGGTGGTTTCTGTCTACCCTTTTGTAGCACCGAGCCAGACCCCGCTCAACTGACCAGGCTGAGGGGGTCGGCTCGAACCACACACAGGTTATGGGATACGTGCAATATCCGCGGGGTGTTCGCCAGTCCCAATACCCCATTGGGACTGATCTGCGAGTCGCTGACCGGACTGGTTGTAATCGGCTCCGCAGTTCTCACAGGTATTGGTAAATCCGCCGAGTTCGACCTCTTCTCCGCAGTCGCAAAGACCGATGGCTTCTTCGATCCAAGTGTGCTCACTCTTGCGGAGTCCGGTGGGTTTGATGGTTTCGCCGCGCTCATTCTTACCCGATTGGCAATAGAGCCAGTTTATTCGGGCGTCTGGGTTCAGGGCTTCTACGTCGATGGTACCATCCTCGTCGCAATCAAAGCTGTAGCCGCAGCCGGTGCCTGTGATGGTGAAGGTCTGGAGCCAAATGATTTCGCGGTGTCGTTGGCGTTCGCTGATGATTTGCATTGGTCGTCTCTTGTGAGGGTTGCGGTTTCCCTTCTACCCCTTTATAGCACAGAGCCAGACCCCGCTCAACTGACAGCACAAGATAACCCGGGTTGCACTCAAGAGGAGGTCGGGTTATCTTGTATCATTCGGAAATAAGGACCTCTGACGGTCCATTTACTGAGTTGGGCATCTCGACCACCCAACTCAGTGCGAACGACTTCGGCAAGCTCGACCTTGACTTTGTCGATAGCTTCTCTCACTCGGGCTTCATTCTCCTCGGGCAGGAGCACTTGGAAGTCGAGTTTGATGCGGTATTCTTTGTGGGGTTCACAGCGCAGACAGACCTTGGGTGGCGGGCCAATAAACCAACGGACCCCATCCTCATCAACTCCCTCTGCCCGCTGAGTATGGCCTGTGTCGCAGTTAGTGCAGTGCCAGCGGACACCGCAAATGCAGTATTCGGTCTTGATCATTCTTTTGCTCCTGTGTGAAAGAAAGTGCTATCCGGCCTCGTGGCCCACCTCCCAGGCCCGCTTACTGCCAAAGCCATTTGGCAGTCCCTCGACAATATAGACCACGCCGCCATCACTCACGTCTTCATCTTTACCATCTTCTATGATGTTGATCTCTTCGCCCGAAGCGAAGCCGGCGATCTCGTTTTCATACGGTCTATCTTTTTGGGTCATTAGACGGACAGGGGCTTCGCCACCAAGTGTATTGCGATAGTTTTTAAGACGTTCGATTAATTCGTCAATGGTCATGTTTGTCTCCTTATCCTTTTGTAGTAAGCGGGCCTGGGAGGTGGCTTGGTCGGTCTCCTGTGTGGGGCGGTTTCTTCTCTATCCCTTTGTAGCACGAAGCCAGGCCCCGCTCAATCGGACCAGTTGATGATTTTCTGGGCAATTGTAGCACGGAGAAGGGCCGTGCTCAACCCTTCTCTAGCAGTTCGATACTACCTGCGAGCCCAGCACCATCCAGGCCACCCTGCATGGCCTGGATGGCCTTTTCAAGGGCAGCCTCTAAGTCTCCGTTGGCATCCGGTTCGAGTTCGAGCTGAATGTGGAAAATACCCTGGTCTTCGGGGATATCGGGCATCGGTCGTCTCCTATGGGGCGGTTGCTTGCGCGGTTCTCTTCTACCCCTTTGTAGCACGGAGAAGGGCCGTGCTAAACTGCGCAGATGGGTTCCCGGAGTTTCCAACAGGGAAACTTATCCCCGTTTGGGTGGTCTTTGCCTACTCTCTCGTGGTGTAAGGATCTTCGAGAGTATCGAAACTGGTGTGTCCTTTTCCTGGTATCTCCTTTGGCTCCCCGTGCACTCTGTGCCGATGCGTATAAAGGTTCTCGGAAGCTCCTCGATGGCCAAGGAAATACCAAGGAAGGTCTCCCGTGGGCAAAGAGAGCGGCGAAGGGGTGCGTGAGAAAGGAGTCGAGTAGAGCAGTTTGGGCAACTCTTATGGCTCGGTTTAGTGGTCTGTGGGGAATTGGCGCGGGGCCTATTAGGGTAATTTCCT
>Ga0307380_10009011_pt1 | contig 12703 bp, 18 predicted proteins | sample UN3MG_FD_202239 | JGI IMG/M metagenome (GOLD analysis project Ga0307380, IMG submission 202239) | Soil microbial communities from Risofladan, Vaasa, Finland - UN-3 | ecosystem: Environmental > Terrestrial > Soil > Coastal area > Acid sulfate soil | place: Finland: Risofladan, Vaasa | collected... | reverse complement strand
ATGACCTGGCGCGCCGCCGTTCTCACCCTCTACCCCGAGATGTTCCCGGGACCGCTGGGATTGAGCCTCGCCGGCAAAGCGCTCGCCGAAGGCACCTGGGCGCTTCAGACCTTCGATATTCGCAGCTCCGCCAACGACAAGCACCGCTCGGTGGACGACACGCCGGCCGGCGGCGGCGCCGGCATGGTCATGCGGGCCGACATTGCCGCTTTGGCCATCGATGCCGGCCGGGCGGACGCCGCCCCCGGCACGCCGACGCTCTATCTGTCGCCGCGGGGCGCCCCCCTCACGCAAGGTCGCGCCCACGAACTCGCGGAAGGCCCCGGCGTGATCCTTTTATGCGGCCGCTTCGAGGGCGTGGACGAACGTGTCTTGGAGGCCCGCGACGTGGAGGAGATCTCCATCGGCGACTATGTGCTGTCCGGCGGCGAACTGGCGGCGCAGGTGCTGATCGACGCCTGCGTGCGGCTCCTGCCCGGCGTCGCCGGCAACGAGATCTCGCTCAACGAGGAGAGCTTCGCCTCCGGGCTCCTGGAATATCCCCACTACACAAGGCCCCGGGAGTGGGAAGGCCGCGCCATTCCCGAGATTCTGCTGTCCGGCGACCACGAGAAAATCGCCCAATGGCGCCGGGACCAGGCGGAGGCCATCACCAAGGCCCGCCGCCCCGATCTGTGGGAGAAGCACGGCAAGCGCTAGCGCCCCTCGTCATTGCCGGGCCTGACGGCAAGCCGAAATCTTGATCGAAATCAGTGCCATACTGGCCACCAGGCGCTAATCTGGGCGCAAACCACGAGGGAGACTTACGCATGAAGGCTCTGATGGGGCTCGCGACCGCCTTGACGCTGGGGCTTTCCGGCGCCGCAGGCGCCCAAGACGCGGACGTTGCCGCGGGCAACGCCTATGCGGCCGAGGTCTGTGCCGCCTGCCACGGGGTCCTGCAAGGCGAGATGATGTCGCCGCTGATGGAGGCGCCCGCCTTCCAGGAGGTGGCCGATACCCCGGGCATGACCGAGATGGCTCTGGCGGTGTGGCTGCAAACCTCCCACCCCACAATGCCCAATATCGTGCTCGAGCAGGACGATTTGCGGAACGTCGTGGCCTATATCCGCAGTCTCAAGGGCAAAGGGTAGAAGTTCCTGCGTCGTTCTCCCCTAATCCGAACCGCACAGATCGCGCCGCCGTATCCAAATTGCCGTGACAGGCTGGGCGTTCGAGAATTTGCGTTTGATTCGGGGAGTTGGAGAGGCGCTGGCTAAGCTCGATAGGATTGAGCAAGAGTAGAAGGCCCTAAAAGGCGCCCCAAAACCCATCGACAAGCCGGAAAACCTAGGGTAGGACACCGCTTGCGGAAGCCTCAGGCCCGCAACCTAACGTCTGGATCAATCAAAAAGAATGGCGTTCGTCCGATGGCCGTCAACGGCCGTGAGCAGGCGCCCGTGAAAGGTATGGCTATGAATATCATCGAGGAAATCGATCAAGAGCAGCTCGTCGCGCTCAAGAATAAGCGCAGCGTGCCCGAATTCGGCCCCGGCGACACCGTCCGTGTGAACGTCAAGGTCGTGGAAGGCGAGCGCTCCCGCGTGCAGGCCTATGAAGGCGTGTGCATCGGCCGCGCTGGCGGCGGCATCAACGAGAATTTCACCGTCCGCAAGATTTCCTATGGCGAGGGCGTCGAGCGCGTCTTTCCGATCCATTCACCGCTGATCGACTCCATCGATGTGGTGCGCCGCGGCCGGGTCCGCCGCGCCAAGCTCTATTATCTGCGTGGCCGCCGCGGCAAGGCAGCCCGTATCCCTGAGCGCCAGGACGTGCGCGGCAAGAAGAAGATCGGCCTCAAGGGCTTCAAGAAGCCCGCTGGCGCACCTGACGATTTCAAGCTCATCCCCGGCGTCACGGCGGACATCGAGAAGAAGCTGAACAAGCTCGGCCTCATCAAATTCGAGCAGATCGCCAATCTCACCGACGACGAGATCGCCGGCATCGACGACAATCTGAGCCTGGGCGGCGCCATCGAGAGCGGCGACTGGGTCGCCAAGTCGGTGGCCCTGATGGCCGAGACCACCGCCGGCGAAGTTCCCGCCGGTGACGACGGCGAAGCCGAAAAGCCCAAAGAGTAGAACGCTGGCCTGAGCCTTTGCCGCAAACGCCATCCCTCCCCCTGGCGGGGAGGGCCGGCGACGCCTTTTGGCGGCGCTGGGGGGCCAGCCGCCCCCATACAGCACTGAGGCTTCACCCCACCCGGCGCGCGTACCGCGCGCCGACCTCCCCATCAAGGAGAGGTATGGAGAGCAAGCAAGCCACGGATTTGTAAACCGCGCGCGGAGACGCTATCTCCAGCCCAGTAACAGCAGCGCAAGACAGAAGAAAAATGGCGAAGCCCCGCACCCTGTACGACAAGATTTGGGACGAGCATCTGGTGCATGAGGCGCCCGACGGCACCTGTCTGCTCTATATCGACCGCCATCTGGTGCATGAGGTGACGAGCCCGCAGGCCTTCGAAGGCCTGCGCATGACCGGCCGCAAGGTGCGCGCGCCCGAAAAGACGCTGGCCGTGGTCGACCATAACGTGCCGACCACCGACCGCTCCAAGGGCATCGACGACCCCGAATCGAAGATCCAGATCGAAGCGCTGGCTCAGAACGCCAAGGATTTCGGCGTCGAGTATTTTCACGAGCGCGATCTCCGCCAGGGCATCGTCCATGTGGTCGGGCCCGAGCAAGGCTTCACCCTGCCCGGCACCACGATCGTGTGCGGCGACAGCCACACCTCGACCCATGGCGCCTTTGGCGCGCTGGCCCATGGCATCGGCACCTCGGAGGTGGAGCATGTGCTCGCCACCCAGACGCTGATCCAGCAAAAGGCCAAGAACATGCGCGTGCGCGTCGACGGCAAATTGCCCGAAGGCGTGACCGCCAAGGACATCATTCTCGCCATCATTGGTGAGATCGGCACGGCCGGGGGCACCGGCCATGTCATCGAATATTGCGGCGAAGCGATCGAAGCGCTCTCCATGGAAGGGCGCATGACCATCTGCAACATGTCGATCGAAGGCGGCGCCCGCGCCGGCCTGATCGCGCCCGACCAAAAGACCTTCGACTACATCAAGGGCCGCCCGCGCGCGCCCAAGGCGGGCGCCTTCGAGATGGCGCAGAAGCATTGGGAGACGCTGTTCTCCGATCCCGACGCCGTGTTCGACAAAGAGATCGTGCTGCACGCCGAGCAATTGCCGCCCATCGTCTCCTGGGGCACGAGCCCCGAGCAGGTCGTCTCCGTGGCCGGCCGCGTGCCGGTGCCGGGCGACATCACCGATGAGTCGAAGCGCACCGCGGCGATCCGCGCGCTCGACTATATGGGCCTCAAGGGCGGCGAGAAGATCACCGACATCACGCTCGATCGCATCTTCATCGGCTCCTGCACCAATGGCCGCATCGAAGACTTGCGCGCCGTGGCCAAGGTCGTCGCCGGCAAGCATGTGAACGAGAATCTGAGCGCCATGATCGTGCCCGGTTCCGGCCTGGTGAAGGAGCAAGCCGAGGAAGAAGGTCTCGATAAGATCTTCAAGGCGGCGGGCTTCGAATGGCGCGAGCCGGGCTGCTCTATGTGCCTGGCCATGAACCCCGACAAGCTCGCCCCGGGCGAACGTTGCGCCTCGACCTCGAACCGCAATTTCGAGGGCCGTCAGGGCAGGCTGGGGCGTACGCATCTGGTGTCGCCGCAAATGGCCGCCGCCGCGGCCATCGCCGGACATTTCGTCGACATCCGCGAAACGCATTAGGGACCGGATGACGTCAAAACGCTCCAGCGCCATGACGATCGGCATTGCGGCGACTGTTCTCTGGTTTGGGTTTCTCGCGATCTATCTCGGTTACAACTTAAGGGACGTCTTCAGTCTTGAGCCTAATGCCTTCGGCGATTTTTTGGCTGGCTGGTTTTCGCCGCCGGCCTTTTTTGGCTGATGATTACTATTTGGCTACAGAGGGATGAGTTGGCGGCCCAACGCGAGGAGCTCGCCTGCAGCACGAGCGTGCTCGAAGCGCAAGCGAAAGCGAGCCAGGTCGATCTGCTATTCGGAATCGACGAGTTTTACGCGCAACGGCTCTCGTACCATCTCGATCATATTTTGTCGTCGAGCGGCCTTTACGCCAGCGACGCCGAACGGGATCGCACCTGGGATCTATTCTCGCGCGGCAACCGCTTGATCATCAACTGGCATCTTTTCAATATGCTAAAGGAGCCCCGCGACGAGGCTGAGGCCAGACAAGCGTTCCAGGCCACTTTGGCGAAGGGCGACCTGACGGCAAATAATCTTTCGCATTCATTGGCCCCCTATGCGCGGCTCGTCGCAGACTACAAGCGGAAGATTGCCGCCCTGGATGAGCAGCCCGACGAGACGGGCTTCAGCGAGTTTGTCGACATCGCCGATCAACTGGAGGCCATGAGAGCCGAGGCGTAGCCGGTCCGGCACTCTCCGCCGGTTCGCCGGCATCCGCGCGTTCCACCAAGTCCCGCTCACATCGGGGGGAGCAAATGACTTCTCTAGTCCAGAAGAAATTCGGTGAGGCCGCCGCCGATTACGCGGCCTCCGCCGTGCATGCCACCGGCCCGTCGCTGGCGCGGCTCCTGGAGCTCGTCGAGACCAAGCCCACATGGCGCATGCTCGACATCGCCACCGGCGGCGGCCATACCGCGCTCGCCTTCGCCCCAAAACTCGCCAAGGCCACCGCCAGCGACATCACCTCGGAAATGCTGCAGCAGGCGCGGCGGCTCGCCAAGGAACGCGGGCTTGGCAATGTCGTCACGGCGCAAGCACCGGCCGGTGACCTGCCGTTTCCCGATACGAGCTATCATCTCGTCACCTGCCGGCTCGCCGCGCACCACTTTCCCGATCCCGCAAGCTTCGTGCGCGAGACGGCCCGCGTGCTCATCCCCGGTGGCACCTTCGCGCTAGTCGACAACATCTCGCCAGACGATGCGGACTTGGCCGCGCGCTACAATAGCTTCGAGAAATTGCGCGATCCGAGCCATGGCCGGGCGCTTACACTCGGCGAGTGGCAGGGGCTGATGCGCGATGCCGGGCTGACGCCGACCGCGTGCGAAGTAATGGATCAGGACATTCCCTTCGATCCGTGGGTGGAGCGTATGCGCTGCACCGCTCCAACCGTCGACCGCCTGAAAGAGCTGCTCGCGACAGAGCCGCTACGTGCGCTGCTGCGTCCGCGCGAGACGGACGATGGGCTTGTGTTCGTGTTGCGTGAGGCGATCCTCCTCGCCACAAAGCCCGCCTAGCGGCCTCCGCTCACTTCGGCCGTCCCTTGCCATAATTGCGCTTGCCGCCGTTATGCGCGGTCTTCTTGCCGCCGCCCTTCTTGCCCTTGGAATGGGACTTCTTGCTGGGCTTCTTGTTGTTGTGCAGTTTGGCGTGCGCCTTCTTCTTGCTGTGCGACTTCGAATGGGCCTTCTTCTTCCCATGCGGCTTGCCATACGACCCGTGCCCGTGGTGGCGGTCGCGATCGTCATGCCAGTCGCGTCCGCGATTCCAGTCGGGGCGGCCATAGCCGTAACCACGGCCGTAAGCCCGCGGCCCCGGCCGGTCCCGATAATGGCCATGGCCGCACGGCTCGTCGGGCGGGAACAGCAGGCCTTCGATGATCTCGCCCACGCAGTAGGCGTTCCACTCGCCGCATTGCGGCTCGCACCAATTGTTCCACGGGCCGCAGGCGGGCTGCGCCGATGCCGGCGGCGGACTTGCGGCCATGCCCATCATGAACAGCCCGGCCAAACCGAGCGCGGCGAGAAAGCGTTTCACGGTCATGTCCAATCCCTTGCTTGTCCTTGCGCCCTCACAGCGCCTCGATCGTGCAACCCTATGCGCATTGGCGTGAACCCGGTCTGAGCGCTAAGTTCATGCGAGGTTCAGAGTCACCCGTGAGCTCGAAAGGCGGCCATGACCGACTGGCACAAGCAAAGCGCGCCGAGCATCGCCGAGTTCGAGGCCATTGCGACGGCGGCTTTCAAGAAATTGCCCGCGGCCTTCCGCGACATGACGAAGGACGTTCTGATCCGCGTCGAGGACTTCCCCACCGACGACGTTCTCGATTCGCTGGGGATCGAGTCCCCCTTCGGCCTGCTCGGCCTCTATCAGGGTGTCGATCTCACCCGGCAGAGCGTTCTCGACCCATCGCCGTTGCCGGAGATGATCTTTCTCTATCGCCGCCCGGTTCTCGATTATTGGGCAGAGCATGACGAGAAGCTCGGCGACATCATCGCCCATGTGCTGGTGCATGAGATCGGCCATCATTTCGGCTTGTCCGACGCCGACATGGCGCGCATCGAGGCGGATGTCACTCATTGAGTGCAACAGCCGTAAAGGCGGTCACGCGCACGTGAAATCGCCGGGAATTGCCGGTTGACGCTTCGCCAGCCCACCCGCAGACTGCCGAAGAACGGTGGGTAGCAGAGGAAAACATCATGCGGTCGGCTGCCCATCTCATGATGGGGCTCGCGCTCTGCCTTACCCTCACCGCAACGGGCCCGCAGCCGCGTGAAGCCGCCGCCATCGAGCAAAGCAAGCGTGTCGCGCCGGGCCGTCTCGTGGTCGCCGGACGCCGCCTGTCATGCGGCCGCACCGCCACGCTGATCCGCGACTTCGAAGGTTTCGCCGCCTCCTCGACGGTGATCATGCTCAATATGCAAGCGATGAAGGATCTGCCGCGGCCGGTGCAGTGGCTGATCTACTACCATGAATGCGGGCATATTCTGTACGGACCCAACGAGCGCGCCGCCGATTGCTATGCGGTGCGCCGGGCCCGGCGGGAGCATTGGCTGACACCCAAGGCGCTCGAGGATATTTGCGCCGCCTTCACTATCGCCGGTCACGGCCCGGTCCATTCCAATCCCGAGGAGCGCTGTATCCAGCTGCAGCAATGTTTCAACAAAAAGGCCGCCATTGGGGCGCGCGACGATATCGACGCTTTGCGGTAATTGCGCCGTCACCACTCGCCCCTTACACTGTGAGTCATGCTTAACGGACGGACCCTCTATCGTTGGACGGCGTCGTTCGCTCTGGTGCTAGTGCTTTGCGCCGGCGCCGGCCGGCTCGGCCATGCCCAGGAGTTCGTCTACCGGGGCGGTGCGGCCAACGGCCCGACCGTCGAGGAATATCTCGAGCAGACCGGCCCTGACGCCACTTTTGTCGAGCACGGCGCCCTGAAGATCGACGGCAAGGCGGTCAATTGCGGCAAGCGGCCGACCGTGCTCAATCCCAGTTTCGATAGTTGGGGCGGCGCCTTTCCCGGCTTCCTCATCCTCAACACCAAGAAGATCAGCGGCCTGAACACCCAGGTGAAGCTCTATATCTACTCCCACGAATGCGGCCATCAGTTCATCGGCGCCGACGAGGTGAAGGCCGATCTGTTCGCCATCCGGCGCGGCGTCAAATGGGGCTGGCTCGACGCCCAAGGCCTTGAGGACATCTGCGTCTTCATCTCGCAGCTGAAAGGCGACTCGGTCCATCCGCCGGGGCCCACCCGCTGCAAGCTCATGCGCGCCCGCTATCGCGAACTGATCGAGGGCGGCAGCCAGCGCGCGAGCACGAGCCCGCCGTCGCGCGCCCAGATGCTGGCCCCGCCGCAATAACCCGGCGGCCTTTCGCCTAGAAGATCCAGGCGATCATCAGCCAAAAAATCACGAAAAAGATCAGAAACCCGGCGATGGTGAAGGGCAGCTCGCCGAAAATGGCGTCGCCGCCCGAGGCCACCGTCATCACCAGGATGGCGGCGAACGACACGGCGAAGGAGATCAGCGCCGCGTTCTTGAGGCCGAGCCCGTCCGAGAACGGGTCCGACGAGCCCATCATCTCGGTAAAGTAGTAAAGCCCGGCGAAGCCCATGCCCACGAGCAGGATTAACGCGAGCGCCGAGGCCACGAACAGCCGCATGGCCTCGTTCCGGTCGCGACGGTCCTCTGGGCCTGCCATGTGCTCGCGTTCCCCGCTGCCCTAGTCGTCGCCGCGCAGGGCCTGCGCGTGGCTGATCGCTTCGCGGATCTCATGCGGATCGGGCATGTCCCGCACCGTGAATTCCGGCTCGTCGCCGGCCGTGGCAATCTCCACCGTGCCGACCCCGAGAATGCGATTGACGAAGCTCTGGTTGACCTGCACCGAGCGCACATGGCGCAGCGACACGGACAGCCGCTCCTTGCTCAAAATGCCCTTCTCGTACAGCAGCTCATGCTCGGTCACGGTCAGCGCCGTGGCCCGCGTCTTGATGTACCAATACAGCAGGATGAGCAGGCCGAGCCCGAAGGCGGCGATCAGCAGCACAAAAAGGATGAACCAGAAGGGGTGGGCCCGGAACATGGCCGGATGCGCCTGATAGATTACCGTTGCCGCCATCGCGCTCAAAACTCCCTCACCCGTTGGACCCGGACCTTAAGGCCCAGCATCGCCCGAGAAAAGCGCGGATATGTGACGGTGGAAAGCCGGGCCCGGAGCCGCTATATGGCTCCTGAACAGAGGAAGCACATGGAAAAATTCGTCACGCTCACGGGCATCGCCGCCCATTTGCCCATGATCAATGTCGACACCGACATGATCATCCCCAAGCAATATCTGAAGACCATCAAGCGTACCGGCCTAGGCGAAGGCCTGTTCGCCGAGCTGCGCTATGATGAGGCGGGCAAGCCCCTGCCCGATTTCGTGCTGCACAAGCCGCCCTACACGGAGGCCAAGATCCTCATCGCCGGCGAGAATTTCGGCTGCGGCTCGTCGCGCGAGCACGCGCCTTGGGCGCTGCTCGATTTCGGCTTCCGCTGCATCATCGCGCCGTCCTTCGCCGACATTTTCTATAACAACTGCTTCAAGAACGGCATCCTGCCCGTCGTCCTGCCGCAGGCCGAGATCGACAAGCTGATCGACGATGCCGCGCGCGGCGACAATGCCCGCCTCACCATTGACCTGGAGGCCCAAGAGATCCGCGGTCCCGACGGCGGCGCCATCCATTTCGATGTCGACCCGCACCGCAAGCGCTGCCTGATGGAAGGGCTCGACGATATCGGGCTCACCCTGGAGAAGGCCGACGCCATCGCCGCTTACGAGCAGGCCGCCGGCCCTTCCCGCCCCTGGGCGTAAGACAGGTTTAGACCGTCATCGTCTCGCCGGTCGGGGCGCCGAGCCGATGCTAGGCCTCGTCGGCGAGGAAGGGCGCCCGGCGAAGCCCCCAGTGATGGAGCCGGTAAGCGATCGAGGTTTGGAGAACGCCAATCCCGTAGACGACGCTGTTGGCGAAATCGATGCTCGACGCCTCGGGAAAATAGCGCGTGGGGCATGAAATTTCGCCGATCCTGAAGCCGAAATGCAGCGTCTGGGCGATGATCTGGTTGTCGAAGACGAAGCCGTCCGAGCAGGCCAGCAACGGCAACCGCTCCAGCACTTTGCGGCTCCAGGCCCGGTAGCCGGTGTGATACTCGGAGAGCTTGTAGCCGAGCATGGCATTCTGGTATGCCGTCAGCAGGCGATTGGCCACATATTTGTATCGCAGCATCCCGCCCGCCAGCGCGCCGCGCCCGAGGATGCGCGACCCCATCACCAGATCATACTCACCGGACGCCACCATCGACTCCATCGCCGTCACCAGCTTCGGCGAATACTGATAGTCGGGGTGTGCAGCATGACGACGATGTCCGCGCCGCGCGCGAGCGCCGCCGCGTAGCAACTCTTCTGATTGCCCCCGTAACCCCGGTTCGAGTCGTGTTGGATGACGTGCAGGCCGAGCTGGGTGGCGAGCGCCACCGTGCCGTCGCTGCGCGCATCGTCGGTGAGGATGATGTCGTCGACAACGTCCCGCGGAATCTCGGCGTAGGTCCGCTCCAACGTGTTCGCCGCATTATAGGCCGGCAAAACCACGGCAACGCGCTGGTTCAGGATCACGGATTACTCCACCACCGGCCGTCCCCGCCGGCCCCCTGGCGGGATGACAAAGTTACTCGAAGCTCAAGGGCTCGCTCGTCTGCTCGAGGATCGCCTTGCCGTCGCGGGCAATCTTGACGGAGGCGCTATAGGTGCCGCCCGGCCAGCCGCCGGCCGGCACGCCGGTCTTGCCGGCTTGCAGCAAGACGTCCGAGTCGTCCGCCTCGACCTCGCGCGTATTGGCCATCAGGGGCTTGCCGTCCTTCATCAGGCTGACCTCGATCGTGTCGCCCTTCTTCGGATGGGCGATCCAGGCATAGGCCACGCCCGGCGTGTTGAATTTCGGGGCCGACGGGGTCTCGCCCTTGGCCAGTTCGTCCTCCGACACTTTATGGTCGGCGAGGCCCAGCGCGACGGCGGCCGTCTCCTGGGCCTGACAGGTCCCGGCCATCGTCAGGACCAGCGCGGCGGCAAACAGCACCCTTGTAAGCATTCCTCTCTCCCTTTACCCAAAGCGCCAAGCGGCTTTTACGGCGCATTCTTGGCCAGTAGGCACCCGGCTCATTCGGGGTGATCCTTTAGCACAGGGCGGACATCGATTCATGGCTTCATATAAACTCTTGCTGCTTCCCGGCGACGGCATCGGCACCGAGGTGATGGGCGAGGTTGTGCGCCTGATCGACTGGGTGAACGCCTCCGGCGCCGCCACCATCGAGACGGAGACCGACCTGGTCGGCGGCTGCGCCTACGATTCTCACGGCGAAGCGATCTCCGACGCCACCATGAAGACCGCGCTTGCCGCCGACGCGGTAATGCTCGGCGCCGTGGGCGGCCCCAAATGGGACGGTGTGGCCTACGACAAGCGCCCCGAGGCCGGCCTCTTGCGCCTGCGCAAGGATCTGGAGCTGTTCGCCAATCTTCGTCCGGCCATCTGCTATCCGGCGCTGGCCGACGCCTCGTCGTTGAAGCGCGAGCTGGTCGAGGGGCTGGACATCATGTTCGTGCGCGAGCTGACCGGCGGCGTCTATTTCGGCCTGCCCAAGGAGATCACCGATCTCGGCAACGGCCAGAAGCGCGCCGTCGATACGCAAGTCTACGAGACCTATGAGATCCAGCGCATCGCATGCGTCGCTTTCGAGCTGGCGCGCAAGCGCGGCAATCTCGTCCACTCCGCCGAGAAGCGCAACGTGATGAAGACCGGCGTGTTGTGGAACGAGGTCGTCACGGCCGTGCACAAGGACCGCTATTCCGACGTCAAGCTCGAGCATATTCTCGCCGATAACTGTGCAATGCAATTGGTGCGCGCGCCCAAGCAGTTCGACGTTATCGTCACCGACAATCTGTTCGGCGACGTGTTGTCCGACGAAGCCGCCATGGCCACCGGCTCGCTCGGCATGTTGCCGTCCGCCTCCCTCGGCGCCACGGACGATAAGGGCATGCGCCGCGCCATGTACGAGCCGGTGCATGGCTCGGCCCCCGATATCGCCGGCCAAGGCGCCGCCAACCCGATCGCCACCATCGCCAGCTTCGCCATGGCCTTGCGTTATTCCTTTGACCTCGGCGCGATGGCGGACCGCATCGAGGCGGCCATCGCCGCCGTGCTCGACCAGGGACTTCGTACCGGCGACATCCGCCAAGAGGGTTGCAAGACGGTCGGCACGCGCGAGATGGGCGACGCCATCATTGCGTCGCTAAACAATGCGACCTAGGCGGCCATGATTCGGTTGCACATGACAATCCGGCCCGGCCTTCTCATCTTTGCGGTCCTGCTGTCTGGCGTGAGCCAGGTGGCCATCGCCGCCGAGGAGGCCAAGCTCGCGGCAGGCACCGACCTCGGAGAACAAGTCACCTCGAAGCGGGTGCTGACCGAGGAGGAAAAGGCCGAGAAGCTGGCGCGCAAGGCCTGCAAGATCGAGATTTGCGACATCCTCGCCACCAAGGAGCCGCGCGGGCCCGACATCGCGTGTGACATCATCAAGACCTGGCGCGACGAGGACATCGTCAAGATGCTCGGCGGCCGCATCGACTGGCCTTGGGGCAAGGCGGTGTGCCAATCCAAGCTTCGCCTGAAGCGCGCGCCGCTGGCTAAGGCCATGAGCGAAGACCGCTACACGGTCGACATGGACTCCCACAGCGTACGCTGCTCGCTCTATCAGGACGGCGGCAAGCCCTATGTGGTCGAGATCGCCATGTCGCCCGCGGTGACCTTCAAGAACGGCAAGGCGACCGACGCCAAGATCAACTGGGGCGATGTCTCGGCGCCCATGCTGATCTACCCCCTGCTCTATGCCGGGACCGGGCTCGACAACTCCTCCAACGTCCTCGGCCCCGAAGTAGTCCGCATGGTCAACGAATTCACCGGCAAGAAATGCGCCGAGGTGAAGGACGAGCTCCCCGGCCGGCGAGTCAACTAGGCCCTTGGCGCGGACAGTCTTAGCCCTCGGCGCTCTCGCTTAAATTGACGATCGCGTTCTGCGCCAGCGGATCGACGCCGACCGGGGTCAGGACTGGATTGGCCGCGTAATAGCGGCGGAGCTGCACGAAGGTCGTCGCAGCCCCGATCAGTGGCAGCAGGATGGCGACGGACAGCGGCACGCCGGCCGCGGCCAGCAGGGCGGCGATCAGGCATCCGGCAGCACCCCCCGCATCCCAGCCGCCTTCCGTCGCCACATGGAATCGCAAGGTGCAGGCCGATTGTTTCGCCTGATTGTAGACCGCCGTCATCATGGTCGGCATGTAGACGCACACCACGAGCGCGCCGAGCGCGTTGGCGATGACGGCGAGCAGAATATGTCC
>Ga0307380_10009009_pt1 | contig 12706 bp, 9 predicted proteins | sample UN3MG_FD_202239 | JGI IMG/M metagenome (GOLD analysis project Ga0307380, IMG submission 202239) | Soil microbial communities from Risofladan, Vaasa, Finland - UN-3 | ecosystem: Environmental > Terrestrial > Soil > Coastal area > Acid sulfate soil | place: Finland: Risofladan, Vaasa | collected... | reverse complement strand
ACAATCCGCAGCCAGTGGTCGGAGAGGTATAGCTTCAGCATCAAAGCCGGTTTACCAATAGCCAGCCCTTACCTTGGGACACAAGCTCTAAAACCAAGCCACGACGCCAGCAAAATTCCGGTATCCCCAATAGCCTTTTCCTGGACAGCCTTCAACGAGGCTACCGAATACAATTTCGTCCTCGCCGAAGATTCAGCCCTGGAGAATATCGTGGCCAAGGAAACTGTGCCAACTACGGCTTACGAATATGGCGGCGAACTAAATTATGGCACCAGTTACTTCTGGCAGGTGACAGCCACCAAGCCGGTGCCCAGTGAGCCAAGTCCAGTATTTAGCTTCACCACCGAAGCCAGACCAGTACCAGTATCTGTATCAGCATCGCCATCAACGACTTTACAGCAAGTCTTGCACTGGCTGCAGGCCAGCATACTCATCAACATCCTTGGCTTTATCACCCTGCTTGCCGTCATCTTCCTGCACCTGAAAAAGGTTAAAGGTTGAAGACCAAAAAGCAACACGTAGCGCAGCCTTTTAAGGCTGCCCGGGGTGGTGACGGGCATGGCACCGATTGTTACCCCACCCTGGCAGGGCTAAAGCCCTGCGCTACATTGCTAAGCAATCTCGGTGGGGCTGTGGCGAGGCCATTGTTCCCCTCCGCCGAGATTGCTTCGTCGCTTCTCGCTCCTCGCAAAGACAGAGGAGGAGGTGCCCCACGCAACGACCAAAACGTAACACGTAGCGCAGCCTTTTAAGGCTGCCCGGGGTGGTGACGGGCATGACACCGATTGCTGCCCACACTGGCAGGGCTAAAGCCCTGCGCTACATTGCCCTGCGCTACTTTTAAGGCTGCCCGGGCAAAAAACTTGACAACTCATAACCGAGTCCCCTATAATAATGGAAAACCACTTTCTTCTACATCTAGACTTTGTTCTCTTGGTTCTCTTCCATAATGAACTGCAGTACAGTATGTTCTTAATAGCTACCGCTAAGACCAGATTATGGCAAAACATGTGCTCACCATCCCGGAAAAACCTCGTTTCTCGAGGGGATTCAAGTTTCGACATCAGAAAGAAAGTAAGCTTTCAGTGAACAAGCTTCAATCTCGCTTATGAGCAAGTATATTTTCGTCACTGGCGGCGTGGTCAGCTCGGTAGGCAAAGGTATCAGTGCTGCTTCTATCGGCAGAATCTTGAAAAGCCGCGGTATCTCAGTCTCAATCCAGAAGCTCGACCCGTATCTTAACGTTGACCCGGGAACCATGTCTCCGTATCAGCACGGCGAAGTCTTCGTCACCCAGGATGGCGCTGAGACTGACCTTGACCTGGGACACTACGAGAGATTCATTGATGTCGATTTAACCTCTGCTTCCAATGTTACCTCAGGGCAGATTTACTCAGCAGTTATTGCTGATGAAAGACGGGGGGATTTTCTCGGCGGCACTATCCAGGTGGTTCCCCATGTCACCAACGAGATAAAGCGGAGAATCAGGGAAGTAGCTCAGCTCTCTGGAGCTTCGGTGGTTATTGTCGAGGTAGGCGGTACTGTCGGCGATATCGAAGGCCAGCCGTTTCTAGAAGCCATCCGCCAGATGAGGAACGAAGAAGGCAGGGATAATGTCCTCTACATCCATGTTACCTTCCTGCCCTACATTGCCACCACCAACGAACTTAAAACCAAGCCAACTCAGCACAGCGTTAACGAGCTAAGGCGCATTGGTGTCCAGCCAGACATTATTCTGTGCCGCTCAGACTACGAAGTTTCCCAAAGCCTTAAGGACAAAATCTCCCTATTCTGCGATGTGGACAGGCAAGCAGTCATAGCCTTGGTTACCGCCGATACTATCTACGAGGTGCCGCTACTGCTCGAGGAGGCTGGCTTGAGTGATTTAATTATTGACCGGCTCGGCCTTGAAGCTAAAGCTGCTGACCTTATTAAGTGGCAGCAGATGGTCAACAAGCTTAAAGCTCCGAAGGAGCCGGTAACCATAGCCCTGGTGGGCAAATATGTAGAGCTTCAAGATGCCTACTATTCGGTGCGTGAAGCTTTATGTCACGCCGGCTTATATCACGACCGACAGATAAACATCGAGTGGCTGCAATCTGAAGACCTGGAAACCAATGGCACTGAAAATCTATTAAAGTCAGCTCAAGGTATCATCATTCCCGGTGGTTTTGGCCACCGCGGCATAGAAGGCATGATAGCCGCTGTCACTTATGCCAGGCAAAACAAAATTCCTTGTCTCGGCTTATGTTTGGGCATGCAAGTCATGGTTATTGAGTTTGGTCGCTATGCTCTGGGCAGTGAATCAGTCAACTCCACCGAGTTTGACCCCAATACCCCGTATCCGGTGATTGACTTGCTTCCAGAGCAGCAGCAGGTCAATGAAATGGGCGGTACCATGAGGTTAGGTACCTACCCTTGCCACCTGGTTCCAGGGACACGAGCAGCTCAGGCTTATGGTGAAGCTGTGGTTTATGAGCGCCATCGCCACCGGTTTGAATTCAACAACCACTTCCGCGAACCACTGGAACAAAGAGGGCTTATCCCCAGTGGGTTATCTGCAGATAATCGGCTGGTAGAAATAGTTGAAGTCAAAGACCACCCATGGATGGTGGCTTGTCAGTTTCATCCTGAGTTCAGGTCGCGCCCCAACCACCCCCACCCTTTATTTACCAGCTTCGTGGGGGCAGCCAAGGAAACCTTGGTTGAGGGCACTCAAGTAACACTGGCACTGCCATGAGACTATTATAGATTTTATCAGCCTTGGGAGAAACGAATGCGCTTATTTCTAGATACAGCTAATGTTGACCACATCCGCCACGGGGTCAGGCTGGGAGTAATCAGTGGGGTGACTACTAACCCCAGCCTGGTATCCAAAGAGGGCAAGGTGAATTATAAGCATCTTGTTCAGGAAATCTGTTCCATTGTCCCTGGCCCGGTGTCTACCGAGGTGATAAGCCAGGATGTCTCAGGGATGGTTGCTGAAGCCAAGCAGATTGCCACCTGGGCAGAAAACGTGGTGGTCAAAATCCCAGCCAGCCTTGAAGGCGTTGAAGCTACCTATCAACTAACCAGGGAAAACATAAACGTGAACTTTACCCTGTGTTTCTCTGTAAACCAGGCACTCCTCGGGGCTCTGGCCGGGGCTGCCTTCGTCAGTCCCTTTGTTGGCAGGCTAGACGACATCGGCGAACATGGCATGAGGCTGGTAAAAGAAATCGTCGAGGTGTTCAAAAAATACCCTGATTCTATTAAGACCCAGGTACTTGCCGCCAGTATCAGGCATCCGCAGCACTGCATCGAGGCAGCTGAAGCTGGCGCTCAAATTGCCACCGTTCCCTACCAGGTGCTGCTGCAGATGATTCGACACCCACTGACCGACATCGGTATCAGCCGCTTTCTGGCAGACTGGCACAAAGTACTGGGTGAAGGTAAAGGCATATAACAGGAGGCGTTTACTGAGGGTAAACTGCCACTCTAAGTCTATAACAAAAAATGTATGAGAGGTTACCAAAATGAACATTTCTGAACTGGAAACTAAAACTCGTGACGAATTGGTCGAGCTAGCCAAACAGCAAGAAATCGACGGCTATAGTGGACTGAAAAAGGCAGAGCTCATTCTGCGACTCATTCAAGCCTACACCGAACAGCAGGGCTACTTGTTCGTCAGCGGTATCCTGGATCCCGTGGACGATGGCTATGGCTTTTTACGCCAGGATAGCCTTCTTCCTGGGCCCAATGACATCTACATTTCCAACTCCCAGATTCGCCGCTTTAGCCTAAGGAACGGTGACACTGTGTCCGGACAGGGCAGGCCACCTAAGAACGGCGAGAAATACTGTAGCCTGCTCCATGTCGAGGCAATTAATGGGCTTGACCCAGAGCAATCTAGAAAACGCCCTCATTTCAATTCTCTAACACCTACTTTCCCCGATAAGCTGTTCAACTTAGAGACCGACCCCAGCAACTTATCAACGCGGCTCATCAACTTGATAGCTCCTATCGGCCGAGGCCAGCGTGGACTCATTGTATCACCACCTAAAGCCGGCAAGACTGTGATTCTAAAGTACATAGCCAACGCCATCGCCACCAACTATACTGAGCCTCACCTCATAGTCTGTCTCACTGGCGAAAGACCTGAGGAAGTTACCGATATGAAGCGTTCGGTGAAAGCCGAAGTTATCGCCGCTACCTTCGACGAGCCAGTGGAGAATCAAACTCGCGTAGCTGAATTAGCTCTAGACCGAGCCAAAAGGCTAGTAGAAACAGGCAAGGATGTAGTCATCCTGCTTGATGGCATTACCCGGTTAACCCGCGCCTATAATCTAGCGATGCCACCCAGCGGGCGTACCCTATCTGGCGGCATCGATTCGGTAGCTCTGTATCCGCCAAAACGCTTCTTCGGCGCAGCTCGTAATACCGAAGAGGGCGGTAGCCTGACCATCATCGCTACCTGCCTCGTCGATACCGGCAGCCGCATGGACGAGCTGATTTATGAGGAGTTCAAGGGTACCGGCAACATGGAATTACACCTCGACCGCCGTCTGGCAGAAAAGAGAATCTTCCCAGCTATGAATATAGTGCACAGCGGCACCCGCCGTGAAGAGCTATTACTCGACGAGACTACGGTAAAACAGGTCTGGCTACTGCGGCGCATGGTCGGCATGCTGGCTCAAGACTCATCAAACGACGCGGAGGCCACCGAAAGACTTCTTGACCGCCTAGCCAAAACCCAGACCAATGCTGAATTTCTGGCAACTTTATCTAAAGAAGTATAACAAACTGTGTTCAAAAGACCCTCTCACCCCTCATATACCGGGATGGTCCAGTAAAGCTGCCTGTCATGCCAAGCCATTAGCCTTCCACCACTCTGAGGGAGCCCTTCGCCTTGTGCCATTCTGAACGCAGCGAAGAGTCCCTGGCTCAGGATAAACTCCGTGAACCAAAAATCTTGCTCAGAGTGATAAATAAATAACTTCCTATGTTTTTTGTCGGTTTCATGTTATTATAGAAGTAATATCATAGAGAGACATTGATGCAAGTAAAGGCTTCAGCTACAGTATTAGCCTTGTTATCGCTGGCTATTTGCCTGATACCAACACCAATTGATGCCGCCGGCAGCCTATCCTTAAGCTCATCTCAAGGAACCGTCGGCACAGAGGTGGCCATACCTGCCATGTGCGGCTATGGTGAAGGCCAGTATTCCCTCTATTGGGGAGAAGCTGAACAGCTTCTCAGCCAGGGGGAGCTCGTCGAGGGCTGCGCTTCTTTGATTTTCACCATCCCGGAAGCAGCCAGAGGCGAACACAAGGTCACCCTGAGGATAGGCACTGAGTCTTTTGAGGGAAAATTTACCGTCATGCCATCTATCGGCCTAAGCACCGGCCAGGGTACCGTAGGATCAAATTTGACAGTTACCGGGAAGGGATTCAATAGTAATGAATCGGCTATCAATATAAACTACGATGGCAGTCCGGTGGAAACTGAGATTAAAGCCAGCAGCAAAGGAAGCTGGCAAAGCACCTTCAAGGTCCCGGCTAGCAGTCGGGGCGAACATATTATTGATGCTGAAGGCACCACTCCAGCCACTGAGGTTGACGATAAGACCTTCACCGTAACTCCTCAAATCAACATTAACCCCACCTCAGGATGGGTGAGCACTATGATAAGCATAGCTGGCAGCGGTTTCGGCAGTGGGGAAACCAACATCACAGTAACCTATGACAACCTGGCGGTAAAAACCGGAATTACCTCTGATGCCACAGGCTCATGGCAATCTAGTTTCTCCATACCTACATCCGCCCAAGGTAGCCATAAGGTGGATGCCTACGGAGCGGTTACTCTTGCAAACGATGTGGCTGAAGTTACCTTCAGTGTATCTCCAGGGATAAAAGTCGAACTAGCCTCCGGCCATCTTGGCGGTGCCATTCACACTGGAGACAGCCTTTGGGTCAGCGGCGTTGGCTTTGAAGTTAATGAAGCTGAAATCAAAATCACCTTTGACGGCACCATGATTGCCAGTGGTATCACTGCTGATGCCAAAGGTTCGTGGTCAACTCAATTAGAGGTGCCTCCAAGCACTAAGGGTGAGCACGCTGTTGACGCTTCAGGACATACCACCAAAGCTAGCGATGTCGCTGACACTATCATAGTTACCTCGCCAGAAATGGAAATCAATCCCACCTCTGGAGCTATAGCCGATGACGTTGTCGTCAGTGGTACCGGTTTTGGAGGGAATCAAGCCCTAACCATCAGCTACGATGGGAATCAGGTAGTCGCCGGCTCAACTACAAATGCCAAAGGTGATTTCACGGCCAGTTTCAAAGTCCCGAAAAGCCAGGCTGGCGACCATGCTGTGACCGCCACAGATGCAGTGGCGTCTGTGGCCTCAACCAGCTTCAGCGTAGAGTCAACGCCACCACCAACACCTCAACCTATATCCCCTGAAGCTGGCAGCAGTATTGGTTTTGTTGGTAAAACCATCATTACCTTCGACTGGTCTGATGTTGACGACCCTAGCGGCATCTACTACCTCCTGGAAGTAAGCCATAGCGCCGATTTCTCCGGCGTTATGGCTTATAAGGAAGGCTTAACCCAATCCCAGTACACTCTAACCAGCGATGAAGCTCTAGCCAAAGGGGAGTATTACTGGCGGGTAAAGGCAATAGATGGCGCCGAAAATCAGGGTGAGTGGACAAATGGTCAACTCTTCAAGGTCGGTGTCATGGAGTGGTGGCTGCTAGCAGTTATTATCATAGCCGGCATTGGCATAATTGGCATCATCTGGCGAATTGTGCATATCAACCGACGAGGCAGTTGGAAATAAAAAGCCAGCTTGACAAACAGGAGACTATTGCTTAATATTTAAGCAAGCTAACCAATCTATAAACGGAAAGCGAGGAAGTAGTTATGAGATTAATGGTTATCGGACTGGGGCAATGTGGTTCCCGAATTGCTGATGAGTTTGTTCGTTTGAATAAGCGAGGGCAATCACAGTGGGGCATTAACATAGTAACCGGGACGTTCGCTGTGAACACCGACCAGACTGACCTTACTGGGTTGTCTCACATCGGTTCCGACTACATGCATCGTATTCTTATCGGCGGCCGTAAGACCTGGGGACATGGTGTTGGTAAGGTAAACGAGATGGGTGCTGAATTGGCTAGAGAAGACGGTGATAAAGTAATCGATGCGATCAGGACTGCACCTGACTTCTACCACACCCACGCCTTCTTGCTCATCGCCGGGGGGGCCGGCGGCACTGGCTCCGGCGCCATAGCAATAATCGCCCAAATGCTCAAGGAACGTTATATAGGCAAACCAGTTTATTCCCTTATCGTTCTCCCCTTTGAGCACGAAGAGATGGCTGAGTTGAGAAGTGTCTATAACACAGCGACCTGTCTTAAGTCCATCCACTCAGTAGCTGACGGTGTCTTCCTGGCTGATAATCAACGCTATGTCAGAAAAGACGCCAGCCTGGCAATGAACTTACAGAGAATAAATGCAGCAATGGTTGAGCCCTGGTTCGACTTGATGTGTGCTGGTGAGATAAGCAAATACAAACATGTTGGTGCCAAGACGCTGGATGCCGGCGACATTATGCAATCCATCGATGGCTGGACAGCCATCGGTGTTGGCAGGGCTAGCATACCGCGTGGTTTCCGCTTCCCATGGCAATTAGCCAAAACCAGTTTTAAGGAAAAGAGTGATGAGACTCTAAGAGCTATGCAAGCCATGGATGCCGCTGTGAGCGAGCTTTCTGTCACCTGCGGTGCTGAGGATGCCGGTAGGGCACTATACCTTCTATCAGCCCCGGCCAGGGATATGACTATGGATATCGCCAAAGGCCTCGGTGATTACCTCCGAGAGCTAGCAGAAAACGCTGTAATCAGAGCCGGTGACTTTCCCAGAGGAGGGAATTCTATCGATGTCACCATATTGCTCTCTCAGCTGGCTTTTGTCCAGAAAGTGAGAGACTACTACGACCGGGCCTCAGCCTTTGCCCAAACCCAGAAGGAGCGGATAAAGGAAACTACCGGCCGACTCCGCGACATGGAAGACTCAGCTAAAGGATTGCCCAGCTTGATTTAATCACACCAAGTTCTCTTGCTCTTGGTCGAACACATGAGGGAGGGGCTCTGTCCCCTCCCTTTTTTGTTTGCCTTGATTCGCAAGTGCAAGTCCCCCCTTACTATTGCGAGCCCTTCCCTATCTTGTCATTCTGATGGAGTGGAGCGACCGAAGAATCTGGCTCAGGATAAACTCCGCGAGGCAATCTCAAAACAATGTAGCGCAGCCTTAAAAGGCTGCCCGGGGTGGTTGATGGGTATGGGGCAGGGCTAAAGCCCTGCACTACATTGCCCTCTGGCTTTTCGTGGCACGTATTTGGTAGCCGCCTGGACGGCCAGGGCTAGGCTTATCAAGTAATCATCATGCCCATCGCCAGGGTCAACAAAGAAGTTCAGAGTCTGGTTGGGGCGATAGACACTCTTAGCTTTCACCATCTCAAACATAAACTCCTTGTAATCCTCTGAGCCATCCTGCTTATACAGTTTTAGCCTGCCTGAATTGATAGCCGCCAGTAAATCAAAGCCAGCTTCAGACTTAGTCTTTTGGGTAAATTTGAACGGTAACACTTTGCTACCCAGTGACTTTTTCAGAAAGCTGACTATGGGCTCACCGATACCAGTAGCATCAGCTACAAGTCGGTTGCATCCCCAGACGTTCTTCACTATGTCAACAATCTGAGGATACAGCTCGGAGTGCTTCTTTCCCACCCAGGCGTAATGCTCGAGGATATGTACCAGAGGTTCTTTAGCGGTAAAGCCTGTGGCCGGTGATATGACCTCGGCTATAGTGACAACGGTAGCATCTCTACCCGGGCGGGTAAGGATTCGGTCTTCGAGCTGCTCCTCCTCGCCAGCGAAGTCAATGCCAGCAACGATAATGCTTGATGAGCTGGGGCGATGATGCAGCCTTGAGTGATTACCAATCATCTGGGCAATTTGCTGAGGGCTGAGGAAACCTCCACCGCCCCGAATAGGAAGAAGAGCGTATTGAGTTCTGAATAGCGGGTGGTCCTCGCCAAGTCGTTCTCGCTCAGACTCAGCGAAGGCCTTGTAGCTGGGGTTATACCTGCTGACTTCCTGCCAGTCGTACCTGAAGTGGCGCTTGATGCCGTCTTTCTTTTCCAGCTCAAGGTTGGTCTGCTTGATTTCCTCAAGCAAAGTGGTATCGTCCCAGGTTGTCCCATAGTGGACGGTAGTGGCATTTGATGCCGATGCCATTGGCCTGAACTCTTTGGTGTATTTATCCTTGGCTACATCCTGGCTCTCATCGATTTCTAGTAGGATATTAGCGGTATGGCCAACTACTGAGCTGGATTCTTCGGCAGACAGGAATATCTGGCGGGCGTTGCCCAGTCTGACCATGTAGCCAGCCTCCGTAAACCAGATGCCGTTAAAGCCAAAGTCATCCAGCCTCTGCTTTAACCGGCCCATTGAAATGATTGTTTGAGGCTTAAAAGTTGGTGAGCACTTAATAGCATTGCCGCCGGCTGACATGAACATAGTTAGCAGTAAGACCTCAAGGTGTGCTGATAGCTCATTCTTACCGCCCTGTCGGGCGATCTCGACTGAAAAAGTTAAGCCCAGGTTGGCTTGAATGCTTTCGATTACTGCTTTAGCTACTTCTGCTTGATAGGGTCTCAATTTCAATTTACTTTCCTTCGGTAGGGTTGGGCATGGGCAAAGCTCATCTAATTAAGGCCTTAACTCCCACAGGAATAGCTATTTCGGTCAGCACCTTGGCAATGGCTTCCTTGAGCGATTTCTTCTGCTCTTTGGTGATGTTATAGCGGGTCTTGACAAGCCTGGCAATGGTATTGGCAGCCGCGAGCTGAAGGTCAAGCCTGTCGGGCTGTTTCTCAACAAGCTCACGTAGCTTAAGTCTCAGGATAGCAATCTCCTCGTCAATGCCCTCTATGCCCTGAGCTTGCTCAAGCTGGAACTTCTTGGCCTCATCAAGAACCTGGCTGTAGAAGCTATTTTTTCTTTTGTTCTGATTGCCTTTTGACACGCCCCTTCTTGCCATTTTCATCAGCCTTCGCTTTGAGTAGCCCGTAGACGAGGACATGCGCAGCTAGCTCATAGTTTTGTTTTTCCAGAGCAACCCTTAATAGCTCTACCATAATCAAGTGCTATTCTAGCACTAATGTTCTAATAAAGACAAGTTAAAATTGTCGTTTTCTGTCACGGTGGAAGCGGCGGTGCTATCTCAAAGGACGATCTTCAGAAGCAATGCGATAAGCCAGCCGAGGATGCCGCAGATTGGGAAAGTTAGTATCCAGGCTAACACGATACTACGGGCTATACCCCAGCGCACTGCGGAGAGGCGTCTGGTGGCGCCTACCCCCATAATTGAGGTGCTCATACAGTGCGTGGTGCTTACCGGAATGCCAAAGTGTGAGGCAATCTCAATAACGGTAGCCGCTGACGTTGTCGCTGCGAATCCCTGGACGGGACGCAAATTAGTTATCCTCAATCCCAGTGTTCGGATAACTCGCCACCCACCAGTAGCGGTACCAAGGCTAATGGAAACTGCCGAAACTATAATAACCCAAAAGGGAATCTGAAACTCGCTCCATCCGTAATACACCATCAAAGCCATAGAAATCAGACCGATAGGCATCTGACCATCATTCTTACCATGACTGTAAGCCATGAAGGCTGCAGAGAGGATATGCAGGTTGCTGAAGATACTCCGCAATTTAGCAAGCGCACTTCGCCGGAATATCCACATTATGGCCACCATCAGCAGAAAAGCACCGGCGAAACCCAGAAGCGGAGCGATACCCACCGCAGAAATAATTTTCGCCAGGACTCCCCAGACAATGCTTCCGCTACCGGAGATAGTGATGCCCGCACCTACCAACCCCGCCACCAGTCCGTGGGTCAAACTTATGGGTATGCCGTAGCGTGTTGCCACGACCGCCCAGATAACAATTGCCCCAGCACCAGCGATAATAGTGGTCAGAGTCAAGGCTTGAGCATCAACAATCCCCTTGCCGATGGTTAAAGCTACCGCGGTACCTGTGGCTGCCCCGGCGAAATTAAAAAGGGCTGCCATCGCGATGGCAGCCCGAGGGGAAAGGGCACGGCTACCGATTACTGCAGCAATAGCATTAGCGGCATCGTTAAAACCGTTGGCGACGCCAAAGCCGATGGCTACCAGGATTACCAGGATTAACAACGCCAGGGATTCAGGCATGCTTCAATACTACAGCCTCAAGGGCATTAGCTACATCCTCCCCTCGGTCAGTAGCACTTTCCAGGTGTTCATAGATTTCGCGCCACTTGATAATCTCGCGCACATCCCGCGTATTATCAAATAGCTCGGCTAAGGCAGCATGATGCACATCATCGGCCTCATTTTCCATGCTGTTGATCTCCACACACTGCTCCAGAATCTGCTTGAACTGGTCACGATGACGCAAAAGGGGCATCACGTCGTTCAACTTGTAGGTCATCTTAAGTACAACTGCAGCTAATGCCCGAGCCGCTTCTGTGGGTTGGGCAATCTTATAAAGGAAAGCTGTCCTGCCAGCAGCCTCGATGAAATCCATCACATCGTCCAGACTATTAGCCAGAAAGGCAATGTCCTCTCTATCGATGGGTGTCACAAAGGTGCGATGCAGACTCTGCATTATCTCGTGAGTTATACTGTCACCTTCGTGTTCCAAGTCCTTGATTCGTTTTACTTTTGCTTCAACATCTTCATAATTGTCGAAGAGGTCAGCTAATTTTTCTGCAGCTACGACTAAATTGCCAGCGCTCCTTTCAAATAGGTCATAGAACTTCGTCTCTCTGGGAATTATTCGGAACCTGGCCAAAATACACCTCTCAAACATCTAGCATAACACAACATGCAACCCTGACTCAGCCATTATTATAACAGACGGTAGCAAGTTTTGAACAGCAAAAGATAGTATATCACTGCGAGCCCTTTTCCTTCCTGTCATTGCGAGGCACGAAGTGCCGCAGCAATCTCGGTGGGGTTTCGGGGGGGAGTACTCCATTATCTCCCCACACCCATCCGCCAAGATTGCTTCGCTCACAATGACAGAATGGGTCATGTAGGAGCCACTCAAACGGGAAACCCTATCGACTCCATACCTCACCCAACAAGCGGCAGATTTGAAACAACTCACCCAGCATGTTATATTTGTAGGCTGGAAAAGGTCAAATCTTTTCCAATCCAAGATTGCACAAACCATTCTGTAAAGGAAGCTAATTATGCCAGGGAAATTTAAGATTACTCTGTTTATCTACATAACACTATTGCTGTTGGCGTGTGCTAATCCAGCACTGGAGCATCTTGAGCAGGGTAACGCCTATTTTGACCAGGGACAATGGGAGGAGGCTATTGCTGAGTACAGCGAGGCACTCGAAAACGACACCGACCTGGCCATAGCTTATTGTAACCGGGGCTGGGCATATTGTGAGAAGGGACAGTGGGACCTGGCTATCACCGACTCGAACAAGGCCATTGAGCTTGACCCAGGACTAGCGAGAGCCTATTACAATCGAGGATGGATTTACAATGTACAGGAGCAATGGGACTTAGCCATTGCTGACCTGAATAAGGCCATCGAGCTCGACCCTGAACTAGCCGAGGCCTACAACAATCGGGGCTATGCCTATGGCGA
>Ga0307380_10009006_pt1 | contig 12707 bp, 23 predicted proteins | sample UN3MG_FD_202239 | JGI IMG/M metagenome (GOLD analysis project Ga0307380, IMG submission 202239) | Soil microbial communities from Risofladan, Vaasa, Finland - UN-3 | ecosystem: Environmental > Terrestrial > Soil > Coastal area > Acid sulfate soil | place: Finland: Risofladan, Vaasa | collected... | reverse complement strand
GCCGCCCTTCTCTCGCCTCTTCTTAAGCTGCTGTATGTAGTCTCTGGCGAGGCCGTTACAGGTTGCGCAGACGTTGAGGCCCCGCATCTCCTGGGCCTCGTATCGCTCCCCGCAGAGGTGGCAGCTTAGCGTCTTGTGAGGGATCTGGAGGTTCGGCGGCGGCGGCGTGTTGATCACCTGCCGCTGGATCTCGAGTGCGTGGTCGATGATCTCCTCGACTTCCTTGATGGTGGCCGGAGGGGTCGCCTGCAGCAGTCGGCCGAGTAGGGCGATCTGCCCGGATTGGTTCGGGAGACGGCTCAGGTGGTAGGCGACGCCTAGCGGGATCTGCTCGAACTCGAGGCAGGAAAGGACCTCGGGGGCGGCGGTGGCGACCTGTAGGCGCTGCTCGATTCGTTCTCTGGGGAGCCCGGTTTTCTCCGCGATCTGCCACGGCTCCATCTGATACTCTTCCCGGAGGTGTTTAAGTAGGCGCACCTCGTCGCTGGCGGGGGTCTTTCCTCTGAGCCGGTTCGAGACGAGGTTCTCCACGAGGGCGTCCACCAGGCGGCCCTCCTTGTAGACGACGGGGACCCTCTCTATGGCGTGGAGCCGCGCCTCCTGGAGGCGGTGCAGCCCATCGACGAGCCAGTATATGCCGTCGTCGAGGATGCACTTCAGGGGCTGGTGTATGCCCTCCGCGGAGACGGTGGACGCGAAGTCCGCGTACTCCTCCTCGCTCCATATCGAGGTCACGCGGACCTCGGGGACCTGGATCTCATCAGGCTTCAGGTGCCTGAACTTCATCTTCTCGCTCATGTTTCATCGTCTCCTCAGCGGAAGTCCAGCTTCTCCAGGAGGGCCTTCCGCTCCGCCCTCCGCATCCTGGCGTCGGGTTGCCAGTACTTGTCTCTCTCCTCCCATATCTGGAGCACCCAGTCCGGCGCCGCCGTGTACACCTCGACGCCGAGCCCGGGGGCGGCGGCCTTCACCCACGGTATAGGCGTCGGGATCAGCAGGTGCATAAGCACGGGTCGGCCGTGGAAGACCATGAGCTCCGGGGTCTTCGGCACCAGGGAGGCGTAGACGGGCAGCTTCGCGAGGCCGTCCATGTACTTGAAGATCTTCGCCTCGACCAGCACCAGGGCGCCGGGGAGCACGACGACGGCGTCCACCTCAGGCCTCGAGGGCCGGTAAACCTTAGCGGCTTTTGCGGGTCCGTAGAGTTCGCTGAGCTCGGCGGGGATCGGGCCCAGGGGGCACCTGAGCCTGACCTCGGCGGCCGGGTACCGCGTCTTGATGTACCAGCTCACCCACCGGGGCTCAATCTCTCGGCGGAGCTTGGTGAATCCCATGCTAGAAGACCCCCGTTTCCATGTTGGACGATTATATCAAGGATCCATCCCCCTATAAATAATGGGGTATAAACTTACATGCCTAGACCAACTTTGCCAAGGAGAATAACCGTTAAATCGGCTACAGAAATCGCCAAGAAGTGGGCCGAGGTCACACCCGGCCGCGCATCGTTCTACGAGGCGGAGGCCACCACCGCGGGTGCGGAGTGGGAGGCCAACACAGTCGCCGCAGGCGGCAACTACACGGCGGGGATCGCCGTCGCCGGGATCGGTAAGCGCTTCGTAGGAGGCGTTAAACGGGCCGGCGCCGCGAAGTTCGGACGGAAGGTCAAGGACGTGGGCGTCGCCAGGTATGCTCCTGGCGTCGCCGCGGCTCAGGCCGACATGTCCGCGGGAGTCGCCGACTACGTGAGCGTGCTCGAGGGCCTTGAGATACCTGACAGAGGCCCCAGAGGCTCGCCTGGTAACTACGCCATCGTCGAGAAAGTCGGTTCTGCGCTGCATAAGAAGAGGCTCGCCGTACTAGCGGCCACGGGTTGAGACTGCCATGGTCGTGAGACTTAGACAGCCTTACCTCCGGCACGCGCTGGCGCTGCCAAACGCGGGCACACACACCGAGGACATCAACATCAAGGACCCGATCATGGACTTCTACGTCCGCATGTATGCCACCAACGGAGCCACAAGCAACGTAGAGAACAGCATCATAGACGTCTTGAACAGCATCACGCTAGTTGACGGCTCTGACGTTCTATGGGCACTTGACGCTGAGGAGATCCTGGCCAACCAGTTCTACCACTACAAGGAGTCTACGGACCTGGGGATTGATGAGAGGCCCGGAGTAGTTCAGGCCACCACGTTCAAGATACCTCTAGGCATCGGCAGGATGCACCCTGAGGTAGCCTTCGACCCGACACGGTTCGCTAACCCTCAGCTCGTCCTGGACTGGGACATCGCTAACATCAGGGCCGTCGGCGCGGACGCCTTCGTGACGAACACCCTGGCCGTGGACATCATGGCCGACGTCATAGACGAGGCCCCCGTAAGACCCACGGGCTACCTGATGACGAAGGAGATCTCAGAGTACACGGCCGTCGCGGCGACGGAGGCCCGGGTGGAGCTTCCAGTCGACTACGCCTACAGGACCCTATACGTGAGAAGCTACCACGACAACAAATGCCCGATCGCCTCGCTTAACACGGTGGAGCACAGCATCAACGAGCAGAAGTACCGGCCCTTCGACATCTTCACCGACGACTGGACTGAGTGGCTGAAGGAGTGGTACGGCTACTGGCACATGTCGGCGTGGTACTTCCTCGCCATCACCGCCACGGAGCAGCGTAACCCCTACCTCCGCGCCAACCTGGGCGTGAGCCTCGAGGCCATGACCGCCGCCACCGACATACAGCTAGACAGCCTCAACAACTGCCAGATCAACATGACGGGAGCCAACGCCGCAGCGGAGCACATACACGCCTCAGTTCAGGGCGCCCTGCCCTTCGGGACGTGGGCGTGGCCCTACGGAGACCCAGAGTCGCCTGAGGAGTGGCTTCAGTTCGTTTACACCGATAAGAGCAGGCTCAACATACTGAGCCAGGCCGGGGAGACGCCTCTGGTCCAGGTGTTCCTGACGCAGCACCGCAAGTATTAGCCGATAGGAGTGGAGAGAGATGGAAAAGATCCCATACACGAGATCCCTAAAGGTGGTGTGTGACAACGCCGCCAACTTTTTTATACTTGACGACCCCGTGCCCTCAGGCGCGAGGCTTTTCGTTCAGCATATCAGCATCGAGGACAGGACCACCCTCGCAGCGGCGGTCAGGTTCGGGAGAGGTAAGGATGCGGCCGAGCCTCACTGGTGGGAGGAGCAGCTGACGATCGTTGTGAATACGGTGCGCTGGATGACGAAGGAGCAGCACATGGTCCCAGATGGGCAGAGGGTATTACTGAGGCTGGACGGGGCCACAGTCGGGGACCGTATCTGGGTGGAGATCGAGGGCTACATGGCTCCGAAGGTTCTGAGCGACGGGCCGTTTACGCGAGTATCTAGGGGTGAGGGCTGAGGGGTGACGCCTCAACATGCCCTATGTTGAGCTGGCCCCGTACAAGCAGGACATCAGGGCCCTCTGTGACAACGCCGTGGAGTTCTTTGTCCTGGATAACCCGATACCGTCGGGGCTGATCCTGTGGCTGCAGCACACGAGCGAGGAGAACCGGGATAACGACTTTGACGCGGTGAGGATCGGCCGGGGCACCGCTGAGGATAACGTGCATTGGTGGGAGAGCCACGAAACATGTCTCACCGACGTGATCTACTGGATGGATAAACCTATCTTCTTCGTGCCTGAGGGGCAGCGCGTGATATTCAGGTTCGACGGCGCCACCGTGGGGGACCACATATTCTGCACCGTCGACGGGTATCTGCTCCCAAAGGTGGTGTCCAGGGACGCCATGAGGTTCTACGAGCTGGAGAGGACCCGCAAGGAGGCGGCAGGGAAGCACCAGAAACGGGTGGAGGAGCTCATGGAGACCCAGATTGACCTCCTCACCTCGATGTGGCGGGACATCGTTAAACTGACACTCCAGGAGAGGAAGCCGTAGATGCCTCACCATGGGGAGAGCGGCGTCGGCGGCTACGCCCACCACTTCCGATATCTGTGGTACGAGTTCGCGAAGACCTCTGTGGGTTTTAAAGCCTTTATGCCAGGTCCTCCATGCAGGGTGTTTCTAGTTCCTATTAATATTCCGGTCAGCTTCACGGTTGACCGGCTACTATACTTGGTGAATGTGCAGGCCGGGAATGTGAGGCTGGGACTCTACGCCGATAACGGGGACGCGCCTGACGGTGGAGCCCTCATAGTTGAGACGGCGAGCCTAGCCATGGGTGTAGGCGGAAACAAGGATGAGAAGGTCGTGGCTGCGACGATGTGCGCCGCGGGTGAGTACTGGCTGGCCATCCAAGGAGACAATGCCGGTGGTTCCATGTGGCAGGGACGGATAACAATCAGTTGTGGAGGGACCCTCTTCACGCGGCAATATGATCTTGCGGGTGGTTATGGAGCCTTCACAAACCCATGCCCGGTGACGGCTGCATATCCCAGCGAATCACCAATAATGGGCGTCCGGGGGGCAGTATCTTAATGTGGTACAGATATTTCATCACGGTGCCGCGTGGGACGGACTGGCGGACGCCTGAGCGTAAGGAGATAGGGCTCCCCGAGGGAGTCATAACCAAGGTGCGGGTTCGCTTCCCTCCTGGGGCCAGGGGCGAGGTGTTCACCGCCGTGTTCGAGGGGACGCATAAGATGTGGCCGCGTGGGGAGGCTAACTGGGCGTGGGGAGACGACGAGGAGATCGAGATGACGGAGCACGTCAGGAATATCACGGGGTGGCATTGGACGCTGGAGGCCTACGCGCCGGACACCAGCTACAACCACACGGTGTGGTGGGACTTCAACGTATTGGAGGTGGAGTATGCGGAGACGTGGGGTCCACTGCAGGAGCTTGTCAAACTCTTAAAGAATGTGATAGGGCTATGAGGTGAACGAGATGAGCACAAGGGATCACCCGGATTGGTGGAGGCCGATGGGAGGCCAGAACAGCCAGGACAGCACCTTGGAGAGGCGCAGCCTCATCTGGAATGACAACGACATAGAGGACGGGGAGGCTCCGCCAGCCTTCTACAGCGGCCAGATATACAAGGGCAAGTTCTTCCCTCGCGGCTGCCGGGGTATGCTAGAGCAGATTCAGATATACTGCAGGGACGGCGCCCCAGGGCGGTTCACGGTGAGGTACAGCCCTCACCCCTGCCTCGGTCCCTTCGGGGAGGTCCTCATTACGCCCTTGGCGGGGTGGTCGTGGGTCGGCGCCGTCGTCGAGGAGATGTGGAACTATGACAGCCTGTTCATCTGGGTGAGTGGGTGTTTGGCGGGGGCGGACCTGGGGTATGACGCCGTGGAGCCCTTCGACGGCCACGAGAGCGCCGACACCGGGGCGACCTGGGCGGACGTGGATAATAGGCTATTCATCAGGGCGGTGTACACCGGGGAGACGCCGGGCGACGTGCCGGTGAGCGGTATCATCAACAATATTCCGATACCTAACACCGGCGCCGTGAAAGAGGCTGCTGTGCCCATAAACATCGCTGACAGCATGCTGACCACCCTCCTGACGATAGAGGGAGCGGGGACCATGTTACAGGCGCGCATCTGGGGCCGTCAATACGTGGTGCCTAATCACTGGGTCGTCTACTACAGGATGGACATCTACGCGGACGGCGTTCGGGCGATCACCGTTGACAACATGGATATGACGCAGAGTCCCATAGCCGGGACGGGAAGGAGCAGCATGGGCGAGTTCCTCAACTACACGAGGAATGGCGACGCCTACTACAGGATGAACCTCCGCATCCCTATAGACTTCCGCCGGTCGCTCAGAATACGGGTCTACCAGACCACGGGGGCCGCCATGTGGACTTATGGAGAGCTGTCTGTCAACTACAAGGAGTAAATGAGAGAGGTGACTGAAAGTGAAGGATAGGACGATAGTAGCTTTGCTCAGCATCGGGGCCATCACGGTCCTGGTGTACCTGGGCCATAATGGCGCACTGCTGAACCTGTTCGCCATTATACTAGGCTTTTATTTCGGGCGTGAGACTGGTAACGAGGAGGTGGATTGATGGGACTTAAGGGGATCGTGGGCATACGCCAGTACACAACCTTCACGCCGGCGGGTAAGGTGGCCAAGATGTACGAGGTGAAGTTCACCACCGAGAAGACGGAGGGAGAGTTCACCTTCGACGTCCCGGCTGCAGAGTACACACCCGAGAAGGCGGTGAAGGAGGCGCAGGCCCGCGCCGGCCAGATAGACGCGGCGATCAAGTAGAGGATCAACGATGGGTGAGATCTACGTCGAGACCTATCGGGGGTGCGAGATCTACAGGTACACGCCCCCAGACGTGCCGGAGACTGTGTACGGCTCTCCCTGCATCGTTGGCCAATACTTCACAATAAGCGCCGTCAGGAAGAGGATCTGCGCGGCGACGGGTGGCCTCTGGGTCGACGGGGCGTGCACAGCGGCGCCGCCGCCGCCGACGCTTCCCTTCCCGTGCCCCGTATGTGGCTTCCTCTTCGACACGGAGGCCGCGCTGCAGGCCCACATCGCCTCGAGGCACCTAGACAAGCCCATCGAGGTGTACCGCGACGTCGAGATCTGGTGGATCACCTCCCTTAACATGTTCAGGGCCCAGGTCTCCGCCGGCTACGTCGCCGTGGAGCCAACCCTGCCCTTGATCAGGGCGGCCATCGATGAGATCCTGGAGTTCCTGAACCCTCCCGAGGACCCTGAGGAGGGCCTATTCGCTCAGGTGGTCGCGGCGGTGAAGGTGTGGGCCCTGGAGAATATGCCTGGCTGGGTGCTTGAGTGGGGCCAGAACATCTATAACACGGTCACGAACATCGTCGAGAACATCACGAACGTGTATAATGAGTTCGCGGAGTATGTCACAAACGTCTACAATGACACCTATGAGTACATCTCCAACTCGTATAACTACTGGTCGGAGTACATCACAAACAGCTACACGTATTGGACTGAGGAAGTAACCAACATCTATAACAACACGTATCAGAATATCACAAACGTGGTCGGGGCCTCTATGGAGTGGGTGGATCAGAAGCTCCAGGAGAACCGGGACTGGATGATGAACTTCGCTAAGCTCATGGACCCCATGGGCTTCCTCAAGGACCCTCTGGGATTCATCAACGCCGCGTTCGCGCTCCAGGGCGAGATAGCGAATAACCTCGCGGTGAAGAGCTTCTGGGAGGGCTTCGAGGAGGGCCTAGCAGAGGAGGCAGGATAGGATCATCATGGTAGACGTGTGGAATGAACTCGGGAAGGCCCTCGGGAGAGCCCTTAAACCGCTGGCGGAGATCCCCGCCGCCATCTGGAAGTCGTTCGGCGACGCCGCCGGGGACCTCATCAAGGGATTCGTCGGCGCCGCCGACGACCTGAAGGACACCCTGGAGCCCACCATCACCTCCATGATGCCTAACGTGTTCGAGGAGGCCGCGGCCGGCCTCTCATCGGGCAGCCCCCCTAAGGAGATCAAGGACTCGGTGGACAAGTTCATCAAGCAGCTCCTGGCGATGGTGGAGAAGGAGTCCAAAACTAAGGGGCACTCGCTGCCCACCGCTACGGAGCTGGCGACCCGTCAGGCCGCCCTCGCCGGCGGCATCATGGGCATGTATGCCCTCACCCACGCTATATCGATGGCCCTGGACGCGAGCCACCCGCTGAAGGACTGGGGCTTCAAGTCGGCCGTCATGGACATGCTTTACCAGTTCAAGATGAGTGAGGTGATCGGCCCCATGATCAGTGCGCCCATCTGGGCCAGCGTCGTCACGCCTCTACGGATGAGGGCGAACCTCGACTACCCTTACCAGGTCCCCACGGTGGGTGTGCTGCCCTACCTCCGCGCCAAGGCCCTCATCACCGACGAGGAGTACAAGCTCAACATGAAGTATGGGGCCCTCGACGAGACGTGGAGCGGCCGCATGCTCAAGAACACGTGGCGTTACCCCGACTTTGGCGACATGCGCACCATGATCCACCGGGGAGTGAAGACGTGGGACGACGCCAAGGCGGCCCTGCAGATGAATCTAGTGGCCACTGAGTACATCGACGCATATAAGACCATAATACCGAGCATCCCCGGCGTCGGGGACCTGGTCAGGTTCGCCGTCAGGGAGGCCTACCCTGACGCGAAGACCTTCACGGAGCACTACGCCAAGATGTCCACGTGGATAGCGGCCCAGGGATACGATCAGTATTTCGCTGACGCCTTCTGGACGGCTCACTGGGTGATCCCCACCGTCAGCCAGGCCGACGAGCTGCTGCACAGAGGCGAGATCTCGGAGGCGGAGCACACGGGCCTCTACATACTGAACGACATCAGGCCTGAGGACATCTCCGCGCTCCGCAGGCTCACGTGGAGCCTCCCGGGGCGCATCGAGGCCAGGTGGATGTTCCGGTGGGGCGAGATCGATGTCTCAGATCTCAGGGACTATCTGGTGAAGGATGGGCTTAACCCGGAGTATGCGGACCGCGTCGCCTCCGCCATGGCTAAGCAGCAGTTCCTCACGGACATCAACAGGGAGACGGCGAACATCAAGGCCGACTACGCACGCGGATACAGCGTCGAGGCGGGGCTGAGGCGGGACCTCGCCGCCCTGGGGATGAGGTCCGAGATCGTTGAGTACCACGTGCAGGACGCCCTCGCCGACAGGAAGCGGAGCATCCTCGACGGCCAGCTTATGACCCTCCGGGCTCAGTTCTCGAGGGGCGCGATCACGCTGGCGCAGGCTATCGCCGACGCGGAGGAGATCATCGTGGACAAGGTGGCCCGGGACGCCTGGGTCGCTGAGCTGCCCACCGCCAAGCAGGTGATGATCGTTGAGGAGACTTTCACCACCGAGGTGAATCGTCTCGTGGCGAACGCCAAGTATGACTACGTGCGCGGCTACCTCGAGAAGCCGGCCATGGTCAGCAGGCTTCAGCTGCTGGGGCTGCCTGACACGGTGATCGAGTACCACGTCATGGACGCCGATGAGGACCGGCAGCGGAAGCGTAACGACGACAGGCTCATCGTCATCAAGGATATGTGGATGAAGGAGGTGGAGACGGACTTTAACCAGATTGAGGAGTGGGTCTCGGAGATCATTGTGGACGTGGAGGCCCGGACGCTGTGGCTTCAGGATGCGTATTTCGACAAGTTCAGGACGGTGACGTATGAGAGTGTCTGAGAAGAAAACACTTCGGCCGAAGTCTCCGGCGGAGGCCCTGGCGGCGGCGTTCACGATCCCTAAGAAGCCGGCGCCGCCGCCTCGAAGCCCGACGGGTAAGCAGTAAGGGTTATATACGGGTTTACCTCTTACCCGTACGGAGTTGTTATAGGTGAAATGAGTAGAAGAGACGATACCCTCCACCAGGGGTTCCCGGATCACGTCGTCAGAGTCGAGGTGTCCATGAGCTACCGTTTCCTGCAGAAGGTAAACGCTCACCTGGTGAGAGTGGCGGAGAAGAACCGATCCGCGTGGGTCCGGCAGGCGTGCCTTAAGCTCATGCGGGAGGAGCAGCAGGACCTGAATCTGGAGGATGAGGCCTAAAATGACCTGGTTAATTGTTGTCCACGGAGATGCTAATTTCCGGGTTGTGGCCGTGGCCGACAACGAGAAGGAAGCGATTGCGGTGGCGGAGGCCCTCTCAGGGATGGGGCGAACCTTCTATTGGGAGGTTAAAGAGAAGGAGGATGAGAGCTGATGGGTGAGGAGACTCACTGTATGATCTGTGGCCGTCTCCTTACGGACCCCATGAGCGTGAAACGTGAGATCGGCCCCGTGTGCTACGCGGCTATACTGAAGAAGCGCCGCGAGAAGGAGGCTGAGAGATGAGTCTGGAGTACTGGAAGCGTGAGAAGAACTTCAGGGCCCTTGAGAAGGGATACGTAAGGGACCCTGAGGGCTTCAGCTTCAAGTTCCTGTTCAAGCGCCTCCGAGAGGAGGTGGACGAGCTGGAAGTTGTCCTAATCAACGAGACGGGATTCAATAACATGAGCATGGTGAACTTCTATCTTGATCAGCAGGCTCAGGAGGTTATCGCGGAGTGTGCCGACGTCAGTAACCTGGTGGACTATATCGCCTCGAAGGCCGCCGAGAAATACCCCGACAAATACATTCCAGATGAGGAGGCTGAGGGCTGATGGGTGAGCGACTCTATACAACAATGCTCTGTAAAATCACAGGTAAAGATGAGCCTCAATATGTGGTAGAAGAGAGCGAGGATGGAATCACTCTTAGGTGCGGAGGCTGCAATAAAACACACTCACACGAGATCGGATTCTTCGCTGAACTGTATAATCGGGAGGCTGAGGCGTCGGGGTGAGGGTTAGCAGGATGATCTGGAACTATTTCAGGGACAGCGAAAGCGCGTTGAGGAGGTTCGTGGAGAGCATCGGGATCGGGGAGACGCTTATGGCCAGGGAGATCATGGAGCGGTCCGGGTTGGACTATTCGGAGACTTACCGGGTTTTAAGGGTGCTCAGAAGCCGGGGCATGGTGGAGGTAATACCATACGTGTGGCCTAAAAAACCATCGCAATATGAGGACTGGGGGCCATGTAGGCAGGCCAGCTGGAGAAAAAGCGTAAGAGGACCTGATCAGGGGCTCCCGGGCGCCAGTTACCGCTTCCTCGGTTTCACCGTCTCCCCAGTCGACGACGTGCTCCACCTCGCCACGCTGGACATGGCCGCGGAGGCCTCCGCAAGATGAGTGAAGAGACAACCGACCAGAGGGCTGAGCGGCTGATGAACCTTCTCATCAACCAGGGCTTCGATGTTGAAGGCTTCGCAAAGGCGTTAAAGAAGGCAGGCCAAGAATACGAAGCCACTTACCATACGCCCCACACACACGGTCACACACACACGGTGTATATGTCCCCCCAGGTCTCCGGCACATCTGGGGACGGTGGGCGTCGAGCATTGAGGCAAAAGCCTGAGGAAAAGAGAGAAGGAGAGAAGAGATGAGCATATCAAGCGACGGGGCGACGGTGCGAAGGGAGCGCATCCTGGACATGCTGCAGTACATCCGGGGCTTCACGCCTCGAGGCCTCAGCCTTAACCAGGTTCAGCTTTACATGAGTATGGCGCATGGCCTCACCTACAAGACCAGCCAGCAGTACGTCTACGAGATGCAGCAGGGCGGTATCCTCATGTTCGTCGGCGGCTATGTGCAGGTGAACCAGGGTAACTTCAGGCGCCTCATGGAGGTTATGGCGCCTGACCGGGACCCTGACACGGGGGAGCTCAGGCACATGATGGGTCTCCCGTTGAAGCCTCAGGACGTCCTGGACGCGCCTGAGGGGCCGGGTGAACCTGAGGGCGACGAGGAGAAGCCGAGGAAGAGGCCCCGGGGTAAGGGCGGCCGCTTCGTGAAGGAGGCTTGACGTGGCGTGAGTGATGATCCTGGCGGTAAGATTCACCGCCGGTGCATCCACTGTCAGGCTATCGTTCACACGAGGGCCCGAAAATCATTCAAGTGCCCCAGATGCGGGAAGACGACCAGAGTCTACCACGCGAGGGCCATTAAGCCTGTTCAGACGCCTGTTCTCCATAAGAAGATGATGGACCAGTTCATGGAGGCTGATCCTCGTTGACGCTGAGACCCGGCCCGCCCAGCCGGGGGGAGGGCTCGGTGGCTAAACTGTTCTACGCTGAGCCCTCCATGACAGGAGGCGGGTAGATGAGGGTTTGCCCTGAGTGCGGCCACGTGGACCCTATCTGGTGGCGGCCGGCGGTCTATCACCCGGAGTTCAGCTACGCCCACATCGAGGCCTTGAAGGGAGACGACCCTGAGCTCATGAAGGCCCTCGCGGCCGTCAAGCGGGGCGAGATAGTTCAGCGGGGACCGTTCCTGTACTGGACGAGCGCCAGGAGTGAGACGGTGCGCCGCGTCTGGGTGGAAGACTACAAGATAGTGAAAAAGCGCGGCAGCCCCCAGGAGCGCGTCCGCCTCTACACTCAGAGCAAGCTGGACGACCCTAGTTTATGCCCCGGGGCATAAAACCATGAGAATAAGCAGCATCCTCACCGTGGCCGGCGTCTACGTCTCGACGGTGGGGCTTAGCCTGATCTTCGAGGCCGGTGAAACCTAGGCGGGTGTGCTATTCGTCTTCGTCGGGGCGAACATGATCTATTTCGGAGTGTTCACCACTCGGCGTAGACGCCGATACAGTAGAGCGCAAAAAGGGTAGATGCCACGCCCAGGATGAAGCCCGCCGCCAAGGCCAGGAGAACCATAAAGGCCATGATGATCACTACACCCGGGTCCTCTTAGCCACACGTGGCGCGGTCCAGCCTTCGCCGTCCTTCACCAGGCACCATGTATAGTTCCGATATGATCCGTCCTCCAGGTAGGGCTGGAACTCCATGGCCAGCTTCTCCGACATCACCGAGTAGGTCATGTCGACGGGCTTCCCGTCCACCTGGTCGACCAGGAAGAGCAGGGATGTGACGGTGCGCTTCGTCCCGAAGAAGGGGTCCGTGATCTCCCGTGGAGTGACCCGGTGCTCCTTGAAGTGCATGCAAACAACTTTTCCAGGTGGCAGTTTCACCCAGTTCTCAAGACTCAATGCTAATCACCTCCTTCCAGAACCGCCCAGGAGAGAAAGGACCCGGACAATAACCTTCACCAAGACAAGCCCAGAGCCACCCGGCGTCCATTCGATCCTTCCTACACTCCTCACAGTGACTGACGGCTCTCTCCCCCGGCACCGGCCCCGTCTCTGACGGCCCAGGACCCTCCCCGTCCGCATGAAGCT
>Ga0307380_10009002_pt1 | contig 12710 bp, 9 predicted proteins | sample UN3MG_FD_202239 | JGI IMG/M metagenome (GOLD analysis project Ga0307380, IMG submission 202239) | Soil microbial communities from Risofladan, Vaasa, Finland - UN-3 | ecosystem: Environmental > Terrestrial > Soil > Coastal area > Acid sulfate soil | place: Finland: Risofladan, Vaasa | collected... | reverse complement strand
GTACAGCGTATAGCTAACTAATAAACTTTTTGACAATAAAATTCTATCATGTTATAATTTTTCCAACTAAAACCTTACAGAAAAGAACAGGAAACCGACAGTGCTGACTAATAACATTGCAGAAAATAAAGACAGATATAATTTATTAAGAAGAGAAAATATAAATATTGAATAGATTATTCCAGAAACACAGTAGTTATTATTGCTGTGTTTATTTTTTATAAATGCTTAAACATTACTGAAATAGGGAGGTAATAGCAACCATGTGAATAATCTGGAGTAAATTAGTCAAAATGAATGATTAGGAGGTTATAGTTAGAAGTACAACTTTATTGTATTAAACCAGTAGACTTGCTAGTAGATTAACAGAGATAGATTGTATATATAGCAGGCAGCTATAGATAAAAAATATATTTAATTGTAATAATTTTAAAAACTAAAATTGAAAATAAAAAAAGGCGGTGTATTAAGTGGAAATTACAGATGTTAGACTTAGGAAAATAGAAACAGAAGGAAAATTAAGAGCTTATGTATCAATTACTTTCGATGATTCTTTTGTAGTACATGATTTACGGGTTATTGATGGCACTAAGGGTATGTTTGTAGCAATGCCTAGCAAGAGACTCCCCAATGGAGATCATAAGGATATTGCCCATCCTATAAATACCGAGATCAGAGAAAAGATTCAAAATGCAGTTTTAGATGTCTATAGCAGGGAACTGGAAGAGGCTCCCCAAGCTAAAGTAGAACCTAAAGTAGTAGAAGAAGAAGTAGAAGAAAGTAAAGAAGAAGAAAAAGAAGAAGAAGTAGAAGAAACAGCAGCGGAAGAAGGGGTCGAGAAGAAAGAAGAAGGTCTATTCTAAGCAAGTTACAAGATTAGAAGTTCTCGGTTTGGGGCGTAGCCAAGAGGTAAGGCACGGGAATTTGGATCCCGCATTCGAAGGTTCGAATCCTTCCGCCCCAGCCATATAAATTAATTTTGATTTGTTACTTAGTTATTTAGTTTATTGGTTACTTAGTTAATATATTATTAGTATTAAACTAACTAACTAGATAACCAACTAACCAGCTAAATAATTTTTTATTTTTGAACAAAAATAAAAAATGGAGGTATGATTATGGGAGATACTGCTGTAATTATTATGGCAGCAGGTAAAGGCAAGAGAATGAAATCTAATCTGCCTAAAGTCCTTCATAATCTTGCAGGAAAACCAATTTTAAATTATGTATTAGACACAGTTGATCAACTCGAAGTAAAAAGAAAGATATTAATAATTGGTTATAAAAGTGATAAGATAAGAGAATTAATTGGTGATAAAATAGATCATGTAGAACAGAAGGAGCAGTTAGGAACTGCCCATGCAGTTTTACAGACCAAAAAATTATTGTCTGGTTTTAAAGGAGATGTGCTGATTTTATCCGGCGATGTCCCCTTTTTAACGGTTAAAACTCTAAAAAAGCTTTTAAAATATCACCAGGCTAATAATTTTTATTGCACCTTGGTCTCTACTGTTTTAAAAAATCCTAAAGGTTATGGAAGAATTATTAGAGATAAAAAGGGTGAAATAAAGGGGATAATTGAAGAAGTAGATTTATCTACAGATAAAAAGAAAATAACCGAAATAAACAGCGGAATTTACTGTTTTAATAAAGAAAAACTATTCCAAGCCTTAGAAAGGGTTACCACAGATAATAAACAAGGGGAGTATTACCTAACTGATACGGTAAAGATATTATTGGGGGAAGGATTAACTGTAGGGAATATAATAGTAAAAGATTATTCGGAAATATTGGGAATAAATAATCGATTAGATCTGACTGATGCTTCCCGGAAAGTTTATCAAAAGACTCTTCAAGACTTGATGCTTCAGGGAGTAACTATAGTTGACCTTAATAGTACCTTTATAGAGCGGGGAGTTAAAATTGGTCCGGACACTATTATTTATCCCTTTACTATTATTGAAAAAGATACTAAAATTGAAAGTAGCTGTCTTATCGGACCTTACTCTCATTTAATTGATGCTGATATAGGAAAGGGAGTTAGAGTTTGGGCTTCAATAATAGAAAGCAGTACCGTTAAGGAAGGAGCAAATATTGGCCCTTATGCCCATTTGCGACCCGAAACTGTCGTGGAAAAAGGAGCAAAGATAGGAAATTTTGTAGAATTAAAGAAAACTATTATAGGTGAAGACAGCAAAGCCTCTCATCTAACCTATCTGGGTGATGCCACAATTGGCAAAAAAGTCAATATTGGAGCGGGGACTATAACCTGTAATTACGACGGAGAGAAAAAACACAAAACTGTAATAGAAGACGGGGTATTTATCGGAAGCAACAATTCGTTGGTAGCACCAGTAAAATTCGGGAAAGATTCTTATACCGGAGCAGGTTCAACTATTACCAAGGATGTGCCTGCAGGCAATTTAGCCATCGCCCGTTCCAGGCAAACGAATATTTCCGGATGGCGAAAGAAAAAGAAGGAAGATAAAAGTTAAAATTCTATAAAGAGAAATTTAAATAGATGGAGATGATAAAATTTTGATACTTTATGATAAAAGAGTGTTAAAGATATTTGCTGGTAATTCCAATAAAGATTTAGCAGAAGAGATATGCAGGTATTTAAATGTACCTTTAGGTCAGGCTAATGTTTCCAGATTCCCTGATGGCGAAATTAAGGTTAAGATTGAGGAAAGCGTAAGAGGTGAAGATGTTTTTATAATTCAATCTACCTGTCCGCCCACCAATGAATATCTTATGGAATTACTAATTATGATAGATGCTCTAAAGAGAGCTTCAGCGGAAAGGATTACCGCGGTAATCCCCTATTATGGTTATGCCCGACAGGAGAGGAAGACCCAGCCTCGTGAGCCTATTACCGCAAAGTTAGTGGCAAATTTATTGGTCTCTGCGGGAGCTAATCGAGTGCTTGCTATGGATTTGCATGCTGGTCAGATCCAGGGATTTTTTGATATTCCTGTAGATCAGTTGGAAGCCGTAAACATATTATCAAATTACTTTAAAGAGAAGAACTTAGATAAGGTAGTAGTAGTTTCCCCCGATGTAGGAGGAACTGCTCGAGCCAGGGAATTTTCCGGGCGCATCAAAAAACCGATTGCTATTATTGATAAATATAGATCGTCTTTTGATGATGTAGAAATATTGCATATAGTGGGAAAAGTAAAAGGTAGGACCGCTATTATAGTCGATGATATCATTGATACTGCTGGTTCAATAATAAAAGGAAGTCAGGCTTTATTAAAAGCCGGGGCAGAAGAGGTTTATATTTATGCTACTCATCCGGTATTTGCTGGTCCGGCAAAAGAAAGATTAGAAAAATCTTTGCATGAAGGTCTATTTAAGGAAGTAGTGGTAACCAATACCATTCCCGTTGATAATGATAAGATTTTACCTGGTATTAAGGTTTTGTCAGTAGCAGAGATATTTGCCGAAGCCATTAATAGAATTCATAATAATTTATCAATAAGTACATTATTTAAACAGAATAGAATTTAATTGACCAATTTACCAATTATTTCAACGAATTGATTGATTCTTGACTGGTAAACTGGCTAACTAATACCAACTAGCTAACCAACTAACTAGTTAACTAAATGGGCATACTCTACGCTAATTTACGAAATACGATATACGATATACGAAAACGGAGGTTAACAGGATGAAAAAACCAAAATTAAAAGTAGAATTAAGAGATAATACAGGGAAGGAAATTAATAAAAAACTTAGAAAAGGGGGGATTGTCCCTGGAGTATTGTATTCTCCCCATGATAAAGAAAATTTAATATTAAGGGTTAAAAATGATGAGCTGTCAAAATTATTATCCGCTAAGTCGCACGGACTTATAGATTTGGAGATAGATGATGGGAAGAAAAAAGTTAGCCGATTGGCGGTAATTAAAGATCTTCAGTATAATTCACTAAAAAAGCAGATAGTTCATGTTGATTTTTACGGAGTAACCTTAAAAGAAAAATTAACTTTAGAAGTCGATATTGAATTGATTGGCGAACCTATCGGGGTAAAAGAAGGAGGTATTCTGCAGGTTGAATTACGAAAAGTAGAAATAGAATGTTTTCCTTCCCATGTACCAGAAAGTTTAAAAGCCGACCTTAGCAGTCTGAATGTAGGCGATCATATTTCTGTAGGAGAGATGAAAATTCCGGAAGGTGTTGAAGTATTAACTAACCCGGATAGGATTGTTGCCGCAGTGGTTCTTCCCACCAAGATAGAAGAAGTGGTTGAAGAAGAGGAAGAACTAATAGAAGGAGAAGAAGGAGAAGAAGAGGCTAAGGGAGAAGAAAAAGCAGAAACAAAAAAAGAACCCCCTTCTTCTACACCTAAAAAAGAATAGGACAACAAAAGGATAGTGAGTTTTATTGAAGATCGTGGTTGGCTTGGGTAATCCTGGTTTAAAATATGAATTTACCAGGCACAATATAGGGTTTAGAATAGTTGATAGCTTAGCCCGGGATATGGGAACAGAATTCAAGAAAGTAAAATCCTATTATTCTTTAATTTCCCGGGGGACGATAAATAATCATAAAGTAATGTTGGTAAAGCCGCAAACTTTTATGAATTTGAGCGGAAGAGCGGTGAGTAAGGTAGTTTCTTATTACAAAATACTCCATCAAGATTTATTAATAGTTTATGATGATCTGAATTTAGAATCGGGGCAGGTAAGGATTCGTAAAAAAGGGAGTGCCGGAGGCCACAAGGGAATGGAGTCGATTATGCAACATTTGAACAGCGAAGATATCCCCCGTTTGAGAATAGGAATTGGAAATCTCTCAGTGAGCTTCAATTTTAATTGCATGTCTTATGTCCTTTCTAATTTTAACAATGATGAAGAGGATAAAATAAAGGGAACAATAAAACTATCTACTGAGGCAATAAAGACAATAATAGAAGATGGCTTTGAAAAAGCTATGAGAAAATATAACAGAAAATTGGTTGAACCGTAATTAATAAAATTTAAATAATTTTCCAAAAATAAATATAAAATAATAATATAAAAGAGAGGTATGTATTAGCATGTCTCTTTTTTTATGGACAAACCAAGTGTAATTAGATACAATATCGGTATAAATTAGTCGTTAGTGAATATAACCTAGCGTGGAGCGGGTAGCGTAGAGCGTATGGGTGAGGGTAATAAGTGTCAGGAAAATACAAAATATAAATTAGTCGTTAGTTTCAAATACAAATTTTATCTTTCAGGCTTGGGGGAACAGAAATGACTGAATTGAGGAAAGACCCTATAATTGATAATTGGGTGATAATTTCTACAGAAAGAGGCAGAAGACCCTTAGATTACAAAATAAAAACAGAGGAAAAGAAAAAAGATAGCTGTGTATTTTGTGAAGGGAATGAAGGTGAAACACCCCCTGAAATATTTGCTTTTCGGAAAAAAGGTACCAGGGAAAATAGCCCGGGATGGAAAGTAAGGGTGGTTTCTAATAAATATCCTGCTTTAAAGATGGAAGAGAAGGGAAAAATCGTGGAAGAGGCAGGAATGTTTAAAAAGATGGATGGTCTGGGAGTTCACGAAGTAATCATTGAAACTCCTCATCATCATAAAGATTTTGATAATTTAAGCCTTGATAATATCGTTTTAATCTTAAAAACTTATCGGCAAAGATATTTAGATTTATCCGAGGATAAAAGAATAAAATATATTCTAATATTTAAAAATTACGGGATTGATGGAGGAGCATCTTTAGAGCATCCTCATTCTCAGCTTATCGGTACTCCTATTATCCCCCAAAGGGTAAAAGAAGAGTTAAGTGGTGGAAAAGAATATTTTGACCATAACGAAAGATGTATTTTCTGCGATTATATAAAACAGGAGATAGAATCTAAAGATAGATTGATAAAAGAAACGAAAAAATATGTGGTCATTTCACCCTTTGCTGCCAGATTCCCCTTTGAAACCTGGATACTTCCAAAATATCATAATGCCTATTATGAGAAAACCAACGATAATGATATTTTAAGTTTAGCCAGAATAATGAAAGAAACTCTATTTAAAATAAAGAAAAAACTAAATAATCCCCCTTACAATTTTATAATTCATACTGCACCCTCTAAAGAGTTTTCTACCAGAGAATGGTCGAATTTGGATAAAAAATATCACTGGCATATAGAAATAATCCCTCGTTTAACTAAAATAGCCGGATTTGAATGGGGAACAGGATTTTACATTAACACTACTTCTCCGGAAGAGGCTGCCAGAATCCTCCGGTAGAAAAATTCGTATCGAGTATCGCGTACATATTTAGTTAGTTGGTTAGCTGGTTAACTAGTTGAGAGATGAGAGTATATTAAAATTAAGCATTAAACCAATTAACTAATTAAGTAATTAACTAGCTAACCAACTGTATTGGAGGTAAAACTGTTATGAAAATAAAAAGAATTGCTGTTCTTACCAGCGGGGGAGACTCCCCGGGAATGAATGCTGCTATTCGGGCAGTGGTACGAACCGGAATATTTCATAATTTAGAGGTGTTTGCTGTAGAAAGGGGCTTTACCGGTTTAATAGAAGGACAAATTTCTCCTATGAATCAGGTATCAGTAGGCGGAATTATGCAAAGAGGAGGGACCATTCTTAAAACCTCCCGCAGTGAAAAATTTAAGACCAAAGAAGGTCTTGATATTGCTCTACAAAAACTCCGGAAATTCGATATTGATGGGTTGGTAACTATCGGAGGCGATGGTACCCTGCGAGGAACTCGAGATTTAAGCACTTTAGGACTAAAGACTATCGGAATTCCGGCGACTATCGATAATGACCTGCCTAAATCAGATATGGCTATAGGCGTAGATACCGCTTTAAATACAGTAATTGATGCCATTGACAAAATTAAAGATACAGCTTCTTCCCATCAGAGGGCATTTGTGGTGGAAGTTATGGGAAGAAATTCAGGTTATTTAGCCTTAATGAGCGGAATTGCCGGAGGAGTTGAAATAATTCTTATTCCAGAAATTTCCTATAATTTACCAGAAATTAGTTTAAAATTAAAAGAGGGTTATCGAAGAGGGAAAACCCATTGTATTATTGTTATTGCCGAAGGAGTAGGAAAAACCGAAGAAGTAAGCAAATATCTAAAAGATAAGATTGGTTACGAAACACGGATTACCATTTTAGGTTATTTGCAAAGAGGAGGCTCACCTTCTGCCTTTGATAGGATATTAGCCAGCCGTTTAGGGGCAGCAGCTGTAGAGCATCTATTAAAAGGTGAAACATCTAAAATGGTAGGATTGATTGGAAATAAAATTGAAGCAACTGATGCAGAAGAAGTCCTTGGTCAACAAAAAACCATTAAACAAGACCTTTATGATTTATCTTTAGTTTTAGCCAAATAGCAACTAGTCGTTAGTTGTTAGCATATAGTATAGCGTAGAGCGTACAGCGTATAGCGTATAGGATAAATCAATGAACTAAAAACGCAAAACTAAAAGCGAAAAGACATAATTGTAATTTAATAATTCAGAAGTCATAAGAAAATACAACCAAAATATACTCTCATAACTTAAAATAATTCTGAATACTGGATTCTGGCTCCTGACTACTGATTTTTATCTATTATTTTCTTAACTAGCTAACTAGGTAACTAACTAACCAGCTAACTAGATAGAAAGGAATTTTAATGACTTTACCGGGAATATTCTCCCTGTGGAATCAATCCGCGGAATTTAAAGAAATAATAAAAATAATAAAGGGGAAGTTGATTAATAAAATATTACTTTCCGGCCTGAAGGATAGCGCCCGTTCTTTCTTTATCGCTGCCGTAGCCTCAAAAGAGGAAATAAAAAAATCTTACCTTATTATTACCGATTCTCAGGAAAATGCCCTAAAGATATATCAGGATTTAAGAACTTTTTTAAATAAACCTCAAAATGAGGAAGAGAATATTTTTCTTTTCCCTTCTTTTGATGTTCTTCCTTACGAAGACATTAGTTCTGATCCCCAGATAATTCAGCAAAGGATTAATATCCTGAAACATCTTTCTATGAGCGGCCACAATAAAAAGAGGATTATTTTAATTGCTGATATTAAAGCCCTCCTGCCCAAATTAGCCTCTCCCCAAAAATTTAAAAAGACAAGTTGGAAATTAAAAATAGGAGATGTCTTGAAAAAAGACGATTTTTTAAAAATTCTCTTAGACCAAAATTATCAGTCGGTAGAGATAGTCGAAGAAAAAGGCGAATTTAGCAGCAGGGGAGGGATTATCGATTTTTTTCCGGTAACCAGTGAAAACCCTCTTCGATTAGAATTGTTCGGAGACCAGATAGGATCGATCAGGTATTTTAACTTGAACACCCAAAGGTCGATACTTAAATTGGCAGATTATACTCTTCTTCCTTCCCGGGAATTAATTACCGATGGTTCATCTAATTATAATTACAACAATATATTTGATTATCTTCCCGAGGACCTGATAGTATTACAAAACGAGCCGGAATTAATTAAAGAAAAAACGGAGGAGTTTCAAGAAGAGATCGAAGACATTTACCAAAAAATTGAGAAGGATAACAGGGAATTAATCTTTTCACCAGCTTCTTATTTCATCACCTACTCCGAGATATGTGACGAATTAAAACCCAAAAAGATAATTAATTTCACCTGTTTTCCGGAGGAAAACAAAGAAAGTATCTCCGGTAATCAGGAAGAGAAAAAAGAATATATCAGGGAATTTATTTTCGAAGGACAGGAAATCAGTTCTTATTTTGGGAGTTTAGATCTATTTGCTAAAGATTTAGAAAAATGGAAGAAAGAAAAACAGCATATTATTATTCTGGTCAGGAATGAAGGACGGGCCCAGCGCTTAGGGGAGATATTAGAAGAAAGGGGAGTAGAAAGATTTACTACAGGAAGGATAGAAGAATATACAGCTTTAAAATCAACCATCTTTATTTCTTATGGTTATCTAAATTATGGATTCAGACTTCCCAACCTTAAGACAGTTTTTATAACCGACCAGGAAATATTTGGAAAGGAAAGGAATAAAAGATATAAATTAACCAGGCGCAAGAGTGAACCCTTTCCCGCTATAATGGATATCTCTTCGGGAGATTACGTAGTACACATTGATCATGGCATAGGCGTATATAGAGGGATTATAAATTTAACCGTTAAAGGAGTAAAGCAGGATTATCTTTTAATCGAATATGCGCAAGAGGATAAACTGTATGTCCCGGTAGACCAATTTGACTTAGTTCATAAATATATAGGCATCAAAGATAAAATTCCCAAGATTTACCGTTTAGGGGGAGTCTCCTGGGGAAAAGCTAAAGGAAAAGCAAAAAAGTCAATTCAAAAATTAGCCCAGGAGCTTTATAGTTTATATGTTGCCCGTAAAGAAATAAGGGGTTTTGCCTTTTCCAAAGATAATAATTGGCAGCAAGAGCTGGAGATGTCTTTTCCTTACGAAGAGACTTATGACCAACTACAAGCCTTATCTGAGGTAAAAGCTGATATGGAAATCGTCAAACCTATGGAGAGATTGGTTTGCGGAGATGTAGGTTATGGCAAAACAGAGATAGCTATAAGGGCTGCCTTTAAGGCGGTATTAGACGGAAAGCAGGTGGCAATTTTAGCACCTACCACCATCCTGGTTCAACAGCATTATGATAATTTTCGGGAAAGGATGAGTTCCTTCCCTATAAATATAGATATGCTCTCCCGTTTTAGAACCAAACAGGAACAGAAAAAAGTTATCGAAGGTCTGGAAGAAGGGAAGGTAGATATTATTATAGGAACCCATCGGTTAATTCAAAATGATATCCGATTTAAGGACTTAGGCTTGCTAATCGTGGACGAAGAGCAGCGTTTCGGAGTCCTTCATAAAGAAAGAATAAAAAAATTAAAAGAAAGCATTGATTCTCTTACCTTGACTGCAACTCCTATCCCCCGTACCCTGCATATGTCGCTTATCGGAGTTAGAGATTTAAGCGTAATAAATACTCCTCCTGAAGACAGATTTCCTATCGCTACTTATATCTGCAGAAGAGATGATAAAGTAATAGTAGAAGCTATAAGAAGAGAATTGGACAGAGAGGGGCAGATATTCTTTGTCCATAATCGAGTAAGGAGTATCCAGAAAATAGCCCGGGATTTGAATCGGCTCTTTCCTCAGGCCAGAATCGGAATCGCTCATGGACAGATGGCAGAAGAGCATTTAGAAGATATAATGATTGATTTTTTAGAGAAGAGATATGATATTTTAGTCTGTACTACCATCATAGAGATTGGTTTAGATATTCCCAATGTAAATACTATTATTATCGATGATGCCCATAAATTTGGCCTATCCCAGCTTTACCAATTAAGAGGGAGAGTGGGGAGGACTGACCGGCGGGCCTATGCTTATTTTCTTTATCCTTCCTATCGGTCTATTTCTGATACCGCAAAAAAGAGATTACAGGCGATTAAGGAGTTCAGCGAGTTAGGCTCCGGTTTTAAATTAGCCATGCGTGATCTGGAGATTCGGGGAGCGGGGAATCTGCTGGGCAAAGAGCAGCATGGGTCTGTAGGCGAGGTTGGATTCAATCTTTATTGCCGCTTATTAGAAGAAGCGATTAAGGAATTACGGGAAGAGAAAGAAGGGAAGGAGAAGAAAGAAGATACCACTCCGGTTATCGATATAAAGATAGATGCCTATATTAGCGGAGGCTACATTCCTGATTTAAAACAGAGGGTCTTAATTTATAAGAAATTGGCTGAGATTAAAGATTTAGAAGATTTGGAGAGAGCAAAAGAAGAGTTGAGGGACAGATATGGAATTTATCCCCAGGAGCTAAGGAATTTATTAGAGATAATATATCTGAAGATATTTTTAAGAAAGTTAGGTATTGGCTCCCTGGTGGTAAAGGAAAATAATTTAATTCTCAGATATCTGCAAAATGATAATATAAAAGCTAAATTAAGCAGGCTGCCTTCTTTTTATCAGCAAAGATTAATAAAGGAGGAGCATAGATTGACTGGAATTTCTAAAATTGACCTTTCCGGAATTAAATCTTCAGAAATTTTAAAATTCTTGAAGGAGTTTGTAATAAACTTGGCGAAAGATAGTGAATAGTTGACGACTAATAAATACGGAGGAACAGATGTACAAAAAAGAGAAAGAATTATTTGCAGAAATGATGGACATTATTGCTAAATTGAGGGGACCGAAAGGCTGCCTTTGGGATAGAAAGCAGACCTTAGAATCCCTTGTTCCCAATATTTTAGAAGAAGCTGAAGAGATTTCCCAGGCAGTTAAGTCTAAATGTAAGGATAATCTATGTGAAGAGTTGGGGGACTTGTTAATGGTAATACTTATGGAGATTGAAATTGCCCAGGAAAAAGGCTTATTTACTTATTCTGATGTACTGGCCGGGGCGGTAAAGAAATTTATCAGAAGACATCCTCATGTCTTTGGTGATGTAAAAGTAAACACTCCAGAAGAAGCTTTAGCAGTTTGGAAGAAGACAAAAAGAGAAGAAAAAGAAATAAATAATTAAAAACATGGTTGGTCTAAATTAAAAAGTACATTTAAATTAAGAAAATTAATTTAACCTATATAAAATATATGATATAATGATTTAGTATTTAGTGAATAGTGAATAGTCGTTAGTATTAAATGAAAAATATAAAACTAGTTTTTCGTTTTTTACTTTAGGTTTTTAGTTTATTGATTTAGCCTAAACGCTCTACGCTAGTAATGTTAACGACTAATTTAATTGGTAAATTGTACTATATTATATTTCTTATCTTTAATCGGTCAATCGGTGAATCGGTCAATTGTTCAATCGTATTGTCTTATATTTTGTATTTCTTTACTAACGACTATCTTGTATTTATTTCCTGTACTTTCTTTACTAACGACTAAATACTAACGACTAACGACTAATTTAATCGGAGAATGAATTCATGTCTGATAGGAAATCAAAAAAATCCTTTCCAAAAACAATATTGATTACCCTGATTCTCGTTGTTCTAATTACGGGAGGATATTTTGCGATTCGGAGTAATCAGGCTAAAAATGAGATAAAAAACCAGATAATTTCTACGATGGAGAATACCATTGATCGGGGAATTTATATTGGTAAGGTTAAAAATTACTCGCTTAAATCTATAACTTTATCTGATTTTAAGATATTTAAAGACGGCTCGTTAAAAGATGAGGATTTACTCTTTGAAACCGAAGAGGTAATTGTTAATTATAACCTGGATATTTTCTCTGCCTTAAAGAGGGAGACACCTCTGAGCTTTGAAGATATCACCCTGGTAAAACCCCGGATGACTTTGGTTAGAGACAAGCAAGGAATTTTTAATTTTATGGAAAAATTTAATTTTCGCAGTGATATTTTTACAGTTTCCCTCAAAAGATTGAATATTCAGGATGGAAATCTGGATTATATAGATCACCAGACAACTAAAGAAAATGGTCTTTTAACTAAAGCAAAATCTTTAAATGGCTATTTTTATCTGGAAAATTTACCTAAAGTTGAATTTGATTGTTCAGGTTTAAGGGAAGAAGATAATACCCCTCTTGCCTTAAAGGGATATTTCTTTGCTAACAACAGCTCAGATTATTCCCTCGATTTTACTTTTAAAGATGCCGATATTACTCATTTTCAATATTATTTTGCCAAAACCAAGCCCTTCAATTTAAAAAAGGGGTTATTTGATTTAAATCTCCACCTGGCCAAGGATT
>Ga0307380_10008999_pt1 | contig 12715 bp, 10 predicted proteins | sample UN3MG_FD_202239 | JGI IMG/M metagenome (GOLD analysis project Ga0307380, IMG submission 202239) | Soil microbial communities from Risofladan, Vaasa, Finland - UN-3 | ecosystem: Environmental > Terrestrial > Soil > Coastal area > Acid sulfate soil | place: Finland: Risofladan, Vaasa | collected... | reverse complement strand
CATATCGTTGGCATCCGGCTTACTTAGCGCAACAGCTCTTCGAACCGACTTCTCTGCTCTGGCTGGGGCAGCTAAAAAGCCTGTCACCTTGATTACAATCAGAACGACCATAACCGCTGAAACGCCAAGCAATCCAACCGAGACAATTTCCTTTTTATCTTTTGTATGATTGTTGTTTAAATCATTAAGTTTCATAAGCCATCCTTTCTTACTTAACTAAAGTTGATACTGTTAAATCCAGCTTGACGTCCTGCCGTTTCTTTTCGTCGCATTCTATTTTGAACTCTTCTATCCCGACCAGATAGGGATTTTCCTTCAGGCCTGCAAGTAAGTCGAGTACCTGTCCGAACCCGCACTTGGCACTACATTTCAAACGCAATAACTGATAGCCGGCCACGCCCGACTTTACAGCAGGCAGAACCTGCAGAGGGTCACTTTTTATTCCCGCCTTACGTAATTGTTCATTAAATTTATCTCTGAACAGATACTTCTGTGCCTCTTCCTTCTCCGGCATCTCAAACACAGGCACAATTGACGTCAAGCCCGCTCGCCTCGCCCCGCTAATATCGATTGTCTCTAATTTGTTTTCTATCCCGGCGCGCGAGTCTCGCACTTTCTTCCAATGGCCAAGCCACTGGGTCGCAAATGCGAAACCCACGATAGCTATTGCACAGATAGCGCCAAACTTCAGCGTTCGTTTCTCTTTTTGGCCTAATCTCTTCATCATAATTTCTCTAATCCGTTACAAGTAAAAGGCCTGGGCCATCTGCTCACCAACGGCAGGGGGCTAAGGCCCTGGTCTTTACCTATCTCCGAGTCCTCAGATTTTTGGTAAAATTCTTGTAATGAAAAGTTATAGTGAATTCGACTTTCTTAGTTTTGCTGTTCGGTGTTGCACTTTTTATGTTTACATCCGTTATACCTTTTTTGCTCAGCAGGCTTTTTTGAAATTTGTACATCTGCTCAGCGTCTTTTGTCTGCCCACTCATGCTCGCGAGCCGACCTTTCTTGAAATCCAGTTTGTCTAACATTATCCCTTTGTTGTCACCTTCATTTATCTGATTTATGAGTTCGAGCAAATTGGGCCTTTGTGACGCAACCGACTTGATTAACCGCTGCCGCTGTATAAGCAGGTCGATATTTGTGTCGGCACCCGTGCTATTCAAACGTTTTTCGATAGCAGTCGGGCCGGCAACATCAACTGCGTATGAGATGATGACCAGCAGGACCAGCATCACCGCTGCAATCGCAGATGTTACCTTCCACGAATACAACCAATTCCTCTTTTTTTCCTCACCGAATGGGCTGTACAAACGCTCAAAAATATTAAGTCCCTCTGTGTCCCCATCAAGCGCCATCAGAGCAAGCCCTATCGGCACACGATATTCGTAAAGGTCTTCAGCACTGAGCCTTCTGTCTGCATTTAATTTTTGAATCTGTGAGCAAGCCGCTCTCACATTCAATCCTGCCGAGCCAAGAGAATAAACTATGCGTTCATACACAGCGCCGGCGTCCGAGAGCACAAAAAGCGGCAATTCCCCAGGCTCCGCATAGCCAAACAATTCCAGCACACTCCTGATGTCCTGGGCGAATCTTTCAGTAGTTTCCGTTTGGTCCACAAACGCACCTGCCGCAGAGGCCGGCAGGTCCTGGCTCGTCTGTGCAAAATCCTCTGTCCCCATATCCAGGACCACAGCATTGCTCAATCGCCCGTTTTGAGACAGACAAACCTGTGTATTTCGTTCCGCAATACTCACAACCACAGCGTCTCTTTCGTTTCCAGAGAAGAATGTTCTCCACGCCTTTACTATTCCTTCGCAATCTAATAGTATTTTTTCAGGCTCAAAACCTCGCACATTTACAACAAACTTCTCTAACTGTTCTCTTCTTGCCGCTGCTATGGTTACGGGCGCTTTTCCATTCCGCGTCTGGCCGGCCCGCCAGGCCAGCTCCATCTGGTCAGCCGACAGTGGCAGCCGAGATTCAGCCTGCATTCTAACCATAGCTGCAATTTCTTCTTTCCGTGCCGAGGGTACTTCAATACGATAAAAAACCACACCTGTCGAGTTAAACCCGGCAACAACTGTCCTGCCGTCGGCAGCTTCTGCTTTTTTTGTCTGCTCGCCGGCCAAACTGCATTCCAGCTCGAATGCCTTCCAGTCAAGGTCACCGGCTTCGCTGCTGTTTGTCCACAGAACTTCAAAAACCCCACTCTGCCTGCCAAGCTCCACAGCTTTAAGCTTGCTGCCATCCTGCACTATCGCAATCGCGGACCGCCGTGTCCCCATGTCAGTCGTACTGTCGCTCATAAATTACCTGCTCCCTGATACCAGTAAAGTGTCGTATACGGTGACTCGCTTCTATCTACGACCACTACCGTTTGCAGCGTTGTTCCGCTGACTCCGCCCCTGTCAGCCGTCGCGAAGCAACGAATAGTAAAAACGTCCGAACGGGTAGTAATATTATTTGCAATCCTCTTAAATGTTTCCAAATTTACGAGACCCTCGCTCATCAAGTCTGAGATGCTTTGCGTCCCGTCCACCAGGCCCGCCCTGTGGGCAATTATGTTTTCTGCAGTCTGCTCATCTGCTTCGCTGCCGCCCAATAACGCTACCAAAACCCATTTCGGTGCCGTGTTAATGTTGACTCTTCCGGCAATCTGGTTGCCGCTATTTACTGTTATTTTGTCTGCAATCTGGTAGAACGTTTGCAAATCCAAAGGTTCCGCCTGTTGCGAACTACTTTGAGACCCTCTTTGCGAACTCTGTTGGGAACTCTGTTGGGAACTCTGTTGGGAACTCTGTTGGGAACTCTGTTGGGAACTCTGTTGGGAACTCTGTTGAGGCTGCTGCGGAGTGCTATTATCTATCAGGTCGGCAATACTGTTGAATCCGTTATTCCCGCGTTTCTCCACAATCCACTGGGCTTGAGACCTACTTATCCCCAAGGAATTTTGAAGTTGTCTCTCATTAGCCTGGCTGATATTAATCCTTCTGTTGCCTTCGGCATCTACGTTATTGTCATACGAATGGCATGTCAGATACGCAATCCATCCCAGATCAAGCGCATCATCTCTGTCATCGACGGGCGGACTTTCGTCACCATCTTTCTCATTGTAGTCCAGTTGACCATTGAAATTTGTGTCCTCTCCATAGAACAGCTCTTCAGTAACGCCTTTAACCAGCAGCAGTTCACGTATTGTCTTGAAAGGACCGTTTCGAATCGCATATCTAAACGGCAGATTCTCATAATACCCACCTTCAACGCCCTCGGCGTTTGGCGTATCATCCTGGTCACGCCAGTCGATTATCGCATCGGCTATGTCCTCTTCCATATATGGCAATTCCAGGAGCTGCTGCTTTGTTACGGTGTTTATGTTTAATTTGCTCGACTCATCAATGACCCTGACGGAGAACCAGCACTTCTCCAGGCTAACGTCATTAAAATCTTCGGCGTTGTCACTCCACAGGTCGGTCAGGCTGTCACTTTCTCTCAGGTCCTCATTCAGCACGCCGATAGCCGTCTCTATCCCCGCCCGGCAGGCCCACTTGCACCGAAGCTCTTCCGTCCTTATAGTGCTAACCTTGGTATCGAGTCGGCTATTATGGCCAACCGACGTAGCGATTACCGTAAGCACAGCCACTATCCACAGCACACCTACAAGAACAAGCCCCTTATTGTCACCGTTAATACTCATTTTTTTCAAGAACCTTAGTTTCCAGCTTCCATGACTTTTATTTCACCTGCCCATCTCAGGTGCAGTGCCGCTTTGCGGACCACTCCCTTGTTGCTCACCGACACCTTCCTCACCACTTTCGAGAGCGTCAATCGCTGCACCTGTGGACCTTACTAAATTCACCATAATAGATTCCATGGCCGGACTTCCCCGCCTTGGTGGTTTCGACACAATATTGACTTCAATCAACTGGGGAGTGACTTCCATTTCTTCAGGCCATTCGTCGGCCCACTCCTCTCCATCGTAAAACCTGACCTGGAAAAATTCAATATCCTCTGCAATGACGGTCAGGATTCCACCCGGGTTCTCATCATTGGGGTCTGGATTGGGCCACAATCGCCGAAACAAAACTGACTTTTCTTCGTCTTTGACCAGGTAATATTCCACTTCGTATACATCGCCTTCCGGCTGGTCGATTCTGGCCTTTGCCCTGCCGACGGTATAGAAGGTCAACACACTACCGCCCTCATCTGCCTCGTTAGCCATTCCGACCAGCTTCATATTTCTAAAATTCTGGTCGCGATACAGGTTCACAAGGTCCCTTGTGAGCATATTAGACGCAAACCTTACCTCGGCAGCAGCTTCGATATTAGCCTCTACCCTTTCAGCGCTGGCTGTAATAGTCCGCAGTGTACCGACCGCCACCAATGCAATAAACGCCCCTATCGTCGAGGCAACCAGCGCTTCCACCAATGTAAATCCGGTCTTTCTCAAATAAATCTTCCTTCAATCACTCTTGCTCTGTGCCAGTACTAACATCTGTGCCAGTACTAACATACGTGCTCATACCGTTGAGCATTGTTTCCACAGAAACGCTATAAGGACGATTACGTTCAACCCAGGTAACAGTTATCGTTACAAGATAAAGACTGTCTATTCCCTGGTACTCAGTAGACACTTCCCAGTGATATCCAGGCTCAAAATCTTCAACCACACCGTCTGCGCGTCCTAATTCGATGAATTCATCGATACCGATATAGTCAAGCAAGCTAAGCTGTTTGTCTATTATTGAATCTGCTATCTCATATTGCCTGTTAAGTCTCGTTCCGGTTAGAGACCGTGTAGTGATTGCTACCAGTGTCAAAACAGCTCCACAAAGGATGGCACTCGCTGTGACTGTCTCAACGAGAGTAAAACCTTTTGTGCTTTTTTTTGTCTGTATGGTCATTCTTTATCCAAATCAACGGTCCCGGTTTCAACCTCTTCGGCCGTGCCCGGATATACCTTTGCCTTGCCGGTCGCAGCGCATATATTTACCGTATAATGATTCTCACCGTCGCCAATTTGAATTACTGCCGACTGTGCGGTACCGTTCGGCAAAAACAGTATTGCCGTCTGCTCATCGGAAGACTGCGAACCAAGCGGCGTTATCTGAACAGCCTCGAATTTGACATCGCCGACAAATTCCACCGGCCTTGAGTACAGGTCCCGCACAATCGTCTGCTCTGTCTGTTCAGTATCTTCATTCAATTCGTCGCAAGTCAGGTAAAATCCGCCGTTGGCGGTATCCAGCTCTATCCTGTACTGTCTTTGTCGCTCAATTGCCATTATCCTTGCGTATTTAGCTGCAAGAAAAAAGTCCCGTGTTGTTTTTTCAACCAGCATCCTCCTGTATGTCCCCACGTAAAATCCGCCGCCAACGCCGGCGATAAGCGCAATAAGAGTTATCACCACCAGCAACTCTACGATGGTAAAACCTCTTTTCGTATTTCGCTTTCGCGTTTTCATGCCCGTAATTCAAAAACTCAAAACTACTTCAATCGTTATATACGTCCGCATCGTCACCTTCACCGCCTTCTACGCCGTCCGCTCCGTAACTTATCAAATCGAAGCTGCCCGGATTAATTTCACCTTCTTCAATATAGATATATGGATTCTCCCACGTGTCAAGCAGCTCACTTCGCTTCAGATAAGGTCCTTTCCACTTTTCTTCAAGGTCCGCCGGTGACACTATCAGCTCATCAAGTCCCAGCGATTCATCCGGGTATCGTCCGCAATCAAGCTGGAATGTTATAATTGCACTTTCGATATTTGCCATCTTTGTCCTTGCCATCTTTCTTTTCTGCTCGCCCATACCCCTGAACATTCTGGGTACATAAACCGACGCAATCAGCGCCAGCAGAACGATGACCACAAGCACTTCGACGAGCGTGAACGCCTTATTTTTCCTTCTGTTCCGTCCCATTTGGATACCCTTCCTATTTTTGAAAAACCCGAAATTCAAAGCACTCCTGCACCAAATTGCATTGTAACTATTGGCAGCAGGGTCGCCGCTATTATAAAACCTACGACCAAAGCCAGCAATAGTATCAAAACCGCAGGGAAAATTGCCATAAACCTGTTTATCGCCGAGTCCGCCTCAGAGTCGAAAGTGTCCGCGGCATTGAGCAGCAATTCATCGAGCTTTCCAGTCTGCTCACCAATAGAGACGATTTGCACAAGTAAAGGCGGAAAATATCCTGATTCGCCCAAAGGCCCGGCCAGCGACTCTCCCGTCTTGACCTTTTCAGCTACACCATCAATCTCTCTACCTAATAATTCATTGCCAAGCGTATCACGAACGACGCTAAGGGCCTCTAAAATGGTGACGCCTCCTTTAGTCAGCGCTCCAAGTGTTCTCGCAAACCTGCCCACCGCTATTGTACGCAGGACCGAACCCAAAACAGGTATTCTCAGCTTAAAAGCATCACACTTGATTCTGCCCTCAGACCTGGCCCATTTTCGCAACAAGTACAGCCCCGCCACAATTACAGCTATAATAAACCAGCCATATACCGTCGTAAGCAAACTCTTCGTAAGCGCGCCCAACGCCATCAGCACCCTTGTAGGCAAGGGGAGTACCGCAATCGCGTCGCCTATCATAGCTAATATTCTCGGCAATACCCACGTTACTACAATAACCGCCGACACAAGCCCGACGCACAAAACGAAGATAGGATACGCTGAGGCGTTTTTCATGTTGCTTTTTATCGTTTCCTCTCTGCTCAACATTGTTGCCAACTGGGACGTCGTCTCATCGAGCATCCCTCCTGTCTCCCCAACTCTTACCATCGAAAGATACAACGGGCTGAAAGTATTCTCGTGCCCGGCCATAGCCTCTGAAAGGGATTGACCGGAGCTTACCGACTTGACAAGTTCACTCAACATGTTCCTTGTTGCCGGCTTGTGCTGCTGGTCGCGAATAATTTCAAGCCCGTTAAGCAGGGGAAGTCCCGCTTGCAAGGCCGTGCTCAACTGACTGGTAATGGCTAAAATGTCTTTGCTGGTAATCCTTCGCGAACCAAACTTCAGAAACTTAGCAAGGTCTAACTCTGATTTCTTGTCACCGCTGACGCTCGGCTCGAGAGTTTGCTCAGCCAGTTCTACTACGAACCGGCCCTCATCAGCCAGAGTGGCAACGGCACTTCTGTGGTCAACCGCTTCAATCGTCCCTGTGACGTTCCCGCCACCTTGCTCAACTGCCTTATAAAAAAACTGGCCCACAATTTGGTTCCGCTAAATAAATGCAAAAGTCAAATATCTTTTCTACTTACTTTTTCTTTTATTCTTCTTCACCGATACTCTTGGCGACTCTCAAGACCTCCTCAGGAGTCGTGATACCTTCTAACACCTTGGCGATGCCGTCGTGCTCCATACTTATATGGTCCGCCGGGGCCGCCCTTGTAATCTGTTCGGTCGTCGGCCTTGCAGCTATCAAGTCCCGAAGCGTGGCTGTTATCCTGAGCATCTCAAATATACCTGTCCTTCCCTTCATCCCCCTTTGCATACACTCATTACAACCGACACCGTGGTAAAACTCTGTATAAGGTTTGATGGCCACCGAGCCGTTCAGGCTCTTGATGAGCGTTTCGTCCGGCTTGTACGGCTCTTTGCAGTTCGAACAAATCGTACGAACCAGCCTTTGAGCCAGGACCGCCTCTAACGAACTGGCTAACAGGAATGGCTCAACACCCATATCAATCAATCTTGTAATCGCCCCGGGTGCGTCGTTCGTGTGAAGCGTCGAGAAAACAAGATGTCCCGTCAATGCCGCGCGAATTGATATATTAGCAGTTTCTCTATCCCGGATTTCTCCCACCATTATAATGTCCGGGTCCTGACGAAGAATGTGTCTCAGTCCCATGGCAAATGTCAGCCCTCTTTTCGGATTGACCGGCATCTGGTTAATACCTTCAAGCTGATATTCAACAGGGTCTTCTATCGTTATCATCTTCACAGCAGGCGAATATATCTTTTTTAATGCCGCGTAAAGTGTCGTTGTCTTTCCGCACCCGGTCGGCCCGGTAACAAGTACAATCCCATGGTTCTTATGCAGACATTGATCGAAGCCTTCCAGACACTGAGCATTCATCCCCAATTCCTCAAGCCCTATCAATGATACCGTCCTGTCTAAAAGTCTCAGCTCAACAGACTCGCCGTGTACCGTCGGGACGGTGGATACACGAATATCGACCCTGCCGTTTTTGCCGGCAAATTCGATGTGGCCATCCTGTGGCACAAAGCGTTCAGCGATATTCATATCTGCCATAATCTTGATTCGCGAAATAATTGCCGCCTGCAGGTGTTTCGATGATGGCGCCTTCTCCATAAGCATACCGTCGATTCTGTACTTTATCTTTACCTGATGCTCGAACGGCTCGATGTGTATATCACTTGCACGGGCCTCAATCGCTTCCAGTATTATCAGGTTCACAAGGTTAACTAAGGATGGCTCTCTGGCCAGCGCACTCAGCCTGGCAGGCGAGTAATCACCGTTATCCATACCCATCTCGGCCTGGGGCCGCTGTTCAGCCGGTACGAGATTATCGAGCATCCTGGCCACATTGCTGCCGTAGAACTTCAGTATCGAATTTTCCATCTGTATCGGGTCAGCATAATACCGCCGGACCGAATGGCCGGTTACCAGCCGCAAATCCTCAAGAACCTGAGGCTGAAACGGATCCGTCATCGCCACGGCTAATCGACCGTTTTCGTGATGTAACGGCAAAATACTGTGTTTGCTGACCAACTCCGCCGGCACAAGGGTGATGATTTCGGGGCGAATTGAAATATCGGACAAATCTATCTTTTCGATGCCCACTTGGAGCGCAAGTGCTTCATTTAGCTGAGGTTGCGTTACATAACCAAGCCTCAGGAGAATCTGGCCTAAACGCTCGTGCTGGACTTTTTGTTCTTCAAGCGCAACTTGCAGGCCGGACTCATCTAAATACATTTTTTCACAGAGCAACCGACCTAATTTTTTCTTCCTCTGAAAGTTCATTCTGGCCACCTACGTTCAAAATACGATAGTCTGCAACACCGTAATCCTATGTCAATGCAGAGCTTACACCAACAAAAAGGAGTATTTCCTTAATCTGTATGGCTTTCAGGACACAAAACCTTCCTTTATATCAGACGCTTGAGACCCCGATTTTGTTACAAAAAATTGGTTTTATTGGCAAAAAACTCACAATTCCCGCACACGCAGCGGCCAAATGTCCGTTTGTAAGTTTAACTCATTACCGCTGATAAGTCAATCCTTTTATTTTGCCTGAAAACGTGGTTTTTAGCCCCGCCACCCTTGGACTGAGCGAAGCCTGCACTGAGTTTTGTCGAAGTGTCGAATGTCTGTGTCGGGATTGTTTAGCCCCCAAGCCTGCTTGGGGGTTGCCTTTCTATATAATCCCCACTCCTGCGGTGGGGGGGGATTAAAAATCCCTTTTTTTCTTTCCCTTTCTCCCTTCCTGTTCTCCTGTTCTCCTGATTTCCACTACCTGTTTCCCTGTTGCGCTGAAAGTCCGGCCCCTGAAAGTCCGGCCTCTGGACGGATTGGACGGAATAAACTTTTTTTTCTTTCCCTTTTCAATTCTTTTATATTATTTTACTACCATAAATGCTTGATGCGGGCATCTTGAAGATTGCAGCGAAATTAGAGAGACGAAATCATTTGGCGGGAATTGCGGTGCCTCGCAAGCACGCGTTTTTTGTGCAAGAGAGTTGTCGTTAAGTGTTTTTTCGACCTTTACAGGTGCTAAAAAAAAGGTAGAATTATTCAAGCAACAGAGACAAATGGTAGGAAAGAAATAGTCAAGGAAGGTTGAACGACAGTGACAAAACATGAAAAGAAATTAATGTTTTTTGCTTATCAAGGTCGTGCAGACGGGTGTGCTGATGATAATGTAGATTCTATAAAGCATGCGATAAGGGAGTTTAATTCCCATCAGAAGACGTTTGTAGCTAAGTCTTGGGAGGATTATAGAAAGACTACACCCATTAGTAAGGAGGTTCTCAGTGCTATAAATAATTCTGAGGTTTTTGTTTGTGATTTAACTTATTTTAATCATAACGTCCTTTTTGAATTGGGATATGCGATAGCAGGTGGAAAAGCAATCCTTATTCTTATTAACAAGAATATCGTAGGTGTAAAGCAGAAATACGACGAATTTATCCTCAAAAATATAAGATACACTTCTATTACAAATTCAAATTCAATACAAGGGGCACTGCAACAGAGAAACTACCAAGATGACCTTCTGGCCAAGTTTATTAATCCTGGAAATATAAAAGAAAAAGACATTGATATTTTTTACAAACAGAGCCCCCTACAAAATCAAGCATCATTAGACCTAACAGTAGCGGTCAACGAATTTGAAGATGAACGAGCATGCAAAGTAGTTACTGATGATGTCAGTGAGGTTCAGTACAAACCTCTTAATTGGTATTTCCAAAATCTAATTAGGTCAAAGATCGTTCTGATTCATATGTTAGGTCAGAATATAGAAAGGCAGTTTTTTGATAATGCGGAGAATTCCTTCTATGCTGGTTTAGCTTGCAGATTTGGGGCGCAGGTTATTCTTGTAGCTCCGGCTAAATTCCATGCGCCACTAGGTTATGATGAGATTCTAATTCAATATCGCGACTCAGGTAATCTGGTTGATTCGATCATAGATTGGTTGGATCCGCGGGTCAAAAAGATCCAGGAAATCATTCAAGTTCCAACTCCTGTAGAAGAAGAACATGAACTGAACCTAATAAAGTTGGGGATAGGTTGTGACATCGCAGAATTCGAAAAAGAGGGCTTGCGAAATTATTTTGTTTTAACAGCTTCCTATAATTCAGCTCTCAACCAGAAGAAGTCCGTGCTCATTGGCCGAAAGGGTAGTGGTAAGTCGGCGATCTATATAAAGCTTTTAGATGTTTTTGGGGAAGATTCTCTTAACTATGTCATAAATCTAAGACCAGAATCCGAAGAACTTCTTGAAGATGTTGAGATGTCTAATCTTTACACGAGCAGTGCCTCCAAAAGAGGGTTCTTCGTCACCGTATGGCAACTCGTGATTTATCTTAAACTAGCAGAAATTATCTATAACAAGCTTCTTGAAAAGCCATCATATTATAACCTTTCTGGTGAAGAAAATGCACTCTTCAAGTTCATGAAAGAACATATTTCTTTTGCTAAACTTAATTTCTTCGGAATCGTTAAAGAGATTAGCAAGAAAACCAGAGACTCTGTATCTATACAAAGTGCTGATATTCTTCAAGACCTTTATAGAGAATATCTAGGTCCTTTAATTCGCGTTATTAAGGACTATTTTAAATCAATCAATGCAAAATATTACAAGATCATTATTCTCGCCGATAACTTGGACAAAACTTGGGATTCACAACACAATCTCGACACACAATCTGAGATGGTACTTACACTCTTAGAACTTGATAACAGACTAGAGAATGAGTTGGAAGACCGCGCAGGAACAAAGGTTGAAGTCAAAGAAATCATATTTCTGAGAAAGGACATCTTCAGTTATGTTCAGAAATATGCCATTGAGCCTGATAAGCTAACTACTCTATCACATGAGATCGACTGGGAACAATACCCTAAGCTATTAAGACGATTGATCGAAAAGCGGTTCATCTACATACTTTCTCTTACTGGAGAGGAAGAGGTCGAAGAAAAAGCTTGGAAGGAATTCTTTTCGATCAGCACCAGTAAGAAACACCCTTACGATGTAATTGAGCAGATAATAACCAAACGACCCCGCGATTTAATTTATTTCATTATCAGATTATTTGAGTCTGCGATTAACAGTCGCCACAAAAAGGTAGAAAGTTCTGACTTCGAATATGCAATTAATAACTATGTTGGCTTTCTAAATACCAATCTAATTGCGGAGACGAAAGCTGAATTTCCTGAGATACAGGAAATTCTAGAAAAATTGCATCAATATCGCGGAGAAAAACTTAAATACAATACGTACCGCAGCATAGTTAAAGACTTTGGCTATAACTATAGACGAATTGATCAGCTAACGGAAACCCTGTTTTCCTATGATTATATGCTTGGCTATGATGATAAAACTGACAAACCTTTTTCAGACATGAGTGTTCTGAAAAATAAACTTACTGAGAGACGTTTCTTTTTCTTAAGAAATACAGTTTATGTAATTGCTCATGCTAAGTATTTTCAGATAAAAAATAAAGCTATTTCGCCGTTTTAGTGAACATAATTCTGAAGAGATGGCAAAATATTTTGCATGTTGTTAAAGAGAACCTCATTTTAATATCAACTCTCTCGCACTAACCCACGGCCGCTGGCCAATAAAATAGCCCCAAATCTTCTAATCCAAATAATCCTTGTCCACCATAAATTCACCCTGCCCTCTGTTTTCCGCCGCCTGCCCGAGTCCGAATCCCGAATCCCTGCATGTATTAGCTTGCCCCTACCTAATTGGGGGGCCTGCCCCAGCAAGTCTCAGGCAGGGGGCAGGGACCCACCCATTTACGCATGCACTCATCCACTCATTTACGTGAATATAAAGCACTTTTTTGGTCATTTTTTTGCCTTTTTTGTGCATTTTTGGTCATTTTTGCTAAGAAAAACAGAATTATTATGCATTTTGAACTTTTTCCTGACCAATTAAAAAAACGCCGGCAGTGCCGGCCACAACTGGCTAAATACTAAATACTGAATACTGAATACTGAATACTGAATACTATCTT
>Ga0307380_10008998_pt1 | contig 12717 bp, 22 predicted proteins | sample UN3MG_FD_202239 | JGI IMG/M metagenome (GOLD analysis project Ga0307380, IMG submission 202239) | Soil microbial communities from Risofladan, Vaasa, Finland - UN-3 | ecosystem: Environmental > Terrestrial > Soil > Coastal area > Acid sulfate soil | place: Finland: Risofladan, Vaasa | collected... | reverse complement strand
ATGCCCCTAAAAATGTAAACGGCGCATTTGGAGCGCCGGTCCATACCGACCCACCAAAGGAGGATGGACCAGAGACCACAGGAGATGGCAGATTCAGAATAAGACGAACAGCCACCGCCTGATTTTTACCGTTGTCGTAAGAGCTACCGACAAAAACAAATAGCCCAAGTGTTCCCACAGCGGGATAAGCTGCACACATTTGGAAATTTGTTTTAATCTAAAATAGCATAATATTATGTCAACGGTAGGAACGACAGCTACAGCCTGTCCCAACATTCAAGATTTACTGGATAATTGGTTTTCTAAGTGCCGAGTAGGCCGGAGACCATCACCACTAATGGATTTTTTGACCAGCCCTATGAACAGGAGCGGCATTGAATTCATTGTACACCCATCAAAAGCGAAAGTCAGAACAGCAGAGCTGGTCTATGACCAACGCATACCACTGTCAGAGGTAACAGAGTCCACCAGCGAGGACGCTATCTGTACCGCTACCACCAAGCGTGGCGACCTGTCAGAAAATTACACCATAGACACCGACACCCGCCTTTACGTCGAGGAGTTATTCGACGCCAGAGACTGGGTCAATTCATGTAGAGAAAATCCAGACGTACTGGCCCGCAAGCTCCAGATAATGATGGATGCACTCATGGACAAGGTGGCAGAGCAAACAGCCCAGGAGCTTAACCCGCTCATCGGAAACTGGAGCGACGACGTGGCCACAGCATACACGGTACAAGGTGACGGATTCCTGCAGATAGCCACCAAGCTATCCGGAGGCAACCCTGATCCGGAAGGATTCACCACAGTGGACACCTCACTCATCATGACAGGTTACTGTGACGATGTATTTATCACCGGAGGCACCGACTTTTACAACCACTGGAAGATCATGCAGGCAGGATGCTGTGCAGACTCAGGAATTAACATGGAGCAGATCATGGCCCAGTATGGCCGAATGGTCACCTATGACCGCTGGGTTTCCAATACTTTTGGAAATAATTTCTCCGCAGTTATCCAACGAGGAGCCATTCAGATGCTACAGTTTGCATGGGGCGATTACAACACGGCCCAGGCATTCGACCTGTCACACAGGGACTATTTCAAAGGAGCCGTAATGGACCCTATCTGGAATATTCCTATTGACATAACAGTCCAGGATACCTGTGGTAAAATCCACATCATACTGGAAGCTAATGCCCACCCCGTAGCGATGCCCGACGATATGTTCCCAACAGGGGATGAAAATGAAGGCGTGAACTATGTGGGCGGAGTTATCATTTCAAACCCATAAGTCCTAGGAGGACATTTTGTGTTTATCTTGCTATAAGACAGGGGGACCTCGTGCCCCCTGCTTATTAAAAAAATAACGGTATGGAATGCTTTGATGACATAATAGGACTAAAGGAGGTGTGCGAAACCAGCACCAGTAACTACTTTTTAAACACCATAGGCGTCACCAAGCAGGACTGCCTAAACGTAATAACCAAAGACTATGCAACCATCGAAGCCTTCGTCAATGACAAGATCGAAGCGTCCACGCTGCAAACAGCGGCCTCAGTTAATAGTGAGTTTAGTAAGGACTACATCACCGGGAAAATATCCAGAGGGAGCCGGCATTTCCAAACCGGAACCATCCAGGACGGAGCACGCCTGGGATTTGCTCAGAAAAACAAAGACCTAAAGAGCCTGACCTCAGAAGGGGGTATCCATCTAAAGATGCAGAATGGGGAGAGCTACCTGCGCCTGCACATCAGCGAGCTGGCCCTATTTTTAAACCACAGCGGACCGATAGACGTAAAAATCTACGATCTGTACACCGAGAAAGTCCTGGCCACCGAGACCATCACCGCCGTGGCAGGAGAAAAAATCACGGTCTACCCGGACATTTCTATAGACAGCTTCCAGCAGGACCTGGACCTATTCATAGGATACGACACGCTAGGCACCATTGATAGCTACGACACCCGGATAAGAGCGGGCGCCTGCTGCGGGGACTATTCCTGCCGCCACCATTTTACAGTCAGTCAAGGCGCAGAGATCACCTCCGGCAACCATTTAAACGAGGATATTCTGGGCATCACCCACACCGCCGGCCTGAGCATGGTATACTCTATCAGCTGCAATCACCAGGGGTGGCTATGCAACCATGCAGCGGCCCTGAGCCTGCCGATACTTTATAAGACGGCAGCAGAGATCATGCTGCACGGACTACACACCAGCCCCAACCAGAGGGCCCACAATACCCAGACGCTGGACCGGGACATTTTAAAGGAACGCCACCAGTACTACGAGGACAAACACACCGCCACCCTGGAGCAAGTTCTGGGAGGACTACAGCTACCGCAGGACCCTCGATGTTTTCAGTGTACCCCCAGCACCCGTCATATTATAGCGCTGCCATGAAGACTATAGACCAATATATCACTGAGCTAAAAGAAAAAAAGGAAGCCTTTAAAATGGACAACCGTCCGCTATTCATTGCCAGCTCGGACACAGCAGACAGGATGAGCCAGCGGATATTCCAGCGAGGGGAGAACCGGGCAGGGAAGACCCACCAATACGGAGGGGGCCCTATTTATATGACCTATAAGAAAAGCAGGATATTAAAGGGGACGCCACCCAAAGGAAAGCCCGGAGCGAGCCGGAATGTGCCGGACCGCAAATCGGTCTACTTTGAGTCGTACAAAGCCTACAGGGCCTCTGTGGGACTACCAACCACCCAGGTGACCTTTGAGAATAACGGGGACCTGCGCTCAGACTTTGAGAATTTAACCGCAGCCGGAGGGATTCCTACGCCAAAGAAAATAAGTAACAACCACTACAGAATAAGTATAAGCCGCAGCGCCAACGTCGATAAAAGCGAGCACCTGGAAGAACGATATGGAAAAGTATTTGAAATTAGCGCAGCAGAAAAAAAGAAATTCCTGGAAGTACTAGAATTTGAATTCGGACGGAATGTTTAAGAACATAGCCCAAACCATAAAAATGGCGATCATGAACCTGGGGTATCATAACACCTACCACGAGCTAGCCACCCAGATAGAGTGGGAGGGTAAGCTGGTGCCTATGATTTATGATGGCGATGGTAACCTGCACCAGATTATGAACCTGGAGGAGGGAGGCATGGGCTATACCCGCAAAAATGGTAAAATAACCATACGGGAGCTGCAAGGGGTGGAGAGTACCACCAGCTGCCTGGATGAGAACTACCTGTTTGAGATGAATGTGCCCCTGCGGATATTCAGCAGCGTGCCCCGTGAGGACTTCCAGTGCGACGACCCCTACACGGATGACAAGCACGCCACCGAATTAATGAGCGTACTAAGTGGGAAGCCAGCAGGACTGGCCCTGGAGATCAGCGCCAAAAGCGTGCGATTTATGCCCCAGGCTACCAACACCACCAGCGAGATGGTATGGAAGGAGGAGGTTCCAGGGACCGAGTACCGGCCACAGACAAAGCTAAGCCTGGTGGCCATGGATTTAATAGTTAAAGTAATTATGGACAAGGACTGCCTGAGCGAGGCCTGCCAATATTAGAGAAAATTATGGGATGTTGCCAAAGACCGTATTTGAACCAGATCATCACCGGCGTAGTTAATGCCGGAGGGGAGACACCTGAGCCGCCAGTAGAGACGCCGGAAAGTTTTATGATTTCCCTTTTTATGTATCGGACACCGGCCACCCCTGTAAAAAATAGCGACTACTACTTTGGTAATAATTCCAGCAGTGACTTATCGCTAACAGAATTAAACAAAAATTTTAGATTACCCTTTGACGCCACCCTAAAGTATACCACTATGGATGTGGGAGTAACAGGAACACTGGGGAGCAACGAGTACATGGCCATTTTTTTATACAAAAATTCGACGGACCTATACGACATAGGCACCTGCCAGGCTAACGCTGTACTAAATAACTGCGCCCCGACAACCTCGGAGCTGGCCATCGACCTGCTGGCTACCGACGAGCTGACCGTGAAGCTGAGAGCCCCCAACTGGGCGACCCAGCCTACACTAATGCTATTGAAGATAACCCTTTATTTTGAAGTCACGCCATGAGTAAAATAGCACAAAACTTTTATATGAACCAGGGGTATATAAACTTCGCTAAGAATGCGAATTATTACATAGGCACCGGAGCCCATCTGGACTACCAGAACGGCGCCGAGGGCGACAAGGTGATATTTCCACCCGTAGATTGTACCTTGGTAAGGATAGAGGCCAGGATTCAAGTCAATGGCACACTAAGTAGCAGCGAGGACTTAAATATTAATTTTGTGAAAAATGGGTCCGCCTCACTATTGACAACAATTAATACCGACGCTGTTAAGAATTTCGCAGCGGCAGATGTGAGTATTGCTATGCTGAGCACAGACACCTACTCGCTAGAGCTGGAGACGCCCAACTATGTCACCAACCCAACCACCTGCCGGGCTGTATTTACCCTGGTCTTTGAGTTTTCATTGGATGGATACCGCCATCTATACGACAGATTCAGTCCAACCATAGGAACGTGGAACCCGGCAGAGCTCACCACCTATTACTTTGGAGCCAACTGCGGAGCCACCGCAGACCTAACGCCAGCCGAGCTGCACAGGTGCTCTGTTCCCAGAGACATTAAAATCATAGGAGCAAGCCTTTATTGTCAATATCCTGGTGCTGGGCCACCTCCTGAAAGTGTAATATTGCAAATACTAGTAGATGGGGCCACTACCCACGACATCGTAACAGACTGGACCTGGGAAAATAGCGGAAACAATCGGGTGATCACCGGCCTGGACATCGACATAGCAACGACTAATCATTTTAGCTTTATACTCACCACGCCCGACTGGGCAGGGAGCGCCCCTACTGGCGTAATGAACTCAATTAATTTACTTTATAGATACGACGAATAATGGCATACAATCCCTTTACAGTACCGAGATCGCTTGTAAACGAAATAGCAGATTTGCAAGTCATAAATAAAAACAAAAACTATACCGCAGAATTTGACCTGGAGTATGAGACTAATGGGGTAAACGGCCCATTTACAGGCGGGTGCCGATGTTCACTCAGAGTAATGAACGGGCTAACTTTAATAGACGACACGCAAGTGGGCACCACCACAATACAAGATTTGAGCGTACAAAACAACCCAGAGCTAGAGACTTTGATGATACAGCTGGTAAAACAGTACATGAAATTATAAATATTTGGTTTGTTCATTTTTACTTGGGGCAACTAGCCAGGACCCGTAAGTCCAAAGGCTAGCTGCCAACATTAAATCACTAATTATGCTAAAATTTATCAACACCTTATTGTTTTGGGGAGCCACCGACCCGGAGAAAAAGCTATTCCGTGGCGTGTTAACCCTAGCCACCATCTTTATGATTATCGTAACATTATCAAGCACCTGTAATGGCCAGGATATGTGGTATTCAAGAGAAGCCTCAGTCAATGGTCCACAATGGGTAGTTGGGGGTACTAACTATAAGCCTATGAGGGCTATCAGATGGAATTGGAACGGTCAATGCCATTGTGAATCTTGCAATGTAGGAGTAGGAGATTATTTTTCAATTGAATTCAACACACTGATTGCGAATCCGACCATATATCCTGCAATAGTTGACACAACTGACAAAGGGTATGCATGGGATGAATGTCATTATCATTTCCATTCTCATTTAATCCAACATACTTTATATAATACTGATGGAGCAGTAGTGGCAGGTGGAGCTAAGATGGGTTATGATTGGGTGAGTGCAGGAACATTTAACCCAGATTCAGGAACTAATGTTTGGAATGAGATAAGAAGTATTGACCCTCTTTGGATTTATCAAGATATTCCCGAAACACTACCACAGTATGGACAGTTCGTGATTTCAGGAATGAGGGATGATTTATACGGCAGAGGGTTTGATGGCAATAGGATTATTCTCGGACATTTTATTTACGGCAGTTATGTCGGAGTTAAAGATGGAACATACCGACTACATTCAAGAGCGTATTTTGAAAATCTGGACTTAGATGAAGGAGCTAATATTTACCCTAACGAATGGAATATATGGATTAAAATAGAAAATGACACCGTAGTAACTTTAGATGTACCTGAACCTGTTATGCCTGTTCCAGCACCTCCGACCAATGTAGAAGTAATGTATTCTAAAAAGACAGGCGACAACCCATATATAACATGGGAAGCATCTGCGTATGCAGTAAGCTATGAATTAGAGCGCACCATTTCAAAGGGCAACGATACAAAGCAGCTTGAAACATGGATAACAAGTGGAACAGGATTGCTTGACTTAGGAATAATAGCTGCAAAAGAATCGTTCGCTTCGCTTATTGGTTCACAGCCGAACGGATGGAAAGCTATATACAGAGTCCGTGCGATTAATGCGAGCGGAGCATCTGAATGGGTGAGTATAAATCCAAAGTGGGTGAACTTGTGAAACCATCGGATTGGATAAAGTTAATAAGTATATTGATTACCATAATGGTAGGCGCTGCTGTTTTATACTCACGATTCGTAATTTTAGAGACTAATCAGAACCGCATAATTAAGGATGTGGAGGACCTACAAGAGAGTGTAAATATTCGATTCGGTAGGGTAAACGAGCAAGTCAATGACAGAGTGGATAATGAATAATTTAACTACAATAGTGGGGAGCGGAGCAGGGCTGGCGCTGCTAAGGCTAGGAGTGGCGCCCTATGTTAAGAAGTTCAACAAGATGCACGAGATGCTACTACCTAATAATGGCAGTTCAGCTTTTGATGGTATTAAGAGGACCGAAACTAAAGTAAATCATATCAGCGATTCTTTGCAGATGATTTCTGCTGAACACAGGGCTGTGATGTACCTGGCAAGCGAGCCGATATTTAAGACCGACGCCCTGGGGCGCTGCATATTTGTAAACAGAGCCTACCAGGATATGGTGGGACTGCCTGCCATCGACTGCCTGGGGGAGGGGTGGGCCAGAGCCATCCACCCGGACGACGCCGAGCGAGTGTACTCTATGTGGATGCAGAGCATTAAAAGTGAGACAGAATTCAACATGGAAAGCTACAAGATGCTCCACCAAAAATCCGGCAAAGTCTCAATCTGTTCCTGTAGGGCGACCATCACCAGGGATGAGGATAAAAAGGTACTTGGCTCTGTGGGCGTGGTAATAATAAAAGCACAAATATGATACTGACACTAAACAGGGATTTGTTCACCGAGACCGCCACCATAGGGGTGCTGGAAATAAACGGGGCGACCTTTTTCACCATTGAAGACACGGCCAGAGCTTTGGGGGTCAAAATCTTTGGTAAGACAGCCATCCCGGAGGGAGAATACACGGTCCGCTGGACATTTAGCAACCGCTACCAGAAGCAGCTGCCCCTGATATTTAACAGGGACGACTTTAGTGTTGAGGATGGGAGAGGGGTGCGTTTTACGGGGATAAGGATACACCCAGGGAACACGCCCAGCGACACCCACGGCTGCATTTTACCAGGCCTAATCAGAGGCACCAACATGGTAGGCCGAAGCAGGGACGCCTTCGACAAGATAGCCCAGCTCATGCCGCCGGGCCAGGACTACGACCTAACGATCATAAACTCACAAGCATAAAAAAGCGCCCCAGGAATACCCAGGGCGGAATCAAAGTAAAATCAAAAACACCCTCAAATTTATACTATTATGACAGAACTAACAAACAAATCGTGGTACAAGAGCAAGTCTATATGGGCCGCCATTGCCATGGCAGGACTTGGAACGTATGTAATTATAGCACAAAACAATCCAACGACAGGAGGGGCCATGGTCACCGCCGCCCTGGGACTGTGGGGAGTGAGAACCGGCAACAGGGCTATAAAATGAGGTGGCTACTAATAGCCGTATTCTTTGCCAGCTGCTGCCCAAAGATCACAGAGGAGCCGCCTAAGATTACCACCACCAGCGACACTGTGACGGTATTTAGGACCGACACTGTGATGATACCGGCCAGGGTGGACACCTTTCTCACCACGATAGATGCGCTCCGGGATAGTCTGGAAGCCAGGGGCGCTGTTACCCTAACAGGAGAGGAAGGAGTCCGGGTGGAATTCCGGCAGGACCCACAAGGGCAGCTGCGGATAATTGCTACCTGTGATAGCTTGCAGGCCGTGATCGACAGCATCCAGGAGACGACCATCACTGACACGGTAAGGGTAGAAACCACCAAGATCGTCACCAAAACCAAGCGCAAAGGCAAATGGTGGATATGGCTCCTGGTAGGCCTTACCGGAGGGCTGGTGGCCTCTATTATCCTGCGCCGATGATCTGGGTATACTGGGCAGCCTTCCTTGTATTCAGCTCCATGGCGGAGGCCGTATTCTGGAGCAGGCACAAGGGGACAAACCCCAAAGGCCTGAGAAAGGACAACGCCCACCTGTGGCTATTTATGATGAGGGTAGGTCCACTATTTATGGCCTGGCAGCTTGCAGGGATGGAAGCCGCTGTATTTATGGTTTTCAGTTTTTCGTTTTTCCACGACGGGATCTACTACCATGGGAGGCATTGGCTGGATAAAGAGGTATATAAAAAAGGATTTTTTGACACATCAACCACCAGTACGGCCCTTTATTCACCCAGCCTGATAATGAGGACAGCAACGGCTGCGGCGGGATTGTTAATATTTTTATTAAATTAGGGCTTTACAATTTAATTTTTTTATTTACTATTGCCACCAGATTCTGTCATTAAGAGATTTGCTCCATTGCAAGACCCGACCCAGCGACGCCCGACAGAAGCCTAGCTGGTAATCGGGTTTTTTATTGGAAAAATATGCCACTACGGAACCAACCCTACCTACCTCTTTATGTCCAGGACTTTCTAACAGATGAAAAATTAATATACTGTTCAGCAGCAGCTACAGGGGTCTACATACGACTCATGTGCATTTTACACAAACAGGAGCCGTACGGTAAACTTTTGCTCCGGCAAAACCACAAGCAAACCATAGAGCAAACTATCAAGCAAACAGGAAGCAAAGTATCAGGCGACGGCAAAAACAACCTGTACTATTTTGCTCTACAACTGTCCCAACAAATGCCCTACGAAGTGCAAGAAATTAAGACCGGACTGGGTGAATTAATAGGGGAGGGGGTCATTAAAATGACAGCCTGGGAAATCTGGCAACCCCGCATGGTTAGGGATTCAGAGCTCAGTGATAAGAGAGCTCAGAGCGGAGCCAAAGGAGGTAAAAAATTTGCTTCCAATTTTGCTAGAGCAAAAACAAGAGCAAACACTGAAAATGAAATTGTAAATGAAAATGAAAATAATAAGATAGGGGGTGCAGGGGGAAAGATGAAGAAACCCACCCCGGAAGAATTGACCGGATACCTGCACAGCTACACGGGCGAAAAATTGGAACTTTGCAAAACAATGGCTGCGGAATATTTAAACCACTACGACTCCAACGGATGGAAAGTGGGGCGCAATTCGATGAAGGACTGGAAGGCAGCAGCGAGAAATTGGCACAAACGACAAAAAGAATATGGACCAAAAAATGATGAAGACAGGATCGGACGCTACACCAGAGATGAGCTCCGGGATGCAACAGACTACACCGGAATCATTCACCCCGAATGAAAACCGGGTTTTAGAAAACAGCCGAAAGCTAAAAATTGGCAAGCGCCAGATCAATGACAAGGCCGTGGCGCTCGAATTTAGCAAAATGATGGCCGCTGCTGCCGTTTTGTATGGCTTTAGGATGCCAAGGGCCATCGAGGAGAAAAGTCTGCTCTACGGCAAGATAAAGGGATACTACGGGCATTTATCTATTTCGGACATTTCGCTGGCTCTGGACCTGCACTCTGTGGGGGATTTGGAAAGGCGGGTGGAGCACTATGGGAGCTTTACCTTTGACTGGCTCTCACAGGTGCTGAACCTGTACCAGAAACACCGGGAGGCTATTCTTAAGCGCTACAAGCGTAGCCTGCCACCACCGCAGGAGGACGTAACAGCAGAGGCCAACTGGGAGGACTTAAAAAAATACTGTCAAAAACACGGCGAGCCGCCGGCCTTATTTCCATGGGGCAAAGTGTTTTATTACCTGGAGAAAACTGGAATTATAGACATGACCGACGACCAGAAGACGGAATTATTTAACCGTAAAAAAAAGGAGATCAAAGAGTGCCAGCCACCGGGCACGATAAAAGACATACTCAGGGCAGAGACCCTGGACAAGCACGCCCAGAATGAGTGCCGTAAGTTCATGGTCATGGAGGAAATACGCCGAAATTCAGATAAAAAATAAAGCAGTAAATGACAATAATACCGTAAGGTTTTGATAATGAGGGATAAAAAAGTTATTAAATCATTTGGTATGTGTTAATCAGTCCTTTACATTAGTGGTATAATTAAACCACTAAATTATGAAAAGCGAAAATGTAACAATCGGATTAGAAGTAGTACGCTCAAAAGGCGATTACGTAGTAGGCAGAGTTGGCAATGTAATAGCAATTGATAGTGAAAAAAACAGAGCGAAGGTTAGCTGGGGCAGTTGGGTATCTTTTGACGTAATTGAACCCACTTCCATACCCTATGAAATTATCGTCGGTTATTACGATAAAAAAAGAGGTAAACGTGTAAACCCTAAATATATACTAAAATTTTAAACCATGAAAACAAAATTAGAAGAACTTAAATCCCGCCTCGAGTCTCTTTACGAGACAATGCCTGAAACTCATTTTCAACTTGAGCAAAGAAACAAATCTGCATTTTTAATTACTCGTGAAATAGAGAAATTAGAGAACCCGAAAGGATACAAGCAAAATAAAGAGCATTGGGAAGGACACGAATTGAGGTTATGAGTACAGGAGATATTGGTTATACCGTAACAATTATAGATTAATTAAGCCGCCTATTAATGTTGGATAACATACTGAACAGCTACCCAGATGAGACCTTTCTAAAGGCGGACGGATTCGACGCTGCCATAGTAGGCCTGGACGACAAAGAAATGAGATTAATCTACGACGTGGACAAATGCCTGGAGATCCTGGGCGAAAATATGAACCCCGTAGAGGCCAGGGAGTATTTTGAATTCAATGTCAAGGGAGCTTATGTGGGAGAGCAGACACCAATATTTATGGAAACCTTTTAAATATGACCATAGACCACGACTCAGGCGTCCACGAATTCCAGGGGGAGGAGTTATACTTCAAGGTAGAATACCAGATAAAGACCATAACCTACGATGGGGACAACGACACCCCGCCATCCCAGGAGGTAGAGATTGAGTGGGAACTACTGGAGGCCATAGATCCGGGCGGGAGCAGTTGGCACATCGACGCAAAGCTAATACTGAAATACTGCGAGGAGATAGACTCCGAGCTGGAGTCCAAATTTGCATAACATTTGATTTTATAAATTAGTAGTTTACATTTACAAAGCAAAAACACAAAGCAATGACAGAAACAAAGAAAAAGGCAGCCGTGGTAGTCCACAGCGAGCCCACCCCTAAAGACCTGATCCAGCTAGCGATCCAGCAGGGGACAGACACCGACAAACTGGAGAAGCTAATGGCCCTGCAGGAGCGATGGGAAGCCAACCAAGCCAGGAAGCAATTTTTTGAGGCCTTGGCCCAATTCCAGGATGAGTGCCCGGTCCTGATAAAGGACGACAAGGCAGACTTTAAGACCAGCAAAGGCCGGACCACCTACCAATACGCCACCCTTCCCGGAATAGTGAGGCAGATCAAGCCAGCCCTAAAGAGCTGCGGCCTATCTTACCGCTGGGAATTTGGCGACCAGGATGGCCAGATAATGGTCTGCTGCATCTTAACCCACATAGCTGGGCACAGCGAAAGGACCACGATGGGAGGACCTGCAGAGGACTCCGGCACTAAGAACAAACTTCAGAGCCGGGGCAGCAGCCTCACCTACCTGCAGAGGTATACTTTGATAGGGGCTCTGGGACTAGCCACCGCCCAGGACGATGTGGACGGGGCCCAAAAGCAACCTGCAGAACCTAACGTCGACAGCATGAGCCTGGAGCAGCAGGAGAAGATAAACAGACTTTTAAAGGACCTGGACGACGACCTAGAGACGGCCACCATCATAAAGGCTATGCCGGGATTTACGCAGGAGCGAGCCCAGGATGCGATCAAATACTTAACGGGCCGAATTTTGGACAATCAAGCGGAGGCAGAGTCATGAAACGAATAAGCCAAACCATTCTAAAAGAGTACACCCAGTACCTAAATGGGGACTCCTGCGGGGAGGTATTTCGCCGCAGGCACATCACCAAGGACTATCCAGATGTGCCCACAGATGCCATGCAAATGGGCAATTTCTTTGAGTACCTGGCCACCGACTACTACGACCAGGGGCGAGGAGTGCCGGAGCCAAAGATTCTTAAAAGTGGCAAAATGGCCGAGGGCTATATCCGAGCCGAGAATCAGGCGGAGAAATTCAAAGAATACATGAAGGAGCTGGACATGGAAATAGTTACCGCCGGCGAAAAGATCACCATGGAGCTGGAGGATGTCACCCTGAGCGGGCTACTGGACATCAGGGCCAAGAGCATAGGCCCAGGGAGTGCAGCCATCGACGTCAGTGAAGGGGAGGAGATCATCATAGACCTAAAATACTCCGGCCTGCTGGGCAATAAATGGGAGGAGGGCGGCTACCACCCTGACTCATTCCAGTACCGGACGAGCCACCACATACAGCCAGCGCAGTACATGGTAATGACGGGACTACG
>Ga0307380_10008994_pt1 | contig 12720 bp, 24 predicted proteins | sample UN3MG_FD_202239 | JGI IMG/M metagenome (GOLD analysis project Ga0307380, IMG submission 202239) | Soil microbial communities from Risofladan, Vaasa, Finland - UN-3 | ecosystem: Environmental > Terrestrial > Soil > Coastal area > Acid sulfate soil | place: Finland: Risofladan, Vaasa | collected... | reverse complement strand
CCCAAATTGGGACGAGGCTAGATGGGGTTCTATGTATATCGGCATCACAGGTAAACATCGAGTTTATTATACTTTATGGAAATGGAATCCAATGAGTCGTACTGGGATTTATTATCTTGGTAATGCTGCAATGAATATTGTAGATGCTGCAAAGAAAGCTAAATCAGTAGCTGGTATTCAGCCCGTTTATTTGGAGAGTTCTGCTGCTCTTAATTCTCTTAAGGGTACTCCACCAGAGGTAATGACATTTGGAAAATTCAGGGGAAAGACAATTGGAGAGGTATATGCAACTGACCCTCAATATGTTATATGGCTTTCTAAAAATATGCAGCCTAAAAATCAAAAACAAGTTCAGCAACAGCAGATGGCTAAAGAATTAGCAGATGATTTCTTTAGATCATTAGGAGATAAAAGAAGGGAATCAGAAGATAAAGAATTTTTTGGAGAAGTAGGAACTGTTTTTGAAGGGGATATAAAAGTTAATCAAATTAAATATTTTACTAACGAATATGGAAATTCTATCCGACTTCAAGGAGATGGGGAAAATAATAGATTCCAGTTTTATATGCAAAATGATATTGTTTATAAATTTATAGAAGCCAATGATATGGGTAATGTAAATGATCTAAAAGGAAAAACTATTTTTATTAAAGGGAAGGTCAAAGGACATAAAGAAATTTTAGGACACAATTACACTTTCTTAAATTATGTAAAACTCATTTCAGTGAATGAAAGCTAAATACGTATACGAGAACATGTCCTCAGAGGAAGCTGACCTACAAATTGATCTTCATAATATTTTTAGGGGATGGTCTTTAGAAACTAGCTCTATTGGTAATCATCTTATTGAAGCCGCTGATGAAGAGGGCTTTGAAAAATTTCTATCAGATAATTGGAAGTACCTTGCTATCATAGATGCAGCTGAAAAATCTGTTGGTCTAAGATTAGCGGATTATGATGATGTTTTTGGAATGGCAGATGAGCTTTATATGATTATGCATAGAGGAGAACCCGGACATAACTACCTAGATAATTCCTCCGAAAGTGATGATGAGCTATGGAAAACCTGGGCCTATGATCAATTAGAAGGTCTTGATCTGTTGGCTAGAGATGATAGCGAAAAAGATCTTGACTTTAAGTATTGGGATAGGATGTTAGATCATATTTAGAAACACTTGCCGCGAGTCTACTGACGATCTACTAAATCCCCTATGAATCTACCAGTGTCTTGTATATCCTTAATCTTATAACCAGTATCCCCTGATGATAACTCATGAAGAGGCAGGTCGAGTGCGAGTACCTCTTTTGGAGTGATTAATATACTATAGTTCTCTACATAGTGATGAAATAGCCAGAAGTAATCTCCTACGAACTCCTTTAATGATGTTATAGGTATAGAGTTTCTTTTTACATCTATCCATATAGCTTCTTTATTGGGTTGTTCTATGATAATATCACCGAATTCTTTATCTAAGCTATTTGTCCACCAATCACTCCAATATTGTTCAGAAGTTTTGAATGGTATTTTTCTTTCTGTTAGTATCCGGTGTGCATATTCTTCTGCCTCTTTGCCGTATCTAAGTCTGTCGTGAAATGAATCTAAAGTTGTCATACTTATTATATGTAGAAGTATTAGGAAAGTCTTGCCGAGGGGGCCCCTGAAAACTAGGATTCAGGTATCCTTTTTTTAAGACCTAGATTTAGCCGTAGCTAGTTTTCATTGTGAATATATAAAATATGAAAGCACAGTTTGTATATGAAGCATTAGAGTTTGAGAGAGGAAGAGATCCCAGATCCTCAATGGGGGTAGGTATTACTAAGAAAATAGGTGAAATAATAGATCATTATAGGGAGTTGGATTCTGCCGAGGATTCTGCTAGACTTTATATTGCTTTAGGAGTAGAATTAGTTAAGTTCATAAAAGATCAAATTCCCAATATAAAATTAACATTTGGCTCTCCGAAAGAAAATGCAAAAGTTGAAGATATTACAGGGGAAGGACAGGAGGATGAAGCAGTAATTATGGATTTTTTCCTAAATGGTGCATTTTTAATTTCTTTTGATGATGCTACGGATTCCAATATCTATGCCGAACAATTCCCAAATGAAAAAAGATTTTATACATGGGTCGAGAAAATAAAAGGAATAATCGACGAGAAGAAAGGACTTTACAATGAAGAAGACGAATTTATAAAATATATTCTGGATAATCACCAAAAAGGAAGGTTAGATGGATCCGGAAGATTTAAAATATTAAAAACCAAACTCTATAAAGATTTATCTAAATCCGAAATAAAAGAAACATGGAAAAGTTATGGATCTAGTAAAATAGATCCAGAAAAATTAATGATTCTCATAGAAAAAAAAGAAGGCCTTTTTTATGGAGATAAATACTGGATTACTATAGATAATATGAGATCCAGTTATAAAGAAGATAGTTTTGCAGATCATGACCCAGATTCAGACCTCTTAAATTCTGCAAAATCTGGAACGGAGAAGGACTTGGAGAATTTCATAGAAGCTATCGAATCAGGAGGAGACATTAATCAAAGGGATCTTTACGGGGAGTCTCCTTTGACTTATGCTGCTTTACATGGCAATGTAAAGAAGGTTAAAATATTACTTGATGCAGGAGCAGATAAAGAGCATATTGATGACAAGGGTAAGAAACCCATAGATTGGGCCAAAATCAATATAAGAATGGGCCGTAATATAGCCGGCTATAAGAAAGTTATAGATATGTTATCATAATAGAAATGAAAGCTCAATTTGTATACGAAAATTTAGATTTTGAGAGGGGACAGGATCCCAAGAAGGGAATGAATATAGGTATGCAGAAAGCCATAGATTCTATATTAAAGGATTTTTTAGAATATGATGCTAATGAAGATCGATTTATAATCCTTAGCATAAACATTTATGATGGGTATGGGGCAGAATTTGTAATAGATCTTATCTATGGAGATTCTGAAGAAGCTGATAACAAAGAATTTGACAATCTAAAAAAACTTATGAAAAAATTTGAATTAGATGTTATTTTTGATATGGAGGATACAAAAACGATTTATAATGATCATGGAGTAATAAGTATGGTATTTCCTTTTAGGGATCCATTAAAAGGATTATTTAAAAATGTTTCATATCTTTATGATCCGAATGCATCTGATGTTAGAGTTAATAATATTACAAGTATTTAATATGAAAGCACAATTTGTATATGAAGCATTAGAGTTTGAAAGAGGCGGGGATGTTAAGAAATCTATAGGTGTCGGTCTATCATACACTATAAAGAAAGAGCTTCTACGTATAAGTGATACTGCCCAAGTTCTAATGGAAAATAATCTTGGTTATCTAGAGATTTCCTCTCCGGATAAAAGGGGAGTAAAAAAAGCAGAAGTTCTTATAACAGAAGCTGGATTAGATCAATTACTAAAAAAAGTTGGTATTATAGACTCAGCTAAATATGGGGGTGTAACCTACCATAGTTCAACTTATAAAATTAGTAGATCTGTTTCAAAAATTTTGAAAGATTTTAGTACTAGACATAGAGCATATGAAAGTCTAGACTTCGAAAGAGGCGGGGATCCTTTAGATACTTTGCAAATTGGTAATAGAGCTGCCAAGATAAGAGCTCGCGGGGAAAATATGGATATTGCACGACATATGTTTTGGGGGGATGATACAGATGAGGACTGGGAGGATCCAGAGACGGAGAAGACCTATTTCGAAGGTAAAAAAGCTTTTATAAATTATGGATTGGATTTTGCCGCTATATTAGATTATGCAATGGAACAAGAAGACCTAGGTTATTGGTCTGATGTGGATGTCCATAATTCGATGGGAGATGTTATTAGTGAATGGAAAGGAGCTAATAGAGAAACTTTCCGAACTTGGGCATTAGGTGTATTAGAATATCTTGAAATGGTCGCGGATATAGATGCTAACAAGTATAAAAAGATGGTAGAAAGAATATGAAAGCCCGATTTGTATATGAATCATTAGACTTTGAGAGAGGTAGAGATACTAAAGATGCTTTGAAAATAGGAAGATATAAAGAGAGGCAGTGGGAGAGAGCATTTGAAAATTTTCAAATTGCATTAAATGATTTTAAGAAAATCTATAATGCTAAAATACGTGTTATAAATTTGAAAATGAGAGATCCTTCTGATAGGGGTATTAAAGGTATTATAAAAATCCCCGAACTAGAAAATGTTGATTTTGCCTTAGAATTAAAATATTTTGAAAACAAGGAGGAAAAATATCAATTCAACTGGTATGCTTATATAAAATATAAAGATCATTCTAGGGATTCAAATGAGAATATTTCTGAATGGCAAAGATTTTCATATAATCAAAATTTTGATGGTACAATAAAAAAATTAGAAGAAAAAATTCAAAGAGAATTCAGATTTAAAAATAGTTTGGACTCATCAAATTTGGGATGGAAATATCCATCTACGAAAGAATGGTTAGATAGTATTAAGCATAAAATAAAAATGGAGGGTCTTAATACCCCTAATTTTTATACATCATTTGATATGGGATTGGCATCTGCTGTTTTTCACATTTCAAATAGATCTATGGCCGACGAAAAAAAGAATGGTAGAATTTATATGACTGTCTGGTATAATCAACCTGATATTTTCGATGAAATATACCCTAATGGAAAAGATATAAATAATTTGGATCAAGTTCCTGGTTGGCAATTGGATTTTGATGGAGGAGCGACTGGTTCAAAGAATATACATATTATGGATGAGAACAAAGCAAATAAACTTATTATTGACTATTTAAAAAACAATTATAAATTTTAATATATTGAAAGCCCGATTTGTATATGAAGCATTAGAGTTTGAGAGAGGAAGAGATCCCAAATCTACAATAGGTATTGGTATTTCTGGAGCTGTAGAGAATAAGAGGAAAGAGATGAATAGGAATCGAAACGCAGATTATCCATTAAGTTGGAATGGGGAAGAAGGGAAAAAAAGAGGGGATAACAGGGATACATGGGTAGAAACAATTCAAGGTATGCATCACTGGGACGATGGAGAATATCATCATTGGTCGAACACTATTCCTGTAGAGCATCTTAAGTATATTATAGAAAATTTAGTGGATGATCCTTTCAAAACTATCGAGAATTATGGAGATACCCCAGGAATCTATATCGTTCTGAATGATGCAATAGAAAGAAAAAGAATGGATCTTGTAAAATATCTTACAACTATACCGGGTGTTAATTTAGATAAAGCTATTAAGATTAAGAAGGGAAATGGATTTAAAGAAGGATTTTGGTACTCAGCAACCGGATGGTCTGAGATGCGACCAGGCCAAGAAGAATTTATGGATTGGCTTGATAGTATACCATCTCATCCACCTCCATCTATTAAAATATTAGTTCATGCTGCTGATCAAGGGGATCCAGAAAAAGTCGAAAGATTTATGAATGATGACCGTATTAAATCAGATCATAAATATGCCTATTATGAGACATTGGCCTGGGCAGATGGAGGTAAAAATGGAAAGGGAACCATAAAAATGGGAGTTAATTATGATCACTATAATCCGGAATTAACAACTTGGCTAATGTACCACCCAAAAATATATCCAGAACTTACCCCCTATGAAAAGAAGAGAATTCTAAAGGGGGAGATGGTGGCAAAATCCCCTAATAATATAAAAGGAGGCAAGACAGGTAAATGGAACAAAGGATACGTTTATGAAAAGTACCCATTAGATCATATACCCGACAAGGCCCTTCCTGGGGCCAAAAAAAGACTTAAAAAATTAAAGTGGAGATAAATGAAAGCCCGATTTGCTCCTTTATATCCTTACCACGTTCGAACTTATTCATTCTATATGACTCTTTATAACGTAATCTTCATTATAGTATCGTAGGATACACGTACGCAATGAATGTAGGGGAATCTCCATAACATTTTCAAGAGATTCATATTGTTGTGAAAACCCTATAATATATTTAGAACGTGATAATTTTCCTTTTGCTATTCCCTCTAAAATTCCTCTGGTTTTTTCATAATTCATGATGTAGAGTCCTGCCCCACCATCTCCTCGGTCTTCCCAAGCCAACATCCTGTACATATTATAAACCGGTAACCCTATATTAAGAGATTCCTTAGGACTTATGCCACGTTCAAAGTTCATACTTGTAATATACGAAAAAATACTGTAGGAAAAAAATTTATTTAGGAATCTTTGCCTTGGGCTCTCACTATAATAGTTAAACATATTACATTATGAATATATTTGAGAGAGTTAGCTTTGAGAGAATTGGTTTTGAAAGAGGCGGTGATATCACCAAGAACATAGGTATAGGTAAAGTAAAAGTCCTGGAAATGAATCTCGAGAAGATGAAGGACATGAAAGCCGTGGAAAGAATACACTGCAAAAAAACTTTGGAGATGACCGACAGGGGATGGTTTGAGGGGGTACTGCTAAATTTAGAAGTAGATCTTAAGGATGAACATGACAAAGATGTATATCAGTTTCTGGTTAAATATTTGAATCCAGAATTTTTTGAGCATGTAGATGTAATCTCTCATCTAGGGCCAACAAATATGACTATGGAAGAACTACGTGATACATTAAGTTGGGAGGATATGGAATTGCGAGAGAAACAACGACACAAGTATACAGCTACCATGTATGTTAAATCTGAATACGAAAAAGACTTCCCTCTATTTTCTTATCCCTATTAAATTTAGAAACCCTTGTTGTTGATTTGTGGATATATAAACAAATTAAACCTATATTATGAGAAAATTAGTTAATGAATCTCTTGATGATTTCGTCCAGAGTTCTTATGGACCAGGACCGGTTCAGCAAGATTCTGTAAAAGGAAAAATTGTTGATGTTGAAAGACTATCCCAAACAGTTCTAGCGATCTTGAATGAGCAGATAAAGAATGAATTACTTTCTTCTCAGATTTATAGGGGAATGTCATGCTGGCTAAATGATGCTAAGTGGCCTTCTGGAACAAAATTATTTTTCAAATATGCTGATGAGGAATTAGGACATATGAGTAAAATATATTCCTATATTTTTGATAGGAATTGCAAAGCTGTAGTTCCTGCAGTTGAACCTGTCAAATCAGATTTTTCAGATATACGTGAAGTTGTTGAGGCTTCATTAGAACATGAGATTGAAGTAACCGATAATTGGGAAGCTATTTCTAGTCTAGCCAAAGAAGAAGGGGATAATACTACATATGAATTCGCTCAGTGGTTCCTAAAGGAACAAGTTGAGGAAGAAGATAAGTTCAGAACCTTTTTAGAGAAGATGGATCTTGATATGCCTAAGTATGAAATCGACAAACTATTCGGTGAATAAAATATATAAACTAAACTTTTTTATTATGAAAAAAATAGTATTTGAATCTCTGAATGAATTTATAAATAATACCAATCAGGAAGACACCTATCTTAATCACGTACTCACAGGAATGGGAGATATGCCTGAATATGAACCAACAAAAGCTCTCCTACAAGAAAATAGTGATCTATTATCTGTAATTGATGAGATGAAAAATTCTGTTGTTGATTGGTCATGGGACGATGTTGATCCCCATAATGGTATGCCTGATAATTGGGCATTTGATTCCCCTCAAGATAGAGAAGGGGTACGAGAAATAGTTATAGATATTCTAGGAGGAATGCAAGAATATTTTTCCGATGCAGATATTATGGCTGATGCAGGCCCTTATATTGAAAAACTAGAACAACTTTAAAATATAAAACCCCTGCCAAGATTTGGTGGGGTTTGTTGTTTTATATTGAATATATAAACTATGAAAGCTCAATTTGTATATGAAAGCTTAGACTTCGAAAGAGGACAAAATCCCAAGAGAGCTCTCGATATAGGAATTCAACATGAATTAGAGATTCTTACTTGGTTTAAGAAATCTGCCTGGTATGAAGACTATAGAAAGGAAAAATCATTTCAACTATGGAAAAAAGTGGGAAAGAATGATAGGGAAAGGGTCGATACTTGGACTAATACTAATGAAGAGGATTCTAGGGAATTTAGCAATTATCTACAATTTCTCAAATCGCATGGATTGACAAAAGCAGATGTAGAAATAAATCGAGAAAATTTCTATGATAGCGGAAATTATCATTAAAATATGAAAGCCCTATACGTATATGAAAGCTTAGACTTCGAAAGAGGAAAAGATCCAAAAAAATCCATGGGAGTAGGATTGAGCGCAAAGGTCTATAAAGATATGTTAGCTTTGAATCAGGAACCTGGAGTTCTTGGTATGCAATTTAAAAGGGGAATGCAGGGGGAACCTCGATTATTTGTAAAGTATGTAGGAGATATATGGAAACCTATGTTAGGAAATAAAAGCTATTGGGAAGAATTAGTTGATAAGCACATCGGGAAATATGTACAATTTAATCTGGGAAACCCCGATGATGAATATTTTTCATTTCCCATCTCTCCAGAATATTCTCAAATCATCGAAGATATTTTAAATGGGGATGTTAATTAGGATCTTTGTGGGATATCTTCTCTAAAGACTCCTCATAATTAAATCCCTTAAATGTAGGACTTTCTGAATTATGACATTGCTTACAAACTTCTTCTGCTGGTAATATCATTCCTTTATTTAATGCCATTTCCCTGTTTTTCATAACACTTGCTCCTTTATACATACTCCCTGGTCCGTGGCATGATTCGCAGGATACTCCTTCATTGATACTAAGGCCTGCCACTAGTTTGGAATCTACACTCCCAAATGTGGAATGACATTTAATACATAATGGACTGGATATAGGATCGTGTATATTCAGTTTTGCTCCTACTTCTTTTGCTCGATCGGTCTTTAACATTTCCATAGAGTTTGAATGAGAACTTTTGGCCCATACATTGAACTGTTCTCCTTTTTCCGGTTTGTTATGACACATCTTACATTTGGATGCACCAATGTACTTATACTGGGCTTGAACACCAATTGAGAAAATGGCTAATAGGATGATAAAAATAAGTTTTTTCATGATTTAACTAATTAAGTGTTTATACACTTATATACATCGAATATTGAGCCAAACTATGAAATTATCTCATTTTTTATTTGTTCTTGGAGGTATAGTATAAATTTTCCCTTCATAGTACATATCGTTCCCCATGGATTCTATAAGACTAATGGCAGGATATCCGCTCCCACTCCCATCCCTTTCTAGAAGTATATGAAATGCCATTCTCAAATTACCTGTTTTTAATCCGTCTTCATGTTGAGGAAATATTTGAAAAACAAAATCCCATGGAGTCCTTTTTTCGGATAGATGCTTTAATATAGTATGAACTTCTTCCCCTCTAATTCTAATTTTATCAAGGGTTCTAGGATCTGGTTCAAATCGTTGTCGGCCTAATGACCTGGTATCGGGAATATTAATATCTTTTATTGCTATACTAATAGAATCAACTTTTTTAGATCTCCAAACTTTTCCTATTTGGAGAGTTTCTTTAACTTCTTTTCCTCGTTCAAAGTTCATAAGAGCTTTTTATGCCATTTCATTATTACAGTATACATCTTTGCATATTCTTCTGTGGAGGATTTATGAAAGATATTATTCATATTGGACCATCCACAATCTGCGACAAATCTCTGAGGACGGGTTTTCCATATTTGATTTGTTACAACCTCTATTTCTGGTATATTTCTATAGCTAACTAAATATTTTACAAGATCATCATAGCATTTTAGTAACTCAGGAAGTGTTTCCTTAATTCCTATGCTCATAGAATCTTTTATGTCTTGTCCTCTTTCGAAATTCATCCTCTCCTAATTCTAATTCTAATCCCGTTGGATTCTAGTTTACGCTTAATTAAAAACATTAAGCTTGGATCTGCTATTCCTATATCTCTGTATGGCGGAAAACTGTCATCTACGATTACATATTTTATGACATATTGTTCTAATTTTTCCCACCTAGTTAAGCCGTCCCCATCAAGGTTCATAATAGTTTTAAGCTTTGACAATATCCAATCCGTCGCTTCATAATCATCCTTGAAATGTCTAACCTGATATAGCCCCAGCTTAAGCGATTCTTTGGGATCTTTTCCTCGTTCGAAGTTCATACTGTAAATGTACTAATAAAAACCATAGGAAAAAAATATTTGATATATAAATAAATTAAACTTTAACACTATGAAAGATATCAAAATGCCTTCGCTCTATGAATATGTCGGTATGCCTTATGGCGATGACTATGAAAGTACTGCTACTACAGATGCTGAAATTACTCAAAAACCTCCAAGAACACATCCGGTTGGTGACGATTGGATTTCCCCCGAGGAATTAAAAGCTTCATTGGATGAAATCATAGCTTCAACTGATGATTTTATGGAAGCAAAAACAATGGTCCATGAATTACTAGACAAATATCCTTATGTCCATGAGGAATTAGGTGAAATCGAGGGAAGAGATTATTATGAAGATGTAATAAACGATTTTATTGCTAATTACGGGGACCAATTTTAAAAAATGAAAGCACGGTTTGTATTTGAGTCGATGGACTTCGAAAGAGAATCCAATCCTCATAAAAGTTTGAGGATTGGAAAATACAAACCCATGACGCTAAAATTCAAGGATTACGACGGGGAAGAACGTACTATAGAAGTTATAGATAACGTTTTTAATCTTGCTGATATGGAAGTAAAGTTAGAGTTTAAAGAAGAGGCCGGGGAGCAATATGTCCATGTGTATGTTGATGGAGAGAAAAGCGATATTAGTGTTTTCAAAATGGAGCCCTTCGATTATGAATTCAAGAAGCCAGAAAAGAAAGAATCCTGGTATAAGCCCGGAGAATCTGCATATGGCTACCCTATTGCAAAAGATGCAGAAGATCTAGAAAGATTAAAAGACAAATACGGATACTGGCATGTGGTCTCCGGTGATTACACTCGAACTAATAAAAATCCTTTTATCGCCGTAGCTGAGATGATTCTGTTCACCTATTAAAACCCAGGTTCTAATACTTTAAGCCTATAATCAAACATTCGTTTTGACATATTTCCGAAATGACCAGTTCTTCTCCATCCTGGGTATGCTTGACCCTGTTTTAATATCTCTCTGTCATGGATAATGAAATAATTCATTTTCGGATGTTTGATAAAATGGATTTCTTTTCTTTTAGGATCACATATATTAGAAATTCTTGTTATCAATAAATGGGAATCTTTTTCCAATTTTAGAGAGCAAGAATTAATACCCCTTATTTTTCCTTCGGCATCGGATATACCAAATCTCCGGGTCACCACTATTATTGCTCCCGGACGGAGTGTATCAAAGGAGTATCCTCCTAGTGATAAAGATTCTTTAACGTCTTTACCTCTTTCGAAATGCATCTCGTATTTTTTTGAATATTCTTCGGAATATATTTTCCCTCTTGGGACTAATATAAAACAATTTTCCGATTGGAGCAGATAGGGGTTGAACTGATACAAGTTGAGTTCCTATTGTTTGGGCAGCTATATTTTTTGCCCCCGGGAGAGCCCACCCCAGGTCTGCCCCATATTTTCTGAAATCCTCCAGCAATTTTTTTAATAGGTCAAAAAGACCTGTTTCCAAACCTTTTAGTTTTGGTTCTTCCATGTCTAATGATCGATTAGATCCATCACTAATACGATTTCTTAGAACTTCATATCGTCCATTCTCTACTTGAATAACTACATTAACCCCCTCTGGCAAATCCCCGGTAGCATTAAACCATGGAGAACTTCCCGGGAATTTTTTCTCTCTCCATTTTTTTGCTTCCTCCCCGCTTACGATAATCCCGCCGATCTCTTTTAGTATGGATTCTTTGCCTATACCAATTGCCTTGTGGGGATCCTGTCCTCGTTCAAAGTTCATCGACCATATCTTTTATATCTAGGATCCTTTGGAAACTCTAACTTCAAAGTTATCCTCCATCCCGGATGTTTCTGACAAAGATCGCTATATTCCGAAATGACTATTTTATCCTCATTCGTGATTTCATAATTCTGAACATAAAAAGTATCGAATACTTTTCTGTGTAATTTTTCCAAATATATGATTTCTTCAAGGTTCATTTTGCTAAAATACGAAAAATATCTTTAGAAAAAAATTATATTATTGACCAATGTTCAATTTTTTCATCATAGGTGGCATGATAAGGAGAATCATCATCATTAATCTTGACCAAAACAGTTCTTCCTCCAAATACACCTTCGGATTCATCTTCAATAGCTGTAGCTCTTACCAATTTTTGTTTTTGGAGAGGATAATATTCCGGACAACTTTTCCTAAGACAGAACTCCACCGTGAAAGTATCTCCTCTTTTTATCTCACGATATTGATCTCCGATCCTTAAAGCTTTCTTAGGATCTATCCCTCTTTCAAAAAGGAGCGTCGAACTCATAATTTATAATTAAATTACTTTCTTGTACTCGTACTCTTATCATATAATAGCTATTATTCGAATGGCATAGATTTTCCAGCTTTATATTCAACTCTGCTTCTATTTTTTGAAATATCTTCTGAAGTGTTGAGGGACTTCTTAATTCCGTATACAAATGGGCTTGAAAATATTTCAATATCTCTGATTCCAAACCTATACCCAAAGCTTCTTTGGGATCTTTACCCCTCTCGAAGTTCATTATCTAAATTTTTTATTTTATCTAAAACTTCATCTAATAAATGGCTCAAGTGGGCTCTTCGTTCCTCCAATTTTTTGA
>Ga0307380_10008991_pt1 | contig 12725 bp, 9 predicted proteins | sample UN3MG_FD_202239 | JGI IMG/M metagenome (GOLD analysis project Ga0307380, IMG submission 202239) | Soil microbial communities from Risofladan, Vaasa, Finland - UN-3 | ecosystem: Environmental > Terrestrial > Soil > Coastal area > Acid sulfate soil | place: Finland: Risofladan, Vaasa | collected... | reverse complement strand
ACGGATTCATCGACGACGGAGAGCCCATTGATGCGGTGATCGGGTGGGCCGAAAACTTCATGACGCCAGCGCTCTGGGATGAGCTGGAGCGCTTCGGGAAACTGATGGCGCGCGGAGCTTGTCGGCTCTAGTCTTTTCCGCATCGAGCCCTTGCACCTCTCTTCCATCAGTGTTAGCTATGGATGGACGGAGGTAGTCATGAACATCGTACTCACGATAATGGCTGGTGGTCGCCACCCCGTACAGGTGGCGATCAAGCAGCAAGATGGGCTCTTCACCGCGAAGATCCTTGGACCCAATCCCGTAGAGGTCTCCGCGCAGACCTTCAACGGGGCGATTGACGCCATCAGCAAACGCGCTGCGTACAGTGCAGACGTCGCCGCTTGACGGCATGAACGCAGAGCCTCACCCTTGAGGCGAGCGTGCTTGCTCTAGTGGTGCGCCCCCCTGGCTTCGGCTTGGGGGGCGTTTTTCGTTCATCGGGTACGATTGGGCATGTCGGAGATCGAGCAAGTCGACGGACCCTCCCACTACGGCGGCAAGGACAACCACTACGAAACCATCAAGGTGATGATCGCGTGGCACGGCCCCGTCATCGTTAGCTACTTCTGCCAGCTCACCGCGGAGAAGTACCTCTGCCGTGCTGGGAAGAAGCCCGAAACGCCCGAGGGGTACGACGGCAGCGGCGACAAGAAGATCGAAGACTTACGCAAAGCTGCCTGGTACTCGAAGGCTGCGGCGGATGTTCTTGAGTACGGTCAAGTTCGCCCGTGACGATTACGATCGTCTGTGAGCTAGATGTGATCTCGCTGACTTGGCAGCAGGCGCGTGTGTTCGAAGATGCGCTCAGACAAGCGAGCGCGGAGGTCTTCCCTAAGCGCAGGATCAAAGGACTGTGGGTGCATCGCATGGCGCAAGTAGAGACGTACGAAGAAGCACTTCAGCAGTTCCGGGATCGCTGGACGCGCGCAGAGCTAGACATCGAGGAAGCGAGGCAGCTACTCCCCGAAGGGTGGGAGGTGCAGGAACAGACGGTGCCTGGGTTCTCGTCTGCGCTGCGGGTGTTCTGCCCGCTAGATGAAGGTAAGTGGCAGAGCGTCTACGCACACACATTAGATGAGGTTTGGGCATTTGTGGAGAAGCACATGGAGAAGCCGAAGCGACAGCCGAGACGTATGAAGATGACGGGCCGCGCATTCTTCGAGATGCACGGAATGAGACTACCCGCAGCATACCTGTGCAACGTGACTAATGACGTGTGGGGTGATGTGTTCAATCTGGATCCGTTCAGAGGCGACTGCATCAACCCTCACTGCGACGAGCAAGTCACGAGTCGGTTCGCATCGCCGTGGTGCAAGGAATGTGGAGAGCTGCTCGGGTCGGAGTGGCGCCAATGGTTCTGGAGCGCGTTTCACACAGGCAAGGGTGAGAAGGCGGTCAAGAAGATGATCAAAGTTGTCTTCTCGTGACGGTTGACGAGGGGGATGCGGCCGAGCAAACTAGGGGGCAAATCCTAGGAGGAACAAGATGCCGAGTAGAGCAAGAATTCGAACAGGTCGCCGCGTGAGCTACAACCCGACTGCCACCGAAGTCACCGCGAGTGGTGCGGGTCCGTGGGCCGCGCAGATCGCAGACGTCAACGCGGATGGAAGCGTTGATCTTTTCCTGATTCCTCCTGGAGATGCCTTGGGCGTCGTCGGCGCAGCGCTCGCCTCGCCGCTCATCGCCGCAGCAGACATTGCTGCGGTGGTGGTCACACCTCCCCCGACCCCTGCGAACGCCGCCTACGTCCAGGCGGAAGCAACGGCAACGGCTGACTCGATCGCCGAGCTACAGACGATTGCCGCGACGCTGCTCACGGCAGTCAACGAGCTGAAGGCCGATCTAAACATCGCAGCGACGTTGATCAACCAGCTTCGTGGGCTCGACTCGAATCAGCGCAAGGGAAGCGTGCTGCCCGGTTCGACTGTCGGAACCTACTCCTTCGACGGGGTAGGCGCAGGCCCCGACACGGTGTGATGCTCGCCTAGTAGGCTCCGATCGTGTACACCGAAGGGGATGGCTCTCCCCGCGTCTTCGGCAGCTCGACCACTGCCGCATCGAATGGCTCGAATAGAGGAGGATCCCAAAGCGGGATTCTCCTCTGCCATTTCAGCTCCATCCCCAGCAGACGAAGAGTGGTCCCACGCGTACGTCGAGATGCTCAAAGCGTCGCTGTGTCTCTTCTCAGATGACGTGCTCGGGTTGGAACTCGGCCCCCATCTGCTCGCGTGGGAGTGGCTGTTAGAGAACCATCGTAAGCTCGCGGTCAACGCAGCACGCGATCACAGCAAGAGCACGTTCTTCTCGTACGCTTATCCCATCTGGCGTGCGTGGTCTGAGCCAGGGTGCGAAGTTTACATCTTCTCCAAGACGCTCGATCAGGCGATGGAGTTCCTCGACATCATTATTTGGGGCAAGAACAATCTAAGAGGGATGGTAGACATTCCTCATCTTGCGCACCTCGTTCCAAAACAAGATGGTGCGAAAAGTAAGAGAGGACAGGCCGATAGGCTCAAGCGAACCGATGTGCGCCTCACGAACGGGTCTCGCTTCCGGGCTGTCGGCTACGGGAAGGCGATCCGAGGAGCGCACCCGAAATACATCGTGCTTGACGATCCGCTGAACGACGAGGACATGTGGTCTGACACGCAGCGCAAGAAGCACATCGAATATTTCAAGAGCGCGATCGTAAACATGGTCCCCCCTGACGGTCAGATCGTCATCGTAGGAACGCCGTACCACGTGAGCGATCTCTACGGATGGCTGCGCAAGAATCCGAAATATGTCTTCCGGCGCTTCCCTGGGATCATCTCAGATCCAGACACAGGAAAGCAGCGAGCGCTGTTCCCTTGGCGATGGTCTCTAGAAGCCCTGCTCGACAAGAAGGAGGAGATCGGCTCGGTGTCGTTCGCTCGCGAGATCTTGTGCGAGCCGATCACAGACGACATCGCGATCTTCCCGAGCTACTTGTTCCCTCCTTGCTACGACGAGACGATGAGCATACAGCCCACGCTCGCAGAGATCGAAACGCGAGGGCTCACGGTATACGCAGGTATCGACATCGCTCGGAGCGCGAGCGTTGCCGCCGATTACTTCGTCATCTTCGTGATGGGCAAGGACTCGCAGGGCAACCGCTACGTGCTCGACATCCAGCGCTTCAAGGGAGAGAGTTTCAAGCGACAGCTAGAGCGCATCGAGATCATGAACGCGCGATATCAGCCTGCGTTGGTCCTCATTGAAGCGAACGCGATGCAGCAGGTTTGGTCAGACGAACTGCGACGGACTACGGACGTGCCTGTCCGAGAGTTCATCACGCTCGCGTCGAACAAGTACCCGTTGGATCGTGGCGTCCCGTCCTTGCGGATCCTTTTGGAGAACCAAAAGATCATCATCCCTCGCAGGGGGGAGCACTCGAAGAAGATCACTGACCCGTGGATCGAAGAGTGTACGCAGTTCGGATTCATCGACGGCAAACTACAGGGCATCGGAGAGCACGATGATACTGTGATGGCGTGGTGGTTCTCGGAAGAAGCGTGCAAGGCAGGCGGCTTCTCGTTCGGTTTCGGAGACGAGGAGACAGATGGAGACGAAGAGTTCGCAGGAGGCGCGAACGGAGAGCCGTTTGACTGGCAGCGTGAGATGCTGGGAGGCGACGACGAGATCTCAGATGTGTTCGGCGGGTAGATTGCCTTTGACACATTCACACTAGGGCGTAGGATGGCGAAGATTCAGACCTGGCCGGTCAAACTCGGCCACTAGAGGAGAAGACAGATGGCACGAGAAGCATGGATGGACTCCCAGGTACCCGCGACTGGCGCGGGCGGTATCCCGTACAAGGACAATCGCGAGCTGATCAACGGAGTGCTTCGACACATGCCCGAGATGTTTCTGGGCCAAGTTCTCGGTGCGGGCGGCATCGGCGGTGTGTTGGCTGGCATCCCCTTCGAGCCCGCCACGATCGAGATCATCAACGCTGACGGCTCGGCCCCCGCCTTCACCAAGTACGCCTATCCGGGTGGTGTGGGAACGGGCGTGCAGATCCTCGCCGGGACCCTCGACGCAACGGCGGAGGCACCCGTGCTCGCGCAGGTCGGTCCCAACGACTGGACCGCCACGCTCGACGTGGCTGACGCGCCCAACGCCGAAACGGTGACGGTCATCGTTCACGGCTTCCGTGACATCGCTGGCGGTCTCTGAGCCTGATTAGGTTGCGGCTCTTCCCTCTCCGATGGTCATCGTCGGGGGTGAGTCGAGGGAGGGGAGGGCTGCGAGCCGCCTTCCCCACTGCCGTCGGGTTGGTGGGGACTCGGAGGCGCTAACGGAGGTTGCGTGAAGAAGTCCAAGCAGAGTGCAGGCTACGGACATCACGGGAGCGCGAGCCAGCCAGGCACGAGCACTCCGCGCAAGCTACGACAATGGGGTGAGTCGGGTAACGGCGAGCTAGGCGCGTTTCAGCGCGAAGTGAATCGGATGTTCCGTCAGTCGACGGACTCCTACGTGCGCCCTGATGCTCACGTGATCGACGTCGAAGATGTGTTCAAGGGGCTCAACCTCGACAGTGAGGCGGAGGGGAAACTCTCCGCAGTCCTGACACAGACGCGATCCGAGTACGGACCTCATCCGCAGCTCCGCGTACCTCGCATCGTACATGCGCGCATTCGTCTCATGGATACGCTGCGAGCGATGAAGCAAATCGACAGCACGACGCGGATGGAAATCCAGCGTCGTGCAATGGCGTACTGGAAGCGCAATCATCCAGACTATGATCAAGCACCGACGATTCGGTACGTCGCGATGGGGAAGAGCATGAAGAAGAGCGGCGATGGGTACACAGGCAAGGGGAGGCGCTCGGGAGGCCCCGGTCATTACAAATACACATATGGCCCAGAGCATCGCACCGAAGGCCCCTACCCTGGTGCCCCGTCTTTCGAATCTCGTACGTCTCCAAGTCCTGGCACTACCGTATACAAGTATGATGACGGGCCGAGGAAACTAACGCGAAAGCTAGCCGTTGAAGTTCGCGACATCGACATGCATTTGGAGCATTTGCGCACCAAGTCTTTTGGTGGCTATGCAGAGCGAGATGCACAGCAGGCTAAGATGCGCGCTCTCTACGCTCGCAAAGCGGCGATCCAGAAACGAGTGGGCGCACGAGACGTGAGTGAATTCGAGGCGATGGTTTCAAGGGCTATCCGTTCAAAGTTGGGGAAGAGCATGCGAAAAGCCGAAAAGCGTCGGGTACCGGATGAAGATGATGCGGCAGTCGCCAGCTACTTCCCTGGTGAAGAGGAAGACGATGGCGACGGCTACGATGACTACGACGAAGGCGACGGCGACGGCTACGACGAAGAGGGCGGAGAAGAAGGCGAAGAGGGCTACGGCGACGAAGCTGGAGGAGCCACATCCCACCCGAGCGATCGTCGTGCTCAGCCCGAGGGAGATGAGTTCAACTCACTCAGCCCTGAAGAGCAGATGCAGGTCATCGACGAAGCTCTCGCGCAGGGTGAGATCTCCGAAGAGGAAGCCGAGGAAGCTCGCGCCGAGATCGGCGGAGGGGAAGAAGTAGATCAGAACATCGTCTCCGCAGTCGAGGCGATGGAAGAAGTCGAGATCGAGGGAGGGCGCATTCTGCATTTCGGCCAGGGCATCGAGGCGCACCTCCCCGACGATGCCGACTTCCACCATCACGCCACGGAGTATGCGAAACATCGCGCGGGCTATCAGATCAACAAGGACAAGGATCCTGAGATGGCTGACGCGCACAAGCACGCAGCGAACATCCACGCGTCCATTGGTAACGCGATGCACTCGGCGGGAGACTTGGAGCGGCGACGGCTACCCGGAAGCGACGGGAGCGGTACTGCGGAGAGTCACGAGGCAGCGCTCGCGCAGACAGAAGCGGGCGCCATGGCTGGTGGGCCGAATCCCGACATGGGAGAGCCTGAGGATCTGCCGATGCCTGGTGGACCACTCGGGACGAACGGTCCTGGAGGCGCTCCCGCTGCGGGCGGTCCTCCTCCGAAGCCAGGAGGCGGAGGTATGCAGGTGCCGAGCCCGCGAGACGACATCGCGGGTGGGCCACAGCCAGGCATGCCAGATATGCAGCGCAACGCGCCAGGGCGTGACTCGGAGTTTGAGACTGCGCAGAAGATGAGCGGCAAGCTTCGGTCACTGATGGGCAAGATGTCGCATACCAAGCCGCCTCTCAAACCACAGCAGATGCGAGGGCGTTTGGCTGGTGGGCAAGGGACGCGCGCACCGAAGCAGGTGATGGGCGGAGGACAAGGGAAGAGGCTTCAACGTCCACAGCCTTTCCAAGAGTCGCGCGCCGAGATCTACCGCCATCAGTCGAGCGAAGGAGATGAGCTGACCGAGAAGCACAGTTTTCATCCTAGCCGTGTGACTCAGCATGTGCAGCGTGCAGATGCCATCATCGGGAGAGCGCGGCTCGTCGGGAAGCTCAACGGAGTGGCGGCGAAGATGATGGGCGGTACGGAAGAGGAGGAGTCCTCGGTAGGATTTGTGGGGAAGCGCAGCGCGGGTCCGAAGCGTGTCTCTTACGAGCGCTCGTTCCCGTTGACGGGGAAACAGCGTCAGCAGATCCGCGGAGTGCAGCTCACACCAGGCCCCACCCCTACGCACTACACCGCAGCACAGAAGCGCGTACATGGCGGAGGGATCACGGGGAAGATGGCCCATTACGTGATGGTAGGTAAGGACAAGCCCATAGGTACGAGCGCGCCTGGGATTACGCGTCACTCCTCGTATCAGGAACGGCAACGCGCACATCACGCACAGAGCAACGCGCGCGTCAGGGCGGGTGGTCGCCGGATCCCTCGGGACACTTCCATCCTCGATCGCCCTGAGAGCGCGGGCGACATGTTGGATCCAGCACATCAGGCTGCGAGAACGGTTGCCCGCGCTGATCGCGCAGGTGAAGCACGAGCGGCAGCCTTGGTGCCCAACCGGGCGACCGCGGGCAACGCGAAGCCGAAGGGTAGGACGGTCACTGCTCCTGGCAGGACGGTGCAGGTTCCTTCTCGGGCGGAGCGCACCGCGGCGCAGCCGGTCAGGATTGCGCCCGTCAACATCGCCACTCCTGCTCCTCGTCGTGCGCAGCGTAGGAGGGCTCCTGGGGCGGGCACGGAGCGCACCGCGGCTCAGGCGGCGCCGCCCTCTGGCGGCACTGCTACGGGCTCCTCGTCGCCCCGCGGGGGTAGTACGCGACAGTCGATCCTCAACGACATGGCCGCGCTGCGTCACGGTCGCGCGACTCGGGAGCTTTTCCGCTCGGATGTCCTGCTCATCGTCCCTGCGGGTAAGAGGCTGAAGAAGAGCAAGTAGCATGCGCGTCGCGTCACAGATGTGCGGGAAGTGTGGAGGCATCAAGCGAGACCGCATGGTCGGCAAGATGTCTCCGCTCGCGATGGTGGGTAAGGATTGCGGCTGTCCACAGAAGCACGGTCGCAAGGGTGTGGTCGACTTCCAGAAACCTGGGCAGCCTGTGATCATCGGTAAGCTCGACCCTAGGGCAAATTTGCCCCAGGGTCTGGAGGCTCACGAGCCGAAGGGTGCGAGCGGACCCGCGCCTATGATGGGTAAGCAGGTCGTCAACGGTGTGCATCTGGAGCACGCTGATCGTGCCTTCGTCGACTACCTTCAAACCATCAAGCACGAGAACTTCGACGATCACACCAGAGGCACGCCAGACATTCGCCCGACCATGGAGGCGATGAACTACACAGCCTCCATCTTCAACATGCAGGCGGGGAAGTGTCGAGGGTGCTTTCACTCCTCTGATTCGTTCGTAGCGAACGATCACGGCTTCATGGTGACGGGGCTCCGTTGCATGGCGCTACGTGGAGACCCGATGGTGGGCAAGGATGCGCGCTGTGATCTGTGGACTGGTCTTCAGCACGCGTCTAAGTCACTGCCCAGCCACTACATCCCCAACGAGCGATTGGGCAAAGGGCGCGACGGCGGAGGACCGCAACAGCCCTACCGATCTTCGATGCCAGACTTTCAAGAGATCTACCATCAGCCCGAGACGCGTGAGTCGGTGAAGCGAGAGCGTGTAGCGGAGGAGATCCGACGCCGCTCGATGGCGAGTAAGAACAAGGGCAAGTTTGGCTTTCACGGAGAGCCTCCCGAACCGCATCTTCGAGCACAACCCGACGACTACCGCCCCGCGGCGCAGTACGGTGAGAAGCGTCTGTCCGATGAGTCACCGAAGCCGCGGTTCATTCCTCCTCGCATCTTCGCCCGCATGACGGAGCAGCTCCCCATCGTCGGTAAGGCGCGCGGCGGAGCGTACACAGGGAAAGGGAAGCGCACAGGGGCACCCGGTCACTACAAGTACGACTATTCGGATGAGGGATCACCGAAGGAAACCGCACAGCGTTTGGTAGAGAAACACGGCGGAGATGTGAAGAGGGCTCTCGCGAGTCAGCTCACTTTGAAGGCTGACGTTGGTGCATCTCCTTCGGTTGTAGCGGTGCTCAACGAGTTGAAGGCGATGAACCGTAAGGAGAACAGCGCGACTGCGAAGTCGGCACAGTCTGTTCAACTCGATTTCGAAAAGATGGTCGATACCCACAGCGGGGCTACAGCGGAGCGTGTGAGAGATGCCGCGTTTCGTGCTCTTGATGAAGGCGATGAGATCAAACTAAAAGGTGTTTGGATCGAGACAGACTACGTAGCTGGAGGCCCGCCATCCAGATTCCCCCACCCTGCTAGTTTGCATCTGAAAGTCACTAGCAAAGTAGAAGGCCCAGCAGGGATCAATCTCTACGCTTCTCTGGTAGACCGGGATAGACGAGTCTTCATCACTGGTAGGAACAAAAAAGGTCGTGAAGGATCTACCTACAAAGTTCGCTACGTAGATGAGGAAGCGTCCAAGAGAGCGTTCGGCTCCGAAGGAGGTAACCCCGGCAAGGTGAAGTTGGGGGAGGACGCTCTCTCTAACATCCATGCGCTGGAGCCGATCTCAGCGGCTGCCAAGACTAGGGTTAGCGCTGTGATGAGATCACAGGCTTCTGCCCTCTCAACAGAGGTGGAAAAGAAGGCTGACGCTACTGAGAAATGGCGAGAGGAACGAGATCAGTCCATCGCGAGAGAGGACGAATACGTAGCATCGATTCGAGAGATGAAGGCCAAAGAAGATGCGGACGCTGCCAAGGACAGTGCCGCAATTGCCAAGGAGATGCCTGCGAGCCCGTACAAAGGGAAGCGGGACACAGCTAGATTCGATGCGGCGCTCCCCTGGCTTCGCGGGAAGATCAGCAACCCCGATGGTCTGATCACTACCGCAGCACGACGCGCAAATGTCTCTGGCGATCACACTGCTCTCGCTAAGATGACACCCGATAAGATGGCCGCGCATTTTGCGAAGAACGGTAGTGATCCTTTCTGGGCTGGTGTGGCGACGGCAGCTTCGGCGTTCAAGCGTACGCTCGGAGGCAAGAGACAGGTCGCAGCAGACAAGCGTGGCGCGAAGAAGAAGGTTGTCGCGGCGAAGACCACATCTACGATTGCAATGGGCATCCATAAGACCCTCTACGGCAAGCCTGCGCGCAGCAAAGTAGATCTCGAAGAGGTCTCCCGGTTCTCGGCGGGCGTGGCTTGGGCCAAGGACAAAGGCATCGTCGGAGACCGTGCGAAAAAGATCGCGTGGAAGAAGGTCGCCAAGCCCCAATCGGGGAAGCGTCGCGACGACGAACAGAAGCGAGAGCACATCTACACAGAAGACGCGTTCTGGTCTGGTGTGTTTCACCACGGCATGAACGGCTGACACTCAGGACGGGATGAGGTAAAGGATTGGTTATGACCGACTTCGTGATCACCGACGGGCCTGCTTTCGCTGGCGACCAGTTCAATGAGCTGTGCAAGGCCGAGGATGGAGATGGCCCCTCGGGGCGCGGCTGGTCCAAGATCCCCGGAGGGGCCAAGGGAGGCTTCCGCCGCCGACACAACGGTGGTTGGCAGTACTACTACCCGCACCCCGATGGGAAGCCGGGCAAGAAGGTCACGAAGCGGAAGGCGGGGAAGAGGCGAGTCAAACTATCGGATGGATCGGTCGTTCATCTGTCTGCTGATGGGCACTACGGCAGGGTGAAGCTGTCCGATGGATCGTCTCATTCCTTTGGGCCGAGCGTTCTTCCGATGGACCCTGCGCATTTCTCTGGGCCTGGCGTGACGGGGGAGAGTCTGATCACCCCGCAGCCCGATGTGATGGCAGAGGGGCGCTCGTCCAAGGGCGGCTTCGGCGATGTCTACGATTCCATCATGCGCGAACAAGCCAAAGCCGCTAAGGAGGGCACCTTTATCGGCGAGCCGAAGCGCGCTTGGCGAAGCCTAGCTTACACCGGAGCCACGGAAGCTGAACTTGACGCGATGTGGAAGAAGGTAGACGAACTCCGTGGGAAGATGACGGGCAAGGCAGGACAGCTTACCTCTGATGAGTTCACGAGGCAGCGCAAGGCTCGCCAGGCACAGCACGATTCTGTGGATCGCACCACCGGGCAGGACACACCACAGCATCGTGCCGCGACTCGACGCAAGGATGCGTTGACGTCGATTGGTCACGAGAGGGCTGCGGGGAGGATGGGGGATGGGTTTGGTTCCCCACAGGCACGAACTGTTCAGAGGTCAGACGCCATCCTCTCGGGGAAGCAACCTATGCGCGGCGAGATGACGGGGAAAGGCGGGAGAGGTCTCACAGCGGAAGAGACTGCTTACCAGCGAAAGACCAATCCTCTCCTCGGCAAGCAACTCGATCTCGCTAACATCGTCAACGCTCGTCTCCGCCCTGAGTACCGCAGTGGTCACAGCGCAAGGAAGACGTCGTCTGGTGCCCCGAAGAAGATGACGGGCAAAGTCCGTATGCCTTCGAGAGGACATCGTGCTGATGGGCAGGTCAAGCTCTCGACGATGGCGGAGCCGAAGAAGCACACTTCTCATCCAGAGTTCTACGGAGAGCACCCCAGCGGTGAACAGCGTCCTGCTTCGATTCACGAGCGCAGAGGCAGCGCTTCGATCGCGCCCACGCGAGTAGGGCGGATGACGGGGAAGCAGTATCGGGTTTCCTTCGGACCCGCGCACGGAGATGCAGGACCGAAGCAGGCTACTCCCCACACTGTTCAGGCGGGCGGAGGATCCATCACCTCGCGCGCAGCAAAGCCCCGTCTTGTACGTCCGCGCCCGTCTTCGGGTCACTCGATGCAGCGCAGTATGGGCACCCAGGGCGACGAGTTCGATGTCCTCCTCAAGGCGACAGAGAAGCCCTACACAGGCAAGGGCAAGAGGGCTGGAGAGCCTGGGCACTACAGCTATACGTACGACGGTGCGAGCGGAGGTAGGACTTCAAGCGCCGATGATGAGGATCACACAGACATCCCTGAGTACAAGCTGCGCGTCACCCAGGCTCGTCGGAAGGAAGGTGACCCGCCACTTGGGAAAGGAGAGTCCCACGCGGAGATCGCGGCGAAGCTCAAGCAGGGCATCAGCGATGCTGCTGATCTCTGTAAGGACAAGCCCTCCGTGTGCGCAGGGAATCTCGGCATCTTGCGGGAGGACATGCCTCAGTTTGATGCCGAGGCGAACCCAGATGTAGTAGAGGAGTACCTTCAGGAGTTCCGCGACGAGGGCGTCAAGGTTACTTCAGGTACCACGATGAAGGTGGGGAAGCTGAAGGCGACCCAGCAGGAGATCAAGACCTCCAAGTCTTACGGCATGGCCGAGTCACGTAAGAAATGGGAAGAGTCGATGGCTGCGGGCAATCACGGTATGTACGACTCTGGTGGCAAGTTCGGGATGACCGATTGGCACCCTGCAAAAGATGCAGTCGTTGTGAGCGCGGACGGATACATCCTAGACGGTCATCACCGCTGGGCGGCGATGATGATCGCCAACCCGAACGCTTCTATGCCGGTCCACGTCGTGGACGCACCCATCAGAGCACTGCTCGCGAAGTCGGAGAAGTTCTACCGCGAAGGTCGAGGCGTGAAGAAGGCGGGCTTTGCGGCGGAGTCGATCGGGGTCAAGAAGTCGATGACCACAGGGCAAGTGTGGGTGACCGCTCGCTGGCATGAGCGCATCAATAGGTTGATCAAGAGCGCGAACGCGCGGATGGCTGCGGGCGACGAGTTCGACGCATTGAGGAGGTTCTGATGGATGAGTTTGACGCACTGCTGAAGGCGGGCGGAGCCTACACAGGCAAAGGCAAGCGCTCGGGCTCTCCGGGTCACTACAAGTACGACTACAGCGATCGTCAGCGTTACGATAACGATAGGCGCACTGCTCAAGCTGAGGTGGATGCGACCAAGGGAAAGCGCAAGTTGAGTCCTTCATCGTTCAAATGGGACGATATCGGGTACGGGCAGTTTCAGGGTAGGAAAGGCGCCTACAACGTCGGGTGGAATCCTGGCGATCAGTGGTTGCAAGTCGAGCACTCCAGCGGCGCGCTGTACGACACTACGGATCTCCATGAGGGCACCGATGCCTCCGAGTTCGTCACGGCGGATGTGAGCACGCAGCGGAAAGCCGAAGCGGTTGCCCGCAAGTTGATCCGTCTGGATGCTGGTGACGAAGAAGAGCCGATGGTCAAGACTCCTGGTAAAGAGGAGTGGACTCGGGGCGGTAAGGTCGTCAAAAGGCTAGCGAAGCCTGGAGCAACATCAAGAGCA
>Ga0307380_10008990_pt1 | contig 12725 bp, 14 predicted proteins | sample UN3MG_FD_202239 | JGI IMG/M metagenome (GOLD analysis project Ga0307380, IMG submission 202239) | Soil microbial communities from Risofladan, Vaasa, Finland - UN-3 | ecosystem: Environmental > Terrestrial > Soil > Coastal area > Acid sulfate soil | place: Finland: Risofladan, Vaasa | collected... | reverse complement strand
GCTGAGGTCGTCACGCAGTACCAGCAGTATTACGACAAGGTGTTTACCGATCTTGAGTTCTTCGACACTGCCAGAGAGGCTTACCTCAAGGAACAGAGTCCAGAACGCAGGGTCCAGCGGGAGCATCAATCACTCAAGGAGCAGAAGGAGCAGTTGCAGTCAGAGCGTGAGGCTATGCAAGTCGCCCACGTTGTCAGCACTGACCTGACACCAGCGCTCGTGCAGATGGTTGAGAGTAACCCGCTTGTATCGCAGAACGAGGTGATTGGGCTGTACACACAGTTGACAGCACCTCTTCTGGTCCGGGGACGCCTCCCGGTAGAACGATTGGCGGAAGTGCAGACACTCGTTAAACGCGACCTAGCATATCAAGTGCAGGGGCTACAAGACGAGCGTGCCGATGCCGAGGCGAGGAAGAATAAGGCGTTGCAGGTCGAGAAGGGTAAAACCGTCAAGGCCAAGCGCCAAATCGCGCGGACTGTCGCACCCAAGGGTGCCTCGGTACCGGACACTAAGAAACCAAAAGTTTATGAGTCTGCACAGGATTGGCTCGACAACGATCCTCTCTTGACGGCTCAGGAGTAAGAAATGGCATTGACCACAATCACCGATGCGGACATCTCCGGCGTACTGAAAAACGTCTACGAGAACTTCCGTATCAATGCGTTCCCTCGCCTCACCCCGCTGCTCGCGCAGCTCAAAAAGGGGAAGCCGGGCGGGCCAGAGCGTATGCAGTGGGGAGGCAACGGCGTGTTTTGGGATGTCGTGCTGACCCGTCCGGTTGGTATGACCGGATCACCGAGCGGCTACTTCCCGCCCAACGCACAGGCCACTGAAAAGCAGGCCACCGTTGGCATCAAGCGTACCTACGTCACCCGGCAGTTCGATATGCTGGCAGTGTCGGGCACGCAGTCCAAGGAAGCCGCCTTCATTCCGCTCATTCGCAAGCTGACGCAGGAAGCGATGGATGCGGCGAAGCTCGGTCAACAGGAAGTTCTCCACGGAGATGGGCGCGCTATCAAGGCTCTCATCACCTCAGTTACAGACACCACGCACATCGTAGTGCAGTCTCCGTATGGTCTGGCTGGTGCCGGGCGTGGCGGGCTGTTGCTCGATGTCGGGATGTATGTTGCAGTCCTCGATACTGGCTCGGCTGACGCCGTGCTGGGTAGGGCGACGATCACGGCTGTCTCCAACTCTGGTGATAGCGCGACGTTGACTCTCGATACTGCGATTTCGAGCATGGCAGCGACGGACAAGATTGTTCCCGCTACCGCGAGCGACACCTCCTTTAACGCAGTTCCGAATGGTCTTATCAACCTTCTGAACCGTGGGGCCTCGTTCGATTCACTGCACGGCCTTAGCGCCGCGACCTATAGCCGCTGGGACACGACTCGCATGGTTGCGGGTACAGACACCCCGGATGCTGGACAGCCGAGCGAGATGGACGTGTGGGATCTGTGTACCCGAGTGGCGAACCGTTCTGGCAAGGATCCCAAGTCTGTCGCCGGTCAGTTCCTGCTCATCTCAACCCCCGGCATTGAGAAGAAGCTCGCTGAGAGCTTCCTCGGCCAGCGGCGGTTCGATATGGCGTCGAACATCACCCTCAAGGGTGGGTTCAAGGCGCTGAACATCGCGGGTCTCCCGTTGATTTCGGACTTCTGGTGTCCTGCTGGGACGATCTACCTTGTCCATATCCCCAGCCTTTCGTTCGTTGATCGGCAGGATTGGGTCAAGCTGGCGTATGAGGGCTCCGGCCCGTTCCGGTTCATCAGTGGGCGCGATGCCTATGAAGTGAACTTCGGTTCGTACTGGAACACCGCTGCGATCCAGCGTAACTCACATGGTATGATTACTGGTTACACCGACACCGTTCGGTACGACCACACGATCTAACCTCCGAGCTTGGGTGGGGGAGTGGCTTCGGCTGCTCCTCCACACCTTGCACTGATTCGACCACAGAAAGACCCGAGGTTTACATGATTAGATATTTTCGCCCGAAGTTTGCGGCGCGCAATGGCGTAGAGATTGCGACCATTGGCACGACAACCTTTAATCTCACCCCAAATGCTACGCTTGATTTGTACATGAGCGGGCCACCCGCAACGAGTTACATCGAGGGTATTTCCTACGTCACTAATGTCAACGGTAACGATGCGGATGGTACAATAACAGCTACACTCTACAAGTACGATGTTTCAGCGGCGGCAGAATATGTCCTAACGGGTGCCATTAACATGGAGACGCTAGTTCCCCATGTGAATGTGTCACTTCCTATTCTCAGCACCGTGACCGACGCACAGCGCGTGTTGGAAGTCGGGGACTCAGTTATTATTCGACTCGTGAGCGACAGTGCTGTAATTGATACCCAGCCCCAAATAGAGGTGACTGTGGAATTGGCGGTGTTGGCCTAATGGATAAACGATTCAGACCCAAAGCAAGCCGTTTCGGTATCCGGTCCCATTTCATAATCTATCCGGGCTGGGGCGCAGGCAACGAGAACAAGGACACCACAGATCGTCTCGCCGTTCCTGCGACACGCTCTGCTATCCTTGGCTTCACGCTATTCGCAGAGGTTGTTCCCATCGATTCAGATGGTACTTACGAAGTCTATTTCGAGAAGTGGGATGCCTCGGCGGCGGCACTTGTCACGCTGACAAGTAGCTTCAACGCGGAAACCCTCGTGGCGAAGACTGTCACGCCAATCCCTCTTATCTCAACGCTATCGGACTCGCAGAAGATTTTTGATACGGGAGACTTGCTGTACTTCCACCTCGTCTCCGATAGTGCTGCACTCGAAACAGATCCCACTATGATCTGTTTCGGCGCTGAATTCTCGGTCTTGGAGTAAACGATGATTACTTTCTTTCGCCCCAAGCCGTCGCGCTTCGGCACGATGCCGCTGACACTCAGTACCATGAATGCGTACAATATCACAGCGAACGGTACGCGGAACATCGTTTTGAATGGGCTGCCCTATCGTAAGGCCATCTTCTCATCGGGCTATTACAGTTCACTCACGCCTGCCGCAGACGCAGATGGCACGGTGCTTGGCAGCATTGTAAAGTACGATAGCTCTGCCTCCGCATACGTTGTGTTGACGGATGTGTACGATCTGGAAGCCGTTGGTGCGGGTGCGGTCAAGGTACCTATGCCAGCACTGGCAACCCTCACGGAGCAGGAGAAGTTCATTGACTTGGGGGATTCTCTTATCTTCCGTGTCGTGAACAACAGTGCCGCAATTGATACACAGCCCACAGCACCAGTATGGGCCGCTGAGGTATTCCTCCTTGAGTAACAATGGATACAAGCTGAGGGGCGCGTTAGCGCCCCGAAGCTTGCTCCTTTCCCCCACACTTTGGGAGCACTGGCCGCACCTACTCCAGAAGCCGGTTATCTCGCTTGCAATCTGGGCGGTGCTTCACTTCTTCCTGTCCCCCGTATTGGCTGTCAGTCTTGCTATTGCGGTGCCTGCACTGATCTCTTTCATTCGGAAGCAGGTCCTCTGGCCGGGTAGCTGGCGGACAGTGGAAGTTTACAAGGACGAGTTCATCGACGCATGGGCCTCCGCCATTGGCGTTGTGTCCATCAGTATGCCGCAGTATTGGGGCGTAGTGACCGCCGCTATTGGAATCATCGTGTTGCTCGGTCTCCACAAGTGGGCATTACCATAACCAAAGGAACACCACATGCTGTATGACGCGAGGGGCAGACCTACTCCGTCCGCAGAGATTACGAAGCGCTTGGAACAGATTGATCCCGCCCTGCATCTCCGCTGGGTAGAGCAGGAACAGGGTGGTTGGTGGGCCGTCGCGCAGAAATGGCGCAGGGGCGACCAACGCTACAAGTTGATCCAGCAAGGCGGGATGCACCCCGATGATGATTGGGATATGCTGCTTGGCCTTCCACGAGACTGCACTGCCGATGAAGCCTATGGCTATATCATCAATACCCTACGGACAGCCTCTCCTACGAAGCAGTCTGCGCGGGACCTGTTGAGTCGGGTGCATCTCTACAACCAGATGTCTAACGAAGCAACCGTGCGTGAAATTGTTGAGGTAGCAGAAGAAGAAGGCGAGAAGCTACTCAGCAAGAAGAAGGTGCGGGTCAAAGTCTTTCAAACGAGGTAAGGAATGTCGCTCACCCGCTTGCAGTATCGAGAGCGTATCGTCCGCGAGATGGACGCTATCACTAGCGGACGTTGGGATCAGACTGCCGGGGGTGAAGTCGATCAGAAGCTGGGCGTCGTCTTCGACCAGAACTGGCGGCGCATCCTGAACGCGAACCGTTACTATCGGATCGTGAAGCGTACTCCAACCTCAGATGCAGATGGAAAGTATGCTATCTCGGACCTCAGCGACCTCAGCTCCCCCGATAGCGCCAAGCGCTTGTACCGGGTGCTGGCGCTCGCCGTTGAGGATGTGGTGTATGAAGAGGTAGCGTTCATCGACAATATCCTCACGACTGTACATCAACAGAACTATCGGACGTGGTGGAGAGAAGGCGAATATATCCAGTGTACACCCGTGCTTGCAAACAAGGTGGCCTCTGGCATCTGGGTGAACTACCTTCCCACCCGCCCTGAAAATCTAAGCGACGACGCTCAAGCCGTGGACTTCCCTGATGGATACGAACAAATCCTCATCTGGGAAGCTGCGGCTTTGCTACTGTCAAAGGCAGGCGCAGAGAGTGGGGCGGGCGCAGAGCTGAAGGATCTAGCCTCTGAGCTGAAGCAGGACATGTTGCAGGATCTCACGCGCTTCTCGACGAAGCCCATGCAGATGATTCACTCAGACGAAGCTGGTGAGTGGGGTGGCTAATGCCTAGACCAGTAATGCGGGATGGACAAGAGGATTTCTCTGGTGGACTCAACCTTGCGGCAGACGAAAGCCGCTTGGCCCGAAATGAACTGCGGCGAGCGGACAACGCACGCCTTACAGAGTTTGGTGGCGTCACGCATCGAGGTGGTACACAGAGGGTAAGTCCCTTTCATCTAAGTGGTTACAATACAACCATCCTTGGTACCAACCTCATTGACAATCCCTCAATGAATGCCAACGCAGATGGATGGGCAACGTACATCTCTACTGCGATTGTGCGCGACACGGGTACCCCCTATTCCGGCAGCGCTGCCTCTGCAAAGGTTACGACGCAGGCTAGCTTCCGTTCGGGAGCTGCAATCTTTGCTGACGCTTCAGATACGCGCTGGACAGTTACGCCGGGCGAGACTTACATCTACACGATTGAGGTGTACGGCACAGGCGGAGCCATCGGAGCGGCCTTCTATCTAGATGTGTTCTACTATGCAGCGGGGGGCACGGGAGCGGGCGTGACCACTGCGATTGATCAGGGGGGTACAACCGCAGTTACACTTGCGGCGGGCTGGAATGTAATCACCCGCGCAGGTATTGTTCCGGCGGGAGTTACTTCTGCTCACTTTGTTTGCGCTACGGATGATCTCGCTATCTATGATGTGTGGATGGGTGGAGCCTCTGCCACCCTAGCCCCAGAGGCCCCCGTACAGGGGGGATACTTTTGGTTGCGTCCCAACTCTACTGACCAAGTTCTTGCCGTCATGGCTGGTACGTTATATACGGGAACCTATGCCGTTCCGATGACATGGACGCAGCAAACTGGTGTATTGGATAGTACCGTCCAGCCGACGCTCGCGACCTTTCGAGATGTTAGCGCGGATGTAGTGTACATTGCGGACGGCGGAGCATTGAATAAATGGGATGGCACAACCCTTTCCATCAATCTAGCGAGTACCCCGAATGTCTCTATCATCGCTGTCTATAACAATAGGTTGTACGGTTGTGGCGATCCAAGCAACCCTTACCGACTCTACTGGAGTGCGCTCCAGAATGGGGACACGCTTGGGCAGGTGGGCTCGGGCGGTGGGTTCGCAGATATTCGGACGTTCGCGCAAAGCGAACTCACGGGACTCCAGCCTCTAGGGGCAGGACTTCTCATCTTTCATCGCAACGGTATCTCCCGCTTTACGGGAATCGGCATCGACGATATTGATATCCAAGCGGGGACGCGGGGCGTCAGCAGCGACGTTGGAACCTTCTCACCCCATGCCATTGTCGCGCTTGAGAACGTCTGCCTCTTCCTCTCGGATCGAGGTATCTTCCAATGCACCGAGGAAGGGATGACCGCTGTTGCCGAGCGACCCGGAGGTGGAGTCAACTCTATCGGAGATAGAATTGAGACTGTTCTCCGCACCGTCAATCAGGCAACACTGGCGCGTGCTATCGCCGCACATAACAAGCAGTATCATGAAGTGTTGTTCTATCTCCCTGATGTGGGAGTGTACGCCTTCAATTACCGCTTGGGTGCGTGGTCAGGTCCGTGGAATGGCATCTATAGTGACAGCCCAACGTACTCGATGTGGCCCATAATGAACGCATCCGAGGCTCCTAGTGTCCTCTTTGGGAGCGCAGATGGGCACGTTCGTCTGGTAGATGCGCCAAGTCTCTTCAAGGACGACTATCTCTCGGATGGAACTGGCGGCGTAGTAAATACAATGGTATTCCAATGTAGGCGATTTGACTTCAAGACGCCTACGATAGAGAAAGCATATCGCTGGATCTTCCTGACGTTGAACCCCCGTGGTACAGTTACGGGAGGGGTGAACTGGACAACGGTAGATACCGCAGGCTCGCAGACAATCATACTGACCGCACAGCCTATTTTCTGGGATGCGCCGGGTGCAACGTGGGATGATACCCTTGTCTGGAGTAGCTCGGGAGGCGGTACATCTGTCCCCACACGAGTACAGGCACATGGTAGTGGTACATTCATTGAGATCACAATTACTGACGATAGCGCTACGGGCGCACTTTACAGCCGTGTCGAAGCACACGGATTCCTGATGGGAGAAAGATACTAATGGCTCAGACTGTAGCCACCTACCAACAGAGCGCCTTCAGTACGCCGATTGCCGGTGGAGCACTCGCCGCTGCCGTGGTACTTGGCAATGACAACAATCTACGAACGGCATACAATAGTCACGACGCCGATCCCGGTATCCACTTCCAAGGTAGCACGCTCGGAGCACGCCCAGCGGCGAGTACCGCAGGCCGCAAGTGGCTCACAACGGACGGCCTTCGCCTCTATTACGACACCGGTTCGGTGTGGTCTGAGGCGGCGTACTTGCCCCTTGTGGGCGGAACGATGGCGAATACGACTGTCGTGACAGATCTCAATGCTGACCTTCTCGATGGACAAGAAGGTGCCTACTACACTGATGTAGGCAATGCAGATGCGGGTACCCTACCAATCGCCCGAGGGGGCTTGGGAATTACTACTGTACCCTCCAATGGATTCATTCCTATTGGAGATGGCACAGACTATATAGCAGCGGCAATTACGGGCGGCGCTGGTATTACAGTGACGCCGGGTGCAGGTAGCATTACGATTGCAGTTACAGGCGGGACACCCAATACGGGCGCAGGAACAGCGAATAAGATCGTGAAGTACACAGCCACAAACGTACAGGCTATCTCAAGCATCACGGATACTGGAACAGCAGTGAGCACAGGCTCCTCTGTCTCAGCGCGGGTCTTCCGTCCTGCCTTTAGTGTTCCATCTTACGTTGCCTCTATCGTTGTCGATCTTAGTGTTGGCAGCCTCTTCTTAGTGACAGGTGATGCGGGCGTAACCTCTCCCGTGACAATCGCCGCCCCAAGTGTGGGGACTCCCGCGACGGGAGACATCATTCGCTTCATCTTCCATAATACATCGGGAGGCTCTAACCTCTCCGTGATTTGGAATGCAGCCTATGTGGGTGAGGTACTCGCCACAGTGGGTCTTGGTGATTACGCCGCAGAATCCTTCGTCTACAACGGATCGAACTGGGTCAGTCTTGCAACCGTAGATGGCGGGCTGCCGTAATGCAAATTCTAGGCGAGCGTACACAAGCACAACTGCTCGCGCTGGTACGTCGTCTGAAGAGTTCGACGACGTATTGGTATAGCGGAGAAGGAAGCCCGGAAACTGTCGTCACCGCAGAGATAGGCGCACTCTATACACGTACAGATGGAGGGGCAAGTACAACACTGTACGTGAAGGAATCCGGAACCGGAAATACTGGCTGGATTGCGAAGTAACTTACTAGGAGTGCGCATAATGGTTGCAGCAAAAGCGAAGGATTTTTTGGAGGGTCTCAATGGCTGGAAAAAAGTCATTGCGGTTGCCTTTGCGTGTGGCGTCTTCTATGCCAAGATGGACCGCGTGGAAGCAAAGCTCTCGGACGTGCTTCTGGATCATAAAGTGTATGAGTCCATACATGGCACCAATGATGGCCGACTTGATAGACACGAAACACGTATCACCATTCTCGAACTACTCGAAAAGCAGGAGAATAAATAATGTCACTCCTTCCCGCAATAGAACTAGGTGCTAACATTCTCGGGGGGCTTGCGGGCGGTATCGCGGGCGGGAATGACAAGAAGAAGGATCGCGAGCTGGAAGAGAAGAAGCTCAAGCAGCAGCGCCAACTGCAAATGGAGAGTACAGGCATCGGTCGTGAAGGCCAGCGCCGTGCTCAACAGCTTGGGGAGGGACAGGAAGCTGACCGCCTCAATCGACAGAAGCAGACCAACCCCATGCGCGATCAGGTACTTGCTGCGCTAATGGCTCGCACGGGGATGTCTCCCGGCGCGTTCAAGCCGCGTGACATCTTCAATCCCAGCACCAGTGCGGGGACTCCGCAACAGGGTGGGATTGATCTTGATGCCCTCAAGCAGAAGATGGCTGGCTACCAACCCGGACAGGGCGGCGTTGATCCGAATAACGGGATGGAGAACCAGTTGCTGAAGAACATCGGCTACACACAGGGACCAGAGGGGCAGACTAACTATCAGCCGATCTATGATCGCCCTGACATTGCGAACCCCGCACAGATTCCCCCGCGTCCAAAGGACGCCGCATCCGGTAAGGTCTGGGACTCTCGATACGGCGAATCTTACGCACGACAGTATGGTAAGACATGGCAAGAGCTTCATCCGCAGGAGCCGGCCAAAGGACGGCAAATGCTTCAACAGAGGATAAACGAGTCATTGCTGGGGCAGAATCGCCTCGGATCACGGATGGGGCAAATGGTTCAACAGAGGAAGGGATACTAATGGCAGCCAACGGCAATGAAGGTGGCGGATACACAACCTTCAGTACACTCAAGCGACAGGGCGTAGCTCGTCCTGCCAAGCCCGGAATGCAGATGCAACCCATCAAACCCATTGGTGGACAACAGCCTGTCTTGAAGGCTCCCGAGGAAGATCCCAACAAGAAAAAGCAGCAAGCTGGGATGACGCCGGTTAACAACACCATGAACGCGCAGCCGGGACAGCTTCCGGGAGGCGCGTCACCTCCGCCCCCTCCGGCTCCCGGTGGGCCTCAGATAGCTCCCCAAGCTCCCCAAGGCACACCACAGCCGGGATTAGAGACATACAATGGGCCAATGATGAACAGCACAGGGCAGGGAACCATGCAGCCTATGCCTGCTCCACAGGCGATGCCGCAGGCACAGCCGGGCATGCAGCAGGTACCGATGCAGCCGATGCAGCCGGGTGGGTTCGGGTCGATTCCCGGTCAGCCGGGATATAATGGACCGGGTTCAGGCGGACCAAACATTGCTCCCCCGCCTCCCGGTCAGGGCAACCCTAATCAGCCACCCCCCAATATGGAGGATCAGCTCTACCAGAACTGGCAGCAGGGGCAACAGGGGCAGTTCAATCCTACTGGTGGCGGGCAGTACCAGAATCCCCTCAACCCACAGATCCAACAGACCATCTCCGATCAGCTCAAAAATCCTAGCCGCTATGATACACAGATGGCGAAGGACACCTATGATATGATGAATCGTCAGCTTAGTGAGGGCTACAACACACAAGCCAACCAAGTTGACGAGCAGATGGCGAACCGGGGTCTATTCAATAGCACCACGGCGGGTGGCCGCTTGGGCGACCTCCGTACCAATCAGGCACGGGCACAAGCAGACATGGGGCAGAACATCCTCATGGATCAGGCGCGGACGTACAGCGGTGACATCAACGCGGCGACGGGCGCTGCGCTTGGCTATGGACAAGCAGGACGGCAAGAGGCTGGGCAGAACTACGGCAATCAGGCCCAGACCTACGGCATGAACGTCAACAAGAACCAGAACGACTACGAGAACTACACAGGCTACGGCCAGCAGGGCTTCGAGAATCAGATGGCAACAGGACGCTACAATCAGGATCAGGACCGCATCAACAATGACCTACTCATGCAGTTGCTCGGAGGACTCTAATGGCTAGTTTCTGGGATGGCCTCGCGGGCGCAGCTCAAGGCGCGAGCAGGGGGCTTCAGACGCTCATCGCCATGCGGGAAGCGGAGGCAGAGCGGAAGCGTCTTGAAGAGGAGAAGCTCGCAGACCGGAACTTTATACGAACAGAGAATGAGACGAGTCGCGCAGCGTCAGCGCGCGAGGCGCAGCGTGGGCGTATCCAGTCAGGTCAACAGTTTGAGCGGACGCTCAGTTTCAACGAAGACAAAGAGTTTGGGGCAAACCTCGGTCGCATGAATGTTGGTAGCCCTGATCCCGGCGCATTGCGTCAGCTGCTCAGTCCAAGTCAACTTCCCATGCAGGATGTGGGGACTGTTGATACAGGGCAGCCCGGTTTACAGCTTCCGATTGGTCCCATGATGCAAGAGGCGAACGCGGGTGTACAGGAGCGTGCCTCAGCGCTCCGGCCTGAGTTCATGTCTGCCTTTGGAGAAGCTGCGAAACAGGGTCAGCAGTCGCAGCGCGACGTGCCCATTGAGGGCTTCGACGCGGCGTACATCTCACAGAAGTTCAACCCGAATACAGGGGGCGCGCCGGGTAGCGCGGCTGCCGTAAATGCGGCTACACGAGCGACGGCATTGCGACAGAAGGCTGGAGAATCAACCTATGAGTTCGGGCTTGCGGCACTCAAGGCTCACCCCGCCCTACAGTCGCTCAAGAATATGTTCGCGAATCCGGCAACACAGGCACAGGCAATTCAGACTGCGATTGAACTTGCGAAGGCTGGTATGGCAAGTCGTTGGCAGATGATGCAGCAGATGGACCCATCACTCGCAGATATTGATTTCGACCCTTCGTGGATCAATGGTGTTATGCCAAGTCTTGTGAATGAGCTGAGTGGGGGAAAGGGGCCTCCGGGTCCTGCGGCCCCGTCGGATCAGCCTGTGTCAGACGTTGATCGGTACCGTAGCCTTCTGCAAGGGAGTACCAACCACTAATGACAGATCCTAACGATCCCGTTAGCCCTAAAATCCAAGCGATCCGTAACGCGCTGGCACGCGCAGATGCTGTCATCGCGCAGCTACAGGGCGAGGGACAGCAGATCAATCGCGCCTCAGCGCGGCAGCTCATGGTGCGTGACTTCCTCCCCGAAGAGGAGAAGAAGCTCGGCATCAGCAAGGGCATGTTCCGCGAAGGGGCAGGCACAGACTTCATGCATGGCTTGGGAGATGCAGGTACCCGCATGGTGCGGGGTGTCGGCGGTCTCTCGAAGGCTGTGCTTGGTAGCGAGAACAGCGTCACGAAGTCCATTCTCGGTGAAGCGGATCAGATGACGCAGGAGCAGGAAGACTACTGGAACCCCGAGCATCGTCCGCCCGCACAGAGCGACGGTATCTGGAACCCCTCGTGGCGTGGGGCAGGTAACCTCGCGGGCGAGGGTGCCATCATGGCGGGCACAGGTAGCCTCATCACGCGGGGCTTGGCCTCTGGTGCGCTGGGCTCCACCGCTGCGCGGGTCGGCACGAAGCTCGCGAAGATGCAGGGAATTGGGCAGGCCGCAGGTACGAAGGCTCCGGGTATTGTCTCTGCCGTGGTCGGTAACGTCGCGTCCGGTATCCCCGCCACGATTCCGATGGGCGCGGGTCGCGCCGAAGAGGAAGGCATTGGCATGGGCCAAGGCATTGCGCGTGAGGCTATGTACGATGTGGTGGGTACGGCTGGCCTGCATGGTATCAGCCGGGTACTTGGTAAGGCGCTCGGACTTGGCAGAGCCAAGCCCTCCGTGGCAATGAAGGGGGGCGGTAATGCCGCAATGGATGTGCCCTCCTTTGCGAGGACGACAGACTTCAATCGCTCCATAGATATTCCTGAGTTTGCACACTCGGAATACAAGGCGGGCGTGCCCCTTGATCGTCCCGCAGAGATTGAGCTGAGTCTCGGTCCCCCGCCCCGCATTAGCGAGACGGGCTCCAGCCGACAGGCGGCTCCGGGCTCGGCCTTCGAGAGTTGGCAGTCACGCGCCGGTTCCGAAGCTAACATGGCCCCCGATGTCGCGGGTGAGAATCCCCTATATGGTGAGCTGGCAACCAAGCGCAAGCTCCAGACGCGGGGTGTATACCGTGAACCCGTTGAGCCCGAGCTTCAAGCCGAGCCTATCGAGCGTGGTATTGATCGTCGAGCTGCGCCAGAGGGCGAGTATGCTGGCCCCGAGAAAAGGGTCATGGAACAGCGGGCGCAGACCCCCGAAGAGACTGAGCGGGCCAAGCGGTTCCTCCGTGGGGAGAGCGTTACACCCGATGAGATCCAGCTCGCCAAGCAGTCCGATGACATGACCCGAGCGGCGAACACCGACGACTTCAACGCGGACCTTGAAGGTATAGGTGGCGAGGGAGCCGATCTCCCGGTTGTGGGTGGTCGCATTCAGGCGGAGCTTCCCTCGGATAGACCGCTTCGC
>Ga0307380_10008989_pt1 | contig 12725 bp, 6 predicted proteins | sample UN3MG_FD_202239 | JGI IMG/M metagenome (GOLD analysis project Ga0307380, IMG submission 202239) | Soil microbial communities from Risofladan, Vaasa, Finland - UN-3 | ecosystem: Environmental > Terrestrial > Soil > Coastal area > Acid sulfate soil | place: Finland: Risofladan, Vaasa | collected... | reverse complement strand
CCTTGGGCACCTTTCGCACGCGGGCGGCGAGGTCGTCGATCTCGGCGGTCTTCTCGAAGCCCACCACCATCGTGTCCACGCAGCCGAGGCCCAGGACGTACTTGACGGAGTTGTCCCGCGCCTCGTCGCTGTCGCGGAAGGCCCCCTCGCCGATGATCTTCATGCCCACCACGCCCTTGCCGTTGGCGTGGGCCTGCTTGAGCACGGGCACGACCTTCGACGGCGGGCCGTCCATCTTCGTGCCGTACGGGTTGATCCGCGTGTGGATCGAGTCCACCCACGGCTCGGTCGAGGCGATCGTCAGGGCCGGCAAGGAGTGGCAGGAGACGCCGTGGGCGCGGATGAGGCCCTTCTCCTTCAGCTTCGCCAGGGCGTCCATCTGCTTGCGGAACCGCTTCTGCCAGTCGTCGTACCACATGCAGTGCATCAGGACGAGGTCGATGTGGTCGGTCTTCAGCTCCTTGAGGAACCGCTGGACCACCACGTCGACGTCCGGGCGCTCCGGCTCGGGCAGGCCGCGCTGGTGAAGCCAGATCTTCGAGACCAGCACGTACTTGTCCCGCGCGATGCCGCTCAGCGAGCCGGCGAAGAGCTGGTGCGAGCCGTACATGTCCGCCAGGTCGAACCACCGCACGCCGCGGTCGTACGCGCCCTTCATCAGGGCCTCGAAGCCCTTCTGCCCGAGCTTCGTCTGGTTCGATTGACGCATGCCGCCCTTCATGCCCGTGCCGAGCCCCACGCGAGACAGCTTGATGCCCGTCTTGCCCAGCGGCACCGCCTCGCAGGGGTCAAACGTCTTGGCCTCCGCCGCAACGGTCCACCGCGGCCGGATGCCCAGCGCCAGGCCGCCCGCTCCCGCGGCAGCCCCTTTCAGAAAGTCCCGTCGCCTGATCCTCATCGGTCCCGCTCCTTCCGGTGCCGTCGTCGGACGGCCGTGGGTCATCGTACGCACATCCGCGCAGCCCGCCAGCCGGACATTCTACACCATCGTAGCGTAGGGGGCAAATTCGGGGACAGATGGGCAAATTCGGGGACAGATACCTTTTTTCGCCGCGAAAGAAAGGTGTCTGTCCCCGAATTTGCCCGGGAACACGTTAGATTCGCCTGGGCTTCCCCGAGGGCCGTCGAGTAGAATCCCGCCGGATCGCAAGCTCAGGGGTACGCGACGATGACCGAATCGCCAGGCGTTCCACCGCCGTTGCCGTCGCAGCCGGGCTCGCCACAGCCTTCGCCCCAGCCGGCGCAGGAGCAGTGGTACTACAGCGTCGGAGGCATGGCGTACGGGCCGGTGCCGACCGAGGCGCTGCGGGAGATGTTCGCCACGGGGCAGCTCTACCCGGGCACGCCCGTCTGGTGCGAGGGCTTGGCCGGATGGGTCCATCCCTGCTATGTGCCGGGCCTGCTGGAGGGGCTCAACGTGCCGCCGGGGCTGTGGATGCGCCCCGAGCAGTTCCGCGAGGCCCGGAGGCTCAAGAACGCCAAGACCAACGCCCTCGCCCTGTTCGTGATGTTCGCCATCCAGGTCGTCCTCCTGGTCTGGCACGTGGCCTCGGCCTACTCGAGCCGCCGGGGGCGCGGCGATGTGGAGTTCGACCCGGTCGGGCAGTGCTGGCTCGGCCTGCTGGTCCTGACCAGCCAGCTCTTCGCGCTGATCTATGTCCCCCTGCGATGGCGCGCGCTCCGCGCGCTGCCCAGACCCTATCGCACGATGGGCCTGGTGGGCGGGATCTGGCTGATCGCCACCTTCTTCCTGGCGGTCTTCGCCCTGATCGTCGCCAGGGCAACCGGCTGGCGGCTTCTCTGAGCGCGGTCCGCCACTTGTCCGGCAGGTTCCGGTTGAACCGTGGGGAGGAGAGTATCACGCTCGCGGGCCGTCCGGCCCGGAGCAGCAGAAAGGGAACCGTCATGAAGAAGCACCTTGTCACGATCCTCCTGAGCATCCTGGTTGGGGACCTCGCGCTGGCGGGGCCGGCGGCGGACATCCTCAAGGAAGCCGGCGTCACCGGCGGGCTGGTCGTTCACGTCGGCTGCGGCGACGGCACGCTGACCGCCGCGCTGCGCGCCAATGACGGCTACCTCGTGCAGGGGCTGGACACCTCTGCCGAGAACGTGGCCAAGGCACGGAGGCTCATCAGCGACGCGGGCCTCTACGGCACGGTGACGGCCAGGACGTTCGACGGCAGGAGTCTGCCCTATCGCGACAACATGGTGAACCTCGTGGTCGTCTCGGACCCCCAGTGCCGGGTGCCGGACGCGGAGGTCATGAGGGTGCTGGCGCCGAAGGGGGTGGCCTTCGTCAACGGCCGCAAGCAGGTGAAGCCTCGGCCCGGCGAGATCGACGAGTGGACCCACTACCAGCACGACCCGCAGGGGACGATGGTGGGCCTGGACCAGGTCGTCGCCCCGCCGGTCGGCATTCAATGGATGGGCGACCCGAAGTGGCTCCGCAATCACGATTTCATGTCCAGCATGCACGCGATGGTCGCGGCCGGGGGGAAAGTATTCTACGTCATCGACGAGGGGCTCAAGAATCACATCTTCCTGCCGTCGCATTGGGTCCTGATCGCGCGCGACGCGTTCAACGGCACGGTCCTCTGGAGGCGGGACCTGAAGGACTGGTACCCCAACAACTGGCCGCTGAAGAGCGGGCCGGGGCAGTTCCCCCGGAGGCTGGTGGCCACGGGGGAGAGGGTGTTCGTGACGTTCGGCCAGACCGAGCCCCTGACCGCCCTGGACGCCGTCACGGGCAAGACGCTCCGCACCTACGACGGGACGAAGGCCACGGAAGAGGTGATCTTCGCCGACGGGGCGCTGTACCTGCTGGTGAACCCCGCCCGCAAGCCGGTGGACTACCGGGCGGAGGGGACCAGCTACAAAGAGATCGGCCGGGCCAGCAGCAGCTTCGCGTGGACGCCGGCGGGCCCGCCGGAGAGCGTGGCGGCCCTGGACGCGGAGAGCGGGCGGTCGCTCTGGACGCACGAGTCCAAGGTCGCGCCGCTGTCGCTGACGGTGAGCGAGGACAAGGTCTACTTCCACAACGGCGGGGGCATGGTCGCCCTGGACCGCAAGACGGGCAAGCGGCTGTGGGCCTCGCAGGGGCCGGCGATCAAGAGCGTCGGCACGGGCGGGGCGCTGCGGGCGGTCTACTCCGACGGCGTGCTCGTCTTCGCGCAGGGCACGAGGGTGACGGGCCTGGCCGCGAAGGACGGCAAGCAGCTCTGGACGGGCTCGCTGCTGGCCTCCAGCCACCATTGCCCCAACGACCTGTTCGTCATCGACGGGCAGATCTGGTCGGCCAACACGGGCACGCCGCAGAAGACCGGCACGCACCTGAAGGCGATCGACCTGCATACGGGCGAGGTGACCAAGGACTTCCGCGCCGAGAACCTGCCGGCCTTCCCGATGCACCCGCGCTGCTATCCCAGCCGGGCGACGACGCGGTACCTGCTGACGAACGGGATCGGCACCGAGTTCTACCGGCTGGGCGAGACGAAGGTCGACATCTACCACTACGTGCGCGGGAGCTGCGTGTACGGCGTGATGCCCTGCAACGGCCTGCTCTACAAGCCGCCGGACTCCTGCGCGTGCTACTACCAGTCGAAGCTCGAGTACTTCTGCGCGCTGTCCCCCGCGTCGGCGCTTCAGAAGCCCGCGCCCGAGGCCGACCGCCTGGAGAAGGGCCCGGCCTTTTCCACAATCGCAAATCGCAAACCGAAAACCGGCAACGACGACTGGCCCATGTACCGTCGCGACGCGGCACGGAGCGGGTCTTGCCCCTCGGCCCCGACCGGCGGCCTGGGCAAGCTCTGGAGCGTCGAGCTGGGCGGGAAGCTCACCCAGCCGGTGGTGGCGGACGGCAAGGCCTTCGTGTCCTCGATCGACCAGCAGACGCTCTATGCCCTGGACGCGGGCTCGGGCAAGGTGTTGTGGAAGCACATCGCGGGAGGCAAGATCGACTCCTCGCCGACCCTTCACAAGGGCACGGTGCTGTTCGGCTGTGCCGACGGATGGGTCTATTGCCTGCGAGCCGAAGACGGCGCCCTCGCGTGGCGGTACCTCGTGGCCCCGGCCGACACGCAGATCGTCTCCTGCCAGCATGTGGAGTCGGTCTGGCCCGTGCACGGCAGCGTGCTGATCGTCAACGACACTCTCTACGCCCTGGCCGGGCGGAACCTGTTCTTCGACGGCGGCATGCGACTCGTGCGGCTGGATGCGGGCACGGGCAGGAAGATCTCGGAGACCGTGCTGGACGAGAAGGACCCCGCGACGGGCAAGAACCTTCAGACGCTGATCGTTGCGAAGTACATGCCGATCGCCAACCCGGACATCTTCTCCAGCGACGGCAAGCGGCTCTACATGCAGGAGCAGAACTTCGACCTGGAAGGCAAGCGGCTGACCGTCGCCCCGACCCAACCCGGGGGCAAACAGGAGGCCGACAGGGGCGGCAGGCACCTGTTCTGCCAGACCGGCCTTCTGGACGACGCCTGGTTCCATCGCTCGTTCTGGATCTACGGCGACGACTGCGGCGAGGGATGGAGCGCGTACGCCGGGACGCGGCGGACCACGCCCTGCGGGCGGATCATGGCGTTCGACCAGACGCGGGTCTATGCCTTCCGCTCCGAGCCGCTGGGGAACATGCTGCACCCGCGCACCACGTACACGCTCTACGCCGCGGACAAAGACCCGGCCGCGGTCGCGGAGCCGGCGCCGGCGCCGACGGCAGCGGCGGCGGGGGCCAAGAAGGCCCGCCGAGGCGCTGGCAAGCGCGCCGCCGGCGGGGGATTCAAGGAACATTGGGGAGTGGAGACCCCCGGGCTTCTCGTCAACGCGATGGTCCTGGCGAAGGACAGGCTGTTCCTCGCCGGCCCCCCCGACGTGGCGGACGAGACGAAGATGCTGGGCTTCCTGCCCGGCGCCGCCGACGACATCAACCGCCAACTGAGGGCTCAGGACGACGCATGGCGCGGCAAGCAAGGGGGGCTGCTCCGGGCGGTGTCCGTCGAGGACGGCCGGAAGCTCGCCGAGTACAAGCTGGACGGCGTGCCCATCTTCGACGGCATGTCCGCCGCGGGGGGCAAGCTGCTGATGAGCCTGACCAGCGGCCACGTGGCCTGCTTCGGAGCGAAGTGACGCCCGTTTGAGTGTGCCAAGAGCGCGCAGTCGTGGCACCCTCAAGAGTCGTTCGAACACGAGAAGCGCCGCTGAAGCGGCCTTCGCGCGGGTCGTCGTGGCGTGTGTCGCCGCCCCAACTCTTGAGGGTGGTTAGGCCGCGCGGCGTGGTGGGAGCGTCCCCACCCTCAACCGTTGGCAGGCGGGCGTCGTGGGGGCGGCCCAACCGCAGGCGCACGCGAGCGCCGCAGGAACATTCATGCCTGGTTGAGGGTGCCACGAGCGCCCCGGCGCGGCGACGGCATTCATGCCCGGTTGAGGGTGCCACGGGTGGCGCCGGCTACTTCGCCGGGATGGCGTAGGGGGGCATTTTCAAGGGCTTGCCGAGCTGGTAGGCGGCGTGGTAGGCCAGCAGGCGATTGACCCCGTGGGCCTGCTTGTCGGGCAGCGCGACCTTTCGCCCGGCGTGGGCCGCGGGCAAGGCGGCCAGGCCCGCCAGGGTCGGGCCGTCCAGGCGGTACTTCTCGGGCAGGCCCGCCTCGCAGCCGCCGCAGACCAGCCCGCCTTCGGCCGAGGAGAAGTACGCATCGCGGGCCGTGCGGTCGTCGGAGGGCGCGACCGGCCCGCCGCAGACGACGCACCGCTCCAGCTCGCCCAGCACGCCCGCGTGCCGCAGCAGCCGCCACTGGAAGTACGCCAGCACGGCCGGGACCGGCGCGTCGGGCTGCCCGAGCCTGGCCAGGCCGTTGTGCAGCAGGTCGAAGGCCTCCGGGTGCGGGTCGGCCTCGGGCATGAACTCGCCGACCAGCTCGATCATCAGGAGCCCCGCGTTCAGACGAGAGGCGTCCTGGCGGAGGTCGGCGTGCGAGACGGTCTCGGTGAACTCGATCAGCGTGCTGAGCGTCTGGCGGCTGGACGCGATGAACACCAGGTCGCCCTCGCTCATCAGGTCGATCGAGCCGCCGGACTTGCTCTTGGGGCGCTTGCTGCCCTTGGCCAGCAGGCGCACGAGCCCCCAGCCCCGGGTGAAAAAACACACCACCTGCGAGGTCTCGCTGTAATCGCTCTTCCGCAGACAGATGGCCGACTCGCGCTGCTGCATGATGGCCTCAGGCTATCTGCCGGATTGCTGATTTCCAATTGGCGATTCGCGATTTCCCGCAGCAAAGATGCTGCCGCAGATCAACACGGATGAGCCTGGATGCCTTCTATCTCAGGAACGGGTGCTATCCGCGTTCATCCGTGGCCCTGTCGCGTGGCGACCGCCCCGGCACCCGACTCCTCCTCCGCGACCGCTGGACTACGCCGCAGGGCGCAGTCGCTTCCTTGCATAACCCGCGCAGCCGGTCAGCCCGGCGAGCAGCCCCACCATCGTCAGCGGTTCTGGAATCACTGGCTCTGCAGCATCGGGAATGCCGGGCAACGGAGATCGATCGATAAAGGTGGGCGCTTCGGCCAGCACGAGCCCGGCACGCCCGCTTTCCGTCAAGAGCCAGTCAAGCAGGTTCTGATAGTACCGCTCTTCCATGCTGCCGTTGGCGCCCATCAATCCGCTCTGGTCGGCCGCCGCCGAAAGTGCGGCCCAATCGGCTAGCGGGCTGCCATTCACGCCGTCATACAAGTCCCAGAAGTCGGTCAACATCGTCCCATCGGCGTTCCACAGGGGCCAGATGGCCGGATCTCCGTTGTTCATAGGGTTATACTCATCCCACAGTCCCAGCCAGTGGCCGGCCTCATGGGCGGCGATGATGCCCTGGTAGGCGAATCCCCAGCCGGAGGGATTGTCGGTGTAGAAGTTCAGTGAACTGACTCCACCGTTGCCGCTGTGGACCGTGACTGTGACATCGGCAGCAGCCGCGGTATCGACGTAATTGACGTCCAAAACAAGCGGATAGCGATGGATCCCGTCCAGGACCTCGTACTGGCCGCTCCAAGCCGTCTCTATCCCCTGCTCCCATATGTCCTGGAGATCCTCATTGCCGGGTCCAGTGGGCGCATCCCCGGTCAGGTGAACGTTGATCGTCGCAAGGAGTTCCTGCTGGGCGGTGAACTCAAGGCTGTACTGCCCCGCCCGCCGCCCATAGGGCCGATCGATTGTGACGCCGGCCGGCGCAATCGGATCAACGGGCGCTTCCCCCGTCGTACCCAGGCCGAACTCCGTGACTGTCGTGTACATCCGCGTCTCTTGCGGTGACAGTTGCACGTCGCGCTGTTGTGCCAAGGTGATGTCGTACGAGCCATCGGTAACGAGGTCGGCGTCCGCTCCGTCCCCGTGGACCGCATTGTCCAAGGCCCCGCCACTGACGATCTTCTGCCCCAGACCGGGATATGCAGATACCTCGAAGTAACTCTCGGGAACGACGCCACCAATCGATCGAATGGCGAAGAGGGTCGTCGGATCCGCAGGATCATCCCCCGAATCGAACTCGAAGAGCTGCTGGTTCATCGCCTGATCGGTCGTACTGGCCCCGCCCCAGTCGTTGGAAAACCCTCCTGAGAAATAGAGGTCCCCGTCGACGTACCGAACGAGCGAGATGCTGGCGGAGGCTGTTCCAGTGTTCGTTACCGCGTATTCCTGTACAAGAACGCTTCCAACCTTCGTGCCAGAGGAATCGAACCGGTCCTGTACCGTCTGTGTCAGGCCAAAGGACAGGTTCCCCCGGGAGAACGCCGACACCGCCGAGCTAGCCGTAGTGCTCTGGAAACCGATCGAGGGCAGGTTTCCCGATCCGAAGATATCTCCTTGGGCAAGGAAGCCATCGGCCCCGCTTCCCCTCAGGAACACGCCAGACTCAAACGTCGTGCCCGCGGCACCAATGCCGCCGGGCGGGTTGAACCAAGCATCGCCTGCCGGGTCGGCAGCGCTGCCAAAGGCGCCGTACGTGTCCACGATCACCCGCAAGCCCCCGTCAACGCTCTCGTTGCCTCCCGGACTGCTCAGCGTTATGGTGTTCGCTTGCAGGGGGATCCCCACTGCAGCAACGTACAGCGAAGCCAGCAACCATCTCTTAGAACTTGTCATTCGCGTGCCTCCTTCTTCCTGCGTCCTTCGCCTTTCCCTGCGCGCGCACTGCCACCGGCAGATTACGCGAAACCAATAAACATGACCCAACCCAGCCTACGGTGAGCAGGCTCCGCGAAGGCCAATGCCCCGCTCTCCTCACATTCCAGCCATATTGTAGCAGCCGCCAGACAGCCTGGCAAGCCCATAGTGGCAAGAATCGAGAGGCAAGACCTTGATCCGCTCCGGGGCGAGGAGGTGGAGCTTCCGCCCCGGCATCGGCACATCCCGGCCATCACGCAAGCGCCCGGCAGGTCTGCCCAAGTGTCCGGGACTGCCCGGGGGGACGTCATGTCCTCCAAGGGGCGGCTACGGACCGGCCGCGCCCGAGAGGACGTCCCCCCATGCCAACGGTGCTACTCCTCCTCGGCCACGGCCTGGAGGCGTTCGATGCGGAGGCGGGTGATCTTGCGCTCGTCGGCGGCCAGGACGGCGAATCGGGCGTGGTGGCTTTCGAGCTTCTCTCCGACCTTGGGGATGTAGCCCAGCTCGGAGAAGACGAAGCCGGCGACGGTGTCGTAGTCCTCGTCCTCGGGCAGGTCCAGCTCGAGGGCGTCGTTGAGGTCGTCGATGCGCATCCGCGCGTCGATCTCGACGACCTGGTCGTCGACGCGCCTCATCTCCTCGGGCTCGTCGGGGTCGTACTCGTCGGAGATCTCCCCGACGATCTCCTCCAGCAGGTCCTCGATCGTCGCGATGCCGGCGGTGCCGCCGTACTCGTCCAGGACGACGGCGATGTGGACCTTCCGCCGCTTGAACTCCCGCAGCAGGTCATCCAGCGGCTTGGTCTCGGGCACGAAGTACGGCTCCCGCATGATCTCGTGGAGCGTCTTCTGCCGGTCGTGGGCGACCAGTTGGAGCAGGTCCTTGGCGTAGAGCACGCCGATGATGTGATCGATGTCGCCCTCGTAGACGGGCACGCGGGTGTGTCCGGCCTGGACGATCTGCTCGCAGGCCTGCTGCCAGGGCGTGTCCACCGGCACGGCGAAGATGTCCGTCCGCGGGGTCATGATCTCGCCGGCGTGCGTGTCGCCGAACTCCATGACCGACTCGATCATCTCGACCTCCGCGGCGTCGACGGCGCCCTCGGCGGCCCCGTCGGTCGCGGCCTGGAGGATCTCCGCCTTGGCGGCCTCCTCGCCATTGCCGCGCCGGTCGTCCGTCACGCCGCTGAGCCGCCGGATCGGCAGGTCGAAGGCCGCCATGACCGAGACGACCGGCCAGAGGGCGTACCGGCAGCCGAGCAGCAGACCCAGTGTCGCGCGGAGGACCTTCTCCCCGGCGTACGAGGCCCACGCCTGCGGGATCACCACGCTGAAGAGGCTGATCACCGCCAAGGCCACCGCCAGCGCCGCGCCCATCGACAGCCAGCCCGCCCACGCGTCGAACAGGTGCAGCAGCCCCGCCGTGATGATGAGGTTGCAGAGGACCCGAAGGAACGCAGCCGTCAGCCGCAACGCCCCCAGGTGACGCCCCAGAAGCTCAAGCTGCTTCCTGCCTGCCGCGCCCGAGAACGCCTCCTCCAACTGAACCCGACGAGTCACGCGAAGGGCGTGGCTCGCCAGCGCGAAAAAACAGGAAAGGGCCGTCGCTCCGACCACGACCCAGATGACACTGCCCACGATGGCATCAGCTCCCAGTAGAGGCGTCGGCCCTTCTAGCCGGCCGCCCGCGTCCCCGGCCGCAGGGCAGACGCGTCGTTGGGCCGGGGAGCAAATCACAACCGACGTTGGTTCATTCCATCATATCCGATTGCTGCCCCCTGACAACCCCGGAAACAGCCCGCTCACGTCTCTTCCAGCGGGAGGACCCGCACCCAGATACCGCGCACGGCCGCGTGGGTCATCCACGTGGCCACGCCCAGCGGGCAGGACTGCTCGACCTCGCCGCGGATGCCGATCTTGCGGTCGCCTCGGGCGACGTGGATGATCTGCTTGTCGTCCACCCAGCAGGTGATGTGCGTGCGGGTCACGCGGCAGCGGAAGCGGTACCACTGCTGGTTCTTGAACTCCAGGTCCTGAGTGGTCTCGTTCATGCTGGCGTCGAAGTCGTCCAGGCAGGAGAGCCCCGTGACCGACCCGGCCCAGCCGTCGGGGATCAGGCTGATGTAGTCCTTGCCCACCGGGAACGTCAGCCCGCAGAAGAAGTCGTCGCCCTCGACCCGCATGGCGTCGACGACGAGCTCGTAGTCCTCCTTCGGCAGCTTGGGCATCGGGCCGTTGGCGTCGTCGTAGGTGAAGCCGCTGCACATGTCGCCCCGCTCGATGTGGATGGCCCCGTCCTTGACGTACACCTTGCCGTCCCCGCCGAACTTCGGCACCTTCCAGCCGTCCAGGCTCTTGCCGTCGAACAGGGCGATCCACCCCTTGCCCTCCGGCGGCTTGGGGGCATTGGCGGCCGCGGCCGCGACCGGCTGCGTGGCCGCAGGCTTGGTCGCGGGCTTGGTCGCGGGCTCGGCCGGCTTGCCGGGCTCGGGGCCGCTGCACGACACGAGGCCCGCCAGCATCAGCACGCACGCGATCCGAATGAGATGATTCGACATCATGGCAGTTCTCCCTGTATGCGAGTCCACCTCTGCATTCTGCGCGCCGGGAGCGTCCAATGCAACCCAGAGGCCCCGGAGGCCGTCGGGAACGTGCCGGCTTTCGCGCGGGGAGCTTCCGGCGTAGAATCGACACCGATCGCGTCGAAACGCACGGAAAGGCCGTCCAGCCGCACGGCGCGCCGTGCCGGAAAGGACCCAACGATGACGAGAACTTCGCTTCTCTTCGCGTGCTGTCTGGTGGCGCTTGCCTTCTGGCTAGGCGTCGCCTCTGCACAGACGGTCCCCGTGCCCAACCCGTCGTTCGAGCAGGGCACGGACCGCCCGGCGGGGTGGACGCTGGCGGGCGGGCGCGGCGCCCCGGCCGACTGGACCGGCGGGGGGGCGGGCAAGTGGCTCGACGGCGACGCCGCCGATGGGCGACGCTCGCTGGCGGTCGTGGGCACCGGGCGCGACGACGGCACGTGGCTGTCGCAGCCGGTCTCGCTCGAGCCGGCCGGCGTCTACTGCCTGCGCTTCCGGGCGCGGGGCCTGGGTGCGTCCAGCGGCACGGCCGTGACGGGGCCGACGTACTGCAACCGCGACCTTGGCGTCCCGCCGGAGCGGTGGACGGAGTACCAGTCCTACTTCGTGGCCCCGAGCGAGCCGCGCCCGGGCGAGACACAACTCCGCTTCGGGCAGTGGCGGGTGAAGGGCACGGTCGCCTTCGACGACGTCCGCCTCGTGCGTGCGGTGCCGATGTACGCCTCCGAAGGCGACCTGCTGCTGGGCGAGGGCGAATCGATCCGCCCGGCCAGCGGGGCGGTGGGCAGCGAGTACCAGTTTGCCGCCCCGTTCCGCGGCCGCAGCGCCAACCACAGTCGCCCGTTGGCGCGACATCGCTGTCACTTCCACACCAACCGCTGGTGGCTGCACGAGGGCAGCGAGGTGGTCTACCGCCATGACCTCTCCGGGCGGGATCAGACCGCCGCCCGCGTCGAGGTCGGCGTCTGCTGGCACGCCGGCGGGGAGCTGCTCGTCGAGGCGGGCGCCGACGGCAGCCAGTGGCGGGCGCTCGGGACGCTCGGGGCGGTCGGCTCGCGGACCTTCGCCGTGCCGGCGGCGCTGCTGCCTGCCCGGTGCGTGTGGGTCCGGCTGAGCGCCCGCCCGGCCGGCGGCAAGGCCCCGTCGCTCCAGGTGGACCACTACGCCTTCACCGCCCAGGTGAACGTCAAGCCGGTCTCGCTGCTGGGCGCGACGCATTTCCTGGCCCTGCCGGAGGTGGCCCCGTCGCTGGCGATCGAGGGCGGCACGCTCGGGGAGGCCCTGCCCGGCGGGCGGAACGTCGCGCAGCTTTGGCTCACAAACCGCGGCCGGCAGGCCGTTTCGGGCAGGCTCGTCTCCGTCAGCACGGCCCCGGACGGCAAGGCAGCGCGGGCCGAGCGTCCGTTGGACCTGCGGCCGGGGCGGCAGCGGATCGACGCGGCCTACCAACTGGCCGGGGCGGGCGAGAACCGGCTTCGCTTCGTTCTGGAGGCCGGCGCGGGCTTCACGGCCGAGGCCGTCGTCGACGTGCCCGCACTGCACGACGCCTCCTACGGCCAGGTGCTGCCCGGCAGCAGCGACGCGGTCGCCCTGTGGTGGTGCTCGTCCGGCTGGAAGGTCAGCCGCACGCGACCGGCGCCATCGACCGGGGGCCACGCGATCGAGATCCGCGCCGCCCGCAACGAGGCCGAAGCCGCCCAGCTCGTCCTCCGGCCGGCCGCCGAGTTGCGCGGGCTTCAGGCAATCGCGGCCGATCTGAAGGGCCCCGGCGGGGCGGCCATTCCGGCCGGGAGCGTCGAGGTCCTCCGTGTCCGCTACGTGCACGTCAGCCGGCCGACCGACGGGACGGGGGCGGTCGGCGATTGGCCCGACCCCCTGCCCCCGCTGGCCGGGCCGTTGGACATTCCCGCCGGGCGGAATCAGCCGCTGTGGGTGCGCGTCAAGCCGCCGAAGGGCATCCCCGGCGGTACATACACCGGTTCGCTCCGC
>Ga0307380_10008985_pt1 | contig 12730 bp, 13 predicted proteins | sample UN3MG_FD_202239 | JGI IMG/M metagenome (GOLD analysis project Ga0307380, IMG submission 202239) | Soil microbial communities from Risofladan, Vaasa, Finland - UN-3 | ecosystem: Environmental > Terrestrial > Soil > Coastal area > Acid sulfate soil | place: Finland: Risofladan, Vaasa | collected... | reverse complement strand
CAGGATGATTTATCACAAATTGGTCTAAAGGATTACTGGAGGCAACCAAGATAGCTATTGAACTATTGGATCGGCGCCCAGCTCTTCCGGCCTGCTGCCAGGTACTAGATATGGTTCCGGGATATCCGGCCATAAAACAAACATCAAGCTGTCCAATGTCTATACCCAGCTCCAGGGCATTGGTACTTACTACTCCTTTTATCTCACCATCTTTTAAGCCCTTTTCTATTTCACGCCTTAAATTAGGTAAATAACCTCCCCTATAACCCCTAACCATATCCTTGGATCTTCCCGTTTTAGCTAAAAAATCTTTTAAATAACTGGTTAGGACTTCGGTAGTCAGACGGCTCCGCGCAAAGACTATGGTCTGAATATCATAATTTAAAAAATAAGCGACAAAACGGGCAACTTCTTTAATTAAACTTTTCCTGATTCCCAATTCTTTATTAATTACCGGAGGGTTATAAAATAAAAAATATTTCTCGCCTTGCGGGGCGCCATTATTATCGACTAAAACAAATTCTTCTCCTACAATCTTCTGAGAAAGCTCTTGAGGATTAGCAATAGTCGCTGAACAGCAGATAAACTGGGGATTCGACCCATAAAATCGGCAGATTCTCTTCAATCTTCTGATTACATTGGCCAGATGGCTTCCGAATACTCCCCGATAAATATGAACCTCATCGATTACCACATATTTCAAATTTACGAAAAAATCCATCCATTTGGTATGGTGAGGCAATATTCCTAAATGTAGCATATCCGGATTGGTTACCACAATATGTCCTTTCTTACGGATGGCCTGTCGGGCGGAAGAAGGAGTATCTCCATCATAGGTATAGGTCCTAATTCCCTCATCCAGGGCTGATACTAAGTGATACAATTCAGTCAATTGGTCCTGAGATAAAGCTTTAGTGGGAAACAGATAAAGTGCCCGACTATTTTCATCTCTTAAAATAGAATCCAATACCGGCAGATTATAACAGAGTGTCTTTCCTGAAGCAGTAGGAGTTACCACTACCACATTATTTTTGTTCCTGATAAATTCCAAGGCAGAAGCCTGGTGAGAATAGAGTTTGTTGATACCTTTCTCTTTCAAAATCCTTACCAGTCTATCCTCTATCCACTCCGGAAACTCCTCATAAATTCCAGATTTAGCCGGAATATGTCTCCAGTCAGTAAAGCGGGAACTGACTTTATTATATTTTTTTAGTTCATTTAAAATTTTCTCTACCGGCATCCACTTAAACCTCTTCCTCGGACAGTGTGATAGGGGGTAACGGTTCTCTGTCACATATTTTTATCGTATTAATTTGAAACTAAACTCTTTACTAAATTAATATTGTTTAGATCATCTTTTTCATCATGTTTGGGGGTTTCCAGAACGAAAGGCAGGTCTTTTAGATATTTATGATTCACCAACGCCTTAAAACTTTCCAGTCCTATATATCCCTTACCAATATGCATATGCCTGTCTTTTCGTGAACCCAAAGGAAATTTTGAATCATTAAGGTGTATCACCTTTAATCGCTCTAAACCCAAATATTTATCAATCTCTTCTAAGGTCTGTTCAACCCCTTCTTTATGCGAAAGGTCATATCCCGCTGCAAAGGCATGACAGGTATCAAAACACATTCCTACCCTCTTTCTATCTTTCGCCCCTTCCATCATCCTCTTTAACTGCCTAAAAGTATAACCCAAATGTGTACCTGAACCGGCAGTATTTTCTAACAATATCATGGTCTTTAAATTTAAATCTGCACTTTTCTCTAAAATAGTATTAAGGGCACTAATTATCCTCTGAATCCCGTATTCTTCCCCTGCTCCGGTATGGGCCCCCGGATGAATAATTAGATAAGGGTTAGGCAATAAAAGATCTGCTCTTTTCATCTCTTCTAAAAAAGCATTAATCGATTTGAAATAAAGTTCATCTGAGGGAGAAGCTAAATTAACAAGATAAGAGGTGTGAATAAAAACGGGGTTAATATTAGAATTTTTTAAATTCTCTCTAAAATTTTCTACTTCGTCCTTTTTTAAAATCTTCTCCCGCCAGGTGGATGCATTCTTGGAAAATATCTGCATAGTGCTACATCTTAATTCCTCTGCTCTTTTAATAGAATTATCTATTCCCCCGGCGATAGAAATATGACATCCAATCTTCAATCTCTGTTTCCTCTTTTCTTCTACGGTTATTTAATTTTACCAATAAAAATTAGAGATGATTGAGAAATTTTATTGACTTCTCTACTTTTATAAGTATAACATATTACTATAGCCTAATTAAACAATTATTGCCTTTACAATCTACTTGCTTAAAAATATTTTTTGGCTGAAAAAAATAAGGGAAGAAAATGTATAAACAAATCCTTGAAGAATTAAAAGAACATATGCCTTTTACTGCTTTCGGAGCTGCCACCGGAATAATTATGATAATATTCTTGCAAAAATTACCAACTAAATTGTCCTATAATATTTTTTATACCCTTCACCCTCTTCATGTTTTTTTAAGTGCACTTGTTACTGCCTCTATGTATAATTTTTATAAATGTAAGCCAGGAAAGAAAAAATGTAATCTGGGAATTTTAATTTTTGTCGGTTATGTGGGTTCTGTCGGACTAGCTACATTAAGTGATTCGGTAATCCCTTATCTGGGTGAAATTTTGCTCAATCTACCCCATCGAGAAATTCATCTGGGCTTTATTGAAGAATGGCGGCTGGTCAATCCCTTAGCTTTATTCGGAATTGGAATAGCATATCTAAGACCTTCTACAAAGTTCCCTCACTTTGGTCATGTTCTCCTTAGCACTTGGGCTTCGTTCTTCCACATTCTTATGGCTTTAGGACAGACTTTAAACTGGTTCACCTATTTTGGTATTTTTATTTTTCTATTTCTCTCTGTTTGGATACCCTGCTGTGTAAGTGATATCGTATTTCCTCTTTTATTTGTAAAAACACCAAAAAATTAAAAGTTATAACCTGGCCTCCACTTATGACCAGGCTATAACTTTTCCTCTTTCTCTCTTTTTTAAGAAAACCAACTATTATTAGTTTTAATCGAAAAAAATTATTTTTCATCCAATAAATATATTTTATAATGCCCTGCTGACTGAAACATCAGCCAGATTTCGCTAAAAATATTGTTAGTAAATTTTTTACCCTGATTAATATAATACTCCACTGCTTCCTTTTCGGTTAACCCTATTCCCTCTTCTATAATTAAAAACAATTTACCAGTATGATTATATTTTTTTTCATTTTTATTACTTATCCGTTCATTTAAAGAATCACAAAACATCTGGTTCACATCGGTTAAATAATCTTTTTTGTCTTTATGTTTATGATTATTTTCTTTATCCTTCTTCCGTTTCTTCATTGATTTAACTAGCCCCCAGGCAGCTTTTGCTTCTTCTTTATTATAATATACCGGAGTAAGTTCAATATTCAAATTCTCTGTACAAATACAAGAAGGTTCTCCTTTAATAGGATCACCCGACCTAACAAAACGATAATCATTTCTATTCTTTTTATTATATTCCTTTAGAAAAGCTTTGCAGATTTCTTTTTCTGAAAGTTTGTACTCAGTCTCTCTTTCAAACCTGTCTTCCTTAATCAACTTCTTGGAGAGCATTTCTATTATTTTTAACCTCCATAAAAAAACAATATTATTTTTATTCACTCCATTTAATTATCTATCTTTCATTGATTAGTATTTTGATATTTTTCTACTTAACTCTCCCTCTTCTTCTCGCATTATTTTTGTAATTATATCATATTAAGTCAACTTCAATAAATATAATTCTAGAATTTTCTCGGGCCTGTTTACCAAGAGATACCCCAGGCGTTGGGCTCTTCAAAAACATAGAAAAACAGAATTTTATTTATAAGAAAGTCGTTCATCGATAATGCCCAATAAATATGTGAAATTATCTTTCTTATAATATTCTCTGATATCATCAGCTAAAAGAGAGCCTAAGGTTACGTAGTAATCTCTTTTTTCAAATCCTTTGATAATTTTTCTAATCTTTTTTAATTCTTCGTAATTTGCTAAAATGTTAATTCCCTTTCTGGTTAAAAACTCTAAATCAAATACATCTCTTATTTCTTTTCTGTCTAAAAGGGCTCCTATCTTATTTTTCATCATCTGTCCCAAGGTAAAAGATTTAAGCAATACCTGTTGATTAGAATATGGGGAATAAGCAATTTTTTCCTGAAAATTATTTTCTTTGTTTTCTTTTCTTATCTCAATTTTTAATTTTCGGGGGTATGGTGCCTTTTTAATTTCGAATAGTAGAGTATAATATTTATTTTGTGCATCGGTTAAATCGTAATCTGTCTTTAAAGAATCTTTTAAATTTATAAAAAATTGATCTATCCTATCAACCCGGTATGCCCAAAAATCCAAATCAACTGAATACCTCTTTAAATCATAGCAAAGCCTCAGCATTGTTCCCCCGCCAAAAATCATATTACGGAGAAACCCTTTATTCTTAAGCCAGGCCAATACTTCTATTTCAAAAATCTCTTGCTGTATCAAATCGTTCATTCTATATACCTCTTAAAATATATTTTGAATTTTAAATGATATCTTTCCAATATTTTTTCACAACTCCTTCTATCTATTTTTTCTAAATTTAGCGAACTGAGGTCTAAGTTATATTTTCCTAAATAACTTAAATAAAGGGAATCGATAAAAGCCTTTTCAGGAGAGGCAATAAATATATTGTTTTTCTTAGAAAAACCAAAATAAAAATCATTTTTAATTTTGCTATAATTAAATACAACTCCTTCAATGTCTTTTGTAAATTTGCGATATAAGGAGATAGATTCGATAAATTCCTGCTGAACCTGAGTGGTATATTCATAAAATGAAAGAGCGGTCATCAAAGAGATATAAGATGGAACCTGAAGGATATTGGCCAGCTCAAACCTTTGATTTGGAGTAATACTATCCCATCTTTCCTTTAATATGTAGAAATTTCTTTTTAGTCTGATAAGGTATTTTTGTTTTACATATCGGGTACACAATACTCGGGCGGAATTTTCGGTTATGGATAGTATTTTTGCTGCATCCTGGTAAGTAAAATATAATTTATTTATTTTTTTTATATCATTATATTTCATAGGGCTAAGCACACTTAATTAATATTTTTGTTAACATATTATACTTTGGTGACGGGAAATTTGTCAAGTGAACCAAAAGTTTACACTATAAAATATTTAACCGAAATCTAAAAACCAATAACCGATAATTCATTTTTATTATTTTTTACCCAAAAAAGAGGATTTTTGAAATCTTTAGAGAATATTATTTATATACACTTTTAAAAAAATGTTATTGATAAAAATTCTAAATTACGAGGGGAGGAAAAGTTATAAAAAAGAAATTCAATCAAGTATATCAATTTAAGATAACCTTAAAGGGTATTAGGCCACCCATTTGGCGGAGGATACAAGTTCCTAAAACTTATACTTTTTATGACCTACATGTCGCTATTCAAGATGCTATGGGCTGGTATGATTGTCATCTTCATGAATTTGAAATAATCTATCCATTAATTGATTTAAAAGTAAATATTGGAATCCCAAATGAAGAACCTATATGGGAATTAACGTGGAACAAAAAAGTTCTTCCTGGTTGGAAAGTAAAAATAACTGATTGTTTTTTAATGGAAAATCAATCGGCTGAATATATATATGATTTCGGTGATTATTGGAGACACAAAATAACCCTGGAAAAAATACTCCTAAAAGAAAAAAATATTATCTACCCCATTTGCATTAAAGGAAAAAGAGCTTGTCCCCCTGAAGATTGTGGAGGACCTCTTGTTTATGATGACTTTTTAGAAAGCATAAGAAATCTCAATGATGAACAACATGAAGAAAAGTTAGAATGGATTGGAGGAGAATTTGATTCAGAACATTTTGACACAAATGAAGTTATTTTTGATAATCCTGCTGAACGTTTTAAAAATGCCTTTGGTAAAGGATAAGAAGTTTTAAAATATATGATCGAAGCATTAATAGAAGAAACCGAGAAAGGTTGTCTGATAAGAGATGAAAATAAAGGACTTATGGCCATTTATTTAAAAACAGTAATTTATTGTTTGAATACGTAATCCAATGATTATTATTTATAGTAATAAAATCTTAAAAGATTTTTTTAAAAACTAAGAAAAGGGGCCAATACTACGAGTTTCCGAAACAAAGTAATTAATTTTTTTTATAAAACAGCTACCGGGAGTAAGAAAATTCGAAATCTTCTTACTCCCGTTGGAATAATCTTTTTTTTCAGTCTTATTGGACTATTTATTATAGTATCTCTTTGGACTGATAAGATATTGCGTTTTCCTAAGCTTATATCTTATCCCCTAAATCTTAGTATATCTTTATTTATTCTCACTTTAGGTTTATTCTTAACGCTATGGTCAATTTTACATTTTATTAAAGTAAAGGGAACACCTGTACCTTTCAATCCACCACCAAAATTAGTTAATACTGGTCCCTATTCTTATGTTAGAAATCCTATGCTTGGCGGTGTGTTTATTTTACTATTTGGATTTGGCATTTTATTTAACTCAATTTCTTTAGTTTTTATATTTACTCCGATTTTTATTTTACTTAATTTTCTCGAGTTAAAGACTATTGAAGAACCAGAATTGGAAAAACGACTTGGCAAAGACTATCTCGAATATAAAAAAAGTGTCCCGATGTTTTTTCCAAGATTTAAGAAAAATTAAAAAAGGCACTCAAATGAGTACATTTATTTTAATGAAAATACTTGAATCTGCCCCAAGCAGGTATGACCGAGGCATTTATATTCTTACTCTGGGAAATTTAGATAAGGTCTATGATCGTCTGACATCCCACCTAAAAAAAGGTCAAAAGGTCCTTGATCTTGGCTGTGGTACCGGTGCATTAACCTTAAGGGCTGCTCAAAAAGGTGCAAAAGTAAAAGGAATCGATATTAATCCCCAAATGTTAGAAATTGCCCAAAAACAAGCAATCAAGAAAAATCTCCTCAAAAATGTTAATTTATCTGAGATGGGAGTCGCTGAGTTGGAAAGCGAAAAATCAAACGATTACGATGTTGTAATGAGCGGTCTTTGCTTTTCTGAATTAACTGAAAGTGAATTAATTTTTACTTTAAAGGAAATAAATAGAATATTAAAACCAAGCGGGTTTCTCCTTGTTGCAGATGAAGTAAGACCTAAAAGTATTTTAAAGAGAATTTTAAATGAGTTATTAAGATTTCCTCTGGCAATAATTACTTATCTTATCACTCAAACTACTGTACACGCGATAGATAATTTAACAGAAAAGATTAAAGAAAGTGGTCTGCTAATAGAATCAGCAAGATTAAATAATATAGGAAATTTTATCGAAGTAGTAGCAAAAAATCCAAAGCAAAGAGCAAAGATAGAGGAATAAAATAAAAATGAATATATTTAATTATATTATCACCAATATTATTGAAACTTTATTAAGAATGTTCCCTTTCCCCTGCAAACCAGGTTTAATTAGAATCGGAAATCCAGATCAAAATTCTCCCGTTTTTTTAACCTGTAATTTTCATCTGACTGTAGAAAGAGTAAAAAGGGCCTTAAGAGGAATCGATTGTTACTTGCTCATTGCAAATAGTAAAGGGATCAATGTCTGGTGTGCTGCTACAGGAGGACATTTTACCAATCATAATGTTGTTTCTATTCTCAAGACCAGCGGTATCGAAAAACTTGTATCTCACCGAAAAGTAACATTACCCCAGCTTGCCGCCAGTGGTATCGAAGCTAAAACTATTAAAAACAAGGCTGGATGGGAAATAATCTGGGGACCGGTATATGCTAAAGATATTCCTCTTTTCATAAATAATAACTTTCAGAAAACCTTACCAATGCGGGAAGTTGAGTTTTCCTTACCCCAACGTATTGAAATGGCTATTGCCTGGGCATTCCCCATTTCCGCCATATCCTCTCTGATTATGATTCTATTCTGGCCTAAAGATATCTTCTTCGTCGTTTCCTTGATATGGATACTATCCTTTTTAATCTTTATGTCTTTCCCTCTCTACCAACACCTGTTAAGTTCCAAAGAAAAAAGGATCGGCTTTATCTTCTTTGATTTTGGAAAAGGAGGATTTCAATTAATATTATGGGCTATTTTCATACTCATTCTTAGTTTGTACCACCTGTCTTTTGGAGATTTTTCCTGGGGATTCACTCTTCATTGGAGCTTTATTTCCCTAATCATTATTCTCATTTTAAGTATAGATTTAATGGGGAGTACTCCTTTATATAAAAGCAGCTTACACAAAGATAGATTATCAAGAGTTACTCTGGATAGGGAAAAATGTAAAGGAATTGGTTTTTGTGAACAAGTCTGTTCCAGGAATTGTTTTAAAATAGATAAAAGTCGACAGATTACCACTATGCCTAATTCAGCTCAATGTATCCAATGTGGAGCCTGTATTATTCAATGCCCCCTTGATGCTTTATACTTTAAGAGTCCTAAAGGTGATATAATCTCTCCGGATACTATCAGAAAATTTAAACTAAACTTTCTGGGTAAACGCTCGATAAAAGGAGAAAAATTGTGAAATCAAAGAATAGATTCATAAAGACAATTATTATTTTAACTTTATTATTTTTAATAATTTTTATTACATTTATAGTATCCATCGGGCAAGAACTTACCGGAGAAGAAATTATAAGTAAAGTCAATGAATTAATGAATCAGGATACTGTTCAAGCCAAAGTAAAAATGACCATTGCTACCACCTCCGGTCAAAAAAGAATTTTTATTTATGATTCATATAGTAAAAATAAAGGCGAAAAAAATCTATTGCGTTATATAGAGCCCAAACGAGCAAAGGGGCAAGCTATACTAATGCTCAACTATGCTGATGATATTTGGATGTATTTCCCCCGTACAAAGCGAATACGCAAACTTGCTACCAATTCCAAAAGTCAAAAAATGGAAGGTAGTGATTTCTCTTATGAAGACACCGGGGCAAGTGATGCTTTTATTGAAGATTTCAGTAGTAAAAAACTTGGCTCAGAAATTAAAGAGGGATATGATTGTTACAAGGTTGAAATGCTGAAAAAAGAAGGTGTCGAATCCGGTTATTCCCATTTGATTATGTGGATAATCAAAGACAATTTTTACCCGGTAGCCATAAATTATTATGACGCGGAAAATCCTGAACTTTTACTAAAAACACTGATTCAATACGATATCAAGGAAATAGATGGTATTCCCACTGCCACAAAGATGGTTATGTATAACCAACAGGAAAATTCCCAGACAAGTATAGAAATGCTGGAAGTCAAATACAATGTAGAATTAGATGACAGCTTATTTACTGAAAGAAACTTGCAAAGGAAATAAATAATGAGAGATAAAATTTTGAAAGCTTTGGCTAAACTGCATGCTCTACATCCCTGGAAAATGGTCACTTTGGTAGTCATTATAACAATAATATTGGGCGCTTTTGCCACACAATTAGAGCAGAGTATGCGATGGACTGATTTACTCCCTGCGAAGAGCGAAAAGACAACCCAGTACAATAAAGTAATAAATGAGTTTATAACAGCTACCAATATAATAATAGTAGTTGAGGGCGAAGAAGAAAAAATAAAGGCTTTCGCTGAGGCAGTTGTTCCTCAAATCAAACTGGCAACTGACCCAAAGGATGGTAAACTTTACGCTAAACGGATTGATTATAAACAAGATGTAGATTTTATCTGCGAACATGGTCTGATGCTGGTCAAAGAAGACGATTTACAAAATATGAAAGAATTATACCAAAATCCGAATTTAGTACCTTTATTGACCAATATCAACAATAGTTTCGAAAAGGAATATATTGGCAAAAAAGAATCTATTTCTACTCGAACGAAAGAAGACAATACTATAATTATTTTAGATGGCATCTCCAATATGATTTTGGTAATGAAAAATTTTGCTTCTGGGAAAACAAACTCTCCGGAAGATGCCCAAAAAGCAGTAGATAAATTATTGCTGGGAGAACCTTATCTATTATCTTATGACAAACAAGCTCTAATCCTAAATGTTATTCCTAATTTTAATATGACCGATATGGGTAAAATGATTTCTGGAACAGATGCAATTCAGAAAGTAATCGACAAAGTTGTAAAAGATTTTCCGGAAGTAAAAGCCGGACTTACTGGGATGATTCCTCTCGGTCGTGATGAAATGGTTTACGGTGAGCAAAGTATGGGTTATACCAGTATCATTGCTTTTATTGCAATTTTAATTTTACTTATTCTTTCTTTTCGAATGTGGGCTGCTCCCCTCTTTGCTATTTTTAATTTAGCAGTTGGACTTATCTGGGCAATCGGTTTAGCTGCCATTCTGGTTAAGAGTTTAAACATTATGACTTCAATGGTTACGGTCATTCTCATCGGATTGGGAATTGATTTTTCCATCCACATCATCTCCATCTTTACCGAAAGCCGTTCTTTAGGAAAACCGATTAATAAATCCATAGAAGATACTTTCTTAAAAAGCGGCAAAGGTATATTAACCGGAGGCCTGACAACCTGTGCAGCTTTCTTTGCCTTAATCATCAGCTCTTCCCGCGGAATGAAAGAGGTGGGTATTGTCAGCAGTGTCGGCTTGTTTTCCATATTAATCGTTACTTTTCTTTTTCTTCCTTCACTTTTAGTATTACGGGAACGCCGCCTGGAAAAGAAACTAGTAGAGAGAAAAATAAAATCAAAACCGGTCTATCAGGATATTTCCTTTAGAGCATTTGGAAAAGGATGCAGCTGGTTATCCGGTCGTTATACGGCTACCCTCATTTGCGCATTACTAATCACTATCTTTTTACTGGTCTCTGCTTCCCGAATCTCTTTTGACCACAACTATATGAATATGGAACCAAAAGGATTAACTTCCATCACCTTGCAGGATACGATATTGGATAAATTCGACTTGAGTATGGATTATGCCTTAATTTTAACCGACAGTGTTGAAGAATCCAGAGAAATGACTAAAAAATTAAAAAATATAAAATCGGCTGCCATGATTGACGATATCTCTATGTATTTACCGTCTTATGAGGAACAACAAAAGCAAATTCCCCACATCCAGGAAATCAACCGAGCCATATCACGTGCAGTAATAGAAAATGATATTTTAGATAGCGAATTGAACCAAATCATTTCAGAACTGGATAGATTGGAAATGAATATTATGGAGATCCAGGATATGGCTTATATGGGAGGACAGGACAAGGTAGACAGAAAATGCAGCGAAATTGTGGGAAATCCCGATGACCCTCAACCATTTAGTATCATCACTCAGTTTGTTAATTTCTTGGAAAACAACCAGCAGAGAGGGTTAAAAGGATTAAAAGAATTTCAAAAATATGCAGCACCCTATTTTAAAGAATCTGTGCTTAAAATGGCATCAACAGAAAACATTGTACTGGATGACCTTCCTGCTTCGGTCCTGGATAGATACGCCAATCGGGACCGAACGCAATTCTTGCTTACTGTCTTTCCTGCAGAAAATATGTGGACGGATATAAACTTCCTGCAGCGGTTTACCAGTGATTTGGATAGAGTCAGTAATAAAGCAACCGGGATGCCTCCGGTAATGCAAGAACTTATCCGAGTGATAGGCAATGACGGGAAAAATGCAGCACTCCTCACTGTTTTCGTTGTGTTTCTATTATTATGGCTCGATTTTCGCAGCTTTAAATACGCTATTATCGCCATGATGCCCCTGGTAGCCGGTGTAATTTGGATGGTTGGGCTCATGCATTTAATCGGTATGCAGCTTACTGTAGTTAATGTCATGGGTTTGCCTCTGATTATCGGTATCGGAATAGATTATGGTGTACATATCGTACACCGCTGGCGCATTGAAGGCAGTAAAAAAGTAATACAAATATTTGCCAGTACCGGAAAGGCTATCTTTCTTAGCGCTATCACCACAATGTTAGCTTTTGGTTCTTTAATATTTTCTATCTGGCGTGGATTTGGCAGCCTGGGCGGAGCCATGTTTATCGGTGTTGGTGCCTGCTTTCTGTCCACAGCTATAATCCTATCTGGTATTATCGGCTTATTAGAAAGAAAAAATAAATAGAACAAAAATACGAGATTGCTTCGCTGCTTCACTCCTCACAAGGACATATAAACCTTTTAACTACTTGATATCTATATCGTTATATTGTAATATGCAAATATTATGATATTTTTCACTTGAAAGGAGCAAATTACCATGAAAGTAGTCGTTGTAGGAGGCGTTGCCGGAGGAGCAAGTGCGGCTGCCCGGTTGAGACGTCTTGATGAAAACGCAAAAATAATTGTTTTGGAAAGAGGAGAGTATATTTCTTTTGCCAACTGTGGCCTCCCCTATTATATTGGTGAGGTAATAAAAAAACGGGATAATTTAGTGGTCCAATCTCCCGAAAGTATGAAAGAAAGATTTAATCTCGATGTAAGAGTCTTAAATGAAGTTAAAAATATTGATATTGAAAAAAAACAGGTTGACATTTACGATATTAAAAACAAGAAAAACTATAGAGAAAGTTATGATAAATTAATTCTCTCTCCCGGGGCTGTCCCCATTAAACCCCTTGTTAAAGGATTTAACTCCCCTAACGTATTTACCTTGAGAGACATACCCGATACCCTGGCCATCAAAAATTTTGTTGATAAGCATAATCCTAAAAGCGCTGTGGTAGTAGGTGCGGGTTTCATCGGGA
>Ga0307380_10008984_pt1 | contig 12730 bp, 15 predicted proteins | sample UN3MG_FD_202239 | JGI IMG/M metagenome (GOLD analysis project Ga0307380, IMG submission 202239) | Soil microbial communities from Risofladan, Vaasa, Finland - UN-3 | ecosystem: Environmental > Terrestrial > Soil > Coastal area > Acid sulfate soil | place: Finland: Risofladan, Vaasa | collected... | reverse complement strand
AGTCAGAAAAAACTGATTGATTAAATAAATCTTGCTGGGCTAATTCTAATTGTTGTTTGTAGCGGCTCAGCAAAAAAAATATTTGAGTCTGGAAGGCGTATCTTTCTATATCGTTATAAAATTTAGTTAAAAAGGGATTTTCTTCCACCACCTCTAAATTATGTCTTGCATTAAAACTTTTACTTAACAATAAAACTAAACTTGTTTTTCCTGCTCCTATAGCTCCTTCAACTACAATAAGTTTACTCTTAAGTTTAATCATCTACCTACTCCTTTATTTTTTGGGAATCAAGTTGATTATTTTTCCTTTCGTAATTCCACTCATAGGTTGAGTACTTATTTTCTAAAAGTTCTTTGGAAATTTTTTCTTCCTGTTCAGTTAATTTGCCTTCCAATAATCTTACCCCAAACTCTTCTTCAAAGCCTCGGGGGAGAATTTCGGATAATTCTGAAAAATCTATCTTTTTCTTTAAAATTTCTTCCAAGCTGGTAGCGTTAAATCTTGCTTTTAAGCGTTCTCTTATCTGAACAGAAGGAAAATTAAATACAGAGAATAACTTATCTTTTTCTAATTCTATCAATAAAGAACCGTGTTGTAAAACTATTTCTCTTTTTCTTACCTGAGCAGAACCTACAATCTTTTTTCCTTCAACCTGTACCTCGTATTGAGAGGGAACGGAAAAACAGATTGATTTAATATCTGGATGAGGAATTTTGGATTTAGCCTCATTGTATGAGGTGGTGTTCTTTAATTTTTCTCTCAGAGGAACTAATTCAGCCGTTATTCCCAAATAAGAAAGACCCCTAATCATTCCTCCACTAATCTTCTTATAGGTCTCTAATATAGAATCATTAACTAAGGGATGATTTTCTCTAATTATAAAACTATAAGTTAATTCTTTATCGTGAAGAACGGCTTTGCCACCAGTTGGCCGACGAACAATATCAATCCCCATATTCTTGCAAGCATTTACATCTATCTCTTTCTTTAAATCCTGAAAATAACCTAAAGATACAGCCGGTGGAGACCATTGATAAAATCTAATAGTGGGAGGAACTAAACCCTCCCGGTGAGCTATCATTATTGCTTCATCAATCGCCATATTCATAAAACCAGTATGATAACTATCTTTTATTAATCGCCATTTCATCAATTTTATCCTTTCTATCTAATTTAAATAAAATTAAGCGTATAGTAGGAGATGGACCAATTCAATATTTTCTTCACTATATACTATATACGATATACTATATACTAAATAGGTTTTCAATAAAATAAGGCTAGTGAAAGTTATAATTCTTACTAGCCTTATTTTTTACTTGTATACTTCTTATAATAAATAAGTTGCTGGGACTTCGTAAACTTTATAATTTTGTTAACATCTTCTTAATGTTGATTGTAATTTATTAGGAAATTATTCGGTCTTTGCACCCATGGTTTTAAATTTCTTTATTGCTTTCATCCCTTCATTAATAACAAATCCAGCAAGTATCAATAGTACTAGTGACATGCCACCTAACAAATAATTTCCTTTTGCAAAATTCTGGAATACCATGGTAATTAAGGCAACCACTGTAACTATAATCATAAAAATCATTGGATACAGGGTTACTGTATACTTTTTGCCCATATGAGCTAACCAGGCAGTTGCTCCTAATAAAGCTAGACCTGCCAAAAGTTGATTTGAAGCCCCAAATACTGGCCAGATAGCACTCCAGGTACCGCTTAAGGCAAGTGCTCCACCAAATATTACAGTAATAATAGTCGCTACATACTTGTTAGAAAGGGCTGGAGCCCATCCAGCAGTTAGTTCCTCCAAGGCATATCTTCCTAATCTGGTAGCTGTATCTAAGGTAGTAAGTAAGAAAGCAGATACAGTCAAAGCACCGAAAGCTATCCCAGTTTGCTCTGGTAATCCTAGATTAGCTAAAAATCTTCCCATTCCATGGGCAAAGACACCAACCGGACCACCCCAATTAGCCAATCCATCTGCCAATCCTGCTTTGGTTAACATGGCAGCAGTACCTAAAGCAATAGTTGCCAGGAGACCTTCTAATAACATGGCTCCGTAACCGATAACTTTGGCATCTGATTCTTTATTTAATTGTTTTGAAGTTGTTCCTGATGCGCAAAGGGAATGGAAACCCGAGATTGCCCCACAAGCAATGATTACAAAGAGCATGGGGAACAGGTAACCCACCGGTTGTTTAAAAGCAGTAAAAGCAGCGAGCTCTAATTTTGGAGCTCCTAAAAGTATACCTATTACTGCTCCGCCCAAAGCAGTATACAGTAAGAATGAAGATAAGTAATCTCTCGGTTGCAATAAAGTCCATACCGGCATAGCTGAAGCAAAAAATACGTAGACTAGTAAAAGGTAAATCCACGTTTTAGCACCCAGAGCTATAGGTGCTCTTAGACCTATCCAGATAGATAAAAATAATAAAATTACCCCGATTATGGTTACAAGACTAAGAGATACACCTTTACGATAAAGGGCAAAGCCCATTCCTACAGCAATGATCATAAATAAAATGGATGCAGTTGCTACAGAGGGATTGGCTGCAAAGGTACTAGCCACTAAGATGGCAAAAACCGCTATGACTAGAATCAAAGCTAACCAAACAAAAATTAAAAACAATATCTTTGCACTTTTGCCAACATTTTTCCCAATGACTTCTCCCATTGTTTTACCCTCATGTCTTACCGAGGAAATAAGTGACATAAAGTCATGCACTCCACCAATAAAAATACTTCCTAAAACAATCCACAAAAAACAGGGAACCCAACCAAAGACAGAAGCTTGTATTGGACCTAAAATGGGACCCCCACCCGCGATGGATGCAAAATGATGTCCCATCAGTATCGGTGCTTTCGCCGGAATATAATCCATTCCATCAGTCATAGTATGAGCTGGAGTCTTTTTGCTATCATCTAGCCCAACAAGTTTTGCTAAATAATCTCCGAAAACTTTAAGGGCAATAGCAAAAGCTATAAAAGCTGTTAAAACTAAAATTAAAAGATTCATCTACAGTAACCTCCCTTTTATTAAAATAAAAGAATATTATTAAAATAAAGTAATATATTAAATTTCTTTGTCCCAGCAACTTATAACTATCCATAAATAATGTAATATTTTTAAGCTCTATCACCTCCCAGCCCGGATTCAGATTTAATTTTATAAGCGGAAAGTACTTCTTTCCCCTTTTGATTAGAATATAACTTTTCTTCCTTTAAATCAACTAAAATAAGTCTTATATCACACCATCCTTTGATACCCAATAAGAAAGATTTGGAAAATTTAAACTTTTTGGCAAAGCTTACCGCTTCTTCGGAAAAACCAGAAGTAGAAACTAATACACCATTTATAATAGTAGACATAATATTTACCGAAGGAGTGAACGGTTTATTAATTAAAGATTTCAAATATTTAGAAAATTCTTCTACTTCATTTTTATCTACAAATCTTTTTTCTGCCTTAACTACCGCATATTCCTTGGTATAATGCTGGTCAACCTTTATATTTTTAGTTAAAACTTGACGAAAATGTTCGGTAGAAGATAGAGCAAAAATATCTACCTTCAGGCCGGATATTTCTTTATCTCTCTCTAATTCATAATAATATTTATAACGTTCCTCTAAGTCTCTTAGATACGCCTCTAATTTATCCGGTAAATTTTCTTCCACTTCTAATTTTCCTATCTCATCTAATTATATTTTTAATTATATTCATCATTATATAATTCGACAAATTTTTAAAAAACCCTCTTTTTTTTAAAAAATATTTTTAAAATTCTTCTTATTTAATTTAAATTGATGATTACTACCCAAAAATTAAACAAAATGCTAAGGGGCACGATTCATCGTGCCCACGGGAAACATTCGGCAATAAAATGGTGAGGACACAATTCATTGTACCCCTACAACATAATTATAACCAAAAAACCAAAATTTATTATAAATTTATTTGCAATACACCATATAAAATATTTTTTAAGCTTTTTGGGGAATAATCGTTTATACTTATGTTATAATAAGTCATAATATTAAAATGTTATTTTATTTCAGATTAATTAATTTTTCATTTCTTGTACAAATTTTTGAGGAGGCATTAAAATGAGTTCTGGTTTTTTCAAAAAATTGTTTGGAAAAAAAGAAGAAGATTCTTCAGGATTCCTCTGGATTTATAGCCAGTGTGATAAATGTGGAGAAAAATTTAGAACCCTTATCAGGAAATATAATGATCTTACACCCACATATAAAGAGGAAGGACCAGCTTATATATTAAAGAAAGAATTAATCGGAGCTTCTTGTCTCAATCGAATTAATTTGCATTTGGAATTCGATGGAAATTACCGAAAGATATCGGAAGAAATTACCGGCGGCCATTTTATTTCCAAAGAAGAATATCAATCCTAAACTTCAAAAAATATTTATTAACAAATTAAAGGATGCATGAATAATTATTTTGTATAAAATATATAGGGGGGGGAAATGAAATGGAAAAAGAAGAATATTTAAGTAGAGCCAAAGAACACCTCTTTATGACTGGAATTAATGATAGTGCTACCAAATTGTGTTTCGCTAATATGGCTTATGGAATCGCTAAAATTCAGTTTCTCCAGGAAAAGCTCAGTTTAAACCCTGATGCTACCTTTATATCTACTCCTGATGCCACTATCACCAGAAATGTAGAAAGGTGGAACAATGGTTTTGGTTATGGAGGAAAAATTGAGTGGGGAGATGGGGCTTTAGAACTAATAATATTAGATGTTTTACCCAATGCCTGTGGAATGCTGGTAGGTGGTTTAGAAGAACTTCCTGAGATAGAAAACTTAATTAATAAAGTAACCATACTTTCTGCAAAAACTTCTGATATAAAGGTTGAAGGGATAAAAGTTATCTGGGATTTTGGTAAGGGAAATCATTTTATAGATGTATTTAAGGTGAGAAATATCTCCGGAATTGAAGATTTTCCACCTTATATGTTTATTGTTCATGGTGCAGGTGATGAGTTAAGAGATGATCATCAAAGAGGTTATGGTCTGTACTATTATCGGAGTAAAAAATTAGAGGAAATTTCCGAAAAAATAGACACTCCATTCGGTAAAATTAGGTTCCTAACCGGGAAGATAGCCGCCAACTATTACGAACAGTATAAATTCGTTGAAGATTTTTCCAAAAAGAGAAGAATTGAATTTGCTAAAAGATTGTTTGGAAATTTTAAAATAATCTCCAATGAAACTCACCAGGGGTTAGCCGATATAAACACTATGCTCTTGGGTTGTCATAGTATAAAAGATAATAAGATTTTACCCATCGCCTTACGGGGAGATTTGCCGGCATACCTGATATATGGTAAACCTTCTTTTAGTAAAGAACAGATAGAAAATTTAGGTTTTGAAAAAAGAGCTAAAAAGCTAGGCTTAATGAATAAACTTAAAAACGCCAATGTAGCTCCCCATGGCGGGGGTTATCATTTTCCAGATTTATTGAGTGTACTAAGTGTGGTTGAAAATAATGGAGAAAGATATTTCTTAATGGATTTAAATAATGACCGAGGGAAAAAAGTAATTAAAGATGTAAGAGAAATGCCTTATGATTACAGAGGAAGAATGGTAGTTTTACGAACCTTGGAATTAGGCCTGGCAGAAGTTATTGCAAAGCTTATCCCCTTGTATGTATTAAAAATATAAATTCTGAAAAGAATAGTAAACAGAAAAACCCATATAAAGATAATCCCCTTCTTTGAAAGACACTTCGCCCAATCGGCCTACTTTAATTTTTAAATCATCAGATACATTTATTAGGAATAATTTTATTATTGTAAAACTGCAGCTATAAAATATTGATTTACTTACCTTCTACCATCTTATACTTTCTCTTGCTCAGATAATTTCCTAATAATATCGAAGCTATGATAACCAACGGCAGCGACACTAATAGTCTTATGGCAGTAAATTTTACTCCCATAAATGATGCTTCATACAAAGCCATAGGAACTCTACAAATTGCTGCAGCTCCTATATAGGTAAAAATGACACTAAGCTTTGCTCCTTTACTATATAAAGAATATGCAACTGGAAACGCTACTAATAGTCCACCGGCTATGGTTCCAGCAAGCAGTATAGCCCATATATATCCTTTAATACCAGATTCTTCACCTAAATGTTTTTCAATTATTTCTTTTTTTACCCATACCTCAAATAGCCCTATCAATATAAAAGCACAAGGGAGTATTTTGAGCATATATAATAAAAAAGAAATTAAATTAAACGCAATTTCTTTTCCGGGATTATATCCGAATATAAAGGATGCAATTAAAAAAAGAAGATACATTGATATACCAACTGTTTTTAGTTTAACATTTTTTTTCATTGAAAGATCTCCCCAAAAAAAATACCAGTTATCACAGCCACAATAAGGGCTATAAAAAAGCTGATGATATTCCTTATTATAGTTACTTTTACCCCAAAATATTCTTTTTCTATGGGAAAGGTTATTATCCCTACCATCATTAAGGTTGTGGTAAAAGCTGATAGAACCATATAAGGCACTCCTTTAGTCAATAAAATACCACATAAAGGAAAAGCTACAAAACCGGGCATTAAGGTTATCGATCCAAAAAAGGAGGCTAATAAAACGCTAATGAATTTACTACTATTCCCCAAATAATTCGAAATTACTTCATCAGGAAAAAGAAAAAGGATAATCGAAACAAATATAAGCATAGTGATAAAAGTGGGAAATATTTTTTTAAATTTTACGGTAGCAATCTTAATCGCTTTAATTGTTTTTTGTTTATTTATAATAAAAGAAATTAACAATATTAATCCGGTTATTATATATATAGAGTACATAATATATTCCCCTTACTTTTATATCTACAATTTTTCATTAATAGTCCCATCAGGAAGCATATTATCAGGATGATATTTCCCTTCCTCTTCCATTTTTCTCCTTATACATTGTTGATAATTGCCCCAGCAATATTCATTAACCCACTTTATATCTAATTTTCCTTCTTCAAGATATCTTTTCATCGGACAAATATTATACCATTTGCAGTTATTCTTTGTTCCCATAGGATTAAAATCCTTAAAATTAATCTGGCAAATTAATCTGAAAACCGACTCCGCCTTCAGAACAATTTTTTGAGAATAAACTAATTATTTTCTTTTTATTTTTTGTACAATGGACGGGGACAATTACGGATATATCTTTTAATAAATCATATTCCTCAAAATCGTGAAATCCTCCTATTAAAGCATAAATCTCTTCTAAGTTACTTGCTGAGTTTAATATCTTATCTATTCCTGAATGAGCACAACCGGTTATAACTACAAGCCCCTTAACAGTTGAAATAATTAGAGATTGTTCTTTAATTAAGATTTTTGTTTTGTCTTTAATAAGAGAACCTTCTATTTCGCCGGTAGTATAAACTTTTGGACAAAATTCCCTTGATTTACTAATTTCATAAGTATTGCTTCTTTTTTTTATCTCTTCTTTTTGTTGTTTAGAAAAAGATTGAGGTATATAAGTTTCTAAATTTGTATTTAGGTTTAATAATCGAGCAAGACCTCCACAATGATCCCAATGACTATGAGAAATTATTATAGAATCTATCTCTTGAAGGTCTATACCTAATATCTGCATATTCGAAACAAGCATATCACCATCCCAACCAGTATCAAATAAAATATTTCTCTCTTTTGTCTGTATAAAACAGGAAAAACCCCATCCTGCTTTTAATCCTTTAATATCTTTTGCTATTTTGTTATCATAAATAATGGTAATTTTCATTATTTATACCCCGCTTTTACCCACCACAGTAACGCTGTGGTGCTATTTAGTTGATATTAATACACTATACTCAGGTCAAATAATTAGCTATTTCATTTGAGCGAGAATTAATTCTACTATTTTATTAAAAACTTGGGCAGTTTCTGAATTTTTATATTGTAAAATGTAAGGTTTCCCTTCATCCGAAGATTCTACCAGATTTATATCAATAGGAATTTTTCCTAAAAAAGGTATATTAAATTCTAAAGCTACCTTTTCTCCGCCTCCCGATTTAAATAAATCAATATTTTTTCCACAATAAGGGCATTTTAATCCACTCATATTTTCTATAATGCCTAAAATAGGTATCTTAAGATTTTTTAAAAAATTTACACATTTACGAGAATCTAATAAAGCTACGCCTTGGGGTGTAGTAACAATAACTCCTCCCTCTAATTCAGGAATAAGTTGACAAATAGATAATGGTTCATCCCCAGTTCCGGGAGGAGAATCAATTATTAAAAAATCTAAATTACCCCATTCAACCTCACCCAAAAATTGTTTTAAGGCCATCATCTTTAAAGGACCTCTCCAGATAAGGGGCATATCAGAAGTCTCTATTAAAGAAGCCATAGAAACAGCTATCAGGTTCGAGGAAATTGTTATAGGAATTATCCCTTCAGAACTTCCCTGTAATTTCTTCCCTTCAAAACCCAGCATTTTAGCTACCGAGGGGCCATGCAGATCAGCATCTAATATTCCTACTTTAAAACCTTTTCCGCTTAAAGCACAGGCTAAATTAATCGCTACTGAACTTTTTCCTACTCCGCCTTTATTGGAAAGTACTAAAATTTTATGTTTTATTTTAGACATATTTTCCTTAACTTTTTTATCAAGATTATTTTTCTCTTTCTTTTGTGGATTATCGATATTTTTTGCCATTTCTTCCCCTTTCTTTTCTTCTTAAATAAAATCTTATCCGTCTTTCCTTATTAGGAATAAAGGGTACGGTTCCATTTTTAACTATTTTGAAAATCAAAAACAAAAAATAGAACCGTCCCCTTTATTCCTATAATTTTATTTTGGAAATTTTCTTATGTAAAATTTATTCCCTTTATATTCTGTTTCTACCAATTGCCCTTTATTAATCAATTTAGGTATAGTTGACCAATCAGACTTAGCCCGTCTTAAAAAATCTCTCAATGCCTCTTCTCTCATAGGATGTACAGAAGTAATACTTAAAAGATCCTCTTCGGCATTTCCGGTAAAAGCAAAAGCATTTCCTTCATAACCGATAAGACATTCTACCTGATCAACCTTTTCTTTAAAGAGGTGGTAACTCTGGTTCACAACTTCCTCAGAAGGAGTTTGTACCCATCTCTCTGCTGGAGGTCGAATAGGCAGAGATAAATAAGATCGATTTGGTTTAAGTTGAGCTAAAAAATCAGCAACTTTTTTTAGATGCTGACTATCATCATTAATATCTTTAATTAACATTGTTTCCGTTATCATTTTTCCTTTAAAAGTTCCGGCAAATTCCAAAATGCCCTCTAATAGAGAGCCTAAATGTAAATTACGATGGGGCCGATTTACTTTTCGCCAGATCTCTTCTTCAGTAGAATCTACCTTTAAAGAAACCAAATCTGCTTCTTTTAAATTTTCTCTCACCTGCTCCTGCTCCAAAAGGGAAGCATTACTAATAACTGCTATTTTAACCCCTAAAGATTTAATTAATTGAATCTCCTGGCCTAAATTAATATCTAAAGTAGGTTCTCCATCAGGTACAAAAGTAAGATAATCAATAGATTCTCCTTTTTCTTTGCTTTTTTTTACTTTTTCCTGAACTTCGTTAAAAATCTGAGAAGGAGGATAAAAAACTTGTAGCTGTATTTTCATCTTAGAAGTTTTTCCTATCTGACAATATACACAAGAATACGTACATACCTTAGGAGGTATATTATTTATCCCTAAACTACGGCCTAAACGTCTGGAAGGAACTGGTCCAAAGGTAAGCATATTTTCTCCTTTATGTTAATTAATTAAATCCTCTAATTTCTGCCATATATCTTTTATCTCTTTAGCTACTGTGTTAGCGCTATACTCAACTACTGGTAATCCTTTAACTAAGGCTTCAGTTATTACATTATCAAAATGTATTTTCCCTATCATCTCTACATTAGCTTTTTGACACCATTCTTCGATTTTTGCTGAATTTTCTAAATTAATATCAAACTTATTTATTATAACTACCGTTTTCACCCCAAAATGTTGGGCTACTTTTACTACTCTTTCCAAATCATGTATTCCAGAGAGGGTTGGTTCGGTCACCACTACAGCTAAATTAGCTCCGCTGAGAGTAGCTATAAGAGGACAACCGATTCCCGGTGGACCATCTACAATTATTAATTCCAGATTATTTTTTTTAGCAATTTTTTGAGCATTCTGGCGTACTAAAGTAACTAATTTCCCTGAATTTTCTTCCGCAATACCCAATCGGGCATATACTAAAGGCCCATATTTTGTCTCAGAGATATACCATTCCCCGCAATGATTTTCCTTCATTTGAATAGCCTCTACAGGACAAACCAAAGCACATAAGCCGCATCCTTCGCAAGATATAAAGTCAATGACAGTCTGACCTTTGATTGTTTTAATGGCATCAAAACGGCAGACTTCCTGGCATCGGCCACAATTAGTGCATTTTTCCAAATCTATGCTGGGGATTATTCCTGCATAAAAATCACGTTTTTCTTTTATTTCAGGATGAAGTAAAAGATAAAGATTGGAAGCATCTACATCGCAATCTCCCATAACCTTATTTTTAGCTAAAGCAGCTATGCTTGCAGCAATAACCGTCTTTCCTGTTCCTCCTTTACCGCTTATTATCACTATTTCTTTCATTTAAAAATACCTCGATTCTTATCGTTACAAAACTACAAAAATACTAAATAGTTTGCGCGATTTTTTGAAAAAGTTGGATAAATTTCTGCTCATAGGAGGGATTTATCTTAACTATAGGGATACCTTGAGAATAAGCAACTGCAATCTCTCTATCCAGAGGAATGGAAAGTAAAAGAGGAATATCGTTTTCCTTACAATATTCTTCTACTTTATGGTCTCCAATATCACACTTATTTAAAACTACACCATGAGGAATCTTCAATTTCTGAAGCACTTCCACCGCTAAAATAAGGTCATGTAATCCAAAAGGAGTCGGTTCGGTAACTAATATAGTATAATCACTATCCTTTATAGATTCGATGACCGGACAGGAAGTGCCCGGAGGGGCGTCAATCAAGGTGATGTGATGGTTTGTAATGTTATTATCTCTATTATCACTATAATCTTTTTTAATTTTCTTTTTAATTTTTCTTATTATAGGAGGAGCCATCGGTTCTCCTATATTCAAATATCCATGTATAAAACTAATAGACTCTGCTTTGCCTTCTTCTAAAATTCCTATCTCTCTTCCTTGTTCACTAATTGCATTTTCCGGGCAAAATAGCGTACAGGCCCCACAACCATGACACAGCCCGGGGAAAACTAAAACTTTATTCCTGGTAACTGCGATAGCATTGAAAACGCAAACTTCTGCACATTTACCACAATGGGTACATTTTTTCTCATCAATTTTAGGCACAGGGATTTCTACTTTTTCAAATTTATCTAAAACTGGCTTTAAAAAAAGGTGGGCATTAGGCTCTTCTACATCACAATCTAAAAATTTCACATTTTTTTCTTTATCTTTAGCTAAAGCCAAAGCAAGATTAACAGCAATAGTTGTTTTGCCAGTCCCACCTTTCCCACTCGCTACTGAAATTATCATTTAGCTTAATCCTTCCATTTTATTCTATTGTTTTACCATCATAGCGGCACACTTAGGGCATTTAATGCTGCTGCAAGGAACACCTACTTGATGAGGAACTAGAGCACCACAAGAAGGGCAAACACAATTCCCCCCTATTCCAATTCCTCCACCTCCTCGGCGTCCTTGCCCGGCACCTCTTCCCTGGCCAGTTCCCGGTCCTGCTCCTGTCGGTCCAGTACCATCTCCTCTTGGCATATTTTTCACCTCCTTATTTCGTTGATTAGTTTGCTGTTTAGTTAGTTAAAAATACAAATACAAGATTAAATCGTTAGTGACAAGTAGTCGTTAAAAGATTTTATTCTTTAGTTTATTCTAAATTTTATTGTGCTTATCCATTAATTATAAGACAAACGAGTTTTTTCATCCGCTAATGTCGGTTGAATAATTTCTTCCCATTTTGGTGAATCCCATGTTCCCAACATTTTATGCATATCATAATATTTCTGGGGTATTGGATGTGTTCCAATAACTACTTTTATTCCGTATCTTGCCTTAATGAAGTCACAAAAATAGGTTATACGAGGACAGGGAGGGTATCCGACAACCAACCCGGTAGCCAGGTGAATCACTTGAGCTCCGTTTTTAATCATTTCCTCGGGAGCATATTCAATGTTTCCCCCAGGGCAGCCGTTACAAGTAGTATATCCAACTAATTCCAGTTCATCATCTTTACCATAAATGTTAAATGCGCCTTCCCTATTACGGAGAGCCCTAAGGCATTTGCCTCCGGCACAGGTATGGTAACGGTCGCAAATAATAATCCCAATTTTAATTTCGTCTTTCATTACTATACTTTCCTCCTGTTAAATTAAATTTAGAAGATTGCCACTACCTAAGGCAGTAGTCGTTAGAGCATATCGTATTGCCTATTGCGTAGTGAGTATCGCGTTAAGAAAATCAGAATTTAGGAGTGGATACACGATATATGGTGCCCAAAGTAGAACAGACGTTCTCTGTTTTCACGAGGACAGGCCCTCCTGTCTATCAGTTCTGATCTATCTTGGTTAAGCGAAAACCATCATTCAAAATTAACATTTAGATAGATTGTGTGAGATAAATTTTTTCAATATTATCTCTGCTTC
>Ga0307380_10008982_pt1 | contig 12732 bp, 9 predicted proteins | sample UN3MG_FD_202239 | JGI IMG/M metagenome (GOLD analysis project Ga0307380, IMG submission 202239) | Soil microbial communities from Risofladan, Vaasa, Finland - UN-3 | ecosystem: Environmental > Terrestrial > Soil > Coastal area > Acid sulfate soil | place: Finland: Risofladan, Vaasa | collected... | reverse complement strand
AAGATCGAGCGGCATGGATTTGTCCTTCGGCAGATCGACCGCGATCTGCGGCGCTGAGAACGTGACATCTCGCCGCTCGGTCAAATCGGCCTGCGGCATACGACACAAACAATCTTTGAAGATCGCCCGATTCGACGCCTTGAAATACTGAGCCCCGTCGCGAGCGGTGATCTTCACCGGAAGGGGCGGCTCGTTGGCCTCGCCTCGGGAAGTATCGCTCGCGTAGTACATCAATTCCGACAACCCACTGGCGACAACGTCCCCAGTTATAGCATTGTAGTCAATAGTCTGCGCGAAGAATTTCGTCCGCTGTGTGTCGGCGTCGAGCAACTCGGCGCGCCTGCTGCCTGAACCGGCCGCATTGGGGTCGGTCCGGGGGCTATCGTCGAGCGTTCGCGTCGAGTCCCTCGGGACAATGAGAAGACCGCCGTCGCAGGTGACCGTAATGAATGTCGGCGGCTCAGCCGGCGCGTTCGGTTCGTTCGGCTCAGCCGGAGCCGGAGCAGAAACGTTCGGCTCGGCGGCAGCCTCTGCGGCCGGGCTTTCCCGCTCCGCCGGGGCTCCTGCCTGGGCTTCATTGGCAGCGCCGGCGTCCTCCCGGCCGGGCTCGTCCAGAGACGTCTTCGACCAGAAGATATTATTGAGATTGAGTTTCTCGTCGGCGAAGATCCATTGCTCGGGAGTATCGAGCAGCACGTTCCTGCTCACTATACATTTGTAAAACTCACCCGCAACCTGGGGCGGCGCTTCGGGCCTCGGTGCTTTGATTTGTTCGGATGTGCCGGTGATAGAGGTTTCATTCGGCCCGCTCGTCCCAGCCTGGACGCCGGCGTCGGCAGGCGTTCGAGCCGGCGACGGGTCCGTCGAAAGGGCCGCCGCCTGCACGGTCTTGATACGCAGGCTCTCCAGGTCGGCTATCTTGAAATATTCGAGCCGCTCGGCCTGGTCGTTGTAGATCATCTCCATGCCGGTACCCCGCATTTGGGCGTCCTCCGAAACAAACTGAACCGGCCCGGCGGTCGTGATCAGCGACTGGTCGCTGAGAAAAATGACGTCGTCGAGATACACGAAACTCTCCTGGACGCTGCTTTGGCCCTCGGGGACGATATGAATGACGACGTTCGAGCTGAACGTCGCGTCCCGCGGCGTCGTCCGGCCCACCGCCGTCTCGACCCGGACCTGGCCCTTGTCCGCGGTGATGTAGCACTTCAGATTCGGCCGATAGACATTCATGTAGGGTTTCTCGATCTCCCAGACATCCCCGGCCTGATGCAGAAGTTTCTCGAAGCCGAACTCACGTTCGAGACGCTTGGTCCTCGGGTTGAGTGTGATGTACTTGGCCTTTTGAACGGTCCCCAGACCCACCTCGCCGATCTGGCCCATCTCGTTCTCGAGCGCGGCATCATTGCCGTCCGGTGCAGGAACCATGAACGCTCCGTCCCCGCTAGACTCGATCATGGGCGATTCGCTCATGCGGCTATAGAGCAGATAGACCCCAAGAATGGCACACAATGAAATAACCCCGATCGATAGCTTCCGCATGACAATCGCCTCCTTGTCGCCCTCAAGGCAGGTAGCGCTCCATCAGCTCCTGCCACTTGTCCGAACTCTTGAGAATATGTTCTATGACTTCCCGCACCGCGCCACGGCCGCCGGGACGCTCGGTGACGTAATCCGCGTAACGCTTGACTTCATCGACCGCGTTGGCGACGGCGACGCCGAACCCAACATACCGTATCAGAGGCAGGTCCGTCAAGTCGTCGCCGATGTAGGCCGCCTTCTCGGGCGGCAGGCCAAGCTGCTCCAGCAGCTTTTCAAGGACCGGCAGCTTATCGTGGCAATCCTGAAACACGTGCTCGATCTGCAACTGCTCGGCGCGGCGCAGGGTCGGCTCCGACGCCCGGCCGCTGATCAGGGCCACTTTCAGCCCCGCGCGTTTCCATAGGACAATGCCGTGGCCGTCCAGCGAATTGAAGCATTTGCTCTCGCTGCCGTCGGCGTGGACAACCAGCCTTCCGTCGGTCAAAACACCATCCACGTCCATTGCCAGTAATTCTATTGCGGCCAGATCAACCATAATAGGGTCAAAATCAAAGATTTAGGCACTCTAACGAAACAAGGCCCGTCATTTCGAGCGCAGCCGAGAAATCTATTCAAATAGTCCCGCGAAGCGGTTCCTCATGTGTAAAGGTCATGTTTTGTTAGAGCCTCTTAAAATACTCATACACACACGAAGCCATACAATATCAAAATTTCACCGAGATTGCAGCAATTCTTTGGCCGCCCCGGCCGGTTGGGTGCATGTCACAAATGTACGCGGATTTTCCGGCGGCGACCACCCCGTAGGGGCAACCCCGTGTGGTTGCCCTGGGCGGACACATAGGCCCGCCCCTACAAGAGGTTGCGATTCGTTTTCTACCCATTCTATTGGGTGGCAGACTTCCCCAGGGCAGGGATGGCTTTTTCTGTTTTTTACCTACAAAGATGACATGCACCCCATAAAGGCACAAAAGGCACGAAGAAATACTTGTCATGGTCATTCCGAGTGCAACCGAGGAATCTATTAGGAAAGGTCATTGCGGGGCCGCAGGCCGCGGCAATCCGGCGAAGCCGTCCCGAGCTTGCCCGCCGCTTCGTTTGGGTCGAGGGATCTATGCTATTCTGGGATTAACCACGAAGAGCCACCAGGAAAACAATAGTCAATGGTCAATAGACAATAGACAATTGTAGAATCCTGTCGAAAAAGGAATTTTGCTGAATTTCGTTGTTTTTGCCTGGGACAATAGGTAAAATGCGCTGCGCGCTCGGGAGTTTACGTAACGAGAGGCAATCCGTGGCGAAAGCACCATGAACCTTACGCCTTTGATAGATCAGTCCAACGGATTTCACGTTAACGGATGCGTGCAAGATGAGGCCGAAGCTCCACATGGCCCTGTTGCCGAGGTGTTATCAGCGGGACCATACGAGAACATGTTGGACTGGAGAAAAACCGATGGACAAGAACATAAAGGTCTTCGCGGCAGTCAGCGCATTCGCGACTCTCTGCATCACAGTGGTCTCCCTGTACGCCATAAACAGGGATGCATCGTGGGCCTCGTTTGGAATAGTTGTTGGAATTCTCGGTGCGTGCATAACAATCGCGGTTCCCATTGCCAGTGCCATACGCCTTAAGATGCGACAGGGCCGAGACGGTGACGCCGAAGTGGACTTCGCCTTCCAAGGGAGATCATCGGGCGATTTGGCCACAACTCAACAAGACGCATACCCGTTTTCGCTTACAGAGGGGCAGACCTATCAGTTCCCGGAGAAGTTGTTTGGTGCAAATAGATATGCCTACACATTCCAGATTCGTGAAATATGGGTTATGGAACGCGCTGCCAAGTTCGCCATACAAATCCAGCGCCTTGGAATCGCAGAGGAGCCTGAAACCATAACGAACGATGCTTTCGGCCTTAACTGCGGTGAGAACTTGAAGATAGATGGGGACCGATGGCAACTCACCTTGGATGCCACAGAGAAAAAGACTGCTCGATTCCGCGTGAACAGGCTATGATCACTATGAAACGACGGCGAGGTCCAACAAGACTGGATGCACGCGAAGGCTTACAGCCGTGCGTGATCAGCGACGTTAGCGGTGGAACATTCTATGGCACAAAGATTCTATCATAAAGCATCTGTTCAAACCGCAATGGTTACCGGTGCAGTTTTATCGGTTATCACTATCGTTACGATCTTGCACCAGCGTTCTGAACTCAATCAGGAAAACAAACATCTCAGAAGTTTATCAAAAGACCAATCCGAGGAAATACAGAGGCTTGAGACCTTATTGACACCATTCCGAACAATTGCGCTTGATAAATTCACGGGAACTGACGCTGAAGTTTTGCAGCAGCTTGCCGAGCGTATAAGAACCATTGATGCCTCCTTGGCAGATGCAAAGAAGACGATTGACAGCCTGAAGGAAGAGTTGATACTGAAAACCAGCGACCGTAACCTGACACAAGATCAGAGACAATCTCTGATACAATCCCTGGCGGGTATCTCTGGTAAGGTCATAGTCAAGGCTGATTTCGCAGACTCTGAGGCTAATATGTATGCGAATCAAATCAAATCTGCTCTTGCTGAAACTAGGCTGGAAATTGTTGAACAGCCTTCTACTGGTGTCGTATCAGTTCATGAGAAAGGTATATGCCTATTAGTGATGGACGTTCAGAATCTACCTTCTCATGCCGAAGCAATTCTTAAAGCGTTTCAGCAAATCGATATCGACGTAAAAGGGCGCATGTCCAAGAGTGCCAGATTTCCAGAGGATGCAGTGCTTATCTGGGTATGTCACAGGTAAGAATAGGAATATCAAAGAGAGAAATAGGAAGAAACCGGCGAGGGCTACTATTTGGGAAACTGATGGGAAACTGGGGACAGACCCGAATGGCGATCCATAGTAAACGGCTACGCGTCGCCCCAGAGCGTCGCATCACCCAGACAAGACAGGAAGGATAGGGATCTTGAGCCGAAAATTGTGCGCTTATTGTGGAGATCGCGTCGCCACCGACAGGGAACATGTTTTTCCGAAGAGCTTGTATCCAGAATCAAAGAAGAAATCGCAAGTACAACGCCTGACTATCCCATCTTGTAACGAGTGCAATAAGGGATGGTCAGACGACGAAGCGCATTTCCGAAACGTCTTAGCGTTAGCGGGTGAGCCGAATGCCACTCGGCTTGAGCTCTGGGAGAGTAAGGTGCAACACAGCTTGCGGCAGATTGATGGTCCCCGTCGCGTTCAGGACATCGTCGACACCTGGCAACAGATCGAGGTCAATGGCAAAACTAGGCACATCATCTATCTCGGGGAAGACACGAGGGTCATTCGGGTCGTCAAGAAAATCGTTCGCGGGCTAAGTCATCACCATAACGTAATGACGGCTGTGCCCGAATCGCGTGTCTGGGCGGATGTCATGAAGTATCGGCTGCCCGCCGATTTATTTGCGCAAATGGCTTACGCTCACCGCGAACCAGACGTTGTTGAATATCGCTACTCAGTCATCGAAGAGGTGGGGATACAGTCAGCTTGGCTCGGGGAGAAACGGGGTCACATCTTGAATTATGAATTATTCCGGGGAAACTAGTACTACAACGCTACAAGAGATTCCAGTAGGGAAACTAGGGACAGCCACCTATTATTAACCAGAGGGAAACTAGGAGGGAAACTAGGGACAGCCACCTATTATTAACCAGAGTCAGTTCACGTAGATTAATTAGGGAGATTAATTAGGGATTAATTAGGGACGCACCCTATTTTATGAGAATGAAATGGTACCAATAATAGGGTTCGTCCCCTATTAAAACCTAGGTTTTATCCATATGTGCTACGTATACCATTACACAACAAATGAGGGATTCAAAGGCATAATCGAAAGTCAGGAGCTTTGGGCGACGAGCATTTACCATCTCAACGACTGGAAAGAGTTCGATTACGGAAGAGAGGCAATCATAGAAAGCACGAAAGCACTGCTGAAAAGCAAGGAGGTCGCCGATGCTGGTGTAGAATTGTTGTCTTATTTGTACAGCATACGCCCATCTCTATTTGTGTGTTCGTTTTCGGCGGCCGAAGACGGTGACGACCTCACACAGTGGCGAGCGTACTCCCCCAAGGGTGGATATGCCATTGGTTTCCCCATTGTCAAACTTCTGAGGTGCGCGGGTATACAGAGATTTGACCTGTTCCAATGCGAATATGGCACAATAAGCGCGAGTCAATTCGTCGAACGCCTTGCTAGTATCATAGAGCGTATCTTTGAAATGGCTGGCGGTGTCAACGGATTCCGCTCACAATTTCCGTTTAATGATAGCTCTAAGAATCCATTGATGGCGATGCTCCTGAAGTTTGTTGCTAAGTACAAACATGACGCTTTCAAGGCGGAGAAAGAGCACCGTTTGGTACGCCTCTTAACTTCAATAGAGCATCCAAGACACAGAATGTCCGGCAGCACGCAAATTCCGTACGTGGCCTTCAGCCTCAAGGATCAAGAACTATGGAAGCAAGCCCAAATTGTTATGAGCCCGTGTTTGCCTAATGTCGCTAAACTCAGACGTGAGTCCGTGAAGGAATTTCTCGAATCTGAACTCGGTAGGCACGAATTACCTACTGACTGTGCGAGAAGTGTTCGACTTTCCAAGGCACCTTACCGTAACATGATGTAAAAACTATAAAAACTAGGGATAGCCTTTGTCATAGCTAAGCCATAAATTGCCGATTTTCTATCCATTCGACCTTGCTCAGGACAGGTTTACTATTTATTATTGGCAAAAACCAGAGTCATTGGTGCGATTCATCGCACCCTACAGTTTGGAGCCGCGTTTTATGAAATCATCTTTGAGTCCAGGATGTAGGATGGGCAGGTCTCCTGCCCATGCGGTTTGGATTACGTTACATTATCAGCATGGGCAAAAATTTGCCCATCCTACTTACTTTATGCTGCTTTTGGCATTTTTTCTTATGCCCGTGGCTTGGCCACAAGTTGTGTGTGAAGGTCGCACCCCGGAAGCTGAGAAGGTGTTGGCCTACCTGAGAAGTTTGGGAAACGGTTCCTATATGTTCGGGCAAATGGCCACCTGGGTGCATAACGAGAATCCGGATATGGATCATCCCACCAATTGGCTCAGGAAAGTACACGATCACACGGGAAAGATGCCCCGGTATGGATGCGTCACATACGATTTTCACGATGATCCCTTTCCCGATTCGGCGTGGAATAACGGGGTCAAGAAAATGTGGGATCGCGGCTTGATTGTCGGCGTATTTTCGTTTTATGCCAATCCTTCGGGCGGGTCGTGGAACGGCCCGGTCGATATCGATCCGATATTCGAGACTTCTGATAATCCGACAAAGCAGAACTTCTACAAGCAAATGGACAGAATGGCCCGCAATATGCAGTGGCTGAAGGAGCGGGGAATAGCCGTCGTTTATACCCCCTTTGTGGAAAGCGACGACAGGAACAAGTGGCACGCCAAGGAGGGCCCCGAAACCATCATCAAGCTCTATCGCCTGGTTCACGACTACTTTACCAAGGACAAGGGCCTCGACAATATCATCTGGGCCTATCATACCACCGGCAATCACGGTGCACTGGAAAAGTATTATCCGGGGGATGCATACGTAGATGTGCTGGGAAAATCAGCCTACGGCACCGGTTTGAATTTTTCCGAGTATCAATGGGCCGTCGAAAAGAAGAAAAACGCCGCAAAGGTGATCTGGTGGTCGGAGCTGGGAATCCGTGGACGGTCGGATCCGGCCAGGGATTGCCTGGATGTGGTTAGAAAGCTGGAAACCAGTTATCCCGAACTGGCAGGATTCGTCTTCTGGGGTGACGACGGGCATTTTAACGTGATCGGCAACAACAACGGACCTGAGCTAATGGCGCATCCAAAAATCGTCACCCTGGAATAAGCCTTCAACGTTTTTACCCGACGACTTTTATTGTGACGATATCCTGAACGTCGATAAGGCCGACGGGTCGGTCGGCGGCGTCCACAACGGGCAGATCGTCAATCCGGTACTTGTGGAAGATCGCTGTCGCCTCGGCGGCCAGCGCATCGGCCCTTATTCTCTTGCAGCCAGCCGTCATGACGTCGCCGACCATCAGGTCAAAGGCGTCGCGGCCGTGTTTGGTCATCAGGCGGCGCAAGTCCGCATCGGTGATAATCCCGGCCAGGCGCCCGTCCTTGTCCACGACCATCACGGCGCCGTGGCGCTTGACGTCGCCGGTTTTCTCAAACACCTGCGCGACGGTATCGGTCATCTCGGCGACCGGCAGCTTCTCGCCCGGCCTGAACATCATCGACTGCTCGACCGTCATCAGCCGGGCGCCGAGCGAGCCGCCGGGATGGAAGCGGACATAGTCTTCGACGCTGAAGCGGCGTGCCTTCATGACCGTGAAGGCCAGCGCATCGCCGACCGCCAGCATGCAGGCCGTCGAGACACTCGGCGCCACGCCGAGCGGGCACGCCTCACTCATCTGCCCCATGCACAGCGCCACGTCGCTGTACTTGCAGAGCGTCGAATCGCGCTCGCCCGTGATGGCGATCAGCTTGATCTGGAGCTGCTTGACCAAGTTGATCAGGCGCGTGACCTCGTCGGTTTCGCCGCCGTAGCTGAGCACGACCACCACGTCGTTCTTGCGCAGCCGGCCCAGGTCGCCGTGGATGGCTTCGGCCGGATGCAGAAAATGGCTCGGCGTACCGGTCGAGGCCAGGGTCGCGCTGATCTTCTGCCCGATGATGCCGGCCTTGCCGATGCCGCTAATGATGCACGAGCCGGTGCACTCGTAAATCATCCGGCAGGCCTGTCCGAACGACGCATCCACAATCGGCGTCACCGAGGCAATCGCCTCCGCCTCGGCCCGAATCACTTCTCTGGCATAGTCAAAATCAAATTCCACTAACAGGCTCCCGGCCAACGATAGTTTGTGGAACATCAAATATCAGCTTGCGCGTTGCGGCCTCCGGCATCTACAATTTCACAACGCCGCCGCGGTCGTTGTAGCAGACCAGGTCGTGTTTCTCGCCGGAGTATTCGGGGGCCGAGTGAATGACGACGCGCTTGTCGCTGAACTGCTCGATTTGCGCCAGGGCCGCCCGCTTGATGTTCTGCAGGTAGTCGGCCACCTCCCGCGAGACGAATAACTCGACGCGTTTGATCTGCTCCTTCGAGGCCGAGAGATTCAGCAGCCGGATAATCTCCAGCGCCAGCGACTCGTGGCTCTTGACGAATCCCGTGCCGCCGCAGTTGGGACACGCCAGGTACGTGCTCGATTGCAGCGAGGGGCGCATTCTCTGGCGCGTCATTTCCACCACCCCGAACCGGCTGATGCCCAAGATTCTCGAGCGAGCGCGGTCGGCCCGGACCGTGTCTCGAAACGCTTTTTCCACGGCCTTGCGGTGCTTGGCGTTCCGCATGTCGATAAAATCGCAGATGATCAGCCCCCCGAGGTCGCGCAGCCTGAGCTGGCGGGCGATTTCGGCGGCGGCTTCTATGTTGCTCTCGTACGCCGTTTCCTCGGCGCTCTTGTGCCTGCGATACCGGCCGCTGTTGACGTCAATCGCGACCAGCGCCTCGGTCTGCTCGATGACGATGGAGCCGCCGCCCTCCAGTTGCACCTTGCGGGCCTGGACCTTGGTGATTTCCTCTTCGATGTGATACTTGTGAAACAACGGGACCTTGTCGTCGTAGTAGGTGACCCGCTGCTTCAGACGCGGCGTCGCGATAGAGAAGAACTCCCGGATTTTGCGAACCACAACTTCCGAATCGCAGACGATCTTGCTGATCGTGCTGGTGAAGACGTCCCGCAGCGCACGGATGACCAGGTCCGATTCCTGGTACAGCTCGCTCGCGGCTCCCTCGGTCTCGATCCGCTGTTCAATCGCTCTCCACAAGCGGCTCAGATATCTCAAATCGCTTTGGATGTCCCTTTTCGAGCAGCCCTCTCCGGCGGTCCTGATGATGAAGCCCTGCCCTTTCGGCGGGCCGCTCTCATCCAGAATCTGCCGCAGCCGTTTGCGCTCGTCCTCGTCCTCAATCTTATGCGAGACGCCGTGCTTGCGCATCCACGGCATCATCACCAGGTACTTGCCCGGAAAGGCCAAATACGTGCTGAGGGTCGCCCCCTTGGATTTCAGGCCTTCTTTGGTCACCTGAACGACGATCTCCTGCCCTTTGCGAAGGCAATCCTGGATTGGCGGGCGGTCTTTGAGCGATTTTCTCCGGCCGATGGTCTCGATATATTTTGCGCCGACGCCCTCAAAATACCGGGGATGGATGTCGCTGATATGCAGAAACCCGTTCTTGCCGATGCCAAAATCGACGAACGCCGCCTGGATCCCGGACTCGATATTGACCACCCTGCCTTTGTAGATATTGCCGACGTGCCTGCCCAGGCTGGCCCTCTCCACGTAAAGCTCCTCCAGCACCCCGTTCTCGACGACCGCCACCCTGCACTCCTCGCTTTCGGCCACATTGATAAGCATCTCTCTTGACATTCTCGTATCCCTATTTCCACTGATAATCGTCAACCGCTCTGCCAAGCCACTTTTCTGCGCCTGACCGGCGCCGCCAGGGCGCCTTCATCGAGCCCCAGCAGCTTCAAAAGCTCATCGACCCGCACCGAACCGTCCGGGCTGATTTCACATTCGGCGATTATATTCGCATCCTCCAGCTTTATCGACTTCAAAAAGCTTCTGACATCGACATTCTTGAATTTCAAGCCGCTCTCGTCCATCGGCCGTCGCAGGGGCAAATGTTCGCTGGCCAGGACACGGTCGATGGTCGCCTTCAATTCTTCGCTCAAATAATCCCGCCTCACCGGCAATACGTACGTCGCCGAACGCGGCTGGAACGATGCTCCCGCTGCGAGCATGGCAACCGAAAGCAGCTCGCAGCCTTCAGGCAGTTGACGCGCGAGTGCCGCCATGATTCCGGATTCCCGATCCGTCGCTGCCGATTCGGCCGCGATATCAGCCTCCGGCTGCGGAGCGTGCTCGACCCGAAGGCACAACAGCTCATCGTCAGATTCGACGCCGACGGGCCGCGGCAGAGGCAGGGAAAGCTTCGGGCGGGGGTTAAAACCTTCACTGTATCGAATGCGCAGCCCCGCGCGGACGCAGGCCCGCTGAAAGAGCTTGAGCGTCTCGGCGTGCGAAAGAAATCGCAGACTCCCTTCCACCTTGAACCTTACCACCAGCAGCATAGTCTCATTCGAAGCTGCTATATGCCTGTCTCCGTAAAAGCATTGTTTATCTGTGTTAGCATTATGCCCATCTCCACGCCGACAACAAGTATTTTCTACGAAATACGGGGGGAAATAGGGGGATTTGCAGGCAATCCGGCCGCCCTCCCGGGCGAAAATCAGGCCGATTCCGGGTAGGGCGTGCCGTGCACGGCACAATCCAGAATAATCGTTACGCCGTTCACGACCTACGAAACTTCGCTGAGACATCGGGCTGTGAACGGTAATTGTTGTCCATTCGAGGCCAGATTCCTCCGCTCGCTGCGCTCGGTCGGAATGACAGGCGGATGGCGGCTCTTTTGTCCTTTTCACAGAGGTAACCGCGTTACATCTGTCATCTCGAGCGAAGCGAAGTCGAGAGATCTGGCCGCGAATGTTGATTTAACCCGGCTTCCGGCCTTCCGGCTTACCCAATGCCTGTTGAAAGATCCATTTGCGAGTTGTAATCCCAATCCATCCGAAGCTGGATTTCTCCGCTTCGCGTCCCTGAGGGAAGCTTCTGTCGAAATGACAAGAGGAAGTTGGTGGGGCAAGCCGCCACCCTACATGTCGCAAAACCGTGTCAATCGGTGTTAATCCGTGTCTGAGGAAGTCTGTGTCTGTCCGCGTCTGCGAAATCAATGGCGTTTTGGGCGTGGTTTTGGTATGGTAGGAAGAGTTGGTGGGGCAAGCCCCACCCTACATTTTGAATACGAAGTACGTGCGAAATGCGATTCACGAACGACGACACGGAATGAAAAAGGGTTTTGTATATCTGGTCGGGGCCGGGCCGGGGAGGGCGGACTTGATTACTGTTCGAGGGGCCGAAGTGCTCGGGATGGCTGACTGCGTGATTTACGATAAATTAGCCAACCCGGCCCTGCTGAAATTCGCCCGCAAAGATGTCGAGATCGTCCACGTTCCGAAACGCATCGGCAAAGGCTCGTGCACTCAGGACGAAATCAACAGGATGCTGGTCGAGAACGCTACCGCGGGCAAAGTCGTAGTTCGCCTCAAGGGGGGCGACCCGTGCGTCTTCGGCCGGGCATCGGAGGAGCTTGTGGCCCTGAGCGAGGCGGGTATCAGCTTCGAGATCGTCCCGGGCGTCACGGCGGGCGTGGCCGTCGCGTCGTATGCCGGCATCATGCTCACCGACAGAGACACCAGCTCACAAGTAGCGTTCATCACAGGCCAGGAGGCGCCCGGCAAGGAAGTAACCGGCATCGACTGGAACCTGTTAGCGAAATTCAATGGCACCATCGTCTTCTACATGGGAGTTGGTCATCTCGAATCCATCGCGCGGCGATTGATCGAAGAAGGCCGTGATGCGCAGACACCCGCGGCGGTCATCGCCGAAGCCACGTTCCCGACGCAGCGCGTCGTCAGGGCGCCGCTGGCGAAGATTCACGAGCAATTCGAACGGCAGAAGATCAAGCCGCCAGCGATTGTCGTCATCGGCGACGTCGCAGGCGGGGATACCCGGTTCGACTGGTTTATGAACCGGCCCTTGTTCGGCAAGACCATCGTCGCAACGCGGGACGAGGAAGGCAACGCGGATTTTGCGGGCAAAATCATCGCTCGCGGCGGCAACCCGCTGCCCTTTGTAACACTGCGGATCAAACCGCTGACGAGCTCGAACGAATTTTTGCGCACGCTCGCGCAGCTCGGCCAATACGAGTGGATCGTCTTCACCAGCGCCAACGGTGTGGCGATATTCTTCAAGGCGCTGGGGCAGTTGGGCAAGGACGCAAGAGTCCTGGGCGCGGCGAAAGTGGCCGCGATAGGCGCCAGGACCGCCGAGCGCCTGGCGCGATTCGGCGTGAGGGCGGATTTCGTGCCCAACGTATTCACCGGCAAAGAGCTGGGCAGACAGCTTATCGGTTTCGCCAATTTGAAGGGCAAAAAGATTCTTTTGCTTCGCTCGCAGATTGCCTCGAACGAGCTTGTCGAGCTTCTGGGCGAGGCCGGCGCG
>Ga0307380_10008977_pt1 | contig 12738 bp, 6 predicted proteins | sample UN3MG_FD_202239 | JGI IMG/M metagenome (GOLD analysis project Ga0307380, IMG submission 202239) | Soil microbial communities from Risofladan, Vaasa, Finland - UN-3 | ecosystem: Environmental > Terrestrial > Soil > Coastal area > Acid sulfate soil | place: Finland: Risofladan, Vaasa | collected... | reverse complement strand
CCACGATCGGCGATTTCATCCTTGGCGTGTACACCAGCATGCCGGGCGACGGCCTCGGGCCCGCCGAGAGACTCGAGAACGCGCAGTCTCCGTTCAGGCCCGGCGAGAAGTTCTGGCTGTACCGCTGGGCGCTCCTCCGGGCACCGGTCGACGGGCAGTACCAGTTCTGGTTCGCCGGCGACGACTGGTGCGGGATCGACGTCGACGGCCAGAACTACAACTTCGCCCGCAAGGACCAGAACTACGCCGTGGTGCAGCTCAGCCGCGGGCTGCACATGATGCGCATTGCGTTCGGCGACTGGGGCGGGGGAGCCGGGATGCAGATCGACTGGGCTCCCCCCGGCCAAAACCGCATCCGAATGGGCCCCGAAGCGTTCTCCGCCGAAATCTGCCCGCTGATCATGTCAGAGGCTGCGCTCAACCAGGGCGCGTTCGGCCTCGCCCAGTGGGACGCCTACGTCGGCCGATACCCCACCGATATCCGCGGCAGGATGATGCGCCTGGAGACGATGGTGCTCCAGGATCCCAACCGAGCCGCAGGCGAGCTGCAGAAGCTCGTCGGCCAGTTCCCCGCCAACCAGCACTATCGCGAGCGGCTGGCCGACTGCCTCTGGCGGCTGAACCGCCGCGACGAAGCCCTCAAAGTCTATGCCGAGCTGGCGAATCAGCCCGTGCGCGGCCTGTGGGATTCCGGCTACAACGCCCTGTGGCGCGAGACCGTCCTCGGCGGCAAGACGCCCATCAGCTTCGACGACGACTACCTGGACCGCATCAGGATGCACGGGAACTGGAACACGTTGCACGCGGAGATGACCAAGGGCGGCAAGGGCAACAATGGTTCGGTCGCGGCGCGGCTGACCGCCGAGGGCCGCGTGATCGCGCTGGGTGCGCAAGCCATCATCTGGGAAGAAGCGGCCGCCCGGATCGGTACCGCCGTCGAGAAGGAGAAAGCCCAGATCGAGGCCGCCAAGGCGCTCGCCGCCAAGGAAGAGAGCACGCCCGAAGTGAAGGCCCAGGCACTGGCCGCCGTAGCTCGCGCGGAGCAGCGGATCAAGGACCTCGCCATCGAGCTTCAGGCGACGCAGGCAAAGCTCGCCGCCGCCAAGGCTGCATCCGCACAGTACCGGCAGGCCGTCGGCCTCGGTCCCGAGCAAGACACGATCGACCTCCCGAAGAACTTCGCTGCCCAATGCCTCCAGAACGCCTCGATCGACCCCGGCGCCGTGTTCGGCCTGATCACGAGGCTGTGGAACTACGAAAACAAGGAGATCGTCAGGCCGTTCTGCGAGTACGTGCTGAAGCACTCCGGCGACATGGGGCAGATCAACTGGTGCATCGAGCGGCTGGTCGACCTGAGCGTGATGGGCAAGGACGTCGACGGCCCGGCGCGGATACTGTCGGCCATGGGATTCCGCAATCCCGGCGAGGGCACCCACGCATACTGGCTGCGGCGCTCGTGCGATCTCGCGCTTCAGTCGGGCAACGTGTACGTCTTCGCCCGCAACGCCCACGTGCTGGCGCGAATGCACCCGCAGAACAAGGACCTCACCCGTTACCTGGAGCGTCTTGGCGAAGTCTTCGAGAAGGCCGGCAACTTCACGTCGGCCGAGTTCGAGTACCGCCGGGTCATCCAGTCGAATCCCGAGCCCGCCGTCAAGCGCCTGGCACTGCTGTCGCAGGCGAAGCTGTTCGAGCGGACGGGCCGGCCGATCGACGCACTGCAGACCATCTCGACGCTCGCGAAAGTGGTGATCCCGCAGGTGAAGAAAGGCGAGGCACCGACGTCCATGTCGCCGACGGTCATCGCCAAGCAGGGCGATGCCGCCCCGGTGGAAGATCCCCTCGCACTGCTGCTTGCCGCACGGTGCTACCTCGACCTGGAGCAGACGAACCTCGCCATGAACGCCTTCGACCGGGCATCCGTGCAGAAGGACTTCGGCACTGAAGAGAAGCCGGACCGGCAGTTGCTGATCGACATCGCCAACGCCTCGATGCTCACAACCCAGCTTTCCGCCGCCGGAAAGGAAAGGGACGACGAAAGGAGCCGGACCGTGCCCGCCGTCATCATCGAGCGGGCCGACAAGGTTCTGAAGATCGTCGATACGATCTTGCGCTTCCACAACGAGCAGATGGACGCGCGGCAGAAGGTGGCCGCCACGCTGCTGCGAGCCGACGCCTGCATGATGATGCGCAACTTCCCCCGAGCGATCGAGGAAATGCGCAACGCCAAGCAGATCGCGGGCGACACCCCCGCACAGTTCCTCGTCGACCTGAAGATGGGCGAGCTCCACCTCGCCAGCGGGAACCCTGACCAGGCCGTGCCCCTCTTCCAGAAGCTCGCGAAGATGAACGTGCCCGACATCTCCCCGGTCGCGTTGTTCTGGCTGGGCACCACCCAGTTGAACATGAACAACCGCGACTCCGCGATCGAGTCGTTCCGCGTCCTGTGGGAGCGATACGCCGAGAACGACCTCGTGCGCCAGGCAATCTACACAATCGCCCGCACCTACGCCGAGCAGGGCGCGTTCCTCGACGCCATCCGGCTGTATGAGGCCGTCGGCGCCATCCACTCGCTGCCCAAGGAAAAGGTCGCCCCCGGCGATGTCCTCACCGTCAAGGTGTGGGACGCCGACCACTACCTCGGCACCGGCGAATACAGCATCCCGGTCAGCGTCACGTCGTCGAGCGGCGACTCCGAAGAACTCCGCCTCGACATGAACAAGATCAACCACTCGCTGTTCCTCGGCACGATCCGTACGCAGTTGGGCGAGCCCGCCAAGGGCGACGGCATCCTGCAGGTCTACGGCACGGACATGATCTTCGTCTCGTATGACGACAAGTTCAAGGGGCTGGAGAAGGACCAGGCCGTGACGGCCGAGTCCGTGAAGGGGGAGCGCACGACCAGCCTCATCCAGGTGCTGGCCGACGGCGAGATCACCGTGTCGCCCACGGTATTCGTCGAGAAAGAGACGGAAGAGGAGGACATCTACGTCGAGAAGACGGAACGCGAGCTGGAGGAGGAACGGCGGTTGGCCGCACTGAGCGCGAAGCTGGAGCGCGGCGAGGCCGTCGTTCGCCCCGGCAACCCGGTCTATGTCAGACTGGAAGACGGCGACCTCGACCGCAGCGCCGAGCGCGACAAGATCGTGGTGACGGTCTTCACGTTCGCGCCCGAGCGAACCGACGCCGAGAGGCAGATCGCGTACGACCTCCAGCGCGCGCTTGAGAAGCCGCTCGGCCTGCGGATCGGCGACGCCATCCCGTCGAACGGCGACTTCGGGTGGTCTACGCACACCGCGCCGTCACCCGAAGGCCGCCCGCGGCTCGATTCGGTCCAGGTTGAGCTCGTCGAAAGCAATCCCCACAGCGGCATCTTCTACGGCACCGTGAAGACCGATGTGAACGGCCCGACCGCCGTGGCGTCCGACGCGTCCGGTGAAAACGTGGCGGCCCTCGCCATCGACAACAAGAATGGCGCCGCTGACGCATGGGTCGGCTTCATCGACGGCAGGCCCGGCAAATGGCTCGAGATCGACCTCAAGGAACTGTACGACGTGGGCAAGGCCGTGTGGGACCGCGGCGAAGGCGCCGACGACCGCTACATGATCGATTACACCGTCACCTTCCGCGGCGAAGGTGGACCGGTCGTTGAGGAACGCAAGGACAACAAGTCGGCCCACAAGAATGAGGTCCTGCTCGAGCGGCCCGTCACATGCCGGTGGGTGCGGTTCACCGCCCTGAAGTTCGAGGGCGATGCACCGGCCATCTCACAGGTCGAGATCTACGACAAGAACGGCAAGCGGCTGGTGCCGACGGACACATCGCCGCTGGACCGCGCGAGGAACCAGACCCTCGAGTTCAACGTCGGCGACTGCATGGCCGCCGAATACGTAGACGATGAGAACTTCGAGCCGGGCCGCCCGGGCAAGCGCGGCTCGAATCCCCTCGGCGTCGCATACGTCGATGGCCACATCGACGCCGTCTACCTGTCCAAGGGCAAGAACACCTACCTCGGCAACTACCTGATCGATGCGAAGGACGACAAGGACGACGTGTTCGCCCGGCGCACCAAGCGCGTCAAGACGTCCGACGTCCTCCAGATTGCGATCATCGACCCCGACCTTGATTCAAGCCCGAACCCCGACACGGTCGAATGCGAGGTGGTTTGCAGCAGCAGCGACACCGCGAAGCTGAGCGCGAAAGAAATCGACAACACGGCCGCCGTGTTCACCAGCCGTATCCAGCTCTCGGCGGACGAAGCCGCGAAGGGCGACGAGGGCCGCCTGTGGGTGCGCCCCGGCGATTTCATCATGCTGCGCTACATGGACGAGCAGAACAGGGTCCCGGGCCACGCCGTCTACCGCGAGAGCTTCGTGTTCGCGGCTGATGACGAAGCCGCCGATTTCGCCACCGGCGTGGAACTGACGCAGGCGCCGACGGTCGAGGAAACCAGCATCGAGCCGCCCAACTGGGTGCTCGGCCTGCGCGAGCCTGACCAGGCCCTCCCCGGGCAAGATCGCGTCGAGATGCAGGCACTGTCGTTTGCCACGCGCGATTACGCACGGTTCCTCGTGCTGCTGCGCGACCTCGACGGGAACTTCTCGTCGCACGTCCCGGTGCAAATCGGCGACAAGCCCGACATCGAGCTGCCCAAGGACGCGGATGCGAAAGGCCCTCGCCGCATCCGTTCGCTCGACGAATGGTGGTGGCGGCGAGACGACCGCAAGTCGCGCCGGCAAGAGGAGGAGTTCGACATTCCGCTGGCCGTCGCCGGCGACGATATCGTCCTGACCACCTACAAGGACGCCACGCCCAAGGCCGCAGCCGGGCGAACCTTCGTGCCCGTCGCCGAGCCCCGCATGCTGGAAAACCTGCAGCGGCTGGGCGTTCGCACCGACCCGCTGCCCGATGAAGCGCGGACTGCCGGCATCCAGGTCGACATCAAGGACCCCGGCCTCGTGCTCGAGAACGGCCGCAAGGACCGCCAGGCCGGAATCATGAACGAAATCGCCCGCAAGAAGCGCCACTACAAGACGATGCTGAACACCTACACGCAAACGCTCAACCGCATCGGCAAGGAGATCGACGCACTCAAGCCCAAGGAGACCGAGAAGCCCAAGCCGGTCAAGGTCGAGGACAAGCCCAAGGCAGTGAAGAGCGAGGATGCCCCGCTGACCGCCGAAGAGAAACGTGAGGAAGACGATTTCGCAGACGAGGACGTCTACGCGACCGAGGACCTGATCCGCGCCGCCGCATTGCGAAGAGATCGCGACGCGCTCAACCAGGCAATGCGAGGCCTGCAAGCGCGGATGAAGGCACTCGAGCAGTACAAGACTGCGGAAGGCGAAGCCGCGATCGGCAAGTTCGAGCAGGAGGAGCGGGCGCGGCTGGCCGCCATGGGCGAAGCCGAGCCTGGCCCCGTCGCCGGTACCGCGAAGCAGCCCGCGTGGTATACCCAGCCCGACTTCTGGAAGAACTGCGGCGGAATCCTCGCCGGCACCACGCTGAAGGTTCGTGTTGAGGATCCCGATCTGCAGGGCGATTCCGCCACCGTGATCGTAGCGCGGCTCGGCCACTACACCCCCGAGCACCTGAAGTTCAAGGCAGCAGCCATCAAGGACGCGAAGGGCGTCTACGAGCTGACCATCCCGACGGCCGCCGACGAAGGCGTCGAAGGGGCGCTGTCACTCAAAGGCGTGCGAGCATTGATGCTGTCGTACGAAGATACCACGCAGGCCGAGTTCAACGACAAGCGCTCCGCCTACATTTCCCTCGCCGCCAACGCCGTGATGAACATTACCGGCCCCGACTTCCTCGAACCCAAGGAGAGCTACCACCTCGGGGAAGACATCTACGTGATCGTGCACGACTCGGATATGGACAAGACTCGCGAGCGCGACTTCATCTGGGTCGAGGCGACGTCCGACGTGGGCGACAAGGAGCTGGTGCCCATCCGGGAGAGCCAGCCGCATAGCGGCGTGTTCCGCGGGAGCGTGCCCACCGAGTTCAGCGAAGCCAAGCAGAACAACGGCCTGCTGTCGGCCAAGTTCGGCGGAACCTTCGATGTGCGCTACGTCGACCAATTGTGGCGGTCGCCGGCGACGCTGCCGCCCGTGCTGCTGTCGAAAGGCTCGTTCGTGGCCGGGACCGATGGCACGGTGGAGATCTTCGCCCGGCAGCTCAAGCGCGGCTCGCTGCAGCGCGACGTGTTGTTCAACACCGCGCTCGCCGCCTACGAGCTTGGCAAGAGCTCAACCGAAATGGGCGCCACACAGCGTGGCCGCCAGCACCTGCTGGAGAGCCGCGACAAGTTCCGCATGCTCATCGAGCAATACCCGGACGACCCCGTCTGCGCACACGCCACCTACTACCTTGGCAACATCTACTTCCTGCTGGGCGACTACAACTCGGCGGTGCAGAGCCTGCAGGAGGTGATCGACCGGTGGCCGAAGAGCGAATTCAAGGCCAAGGCCCTCTACAAGCTCGGCACCTGCCGCATGAAGGCAGGCGAGATGGACAAGGCGGTCGAGTCATTCGTGAACCTGGCATACTTCCACAGCGGCAGCCCGCTGGTGGCGGACTCGATGCTCGCGCTCGCCCAGCACTTCAGCAGCCTGAAGCGCTACAAGGCATCCATCGGCGTGGGCGAAGCGTTCATCAAGAAGTTCCCCGGCCACGATAAGACCGCCAACATGTACCTGCGGACCGCCGGCTGGCTGATCGTCGAGAAGCGATACGACCAGGCCATCGAGTTGCTGGACGAGGCGGAGAAGGCACTGCCCGACTCGGCGAACATGCCGGCCTTCCTGTACTGGCACGCCGACTGCATCTTCAAGACCTCGGGCATGAACAGCGTCCCCTACAAGCGCGGCATCATCCTGCTGCAGCGGGTAACGTATGACTATCCGGATTCGAAGTGGGCGAAGTATGCCGCGGCTCGCCTGGCGGAAAAGGACGTGCAGCAGTAGCAGTGAAGGCGCCTGATGAGAGTTACCGTTCACAAGATCGTGAGCAGTGTCGTGTTGTGGCTGCTGCCCCGTCTCGGCTTCAGCGGCCCGCCACGCAACGACATGCACCGCCGGGCAGAGTTCAACCGCATGCGGACGCGGCGGTTCTACTTCTACGCCTTCGTGCTGCACGTGTTCTTCGTGGTGCCATCATTGATCAGCATCAGCGGCGGGTGCCTCCACGAGGTGCCCGCCGGCGTCCCGATGGGCAAGGGCGACAAGCTCACCAAGGGCAAGGAAATGCGGATTCAGATCCAGAAGCAGGTGGTCCGCCGCAAGCGCCGCGTGCGCCAGTCGCCCGTGAGCATCTACGAGATGCTGAAGGATGAAGATTTGCAGCAGCAGAAGCAGGTGAACGCCCAGTTCTCCGATTTCGCGGGCGTCCCGGGCGGGATCGGAGAAGGGGCCTGCGCCGCCGGCTCGCCGCGCGGGACGGCCCTCGGCGGCAAGCTCTACTTCTACCGCGTCAAGTTCGACGGGCCCGACTGGGATGCCAACAGCAGCGGCGTCCGCCCGCTCATGAAGGAAGTCCTGAAAGCCGGGGTCGTGAAGGAAGTGTCGGGCTTCAACAACAACGTCTCGCTCGCCGGCCTCCCGAAGCACAGTGGGAAGTTTTTCCCCGCGCTGCTGTACATGACCGGCACGGGCGCAATCAACGCGAACGATCAGGAAGTGAGCAACATGCGCAACTACCTGCTCGGCGGCGGGATGCTGTTTGCCGATGTGTCGGGCGGCAGTTTCGACCAGGCCTTCCGCCATTTCATCCGGCGAGTGCTGCCCGAGTGCAAGCTGGAGGCGATCGAGTTCGACCACGAGATCTACCGCGGCGGGAACATGCCCTACTCGATGCTGCACGGCTGCCCCATCTATCGCAAGCATGAAGGAGCGAGGGCCGCCCAGGGCATCTGGATCGGCCCCAGAATCTCCGTGTTCTACAGCTCGGGCGACCTCGGCTCGGCATGGGCATCGGCCGGCATTTTCCAGACCCGCCGGCGCGACGTCGAGCAGGCCTATCGCATGGGGATCAACATCATCACCTACAGCCTGCTCTATTACAAGGTTATTGCCGACGAGAATTCTTCGTAACCGTGCTCGTTCGAAAGGTGCAACCATGAAACGATCCTGCAGGCGTGCCATCGGCGCGTCTCTGCCGTTGCTGGCGATGGTGGTGCTGGGCATGGGAGCGTTCACGTTTTGCTTGCCGGCGTTCGGAGCATCCGACGCCAAGTCCGACCAGTTGTTCGAGACCGCCCTCGCCGCCTACAAGATGGAGCGATGGGAAGACTGCGCCACGAAGTTCTACGATTTCATGGCGGCCTCGCCCAACGACCCCCGCAACGACCAGGCGCAGTACTGCGTCGGCCGCTCCTACGTCCACCGCAAGTTCCTGAACAAGGCGATCGAGGAATTCACCTACCTCATCAACGACTTCCCGAACTCGCAGTACACCACGCTCGGCCTGTATTACCGCGGAATCAGCCATCGCGAGACCCGCCAGGAAGACAAGGCGGTGGAGGATTTCGAGCGTGTGACGAAGATGACCGTGAAGATATACCACGGCGAGGAAGACGCAATGCTGCGCCAGCTCTACGAAAACCATCGCGATGCCGTCTTCTGGCTGGCGAAGCGATACCTCGAGAAGAAGCAGCCGGAGCTCGCGGTCGCCGTCTACCAGCGCCTCCCGTACCCCATCGAGGCGTTCCGGTGCGTCGTGAACGTCTACTACGACCTGGGCAAGTTCGACACGATCCGCGACATGATCGACACGCTGGAAGGCACCAACAGGCACGAGGCCTACAAGTTCCTGATCGAGTTCTACGGCAAGAGCAAGGGCTACAACCAGCTCAAGGACGTGTTTGCCAAGCTCCTGGAGGAGAAGAACGCGAACGACCAGACCGACGACCTTGTGCGCACCACCGCGTGGAGCTTCAACAACTTCGGCAAGGAGCAGTGGGATTGGGCGATGCGGCGGGTGAGCACGAACTACCCCCGCATGGCCCGCTGGGCCGAGTTTGAGCTGATCAAGCACACATGGGAGAACGCCGCCCTCATCGACGAGCTCGAGCTGTTCATCGTCAAGTATCGCAACGGCCCCGACGTGGACCAGACGATCCGGCTGAAGGGGATTGTCCTCGAGCGGCAGAGCAAAGCCGAGGAAGCCCGCAGCAACTATCGCCGGATCAGCGATTCGGGCCTCGGCCACTGGTACGCCGCCGAGACCTACGACGGCCAGCACGCCAAGACGAAAGACTACGAGGGCGCCCTCAAGGAATACGAGAACCTGCGGAAGGCGTTCTACACTTCCGAGTGGTCGGCGATGGCCCAGTGGCGGATCGGCGAGATCCTTCGCCATCTGAAACGCGTCGATGATGCCGTTGAAGCCTATCGACAGGTGATCAAGCGGTTCGGCGCACTCACGGTGAAGGACAAGTGGATCGGGCACGGCCACTATGACCGCATGCGGATGCCCGACCGCGAATACGGCCCCGCCGCACAACTAGTGATCGGCGATATCCTCCGCGAAGCGACCCGGTTCGACGACTCGATCATGGAGTATCGCGTCGTGATGAGCAAATACCCGCGATCCGCGGAAGCGTCCTGGGCAGGCTACAACACCGCCCTGTCGTATGAAGGCAAGGATGATCCCGAGACCGCCATCAAGGTCTTCAAGTCGGTGCTGCGCCGTTACGGCAAGACCAAGGCCGCCGCCGACGCACACACCAGGCTCGAGCAGAAATACAAGATTCCCGATACGGAAGTGTCGGACTCCACCGATTTCTTCGGTGATGCCGACGTCGAAGGCCCGGATACCAAGAACTTCATCGAGGATCCGGGCAAGTTGCGGGACAAGAAGAAGCAGTAATCAGGAGACTGGAAAAAACGCCATGTTGGTTTACATCTTGCAGGGTGGTTTGTTCATGGTGCCGTTGGTGCTCTGCTCGGTGATGGCCGTGGCCATCATCCTTGACCGGGTCATGTACCTGCAGGGAGCATTCAAGGAAGCCAACCTCGTGCTCAACCAGGTCGGCGACCTCGCCGAGCAATCCAACATCGATGGCATCGAGAACTTCTGCGAAAAGAATCGGGGGCTGTTGTCCGCCATCTTCCTCATTGGTGTGAGGAAGTTCAAGCAACTGCAGGACAACCAGGACCCCGAGTTCGTACAAGCGGAAGTATCGAAGGTGATGGAAGAGGCCAGCATCGTGAACACGGCGGACCTCGAGAACCGGCTGCCGCTGCTTTCCACCATCGGCAACGTGGCCCCGCTGTTCGGTTTCGCCGGCACCGTCACCGGCATGATGAATGCGTTCGACGACATCGCGCAGACCTCCAACCCCAGCGCCCAGGATGTCGCTGGTGGCATCAGGGAGGCACTGATCACCACCGCAACCGGCCTGCTGATCGCTATTCCCGTCGTGCTGGTCTACAGCTACCTCACCAGCAGGATCGATTCCATCAACACGCGCACCGAAGAAACGGCAAACGCCGTCGTCGACCTCCTGGTCGTCAGCCACGTGAAGAGCATTTCGGGAGGCAAGCAATGAAGCGGATGAAGGTCTACCGGCGCAAGCGCCGAACGCCGAGCATGTCGTTCGCCAGCACGAGCGATATCGCGTTCCTGCTGATCATCTTCTTCGCGCTCGCCGGCAAATTCACGAAGACGTCCGAGAAGCAGGTGAACCTTCCCACGGTGAACATGGGAGAGGCGACGCAGCCTCGCGACATTGAAATCGTCGTCACGAAGGAAGACCTGTTTTTCGTCAATGGCAGCAAGGTGGAAGCTGATGGCCTGAAGGACGAGATCGAAGCGTATATCACCGAAGACCTGGACGCGGAAGGCCGAACCGTCGTGCTGCGGGCGGACCGGGACGCCAGTTTCGGCGCCGTCTCCGCCGCCGTCGAAGCGGTCAATCAGGCCGACGGTTATCTTGAGTTGGCAGTAACACACAAAGACTAGAGGCAGTACATGCAGGCTACTATCGGTATCCGCCGAGGCGCATCCAAGGGGGAATTCAGGTCGAAGTTCCCGCCGCTGTGGCTGTTCTTTGTTGCGGCCGTCGTCGCGCACGTAGTGCTGGTCGTCGCCACCACCCCGAGCATTTTTCTAGGCAACGGCGGCGGCGACAGCCCCCAAGCGCTGTTCGCGCGGGCGGAAGGTCTCGAGAAGGAAGGCAAGTTCGACGAAGCCTTCAAGACCTACGAGCTGATCGTGGGCAAGAAGCCGCTGATCCCCGCCGTGTTCATCGACGCCGAAAAACGGATGAACGAGACGCGCCTGAAGAGCATCCAGGCTCAGAAGAAGATTGAAGACGAGAAGGCCGCCGCAGCCAAAGCCGCCGCCGACGGCACGCCCGGCGGCCAGAAGACGGGTGCTCCCGACGGCAAGACCACCGGCAAAACCACGGGCGGCGGACAGGCCCCGCCGGTCGAACTGCCCGAGCTGCCCGACATCGGACGTTAAAGGCTACAGGCTACAGGCTACAGGCTACAGGCTTCAGGGTCCGCGACATGACGGTGGTTGGGCGAACCCGCAGCCTGCAGCCTGCCCGCCTGCAGCCTGCCCGCCCGCATGCCTGTCGCCTGCATGCCTGCAGCCTGCATGCCTGCAGCCTGCCCGGCTGCAGCCTGCCCGGCTGCAGCCTGCAGAAATGCACAACGCGAGCTTGCAACAGGTGTTGCACGCTCGCGTTGCTTCTTTCGCCGGGATGAACGGCTCGCGGCTATATCCGCCGCACCCGCAGGTAATGCGCGATCAGGCCCAGCAGCCCGGTGCACAGGAATGCCGACGGCACGGATGGCTCCCCGGCGATCTGCTGCGAGAACACCGAGCCGGCGTTTGATACCGACGGCGCAGATGGCATGGCCCCAACTGCCGGCGCCGCCTGCGATCCTGCCGGGTCCGCATCGAGGCGCGAATCGACGGATGGCGGAGCGATTGCACCAACCGGCCCATCCTGTCGTGATTCCGACGCAAGCAAGGGAAGCGTTGCGGCCGCCAGACCCATCGTCAGTGCGAGAACCATCTTCGCATTCACTGCCCATCCCTCCGTGTGCTGTGGGGCTGCCCCGTGCGCCTTGTGAAGGCAGGCAGGTGCGGGGCCGTCCTCACGGGCAGGCAGTACAACGGCAGAAGATGCGTGCGCTTGAGAATTGCGCCACGAAAATGATGAGAGGCGATGGCGGGAAACCACGCACGGCCCCGACGTAGAGACGTGCCGGTGGCACGTCTTGCCGGTGGCACGTCTCCGACGCCCGACCGTCTTCGGTCGGCACCCACGCGGGGCGTCTCTACTGCAGGGACTTCAGCAGGGTCTGCGCGTCAGCGGCGTGCTCGAACTTCTGACTGGCAGCTAGCGCGCGCCGGAGGAGATCCCGCGCCCGGTCGCGTTGCCCGGCCTGACGGCAGACGACCGCGAGATGATACATCGTGAGCGGTACGGGATCGAGCGTGACGCTGGTTTCGAGGGCAGCGCGTGCTTCCTCCGGCTTGCCCGCCTTGTGGAGCACCCAGCCATACGTGTCGAGCAGGGAGGCTGAGCGGGGATGGTGTTTGACGGCGGGCGAGATGAGCTTCTCGGCGTCGGCCGGACGGTTCAGGCGCTCGGCCAGCAGGTACGCGGCATTGTTCGCCGCAAGGTAGTTCGTGGGATCGCGCTGTAGCACGGATTCGTACAGCCTGAGGCAGTCGTCGAACCGGCCGTCCTGCAGGTAGACTGTCGCCAAGGCGTTC
>Ga0307380_10008976_pt1 | contig 12739 bp, 11 predicted proteins | sample UN3MG_FD_202239 | JGI IMG/M metagenome (GOLD analysis project Ga0307380, IMG submission 202239) | Soil microbial communities from Risofladan, Vaasa, Finland - UN-3 | ecosystem: Environmental > Terrestrial > Soil > Coastal area > Acid sulfate soil | place: Finland: Risofladan, Vaasa | collected... | reverse complement strand
CCCGGACAGGACCCGCAGAACTGGACGCCCGACGACGTGTGGGAGGTGTCGTGTCCCGGGTGCGGGAGGAAGGTGGAGTTCTTCAAGGATGACCCGGCGCGTCGGTGTCCGGGGTGCGGCAGGCGATTCCCCAACCCGCACCTCGACTTCGGCTGTGCCGAGTGGTGCCAGTACGCGGACAAGTGCCTTGCCGAGACGAATCCCGAACTCCTCAAGACCATCGCGAAACTGAAACGGGGGGAGAAGAAACCGTGACGGAAGCCTTCAAAGCGGTGCCCCTCGCCGACGACGTCTGGTGGGTCGGTGCGATCGACTGGAGCCTCCGTGATTTCCACGGCTACTCGACGAATCGCGGCACCACCTACAACGCCTACCTCATCGTGGACGAGAAGATCACCCTCATCGACACGGTGAAGGCGCCTTTCGTGGACGAGATGCTCGAGCGCATCCGTTCCGTCGTCGATCCGAAGACCATCGACGTCGTCGTCTCGAACCATTCCGAGATGGACCACTCGGGCGGGCTGCCGCGGACGCTCGAGGCGGTCGATCCGACCGGTATTTTCGCCTCGGCCGTCGGCGCCAAGACGCTTCAGAAGCACTTCGACCTCGGCCGTGAGATCACCGGCGTCAAGGAGGGCGACGTCCTGCACCTCGGAAAACGGACGCTCCAGTTCGTGGAAACGAAGATGCTCCACTGGCCGGACAGCATGTTCAGCATGATGATGCCCGACAGGCTGCTCTTCAGTCAGGACGCATTCGGGATGCACCTCGCATCGAGCGAGCGGTTCGCCGACGAGCTGGACCAGGCGGTGCTCGATGAGGAGGCGTCGAAATATTACGCGAACATCCTGCTCCCCTTGTCGCCCCTGGTGCTGAAGCTGCTGGAGAAGGTGAAGGCGTCGGGACTCGAGATCGCAACCATCGCCCCGGACCACGGTCCCGTGTGGCGGAAGGACCTCGACTGGATCGTCACGCGCTACGCAAAGTGGGCCGAGCAGAGACCCACGATGAAGGCGGTGGTGGTGTTCGACACGATGTGGCACTCGACGGAGATGCTGGCGCGTGCGGTGGGCGAAGGGCTCGCCGCGGGCGGCGCCCGGGTCAAGCTGATCCCGCTTGCGACGCGCCATCGAAGCGACGCAATCACCGAACTCCTCGACGCCGGGGCGCTCGTCGTGGGAAGCCCCACCATGAACAACCAGATGTTCCCGACCGTCGCGGACTTCCTGACCTACGCGAAGGGGCTGAAACCTAAGAACCTGATCGGCGCCGCCTTCGGCTCCCACGGGTGGAGCGGGGAGGGCGCGAAGCACGTCCGTCGAGAGCTCGAGGAGATGAAAGTTGAACTCGTCGGGGAGACGCTGAGCTGCAATTACGTTCCGAAGGACGTCGACCTCGCCGCGGCACGGACGCTCGGCGAGACGGTCGCGGCACGGCTCAAGGAAAAGTGTGCCGGGTAAAGGGGACTCTCTGGACTGGTAGTCGCGCCCCCTTGCTTGCCCCGAGCGTAGCGAGAGGTGGGGCGCCGGGATGACGCCGGGCCACAAGGGACCCGGACTACAGAACGAGGAGGGGGAGACGCGATGAAGAAATACACCTGCACGATCTGCGGCTGGGTTTACGACCCGGAAGTGGGCGACCCGGACAACGGCGTCAAGCCGGGCACCGCGTTCGAGGCCCTGCCGGACGACTGGGTCTGCCCCCTGTGCGGGGCCGGCAAGGAAGACTTCGAGGAAACCAAAGAGGAATAGGCGCAACGCCATGACCAAAGACTGCGGAAAGAAGTGCTGCCCGGCGAACGACGAACTGCTGCCGAAGGCGAAAGCCGTGACGCTTGCCAGGCTCGTCGCTTACGCCCCCGGGGCCGTCGTCAGCCGGACCCTCGCCAAGAGCGGCGCCGGCACCGTGACGCTCTTCGCGTTCGACGCCGGGCAGGAACTGAGCGAGCACTCGGCGCCCTTCGACGCCCTCGTCCACGTGCTCGACGGCGAGGCCGAACTGATCATCGGCGGGAAGCCGGTGAGGGCGCGGGAAGGGGAGCTGGTCGTCATGCCCGCCGACGTGCCGCACGCGGTCAAGGCACCCGGGCGGTTCAAGATGCTCCTGATCATGCTGCGCACCGCACGGGACTGAATATCCGGCGGCGCAGACGTCCACATGCCACGAAAGGGGTCGAAGATGGCTGAAAAACTCACGATGTTCTGTTACCAGTGCGAGCAGACCGCAAAGGGCGCCGGGTGCACGGTGCAGGGGGTATGCGGGAAGCGCCCGGAGGTGGCCGCCCTCCAGGACCTCCTGGTCTACGCGACCAAGGGTCTGGCGCAGTACGCGCACCAGGCCCGCCAACTCGGCGCCAAGGACCACGAGATCGACGTCTTCGTTCTGGAGGCGCTGTTCAGCACGGTGACGAACGTGGACTTCGACCCGGAACGCCTGGCCGGGCTCATCAAACGGGCGGCTGAACTCCGCGACAAGGCGAAGCGGCTCTACAAAGCGGCCGCCAGAAAAGCCGGGAAAACCCCGGCGGAACTCGACGGACCCGCCGCGTGGTCACCCGCCGACTACACCGACGGACTTATCGCCCAGGCACAGGCCATCGGCATCCGCCCGCGACGCGACGCACTCGGCGTCGACGTCATCGGACTCCACGAACTCATCACCTACGGCCTCAAGGGAACCGCCGCCTACGCCGACCACGCACTGATCCTTGGCGTCGAGGACGACGAGGTCTACGCGTTCCTCGAAGAGACGCTCGCCTGGCTCGCCGAGAATCCCACCGACGTCGGCGAACTGACCGCGAAGGCCCTCACGGTGGGCGAGGTGAACCTGAAGGTGATGGGGATGCTCGACACGGCCAACACCGGGGCCTACGGTAACCCCGAGCCGACGCAGGTGCGCATCACCCCGGTCAAGGGAAAGGCGATCCTCGTCTCCGGTCACGACCTCAAGGACCTGGAGGAGATCCTCAAGCAGACGGCGGGCAAGGGCATCAACGTCTACACGCACGGCGAGATGCTGCCGGCGCACGGGTATCCGGGACTGAAGAAATACAAGCACCTCGTCGGGAACTACGGGAGCGCGTGGCAGGACCAGCAGAAGGAGTTCGCCGAATTCCCGGGGGCCATCGTGATGACCACCAACTGCATCCAGCGGCCGCAGAAGAGCTACGAGGGACGCATCTTCACCTCGGGGCTCGTGGCGTGGCCGGGGGTGAGGCACATCGGCGAGGGCAACTTCGTGCCCGTCATCGAAGCGGCGCTTGCCGCCGAGGGATTCACCAGGGACGAGCCGGAGAAGACCATCACGGTGGGGTTCGGTCATGCGGCCACGCTCGGCGTGGCGGACAAGGTCATCGAAGCGGTGAAAGGCGGCGCCATCCGTCACTTCTTCCTCATCGGCGGGTGCGACGGGGCCAAGCCCGGACGCAACTACTACACCGAGTTCGCCCAGGCCGTCCCCGACGACTGCGTCATCCTCACCCTCGCCTGCGGGAAGTACCGCTTCAACAAGCTCGACTTCGGCGACATCGGGGGCATCCCGAGACTTCTGGACATCGGGCAGTGCAACGACGCCTACAGCGCCATCCAGATCGCCGTGGCACTGGCGAAGGCGTTCGAGACCGACGTCAACGGCCTGCCGCTCTCGATGATCCTCTCGTGGTATGAGCAGAAGGCGGTGTGCATCCTCCTGACGCTCCTGCACCTCGGCGTCAGGAACATGCGGCTGGGACCGAGCCTGCCGGCGTTCGTGACCCCGCCGGTCCTCAAGGTGCTCGTCGACACGTTCAACATCGCGCCCGTCACCACCCCCGGGGAGGACCTGAAGGCGATCCTCGGCTGACGGAAGACGGACGCGGAACGATACTCCCTCCTCACCAAAGGTCCGGGGGGACGCACGGTGCGTCCCCCCGGACCGCTTTGTGCTGCTGCTTCGGCGACGGGACATCAGCATGCCTCGAACTCGTCGACGATCCCCGTGGCCGGCCTGCACGGATCGAACGAGACGGTGTGCGGGACGGATCTGACGGATGGCGTAAGGGAAAGGCCGCTCGAACGAGCGGCCCTTTCGCAGGTGCATCGGCGTCGGGAGGACTACCCCTCCGTCTCGGCGGCCTCGCCGCCCGCCAGGAGTGCGTCGCGGATGGCTTTTCGGAGTGCGGTCACCTTGAACGGCTTGAACAGCACCACCTCCAGTCCCTTCTCCCGTGCACGCACGATGGAGTGCGAGGGGTCGTAGCCGAAGGCGGTCATCAGGATGACCGGCATGTCGGGGAACCGGTCCCGGATGTGCGAGTAGATCTCGTAGCCGTCCTTCTTGGGCATCTTGATGTCGGAAAGGATGAGGTCATAGGTCTCACGGGCGTCGATCATCTCGACGGCTTCGAGTCCGTCGGCGGCGGTCTCGACGATGCAGCCGTCCTTGGCCAGCACGTCGGACATGGTCTCGCGGATGGCGTCGTCATCGTCGGCCACGAGGATCCGTCTTCCCTTGAGGACGGGGTCCTCGGTGCGTCGCTGGACCGGTGCACTAGGTCTTCCCTCGTCGGTGATGTGGGCGACCACCTCCTTCACACGGTCGACGTTGTGCTCGATGTCCTTGAGCTTGGCGATGGTGTTGGAGTCGTGACCGATGTATTCCTGAAGCAGCAGGTAGACGTCGTTGGTGATGGCGTTGATGGGATTGGCGATCTCGTGGGCGATGCGCTCGGCGATGCGTCCGTGGGTGACGGCGTGCTCCAGCTCGATGAGGTTCGCCGTGTTGAGTGCCATGGCCACGAAATTGGCGAAGATCTCGAGGAACTTCATGTCCTCGACCGAGTAGGCCCACGGCTTTGCCGAGCGGAGGGCCATCGTCCCGACCACCCGGTCGTTCAGCCGCAGGGGCACGGTCACCTGTGAGCCGAACTCGGTGGTGTGCTCTCGGATGAGTGGGTCGGTGGAGGCGTCCCGGCAGAGGTAGCTGTGTCCGGTCGCCGCCACGTACCCCGTGATGCCGTACCCCTCACGCTGCGAAAGCACCTTGGCCCTGCGGATCACCTCTTCCTCTTCGGGGGAGTGTCCCACGTAGATGATGGGCTTCAGCTCGCCGGTGCGCTCGTCAAGCTGACGGATAAGCAGACTATCCATCTTGAGCAGCTGCTCGGTGTGACTGACGATGTTCCGCCTGATGTGCTCGATGCGCTCGTCGAGCGACATGCGACTGACCCGGGCCCAGTCGAGTCCGGCCAGGTGGTTCCCGGCCTGGTAAATGGACTCGATCTTGCTCTCGAGGAACACACGCTCGGAGACGTCACGCGTCACCAGGACCACCTGCACCACTTCTCCCAGTTCGTTGAACACCGGTGAGCTGACACTCTCCCAGTAGTTCCCGTCGAGGTTCTGATGGACCCGCTTGGACTGTCGGGCCGTGGCGAAGGTCTCCATCGCCTCACAGCCGAGACAGGGCTGACTGCGTCCGTGGAAGAACCGGTAGCACGGCTCGCCGACGAGGGCCGCTCCGCTGGGGCCCTGCTGCCGGACCACCTCGTTGGCCCAGATGATGCGGAGTTCCCGGTCTACGACGGAGATCCCCTCACGGACCGCGTTGAGCACGGTCTCCGGCACCACCTCCGTCACGGGCTCCAGCTCGGCCGGGAAGCTCTTCCGGTCGGCGATGAGTCCCTCGGCCCCGTTCTCGCGCAGTGCCTTCAGCGCCGCGTTCATGTCGGAGGCGACCACCACCTCGTAGTCGCCCGGAATGGCCGACAGGAGCTTGGTCAGCTCGGTTGATCCTTCGGATTTGACGGCGATGAGCTTAGGCATGAACGTCCTCCGGCGGCGTGCCGGCCGGCCATCGAGTTCCCCACCCCACTTTATTGTACCCTCATGGGTGAATATCGCCAATCGAGGAGGAAAAAATAACCGTGATTTCCCGCACGGGTGCAGCGTCCGGCAGCCCGGGCAGGCCACGGGGCCCGGTCCGGCCCCCGGCTACCTCGCCCCGACGGTGTAGACGTCCAGCTTGACCTGTGCCGTGACGAAGCGGTTCCCCCCGACGGCGTGTTTGCGCGTGACCATGAACTGGTAGCGGTAGCCGCCCAGCCAGACCATCTCGACACCCTTGTCCGGACGGATGACGGTCTCCGCCTTGTCGACGGGACGGAACTCGTCCAGGACCGTGACGCAGATGTGATAGTGGTGTCTGTCCTCGTTGGCGTTGGCGATGGAGAGGGTCATCTTGATGCGCTTCGGCAGGATGAGGACGTGAGCGTTCGGCTCGACCACCTCCTGGACGGGCGGGGCGCCGTTGGACGCCACCAGCCGGATACTCCCCGGGTGACGGAAGTCGAGATCGAGGGTGCGGGAGAGGTAGGGTTCTTCACCGGCGGCGAACGTTCCCGGGAGCAGAAGAGACATTGCCAGTGAGAGGACGAGCACTCTCATGACGCGTGGGCCTCACGATGGGGGCCGGAAGAAGGAGGCCGACGTCGGCGCGGTCGTTGAACGGTGTCACCACCCCCGACGTCACCGGCCGTGGCCGCGTCCGCTACAGTCACGAAGGCTGCGGCGGACTTCCGCAGCCTTCCTGCACGTCCCGTCCCGATGCCGGTCCTCCCCGTGCGGGACGGTCGCGGCGTCGGCGAGCTACTCGGCTCCATCGAGGATGTTCCTGCGGGTGTCGTCACCCCAGATCTTCTCCGGCTGAGCTTCCCCCGTCGGCTCCTTCTTCTCTGCGGAGCCCTTGCACCCGAACATGCAGCAGAGGAAGAGTGCGGCCAATCCGAGCAGCAAGCCCTTTTTCAGGAAGTGCACCATCGTCTTCTCCCAAAATGCGAGTACCTTCGGATGCGTGAAGCGGACCTACAAAATACGTCGCCGGGGGGAGGGTGTCAACAACATTTTGCCCGGCCTGGACGGGCACGCCGAGAGACCCCGGTGAGGCCGCTCAGCCCTCCCGCAGGAACTCACGGTACATGCGGGCGTACTCGGCACCCCGGGCCAGGAGTTCGGCGTGTGTCCCGCGCTCGATGATCCGCCCGCCCTTGACCACCAGCACGTGATCGGCGTTGCGCACCGTCGAGAGTCGATGGGCCACCACGAAGCTCGTGCGCTTCCGGACGAGGTGGTCGACGGCCTCCTGGATCTTGAGTTCGGTGGCGGTGTCGACCGAGGAGGTGGCCTCGTCGAGGACCAGAATCCTCGGGTCGGCGACCATCGCGCGGGTGAAGCAGACGAGCTGTCGCTCGCCGCCCGAGAGCCCCTCGCCGCGTTCCTGCACCGTGGTCTGGTATCCGTCGCGCAGACCCGCGAGGACGTCGTGCGCCCCGATGGCACGGGCCGCGTCGTAGACCTCTTCGTCGGTGGCCTCGGGTCGACCGAACTTGATGTTCTCCATCACCGTCCCCGAGAACAGGAACGCCTCCTGCACGACGATGCCCATCTGCGAGCGCAGCGAATGCATGGTGACGTCGCGGATGTCGGTCTCGTCGACGGTGATGCGTCCGGTCTGCTGCTCGTAGAAGCGACAGATGAGGTTGATGATGGAACTCTTCCCGGCGCCGGTGGGACCGACCAGCGCGATGGTCTCGCCGGGCTTCGCTTCGAGACTGACGTTCTCGAGGATGATATCGCCCGGGTTATAGGCGAAGGTGACGTCCTCCATCTTCAGGTGTCCGGTGATCCTCGGCAGCACGCCGGCGTCGTCGCGGTCCTTGACGTCGGGCTCGGTGTCGAGGAGCTGGAAGATGCGCTCGGCCGCCGCCATCGCCCCGAGCGCGGTGCCGTAGAGGTTCGACAGCTGTCGGATGGGTTCGAAGAACATCCGCAGCAGATAGAAGACGAGGATCATGTTGCTGATCTCGATGGCGGGTGCGCCGGTCGCGAGCGCCTCACGGCCCTTGGCACCGTAGAGAACCACCACCACGGCCATCGTGATGGCCGTCAGGATGCCCATGCTGGGGAAGTAGAGGGTGCGGACGACGGTGGCCTTGACGCGTGCGTTGTAGTATTCCTCGTTGAGTCGGTCGAACTCCCGCAGGTTGTGTCGCTCCCGGGTGAAGGCCTGGACGACACGGACTCCGGCGATGTTCTCGGCGAGGTTGGCGCAGATGCGACTCACCTGCGTGCGCACCTCGCGCCACGCCAGCACCATCGGATGGTGGAAGAAGAACGTGATGATCACCATCAGCACCGCCATCAGTGCCAGCAGGTACGCCAGCGCCGGCTCGACGTAAATGACCATCACCGTGCCGCCGGTGATCATGAACACGGCCATGGCGATTTCGGGGATCGCGAAGGCGATGACGTCTTCGAGGGTGCCGAGGTCGGAGGTGGCGCGCGAGATGATCCACCCCTGCTTGGTGCGGTCGTAGTAGCTGAGCGAGAGTTTCTGGAGGTGTCTGAAGATGGTCATGCGCAGGTCGAAGAGGACGCGCTGACCGAGTCTCGTCATGCTCATCTCGCGACGGAAGTGCACCTGCCAGACGAGCAGGGCGTTGAGGGCGAGCACCCCCGCCCAGAGGTTGAAGTCGTTCTGGTATGCCGAACCGCGCTCGATGCACCGGAACACCTGTCGGAACGCAAACGCCCCCAGCAGCATGGTGCCGCTGGAGAACGCCACCAGGAACACGTTCCACGCCATCCGCAGCTTATAGGGTCCGAGGAACCGGAGGAGTCGCACGATGAGCCGCCACTCGAGCGGACGCTCGTGTTCGACCTCCTCGTCGTCGACGGGCACCGAGGTGCGACGCGCGGTCTCGTCGGCGGGGGGCTCCTTCCCGGATTTCTTCTCGTCCTTTGCGGCCATCAGTCGGTCTCGTCCTCACTGCTTTCGTGCTCGGTATCCCCCGTATCGTCCTCGATGGCGGCTTCCTCGCCGCCCCGGTCGAACTGGAGGTCGCAGATGGTGCGGTAGATGCCGCCCTGGTTCAGAAGTCCGTCGTGGGTGCCGGTTTCGGCGATGCGTCCGTCCTCCAGCACGATGATCACGTCGGCGCGTCGGACGGTGCTGAGCCGGTGTGCGATGACGAAGGTGGTGCGGTATTTCGCGAGGTGCATCATGGCCTCGTGGATCTCCCGCTCGGTGGTCGGGTCGACGGAGCTGGTCGAGTCGTCGAGGATGAGGATGCGGGGGTCCTTGAGGAGTGCCCGTGCGATGGTCAGTCTCTGACGTTGTCCGCCCGAGAGGGTCACGCCTCGCTCGCCGATGATCGTGTGGTAGCCGTCGGGGAGGTCCCGTACGAACTCGTCGGCCCGGGCGGCCTCGGCGGTGCGGATGATCTGCTGCATGTCGGCGTCGGGATTGGCGTAGGCGATGTTCTCGGCGACGGTGCGACTGAACAGGAACGAGTCCTGGAAGACCAGTCCGATGTCGCGCCGGAGACTGTTGAGCTGCACGTCACGCACGTCCTGGTCGTCGATGGTGATGCGTCCGGCGGTGACGTCGTAGAAGCGGGGCAGCAGGCTCACGAGGGTGGATTTCCCGCTGCCGGTGCGACCCACGAGCGCGACCATCTGTCCGGGCTCGACGGTGAGGTTGATGTCACGGAGGACGGGCTTGTCCTCGGCGTATCCGAAGGACGCGTTCTCGAAGACCACGCGTCCGGGTCCCTGACGCAGCGGCTCGGCGTCGGTCTTGTCGCGCACGGGCGGGGTCTCGTCGAGGAGTTCGAAGATGCGGTCGGCCGAGGCCACCGCACGCTGGGCGTGACTGATCCCGTGACCCAGCCACCCCAGACGCATCGTGATGAGTCTCAGCGCGAGGAACGCCGAGACGATCACGCCCAGGAGTTCCTTGTCGAGCGGGCGGGCGTAAACCATCCGTCCGCCGATGCAGAGCGTGACCGCGAGTCCGATCGTGATGATGGCCGTGTCGAGCGGCGCGTAGAACGCCCACACGCGCACGGCGTCCAGCACGCGGTCGATGAGACGCTCGGAGCGCTCCCGGCATTTCTCGATCTGGTCGTCCTCACGGGCGAACCCGCGCACCACCTGGACCCCGGAGATGTTCTCGTTGAGGACACTCGTCACCTCCCCGTACTGCTGACGCACGTCGTAGAACTTCGTGCGCACCCGCCCCCCGAACCACACCCCCAGCCACATCGCCACGGGCAGCATCAACATCGACCACAGCGCCAGCTCCCACGACTTCCAGAACAGATACCCCAGACCGATGACCACCACCAGCAGCACCTCGGCCATCGTGAAGATCACCATCCGGTAGAACGACCCGACGAACCGCATGTCCATGATCATCCGACTGATCAGCTGTCCCGAACTCTCACGGTCGTGATACGACAGACTCATCCGCTGAAGCGAGTCGTACAGCCTGATCTGCATGTCCCACTCGGCCCGACCACAGGCCTTCACGTTCAGCATCGACCGCACGAACGTGATCCCGAACTGAAGCACCGCCGTCACCACCATGATGACGGCGTAGAGCCACACGTGTCCGTAATCGTCGGCCTTCACGTCGTTGACGAAACGTCCCGTCAGGTCGGCCGGGACGAACATCATCAACAGACCCACCGCCTGCACCGCCCACGTGAGGACCACGGTCTTCCAGTACGGACGCAGAAACCCCGTCAGCCGGCGACCGACCTTCCACGCACTGACGGTCTCCTGTCGCTCCTTCAGGTCCTGGAAATGGTCGTGTACACTCATCTCATCCGTCCTGAGACCGCTGAGTTCCCTCTCCCCCGGGAAGAGGGAGCCGTCGTCATCAGAGGGTTCTGCCGACCGCTTCCGCCACCGGTCGGATCTGCCCCATCATCGCCTCGAACTCGTCGAAGGTGAGTGACTGGGCCCCGTCACTGAGTGCCCGTTCGGGCTCCGGGTGCACCTCCACCAGGAGTCCGTCCGCCCCCGCCGCCACCGCCGCCCGACACAGGGACGTCACGAGCGAGCGCTTCCCCGTCGCGTGGGACGGGTCCACCACCACCGGCAGGTGTGTCTGCTCCTGGAGTGCCGGCACCGCCGCCAGGTCCATGGTGAACCGTGTGTAGGTCTCGAACGACCGGATGCCCCGCACGCACAGGATCACGTTCGGGTTCCCCTGGCTCAGGACGTATTCCGCCGCCAGAAGCAGTTCCTGGAGCGTGGCGGAGAACCCACGCTTCAGGAGCACCGGTTTGGGGCCCTGTCCCACGGCCCTGAGCAGCCGGTAGTTCTGCATGTTGCGTGCGCCGATCTGAAGCATGTCGGCGTACCGTCCCACCAGTTCCACGGTGTTCTCGCCGATGACCTCGGTCACGACGGCGAGTCCCGTGCGGTCGCCCGCCTCGCGCAGGTACTTCAGTCCCTCCTCTTCCAGTCCCTGGAAGGCGTAGGGACTGGTGCGCGGCTTGAAGGCCCCGCCCCTCAGTCCGACGGCCCCGGCCTTCTTCACGGCCGCCGCCGTCCGCAGCAGGTCGTCACGGTTCTCCACCGAGCAGGGCCCCGCGATGACCCCGATGCGCCGGCCGCCGATGGAACCCGTTCCCACCGGGACCTCGGTCTTTTCCTTCTTCGCCTCGAGACTCGCGATCTTGAACGGGGCCAGGATGGGCATCGCCCGCTCCACGCCCGGGGCCGCCGTGAAAAAGGCGATATCCACGCCCCGCTTGTCGCCGATGGCCGCGATGACCGTCCGTTCCGTCCCGTAGATGGGGTGACTCTTCAGCCCCATCTCCTCCACACGGTCGATGACGTGCTGGATCTCCTCCGGCGTCGCTCCTTTCTTCATCACGATGATCATCTCTCCTCCTTTCCGGCCCGGTGGGGTCCCGTCTCAGCGTGGGACCTCACGAGCTCGAGGAGCTGGCCGTCTCGACACCGGTCTTCAGACCAAAAAAAAATCCCTGAAACCTTCAGGTTCCAAGGAGCGTGAAGACCGGATGTCGAAACGTCCTAGGTCCTCCGATCCCTGAAACCGGTAAACCAGCCGTAAAAGTACGAAAAAAAGGCCCGACCCGACCGTGCGCGAACGTCAGAATTCCGCAAACGGGAAGTCCGGGTCATTGGCCTCTTCCATTGCCCACAGGTCCGCTGAAATCACACGTTTAACGGTCCAGGCGTCGACGCCTGTTTCATTCATAACACCTATCCGGGACGTGTCAACGGCATTTTCGGGATTCTCCCACTTTTTTCGCCAATCCCCGTGAAGCAGACCCCCGCCGACATCCCCATCCCCGCCGGAAGGCAGATTTGGCTTGAAAACATCCGCACCGCCGGTAGACTGCTTCTGAGGAGGACTCCCCATGCGGACGGCAGGGCAGATCATCCTGTTGGCGTGCGCGGCGGCACTGCTGTCGTGCGAAGGCGAGACCTACAACGTCGCCGAGATGGTGGACCCGAAGGTGACGGAGATTTCGGCGGACGGTCGCGAGGCGAAGGTCAACATCGGGATGTTCGACGAGGTCCACGTGGGACAGAGACTGTGGGTGGTGAGGGGCAACCGTCCGGTGGGCATCCTGGTGGTCCGCGACGCCAAGGACTATTCGAGCGACTGTGTGGTGGTGGCGTCGAAGAAGGTGAGCGAGATGCCGGTGGTGGACGGTGTGGAGCTGGCGAACATCCACCCCGGGGACCTCGTGGTCCGGACGTTCAAGGGGATCACCCAGGCGGGGGCACTGCGTGAGAAGGTCCCGCGCATGGTCCCCGTGCCGTACGAGGTGCCGGAGGAAACCGTGGCCGAGGTGGACAAGGAGCTCGGCGGACCCGAGGCAAGAAGAGAGGCCTGGAAGAAGATCCCACGTGACCAGGTCGAAGCCTGGCGACGAAGA
>Ga0307380_10008975_pt1 | contig 12739 bp, 16 predicted proteins | sample UN3MG_FD_202239 | JGI IMG/M metagenome (GOLD analysis project Ga0307380, IMG submission 202239) | Soil microbial communities from Risofladan, Vaasa, Finland - UN-3 | ecosystem: Environmental > Terrestrial > Soil > Coastal area > Acid sulfate soil | place: Finland: Risofladan, Vaasa | collected... | reverse complement strand
TCTAGCTTAAGCGGAGGCGCGCGATAAAATACTAAAGAATAGAGTGAGAGGGTGCACATGAGCGAAATGACCGCCAAAATCTTGGATGAAAGCCTTGGAAAAATCGTTCTTGTGCGACTGAGAGGTGGAAAGAAGTTGCGGGGGAAACTGAAGGGGTTCGATCAACACCTCAATTTGTTGTTGGAGGAAACAGCAGATATAACAAATGCAGAGAAGACTAGAAAACTTGGCACGATCATATTGAGGGGAGACAATGTTATCCTCATTAGTCCTCCACCTAGGTGAAAACATGGGAAAAACGAGCAACTTAGCCGCATATTTTCAAAATCAAGTAGGAGAGGATAAATCAGTTTTATCTTGTCTTCATGTATACACAAGAAACTGAACTCGACAGTTGGCTTTTCACAATACCGGGTAAAACTGTTCCAGCATCAGACAGGGTGACTGTTCCTTTAATCAAGTCTTTCGCTTTTTCACACTCAATGTTCGAGTTATCGAACTCATAGGTGATTGAAATCTTTAGACGTTCCGTCTCTCAACACGTTAAAGATACACCTATCAAAGAAGCCCATAACGAGCCTAAATATGCAAAAACGGATTTAAAACCATTTTTAACCATTTTCTAAACAGTCTAGCGCGCTTTTTTCCTCTTTCATCTTGCATTAGCGAAGTCACGCCTAAGGCGTCTGATCAATTTCCATTTATGACCGTGCTTCTCTATGATGTTTTCGCCGATCTCCTGCTCGATTCTCTTGTTTATGCGATATATTCTGCGAGAGACATCTCTGTGGTCGATGTCTAGTTGGGCGGCTAGTTCGCTTGATTGTAGCTCGATGCCTCAAGTGGGATACATCTTACCGAAAAAAGCAACTAAGAAAACCCGAGCTAATCAGCGCTTATTCAAGTAAACGGAGGCAAGACATTATAAATGTCCAGCTTTAAACCATAATTTGCCTTTAAAACCGCAAAAACCTACTTTAATTTTGTGTGATAAGAAGGAATCAATGTGAGGAAAAAAATTAAAGAAAAAATTACGTTAATGCTTAGCATAATAATTAAAAAAATCATGTTAATAGTTAGCGTAATAATTATTGCTGGCGCTTTTTTTGTTGCTTTATATTGGTTAAGTAGCAAGGTATCTTACTTGCACGAGTGGCAAAAGGTTGTCGTTAGAACTTTAGGTCCATTTTATAACAGTTTCATCTTTGTATGCTACTGTTTAGTGGTATTCGGCGTTGTTATCGTTTATTTCGCTATATTCAACAAAGAAGAATAGTTTCAAACATAAAGTCGAGGCGATGCACGTTTCTCTTGTAAAGGTTTCTTGACTAAACGAATGAATCATCACGTCAGTTTTGGTCGAGGTTTCTTGACAAAAACCCTTTTTAATTCTGTCAGCAAAAGTATTGTTGGTGCCCATAGTGGAAAAAAGAAGGGCAGCTCTCATTCTCATGCTGATTCTCTGTTCTATATTGGTTGCTATCCCAAACATATTGACGGTTAGAGCAAGTGAAACTATCTACATCAGGGCTGACGGAACTGTTGAGGGAACAGACAAGATTCAGCGTGACGGAAACGTGTACACATTAACAGACAACATCTATGAAAAGATTGTTGTGGAAAAGGATAACATTGTGGTTGATGGGGCAGGTTACACTCTCGAAGGAGATGGAAGCATAGAGGCAATATGGCTGGAAAACAGGTGCAACGTGACAATCAAGAACATGCAAATAACACATTTCGGAGGCGGCATTAAGATCATGGGAACTAGAAGCCAAAACAACACAATTATTGGAAACAATATTACTGACAATGGGCATGAAACCTACGGGAATGGAATTGCACTCACATTTGGTGCAAGCCAAACTACTATTTCTGGGAACAATATAACAGGCAACTGGGTAGGCGTTTTTGTCTATCTGGGCGGTGGGAACATTATTTCTGAGAACAACATTACAGCAAACAGGTTGGGCGTCTGGATCTGCGCAGGGAGCAACAGTATAATTAGAAACGATATAATAAGCAACGGTAGGGGCGTTCTTGTTGAGATCGGTTCGAACACTGTTCACCATAATAACTTCGTCAACAACACTGTTCAAGAAGACATCGGCGAAGCCCCAACATCAGTTAACATCTGGGATGATGGCTATCCATCCGGTGGAAACTACTGGAGCAACTACAATGGCACAGACAATGACGGCGACGGCATAGGAGACACACCATACATCATAGACGAGAACAACCAAGATAACTATCCGCTTATAAAACCCGTAATAATCCCAGAGTTTCCATCATGGACACCAATGCTTCTTATACTTGCGGTGCTTGTAGTTGTCCTAACAATCTACAAACGAAAATTACAAAAGGCATCAATCCAAAGCAATCAAGAATGAGTTTTCTTCCAAAACAGGTAAACTTTTGATTGGTTAAGCTGCGCAAGACATCGGAGCGCCAGAGCTAGATCGTCTCTTTCCGCTTTCTCTAGCAATTTCTGGTAGTCTTCCGTGGTGAAGTGTCCATGCGCCCCAGCAATTCTTCTGTTGTAAGGATAACGGAGGATGCTGTGCGATTGTCAATAACCAGTACAATGGGACTCTTACTGGATTTTAAATAGATTTTCAGTCTTATTTTCTTCGTAGAAACCTGCACAATGGAGGGATAGAAAAAACATGCCTGAAAAAACCGTTTCCGACCAGAAGCAGGATGAGACACCAAAGCCAAACAGGAAAGAGCGAACCGATAAGCCAGTGACGGAATTCAAAGCGAAATTAAACAAATGGGGCTTTATCCATGTGCCGAAGAGAACGGTGCCATCGTTGCCTTTCAAAATCGAGAAACCTTTAACGGCTCGAATTGAGGGCGAAACGCTCGTCATTACAAGCAGCCCCGAAAAAATCAACCTGAAAAGGCTAGAGTAAGCGCGTAGAAAACCTAAGGTCGTGAATGTAGGAGGCGACACGGATTACGATTTTTCACGTTCTCTCCCTCTTTTTTCTTCAATTCCACTTGAGGCAAAACAGCTTTTTCCTAGAATCTAAAACTGCACAAGATTTGTGAAGCCTATTCCGGGGTAGATTCGAGCGTAACGTTGAAGGCAACTGTTTTGCCGCTATGCTTCCGGTCACATTTCACGGTTATAGTGTTTCCATCATCGCTTATGTACACAACTTTACCAATGTGCCCCGCTTCCTGATGAAAAACACTGTGCACCGGAATCTTCACCTTATCCCCAACCTTAACTTTCGCCATCAACACATCCTCCATAAACATGCAAGCGGTTCCAGAACAGCAACCACGTTTACTTTTGACACACGACTTCTTCTCGATAAGAAGAGGGCAACTATTAAACATTACCTGAACACACCCGCCTTAAACCCGAAACTGTATTTTTTCCCTGAAAGCCAGCAACAAAAAAGAGAAAAAGCCTAAAGCGACTGCGAAATGAACAAAAAAAGCGTAATTTCCGGGGACACAAATTAAAGCGCTTTACAAAAAAAGTTCTAAAAATGTCGATGACGTGCAAAGAGCTTATCTAATGCCTTTCACTATTGGTGAAGTGAAGGAAAAACTGATGCCTAGAGACCCCGTATGCGGCGTAATTCTGAACGAAAAGACAGGAAAATATAAGATCACTCACGACGGAGAAACATACTATTTCTGCAGCGTAAAATGCAAAAAGAAATTCAAAAGAAACCGAAGCAAATTCGCAACAGAATAGGCTTTTTAGTGCATACTCATGCCTTTTACTATAAGGCGTTCTTCTATAAACCGTAACAACTGATACCCAAACAGTATAGCGGCAACATATGTGGGCCACAAAATCACTGGCCAATCTCCAGGAATGTAATGCCACAGGTTAGACTGGGTTGCAAAAACCTCCATAAGAAACAGAGAAAACAAGCCAGCCACAGCCAAGTAAACTTGTTCTTTAACATCACTTTTTCTGCCACTCTTCTTTCTGCTAATCATCAGAACTGCCCATATCCCTAAGAAAGCAAAGAAGAGAATAACCCAATTTTGCGGAAAGTCAAATAGTAGGTGCATACCCCCAAAAACAGGGTTATAATATAAAAACCTTCGTTATTTCCCTTAAAAGCTCAGATTCACCAAACCCAATCTGTGTGCACATTCAGTGATTTACAAAATCAAGAAAAAATTCTACGAGAATACTTATGTAAAACCTGACGCATGAAAGAATCCATGAAAAGGGGCCGTCGGCTAGCATGGTCTAGGCTCTGAGCCTCGGACGTTCGGGACCCCGGTTCAAATCCGGGCGGCCCCACCAAAACAACAAAAAGATTTGCTAAAAAACGAAGCCAACCTACTTCTTTGCCCGCTTCGCAATCTCTTTGGCGACTATAACTCCTGAGGCAGACGCTTGAATTAGCCCGCGGCTTACTCCAGCTCCGTCACCGATAGTAAACATGTTATCGATCTTTGTTTCCAGCTGATTAGTCAACTCAAGCCTTGAGGAATAGAACTTCACTTCGATGCCATAGAGTAACGTGTCGTTCGAGTTTACGCCGGGAGCCACCTTATCCAACGCCTCAAGCATCTCCTTGATGTCAGCCAAATATCGGTAGGGCAACACAAAGCTCAGGTCTCCAGGCGTGGCGTTCTTGAGGGTTGGAACACATAAGCTACGTGTTATTCGTTCTTCTGTTGAGCGGCGTCCAGCCTTCAGGTCGCCTAGCCTCTGAATTATTACTCCTCCGCTGAGCAGGTTTGAGAGCCGTGCAATATATTTTCCGTATGCTATGGGTTCTCTGAATGGTTCTGTGAAGGCTGTGCTAACCAAGATTGCGAAGTTTGTGTTTTTTGTTTTCCGTTCAGCATAACTTTGTCCGTTCACGGTTAAGATGCCATCATATGATTCGGTGATGACTTCTCCTAGAGGCGAAACACAGAAGGTTCTCACCTGATCGTCAAAGGATTTAGAGTAGTAAATCAGCTTTGGTTCATACAGGGTCTTAGTGAGTTCCTCCATGATGGCGGCTTGAAGCTCCACCCTGACGCCTATGTCCACAGGATTGTTCAAGGTTTTCAGACCCAAAACCTCTGCTTCAGTCTTCAGCCACTCGGCGCCGATTCTGCCAGGCGCCACAATCACATATTTTCCGTAGAACTTTTCTCCCTTTTTTGTTTCAACACCTTCAACTTTGCCGTCCTTAACCAGCAGGCTCTTCACGTCTGTTCGGGTTCGAATGTCAACCCTGTCTTCAAGATGACTACGCATCTTACGAAGAGTCTCAGCGCATTTTTCAGTGCCCATATGCCGAACTTTCTGGGAAACAAGCTTCAACCCAGCAAGAGAAGCTTTTCGTTCGATCTCATCAAACTTTTCGGGACCAACACCATAAAGATGCTTAGTAGCCCCAAACTTCAGATAAACGTCGTCAACATAATGCAATAGTTCCCAAAGCTGCTCTTCAGTGCAGTATTCGTTGAGCCACCCACCAACCTCTGTGGATAAAGTAAGCTTTCCGTCACTGAAGGCGCCAGCGCCTCCCCAACCAGCCAACAGGGAGCATGGGTCACAGTTTAAGCAGCCTAAGCCTCTACTGGCTGGACATTTGCGCCGATCAATATCTGGACCTTTATCCAACAGTAATATAGTGAGGTCTGTTTTGTCAGCTAGTTCAAGAGCAGAGAAGATTCCAGCCGGACCAGCGCCCACGATTATGACGTCGAAATTCATCAAGGGTTCCTCCGGAAATCCAAAACTACATAGAACAGGTGAAATATATGTGTTGGCTGGAAAGCAACAAACTGAACAGGTATCGATTGTTGGAAGCAAACGATAAACGTCTCATTTTATCTGTTGAATTTAGCAAAATTTTTTCAGCCTCAAAACTGTGGAGACTCATTTTTCATCTTCCTCCTTCTTGAGAGTCTTCTCCATGAGTTTCCGAAGAATGGGAGCAGCTTCCTGTTCGCTAACAGATTTTGTGAAAACTGAAACTAAGCCGATCTTTTTCGTTTTTTGGGCAAGGAGTTCAGCTAGAACGCGGGCAATCATCATGTTCCTGTCGCCAAGCAAGATCGATGAGAGGGGCGAGCCGACCAGTTTCTCTGGTTGCGGTATAGCTACAGCCAAGGTGCCCAGCTTGTCTTCGCCCTCACTCAAAAACAGTTGATTCGCATTTTTTGTTTCAATGTAAACGGCAAAAAAAGTCGTTTCTCGTTCAACTATCTCTTCTTTGACAATCTTTGCTCGTGACAACCGCGACTCTCCGTGCCTATTAATAACGTGGTCAACCGTCTATTTAGTATTTTCAAACAAAACAACAAGAAAGCTCGTGCAAGTTTTGTCCAGTCAAAGCTTTGCCCATTCCAGACGAACAGACGATAACGTAACAAGAAACGTTACAGGTCTTTGGAGTAGACTGTGCTTAAACCGATCTCCCTGAAGTTTTTGTCCAGTTTTATCTGACCGAAATACAGCATAGACACTTTCTCGCTCACAGGGGTACATATCTTCAGGGCTTTTCGTTTGTAGTCAACTTCATGCAGGATGCCGATTCCCAAAAAATGGTCTTCTTCATCATTCAGCCCCACAAGCAAGCCCTCCTCGTCTCCCTCCCGTATCACCTTAACCCTTTTCCCGAAATACTCCTCAACAGCCTTAATCTGCTCTTCAGTAACGGCTTCACTCCTTTTTAACACAACAAGGAGGGCAGCAACTGTTTCTTCTGAGTAGACGGATCGCGTTCCCAGCAGATTACTCAAGGTTTCCAAACGTTTACGGTGTAACGGACCGCCGGCACCCAAAATAGAATCCTTAACTTTTATCCAGCTAAGAGAAAAGGACTGTATCTTGGCGCTTTTCAGATACTTCTTATAACTAAGCTCCCGCAAAAGCTTCCTTTTCTCTCTACTCCTTGGCTGAATAAGCTGCGGAGAATCTATAACAAGAACCTTGACGCCATGCAGCGCATCTAAAATTGGGGTTAACTCGTTCCCTCGTTGCATTCCAACAACAGCGCTGGGACCAACCGTTTCTGCCAACCGAACTTTATATGCGGCTGCCTCTTCACCTTCAACCCAGCCATCAGTGTTTATGACAAGAAAATCCACGCCTGCCTCCATCACCCTATCTTTCAGACAGGTCAATCCCTCAATCACCCTATTTATTGTCCCGCTTGGACTCGTCGACCCCACAAAAACAGCGTCCTGAGCATCAATCTCGAAAAGATCTTTCACTGGCTCAGCTACGAAATTGAACCCCACAGTCGAAGGCGGACCCACATCAGACTGCCCCAAATCAGCATCGATAACGCTTGTCCTCAGCTTCTCTTTCACCGCCGCATTCACAAGAAAGGTGCAAAAGCTTGTCTTGCCCGAGTCCACGCCGCCTACAACCATGACAGCCACAGGTTTATCTAGAGACAAAAGCTCCTTTGCGGCTTCATCCCATGAGGAAGGAACAGTTCCCTCGTCAACTTCGTTGACGGAAGCCCCTTCCCCCAGCAACAATTCAAGAGTAGCCCTTTTTCTCACCCACAAGGGCAACCGTTTTCCTTCCCTGACCACAAGTTTCTCGCTGACGTGAAGAGGCGCCCCAAGAACGCTTATCTTTCCGGAGATAAGGCTCACGGAAGCAGGACCATCAACAAGCAAAGTCTTTCCTTCATCGATAACATGCTTCATTAAACATTCTTCCTATTCAGTTCGGTCACAAGTTCGTAATAGGCTCTTCCATGAACAGTTGCAGCCGCTATTTTCGCCTTCATTTGATTACACTTTCCAAGTTCCAAGCAGAAGAAACGATTGATTAGAGAACAAAGACCTGTGTGTATGCATACTTTTGAACCCTGCGTGACTCTCCTGTCCTTCTTTTCCGCTTAAATACCTTACGAAAGATTAGTCAATAAAACAGGAAGCAGAGAGAAGGCTTATAATTCCTGAGTTTATACTTCGCTTCTTGTGTTGACGCCTTGCAGAGTCTCATTCCAACGGGTTGCATTTCGCTTGACAAATTATTAGGAGGAGGATTCCCTGCTGAAGCCGTCTCCCTCGTCTATGGAGAGGCAGAAACAGGCAAAACCTCTCTCGCTGTTCAGTGCGCAGTTAATTGCGCGAGGAGAGGCATCAAGTCCCTCTTCATAGACACGGATGGAACCTTTTCTTATGAGCGGCTGTCACAGATAGCTGAGTATGATTACGAGAAAATTTCGCCCCTTATGATCATAATGAGACCAACAACATTTCAGGAACAATCCAGAGCAATAGATCACCTTGAAAAGGTTATAACCAAAAAATTTGGGTTAATCGTCGTTGACACAGTCACATCGTTATATCGCGTTGAACTTAACGACACAGAAGAAACGTATGCCGCAAATCGTGAGTTGAACAGACAATTAGCAGTTTTGACCCAAATAGCCAAAACTCTTGGAGTAGCAGTTCTTGTCATCAGTCAGGTGAGAAGTGTTCCTTTTGGAGACGACGTTGAAATTAAGCCTGTGGCGACACGGGTTCTAAACTACTGGTCAGAAATCATACTTGACATGAAACAAACAAGCCAAACACGGGTCATAAAGATGCTGCGCGAAAAACATCCGAAAATCAAAGGAACAGGATTCATTTACATCAAGATAGAGAGCACGGGAATAAGCGATTACAGACGCTAGAGTTATTTTCTTCCATTAAGAATAAGGGATGAGAAAAATGACGATAACAATAATCGACATCGCCGCCGCCATGTGGTTTATTTTCCCAGCTTACTGCGCCAACGCAGCCCCTGTGATCTTCGGCGGCGGCAAACCCATGGATTTCGGCAAGAACTTCTTGGACGGCAAACCATTCCTTGGGTCCCACAAAACATTCAGAGGCTTCTTTGCGGGCATTATTGTGGGAACATTAGTTGGCTTAGTTCAAACAGTCCTCTTTGAACAGGTTCTTATTCAATACAGCCCCCAGTTTCAATACAGCATATTCCTTGGATTTGTGCTATCTCTAGGAGCTTTAACAGGTGACCTGATAGAGTCTTTCATTAAGCGACGTTTAGACCGTTCTCCCGGGAGCTCCCTTCCAGTAGCAGATCAAATCGACTTCATTTTAGGTGCGTTCCTCTTTTCCATTCCGGTTTCGCCCCCATCCTTGCCAGCGGCTCTGATAATTCTTTTGATAACAATACCGATACATTTGTTAACAAACTTGGGGGCTGCTCTGTTGAAAATGAAAAACAAAGGAAAAAACAGTTGACGCTGCGTCGCTTTGGCGTGTAGCGTGTGTAGGAGGCTAGCCGAATCTAGCCAGTAGATTTTGTTCAATTAGAATATAGGCTATAAGGAGTAGAACAACGCCAACCAGAAGGAATCGGTATGCTTGGCGGGGGCTATAAGCGTACTTCGTGCTTCGGTATGCTATTAGAAAGCCCGCGACTCCCATGGCATAGAAGACCATGATGATTACGCTCTCCAAGAGGAACTGCTCAGTTATACCATAAGGATAAAAGGCGATTATCTGCCCAGCTGAAGTAACGTATGCTACGATGGGCTGGATCAAAATGTCGTATATTCCTCCTCCAAGCAGGAACAGGGAAACGGTGACAACCGCAATGCCGACAATAAATAAGGAAGGCTTAGCAGTCAATATTCTCTCGTAGGTTTTTTGCAGCGAAAAGGCAAGGGAGGAAATTTGTTTACTGAAACCTTTAGCCATAGTTTATCCATCCTTGTTCTTCAATAGATGCTCTGCAACTTCTTTTGCCCAAGTGCCTGTGTATGCATTCTCCACAACAGCTTTTAAATATTCCTTCCAAGCTACGCCTGTAGCCCGTTTCCAATCCTCAAATTTCTGAACAACATTCAGGTAAGCTTTTTCGTGGAGCCCACAATAGTTCTCCAAGGCTTCTCTGTCACAGACCATACACTTCACGGTTTTTTCCTCCTGGCTTTAAGGGAGCAATCTGGATTGAAGCATAGGTTCCAAGGCTTCCTGCCTCTGAGCCACACCAGCACTTGTGGCCATCCACATGCTTTACAGTTGCTTCTGGTGGGTTTGACGGTTCCACGTTGGGGAAGAGGAAAGGACGTTTTGCAGATGCCCTTGAAGTAGTTGGTGCAGCCTATGAAGCGCTTTCTGGTCGTTCGTGAATAGATAATCGCAAGGTCGCCTGTGCCACAATTTGGGCATTTTCCCACGATTCGTTCCTGTGTTTGCGCTCTCTTGGTGGCTTTGCTCAAGGCTTCACCTATAGCTTCTTCGTTTTCTTTGAACTGTTCAAGCTGGGGCTTCAGCTGCTCAACAACTTCCGCGAGAACAGTTTCCCTCCTCATTCTATTGTTTTGGATTTGCTCCATTTTATCCTCAAGTTCGTGAGTGAGCATTGCCGAGGCTACAGTAGGAGCATACCTGCCGAGAACATCAATCACGTCGAAACCCAGCTCAGTCACAAGGATTCGTTCGTCCTTGACGTATCCGCGGTTGTAGAGAGTCTGAATGATGTCTGCTCGGGTCGCCTTTGTTCCAATCCCAAGCTCCTCCATCTTCTTCAGGAGACTGCTCGGATTGTAGCGAGGCGGGGGGCAGGTGAACTTGTCTTCTCGTATGACTTTTCTTAACCGAGCTTTGTCGCCTTCTTTGAGGGGAGGCAAGAGCACCTCGTCGGCTCTAACGTAGGGCTGGTAATATTCCATCCAGCCTTCCTTGAGAATGCGTCTTCCCCTCAAAAAGAAGCTGTGACCGTTCACCTCTAGGCGCGCCTTTAGGCTCTCATTGAGTGCCTCCTCCCCGAAAACAGCCATGAACCTCCGGACAATAAGGTCCCAAACCCTCTTCTCTGGTATTCCCAAGGGCTTTTCCGGCAGGTTTCCTGTGGGATATACAGCCGGATGCGCGGGATCTTCTTTGGAGCCCTCTCGGGGCGTCAACTCTTCCTTTTCCAGAAGTTTAGAGGCTAATTTTCTGTACGCAGGTTGTCTTTTGAGGGAGTTGAGGATCTTTCTGTAGTCGATTATGGGAGGAAGTTTCTGGCTGCTTGTTCGGGGGTAGGAGATTAAAGCGTCAAGATATAGGCGCTGAGCGATTGCTAGGGTGCGTCGGGGGGTGTAGCCGAAGAGGCTGTAGGCTTCCCGCTGTAGCGTGCCTACGTCGAAGGGGATAGGAGGTTTCTGGTGAACCGTTCTCACGTCAACATTCGTGATTTCCCCAGTTTTGTCTGCGCAGGCTCGCACAACAGCGTCTGCTTCCGCCCTTGTTTCAATTCGTTTTCTTTCATATTGTGCCTCAATTACAGAGTTTAGGATTTCAGCCTCAGCTCTTATTTCCCAGTAGGGTGTGGGCACAAAGCTGCGGATTGCCTTCTCTCGTGTAGCCAAGAACTGGAGGGTTGGTCCCTGCACTCTTCCAGTGCTTAGGGTAGAGTATCTGCCGCTCCAGCGCCGCGCTGCCAAAGTTAATGCTCGTGAAAGATTTATGCCGTAGAGCCAGTCCACTTCATGTCTGGTTCTTCCGGCTTCTATGAGGACAAAATCGAGGTGGGGAAGAGGCTCTTCGTAAGCTTGTTCCAGCTCACTTTTCATGAGGGTAGAAAATTTCATCCTTTTTGCTGAAGTTTCCTTGTTATCGCAGGCGTACTTCAGTATGCAGTATCCGATTAGGCTGCCTTCAATGTCGTAATCGCACGCCGACACAAACTCGTCAGCGTCATGGGACAGGCTCGAAAACGTTTCAACCCAATTACGAATCGCCTTTGCTCCTCGCTCTGCCAAGTGTCGCGGCGCCCACCTGAAGTTGAAGACAGGATAGTAGTTTCTTTTTCCTCTGTCGTGAACGATAGTGTAGAGGTGCCCGATTGAGGGAACAATAACGAGTTCTCGGTCTCTTTGAGCAACAAAATAGGGTACGCCGTTTTTCTTGAGATGTTTGGGTTTCCCTTGGCGGTCAAGGGCTTGGGCTATTCTTTTAGCGGCATCCGGTTTTTCGGTGATTATCAGGGTGTATTTTCCCATAGGCGCGTTCATTCCATGCTTCTTTCAGGCACTCAAAATTCTATAAATGATTTACGAGCTATATTTGCAGTTCACAAAAAGGAGCTGGTTAAAGGTCACGCATGTGCACGTAGCAAACTGAAAAGCTATTGTGGCGGGCTTCTGCAAATCGTCGTAATATATAAATAGTTTGTAACGATTGTATTTCGGTCTATAATGGCTGTGAGACCTTGCCTCAGCAGGTAGTTTGCGAAAAATGCGGTTTTATTCTATACGAAGGCAGTGAATTGAAACCTCCAGATGAGATAATTCAGACTCATGATGGTAAATGCCCCAAATGTGGCAAAAAAATATCCTTCGTACCGAAAAAAGTTGAGGTTAAACCTGCTGACGAAACAGGCAGAAGACGTTAAGGGTGCCAGCCCCTAGAAGGTTTTCTACAATAAATGCTCCATTGCGATAGAAAAAATTAAGTGTCTTAAGGCGGATACCAAGATTTTGAGGGTGATGGATCTTGGTAGAGTGGGTATGTATGAAGTGTGGATATAAATGGGTTGATGAAAGCAAAGTGGAGCCTAGGCAATGCTCTATGTGTGGATGCTGTATTATCTACGTTCCAACTGTTGCCAAAAAGAAATAGGCAGATAGGCAATTGACTGGGGCGGCAGGCTTCCAAATTAGGCTTTTTGTGTTCCAGTTGCTATCTTTTACGTTTTTGTTTGGGCTCAGGTTAAAAAGTTAAAATATTTCTTTGCTCAAAGAAGTGGGTTAATAACAGTGAAATACCACAACAAAAATAAAGGGTT
>Ga0307380_10008974_pt1 | contig 12739 bp, 9 predicted proteins | sample UN3MG_FD_202239 | JGI IMG/M metagenome (GOLD analysis project Ga0307380, IMG submission 202239) | Soil microbial communities from Risofladan, Vaasa, Finland - UN-3 | ecosystem: Environmental > Terrestrial > Soil > Coastal area > Acid sulfate soil | place: Finland: Risofladan, Vaasa | collected... | reverse complement strand
TTTATATATTTTTACTTATTTTTTATTAGTTTTAACCTTGTTTCTCTTTTGGTCACCGTGGACTATGTTAAAACCTGGATTATTAGTTTAGGTGAGGATATTTTTATAACTAAATTGAAAATATAATTATTATTTTTAAATAAAATAGATAATCTCATAATATTCTATATCTGAAATTTTATTTTTATTCTAATTAAAATTGATATAATCATTTTAATAAATAAAAAAACTAAATTAAAAATGCCCTACATAAATCCAAAAAGGATCAGAACTCTTAGGGATGGTATAAAAAAATCCGGCCCAATTGCTTATTGGATCAGTAGAGATCAAAGAGTATCGGATAATTGGGCTTTGCTATTTGCTCAAGATTTGGCCAATAAGCAAAACCAACCTTTAGCTGTTATTTTTTGTCTAGTAAATGGTTTTCTAGAAGCAACATACAGGCATTATGTTTTTATGTTAAAAGGTCTTCATGAAATAGAGCATAGTCTGAAAAATAAAAATATTCCATTTTTTCTTCTTCAGGGTAGACCAGAAAAAGAGATACCAAAATTTATTAAAAGATATAATATTGGGACCTTGGTTTCAGATTTTGATACACTAAAGATCAAAAGAAAATGGAAAAAGGATATAAAAAATAAAATAAACATACCTTTCTTTGAAGTAGACACCCATAATATTGTACCTTGCTGGATTACTTCTGATAAACAAGAATATGGTGCCTATACCATAAGGCCGAAATTAAATAAGCTTTTACCTGAATTTTTAGACTACTTTCCAGAACTTAAAAGAAGTAAATCTAAGTGGCAACATTCTATTCCTGAGTTTAATTGGAAAGATTCTGTGAAAAACCTAAATCTAAATAATCAAGTATCTGAAGTAAAAGAGATAAAACCTGGAGAAAAGGAAGCCAGATCAGTTCTAAAAAAATTTATAGATAAGAAAATAAAAACCTATAATAGGCATCGCAATGATCCAATAAAAGACAGTATCTCCGGTCTATCACCCTATCTTCACTTTGGACAGATTTCAGCACAGAAGGTAGCACTTGAAATTCTTAAAAGCGATGCTGGTCAAGAAAATAGAGATGCATTTTTAGAGGAGTTGATTATAAGAAGAGAACTTTCTGATAATTATTGTTTCTATAATGATAACTACTACTCATTTGAAGGATTCCCCAACTGGGCAAGAGATACTCTGAATATACATAGAATAGACCTCCGGGATTATATTTATAATGCAGAAGAAATGGAAGAAGCCAGGACCCATGATAAACTCTGGAATGCAGCTCAACTTGAAATGGTGCTTACCGGAAAAATGCATAGCTATATGAGGATGTACTGGGCTAAGAAGATCTTAGAATGGACTGAATCTCCAGAAGAAGCACAGGATATAGCAATATATTTAAATAACAAATATGAACTTGACGGAAGAGATCCCAATGGCTATACAGGAATTGCCTGGAGCATCTGAGGTCTACACGATAGGGCCTGGAAAGAAAGACCAGTTTTTGGAAAAATAAGATATATGAGTTATGAGGGCAGTAAATCCAAGTTTAACGTAAATTATTATATAAAGAAAATATACAATCTAATTTAATGAATCTGGATTTCATTCATCATAAAAAATAATTCTATTTCTATAATTATATAAATTTTTTTTTAATTTTTACCTATTTTATTAGTTACAGAAGAAATCTGATCTTTAAGACTTAAATTATATAATTCTCTTAAGTGGATTGCCACAGCGGACAAATTTAGAACCAGGATTATTAGGTTAAATGAGGGTATATTTATTCCTGAACTGAGTTTTTAATTCTTCTAATATACAATCTATTATTTTTTACAATTACTTCATAGTTTCATTGAGATTAAGGACTTAGAGTAAAGGCTTTGTGTTGTTATAATCGATTGCCCCGTTAATTGGTGAAGAGCCGCTTTATGTCGTTAGAATGGGTTGCCTCGTTTGTTGGTGTAGAGCCTTAATTTTAAGGAACTTGGTCACTTTGCTTACTGCACAAGGTGGCTGGGGAGGGGGGATTCGAACCTCCGCTCTACGGTCCAGAGCCGCATGTCCTACCACTAGACTACTCCCCAATATGAAAAGCATTATAATGCTATCAGAAATTTTATAAAGTGGCAAAATATAATAATGTAAAGAGCTGAAAAATAGTAGAACATTTATATTATATAACTAGAGTTAGCGGATTCTGCAGGAATTAATATTCGGTACAATATAATTGCATTAAATAGAGAAATCGCATAAAAAGTAGGGGAGCTTAAAGGTACTCGGTTTTTTTAATATAAAAAGTAAAAATATTATTATCTTTATTCATAATCTTAATTTACTGCTGTATATTCCTATAATTTTGCTCCGCAGTTGGGACATTTTTCCATTTTATCTGAAACCGGATAGCTGCATGCCGTACAATGGCTGACTTTGAAATTGCAGAAAGAACAATATTCCACTTCGCTGCTCTCCAGCTCCATGTCACAGTAAGGGCATCTGCACGGTGATTTTCTGCCTTTGCTTTTTGATTTTTTTTCAGTCATATCGACTCCCATTTATACTATTTTTTATTTTTTTGTTTTTCCTTGTAATTCTCGATAGCCTTGTGCAATGCATCTGCACCCAGATTCGAGCAGTGAAGTTTGTTTTTAGGCAAGCCGCCGAGCTCTTTTGCGACATTTTTGTTAGAAATTTTTAATGCTTCGTCCAGGGTTTCCCCTTTGGCCATTTCACTGACCATACTGGATACAGCAATTGCAGCACCGCATCCGAAAGTCTTAAATTTTACATCATCAATTTTATTATCCTTAACTTTTATATAGAAAGTCATCATATCGCCACAGACCGGGTTACCAACTTCACCTATACCGTCTGCATTCTTTATTTCTCCAACATTTCTTGGAGACATAAAATGCTCCATTACTTTCTTGCTATATATAACCATTGGTACCTCTTTTCAAAATATGTAAATTACTTAGTATTTCATACAGGTTCTAAAGTTTAAACAAATATATTATTTTTAATTGTTACTTTCAAGTATTTTCACTATTCCTTATACAGTGGTGACATTTTCCTCAATCTATCTATAATCGAGGGAAGAACTTCAAGGACTCTATCTACTTCTTTTAAAGTATTATACTTTCCAAGAGAAAATAAAATTGAGCCCTGTGCCATGGTAGGGGACAGGCCCATGGACAGCAGAACATGCGAGCTTTTTAGTGCCTGTGACGTGCAGGAAGATCCACTGGCTGCAGCAATCCCTTCAAGATTCAACATAAGCAGTATTGACTCTCCCTCGATAAATTCAAAACTTATGTGGACATTCCCGGGGGTCCTTTCCTTAGGATGTCCGTTTAATTTTATATTTTTAATTCTGTCATTTATTCCTTTGATCAGGTTGTCCCTTAGTTTTGATATATATTTAATATTTTTATCCATTTCATCTCCGGCTATCTCACATGCCTTGCCAAAACCGGTAATAGCCGGGACATTTTCAGTTCCTGCTCTTCTTCCTCTCTCCTGAATGCCTCCCAAAAGAAGTGGCTTTATTCTCACACCCTTTTTAACATATAAAGCGGCAGCCCCTTTTGGGCCGTACATTTGCTGGGAGGTGAAACTGTATGCATCTACCCCCAATTCATTGACATCTACTGGTATTATTCCCGCTGCGGCTGCGCCGTCGCTGTGAAATAAAATATTATTTTCTTTTGTAATATTTGATATTTCTTTTAATCTCTGGATGGTTCCCACCTCATTATTTGCATGCATAACGGATACAAGTACAGTATCTTTTCTTATTTCCTTTCTTATATTTTCAGGATTTATAAAACCATTTTCATCTACAGGGATCAGACTTATCTTCCAGCCCTCTTTTTCAAATTCTTTTAAAGGATTTAAAATTGACAGATGTTCTATACTTGATGTTATTATATGATTACCTCTATCCTTATAAGCTCTGGCTAATCCCCACAGGGCAAAATTATTTGATTCGGTACCGCAGGATGTAAAGTATATTTCTTCTTCGTTTGCACCAATAAGGACGGATACCTGTTCCCTTGCCTTGTCCAGAGCTTTTCTTACCATATCTCCAAAATCATGAAGACTTGAGGGGTTGCCATAATTTTTTTTAAAATATGACTTCATATATTCAAAAACTCTATCATCAACTCTTGTAGTGGAAGCATTATCAAAGAAAATTTTTTCTTTACTCATAACAATTACTTTTATGTTTGATTATAATTACTATTATTATAGTATTAGTAATAATAAACTGATTATTACATAAATCATTTTAAATAGATTATTCTAAAAATCAACTTAATATCTTATGTCATATGCTTTTAATAGTTGATATTGTTGACAAATATGTCATAAATCTTTAGTATTTAAGTATTATGACTAAGAAGATGTATAGCTTTAGATTAAATAAAGACTTAGTGGATAATGCAAAAAAAATTGCTGAAAATATGGATATATCATTATCGTTATTTATCAGTTGTTTAATAAAAGAAAAAATAAGTAATTTAAAATCTGGAAATAATGATAAAAGTTTTTTTATATCTAACGAGCTTACTCCCCAAATCTTACGTGAAATAGTTTCAGAGATAAAAGAATTAAGGTCGGATTTAAAAAAATCTCTTAAAAAATAAAAGTTATTCAGTCCCCAGGAAGAAATTACAAACCCTATAATAGCTGTCAGTATCTGATTATCTTTAAAATTCCTTTTTTCTCTATCCCTACAGCGGTGATATTATAAAAATGATTTTAAATCTGTTAAAATGAATTTTACTAAATTAATTAAAAAATTTTTGATTAGATTATCAGTAAACGATAGATTTGTTTTAAAGATTAATGTATATCTGAACGCTTGAAAGGGGATTGGATGATTATCGGAATCGGGAATGTAGGTAGCAACTCACTGAAAATTAAAATTATTGATATTAATAATGAAAATGAAGTTAGAGTCCTGGGTGAAGCCAATGTGGATAAAATAAAAAACAGAGGAAAATCTAATTTTACCCACAGTATTGGTGATAAAAAAGCTACCAGTAAGTCAGTAAGAATTATGGGATTTGAAGCGGGGATAAAACTCATTTTTAACTGGTATATTAAAAGTGGTGTAGTAAGCAGTCTTAAAGACATAAGAGCTATGGGATTTAATGGTGTCCTTGGAGAAAAAAACGGAGCCAATATTTTAACCCAAAAAATATTAGATGAAATGAAAAGATTCGCATTTATTGCGTCAACACATAATCAGCAATTAATTGAAGCGATTGGAGAATTTAGAAAAATACTTGAGATACCTATGGTGGGTATCTTCGAGCCATCTTTTCATTACTCCATGCCCGAATTCAGAAGGCTTTCAGGTTTCCCCTGGAACTGGTATAAAAAACTGGGAATAAAAAAGAATGGCTACAGCAGCATTTCGCACCAGTATTTAGCTGCAATGGCTTATAAACTTGAAAGGACTGAAAAGATGAACCTACTTACAATTTATCTGGGAGAAAGAAGCTCTATTTGCGCCATAAAAGATGGAAAATCAATTGATACCAGTATGAGTTTTTCACCTGATTCAGGGCTGCTTCAAAGGACAGGAGTGGGTGATATTGATGGTGTTGCTTTGCTATTTGCAATTAATGAACTTGGTCTTTCAGCGGTAGATGCGCTTGATGAAATATCAAATAACGCCGGTCTTATTGCTACTGCTGGAATTAAAACAGATGATTTTAAAGATATTTTGGATGCAGCTAAAAAGGGAAACGAGAGAGCGGATCTTGCAGTAAATTTATATATTGATGGAATAAGAAAATATATAGGGGCATTCTCAACTGTACTTGGTAATATTGACTGTATAGTTTTCGGAGGTGAAATTGGTGAAAAAAGCATATATGTTAGAGAAAAATGCCTTGAAAATATGGACTATATGGGAATAAGACTGGATCTTGCAAGGAATAGGGAATTAAATGGTGAGCTGGGTCTTATTTCATCTGATTATTCAGTGGTATCAAAAACAAAGATATACATAGTGCCCACGGATGAGGATATCGTGGTAGCTTATTTTACCAGGAAGGTGGTTGAAAAGAGAAAGGATCTAACCCCTGAAGAGATGATTTTCAGGTTATGATATAATACCCATATATTCATTTATCCTCTTTAAAGTTAATTCTTTTCCCAGTATTTCAATAGTTTCAAACAGAGGAGGACTGATAGCGCTGTTCCATATAGCTATTCTTATCACTTCTGCAATTTTTCTAAAACTTAAGTTTAATCTTTCTGAAATTAACCTCAAGTTCTTTTCAATGTCTTTTGCATGAAATTTACCACTTACTTCGCCAAGTGCTTTATAAACTCTATTTAATATATCGGGTGCATTAACCTTCTTATTTTTAAAGTAAGTTTTTGATTCATCACTGTAGCTGATTTTTATAAAAAATGGGCTTATTAAATCTATACTCTCTTTTAATGTCTTTATACGCTCTTTTATAAGCGGAATTATTTTTTCAATTTTCTGTTCTAATTGTTTTACTCCGTTTTCTAAATCAATGATGTTTTTGGAAGCCAGATAATTTCTTATTTGTTTCTCAAGGAGCTGTTTTAAACGGGAATCTTTCATATTTCTTATATAATATCCATTTATCCATAAAAGCTTGTTGAAATCAAATTTGGCCGGCTTTTTATTTATAGAATTTAGCTCAAATTTTTTAATCAATTCATCAGTTGAAAAAATTGTAGTTTTTTCATCATAAGCCCAACCAAGGAGCGCAAGATAGTTTAGTATTGCTTCTCTTACGAATCCTTCTTCTATATATTTTTCAATGGAAATAGAACCGTGCCTTTTGCTTAGTTTCTGACCATCACGGCCCAATATCATTGGCAGGTGGGTGAAATCAGGAACATTAAAATTAAAAGCATTATAGATAAGAATTTGTTTTGGAGTGTTTGATAGATGATCCTCGCCTCTTATAACATGGGTTATTTTCATTAAAGCGTCGTCTATTGCCACGGAGTAATTATAGGTTGGAAGGCCATTAGACCTTATTATTATAAAATCTTCAATACTGGCGGTATTAACTGTTATGTTTCCATATACAGTGTCTTTAAAATTAATGGTCTTATTTTCGGGTACCAGAAATCTTATTGCATAAGGTTTGCCACTATCTATGTTATCTTTAATATTCTTAGGAGAGAGTTTTAAGCATTTCCTGTCATATTTATAAGGTTTCCCTTCTCCTATTTTGTTTTCCCTTTTTTCTTTTAACTCTTCGGGGCTGCAGAAACAATAGTAAGCTTTCTTAGCCTTAATCAGTTTCTGCGCATATATTTTATAAATGCCGGTTCTTAGGGATTGTCTGTATGGGCTGTATTCGCCTTCGACTTCCGGCCCTTCATCCCAGTTGAGCCCAAGCCATTTCAGTGATTTCAGTATCAGATTTATTGTTTCTTCCTGATGCCTGGCTATATCGGTATCTTCAATTCTTAAAATAAATTTGCCGCCGGTTTTTGTGGCGTAAAGCCAGTTAAAAAAAGCAGTTCTGGCGCTTCCTATGTGTAAATATCCAGTTGGGCTGGGAGCAAATCTAACTCTTACATCTTTATTTTTTTCATTCATAATCAGTCAGTTAAGGATTTACCCATACTGTAATTTTCTTTATAGTCTCGACAGGCTGACCCCACATAGGATCCTGGCGGTGGGTGTATCCGGAGGGCACTTCTGAGTACGGCTCGTTTTTATATTCTATATGAGTGTAACCGTATTCAATCAATATATGATTTGCTTCATTTATGGGCATTAGTGCTACCATGGGCATAATAGGAATAGCATCAGGAGAAATAGGTATCTGTACTGTTGGCTCCTGGCCATAGCGGAACTCTTTTACAATAATCTGGTCAAGCGGTGTGAATCTATTGGGAAGCATCATCTCTCCTGTCTCGGGATTAATTACTACCTGAACATTAATCCTATCATCCTGGGGCTTTATGAAATTTTCTATGGGACGATCTTTAGTAGCTTCGGTCATAAACAATTTCCAGATCATTGCCGGTTGTGCACCTCCCTGAACTCCCATACCATCAATGGGTCCCATTTTTTTGTTAATCTCTGGATATCCCATCCATACGCAGGCGGCAAGATTTGTGGTAAACCCGGTAAACCATGCATCTGCAGTTTCGTCTGTGGTACCGGTTTTCCCGGCACAGGGCCTGTCGTCCAGTCTGGCTCTGGTACCGGTGCCTCTTAACATAACCTGCTGCATAATTTCTATTGCCCGGTATGCATTAATCGGAGTCAGTACCTGCCTGCTCTCTTCCTGATGCTCTTCATAGATATTCCCGTCTTTATCTAAAACTTTTAGTATTGCCACAGGGTCATGCTTTACTCCATAATTTGCAATGGTTGAAAATGCCGTACAGACTTCAAGAGCAGATACTCCTATTTTAAGCCCACCAAGTCCTATTGATGGGTATGGGTCCAAGGGGGTTTCAATTCCCATATCCCTGGCAATTCTGGCAATGCCATAAGCCTCTATTCTCATAATAAGCTGGGAATATACGACGTTTACAGATTTTACAGTTGCCTCAAGGACTGGCATTTCATTTATGTCATAGCTGATATTATTGTAGTTTCCGACTTCCCATGGTTTACTACCTTCAATATCAAATATAACAGGTCCATTGGGATTAAAGGTCATATACGGGCTAACTCCCTGTTCCAGGGCGGAAAGCAGTGCAAAGACCTTAAAAGTGGAACCGGCCTGTCTTTTACCCTGGGTGGCAAGGTTTAATTTCATTTTTGCAAAGTCTTTTCCCCCTACCATAGCCTTTATATATCCATTTCTGGGGTCCATGGCTACCATAGCTGCGGAAGGATCTTCAGGGTCAGGAAGAATCTCATCAATTGCATTTTCAGCAGCAATTTGCATTTCCCGATCCAGAGTGGTATATATTTCAAACCCACCTTTGAATACTCTTTCCACTCCGTAATCTTCAATTAGTTTCTGTTTAACATATTCCACAAAATAGGGAGCAAAAATTTTTTCAGATTCTTCTCTTGGCCTCTGGGTAATTATGGGCATCTTTATTGTATCATCATATTCTTCCTGGCTTATATAGTTCAGTTCAAGCATTTTGGCCAGGACTATATTTCTTCTTTCAAGTGAAGCTTTTATATCAATATAAGGCGAATGGTTATAAGGGTCCTGGGGAATACCTGCAATTAGTGCACATTCGGCCAGATTCAGGTACTCTACATCTTTATTAAAATAAATTTTTGCTGCTGCCTGTACCCCGTAGGCTCCTTCCCCAAAATAAACGATATTTAGATACATTTCCAGTATTTCATCTTTGGAATAAATTTGCTCTAATTGGTATGCTAAAGCAGCTTCTTTAATTTTTCTTTCATAAGTTAGTTCAGTTTTTTCTTCTGGAATAAAAGCATTTCTAACATACTGCTGAGTAATAGTACTTGCACCCTGGACAATTTCTCCAGTTTTCAAATTGATTAGAAAAGATCTGAATATAGCCTCTACATCAAATCCCTGATGCTGGTAAAATCTTTCATCCTCAATTGCAAGAGTAGCATTTATCAGATTTCTTGGTACTTGCTCTAGTGATACTAATTCTCTGTTTTCCTCACCGTGAAAGGTTGCTATAAGGGTGCCGTCAGCGGCGTATATTCTTGAGGTAAGAGCACTTTCTGTTGGTGAAAAATCTTCCAGTTTTGGTAGGTCCTCGAAAAAGGAGGCAACAGCCTGGAAGGCATATATAAGGATACCTGAAAATACAAATGTGATCAGTAACTGTCCAGCCAGAATGACAGCTATTATAGCTACTATTACTCTGGAAGGTTTCCTGGCTTTATGTTTTTTTCTTAATATGGACACGGTTTATAATTATTTTTTACGTTGATATTTTTAATAATAGTCTTATTTGGGACTAAAATAATATGTTATTTGAAATTTATATTATTTAATAAAAGCATAATATTAATAAATATTGCAAGTAAAAGATATTATCATATTTCTTTTATATTATACAGGGACAGCTAGCGGCTTTAACAGGATTTTAAGCATGTAATTATAGCTTAACGTCACATGTAGTCGGTGCAAATAAAGTATAATACCGGAAACGATACTATAAAAAAGAAATACCTTAAATTTAATTTTTTCCATATTTATATTATTATTATCCAAAGGTATTTCCTTCCTTTAGTTTTTTAATGGGATAATTACCTTAAGTTACGATAGAGAATTTTTTTAGCTGAGAGGAGTTATATGGCCGGATTATCTAATGAAGTCATGATTGAAATGCTTAAAAAATTAATAGAGATTAGAAGGTTTGAGGAAAAGGCTATACAGCTTTATAAGACCGGAAAAATCTGGGGGTATCTCCATCCATGTATTGGCCAGGAAGCTATTCCAGTAGGAGCCTGCCAGGCAATTGGAATACAGGACTATATAATTTCCAATCACAGAGGTCATGGTCATTGCATAGCCAGGGGGGCAGATATGGGAAAAATGATGGCGGAGCTTTTTGGAAAATCTACCGGTTACTGCAAGGGCAGGAGTGGCTCAATGCATATTGTTAATATGGAACTTAAAATACTTGGAGAAAATGGAATCGTAGGCGGTGGTATACCAATATCGGTTGGAGCTGGATTAAGCTGCAAAATGGATGGAAAAGGAAATGTTGTATTATGTTTTTTTGGTGACGGAGCTGCAAATAATGGAGTATTTCATGAATCCTTGAATATGTCAGCTATATTTAAATTACCTGTAATCTATATCTGTGAAAACAATATGTATGCTATTTCTATGCGTTCGGTAGATTCCGTAGCCTGCAAAGATGTGGGGAAGAGGAGCTGCGCTTATGGTATTCCGGGGCATATTATAGATGGCAGCGATCCTGTTGAGGTTTACAACACAGTTAAAAAGGCGGCAGGACATGCGAGAGATGGCAGAGGTCCTTCTCTTATTGAAGCAAAGACCTACCGGTTTTATGGCCATCATCCCAATGATCCTGCAGAATACAGGGGAAAAGAAGAAGTTGAATATTACACCAGTGAAAAAGATCCGGTAACCAATTTTAAGGGCAGGCTGCTTGAGGGAAAAATAATCACTGAAAGAGAAATTGAGGAAATTGAGAGTGAAGTAGATAAAAAAATAAAGGATGCGGTTGCTTTTGCTGAAAAAAGCCCGGAGCCCGAACTTGAAAAATTCCTGGAAGAGGTTGAGTAAATTTAATACCCGGATAGTATTTTAGGTTTTTATAGAAAGGAAAATTAATGAGAGAAATTGAATACAGGGAAGCTATAAGAGAAGCAATTATAGAAGAGATGGATAGAGACAGGAAGGTATTCTTAATTGGTGAGGATATTGGTATTTATGGAGGAGCCTTTAAAGCATATAAGGGACTTTTAGATAAATATGGCCCGGATAGGGTAATTAATACCCCAATTTCGGAAGCCGCTATAATTGGTGCAGGAATTGGGGCAGCCCTTACCGGATACCGGCCAATTGTAGAGATTATGTTTATAGATTTTGCCACACTGGCAATGGATCAGATTGCAAACCAGGCTGCAAAAATTCATTTTATGAGTGGCGGCAGCCTGAATGTTCCCCTGGTTATAAGGACTCAGGGAGGTGTTGGAAAGGGACTGGCGACACAACATTCCCAGAGTTTGGAGGCGTGGTTCTATCATATTCCGGGACTTAAAGTAGTAATGCCCGCGACTTCTTACGATGTAAAAGGACTTTTAAAAACTGCTGTAAGGGACAACAGTCCGGTAATATTTATAGAGCATAAAATGATTTATCCGGTAAAGGGTGCCGTACCGGAAGAAGAATACACCATACCATTCGGAAAAGCTGATATCAAAAGAAAAGGTGAAGATGTTACCATCTTTGCGTATTCGAATATGGTAATTAAGTCACTAGAAGCGGCAGAAGAGCTGGAGAGGGAAGGCATAAGCTGTGAAGTTGTTGATCCAAGGACACTTGTACCTCTGGATATTGATGAAGTAATAAATTCAGTTAAAAAGACAGGCAGACTGATAATAGTAAGTGAAGCATGCAGGAGAGGTTCAGTTGCTTCTGATATCAGTGCTAGAATAACTGAAAGAACATTTGACTGCCTGCATGCCCCTATAAAGATAGTTGCAGGAATGGACACACCAATCCCATACAATTCCACACTGGAGCAGGCTTCTATTCCCCAGAAGGCTGATATCATAAAAGCTGTAAAAGAGCTGTTATAACGGCGAATTTTGGGTTTATACCTACTTATATTTGTAGCTGTTGGTCAATTGGCTTTGTAATAGGAGAAATATCCCGGCTTCTCCTGGCACTTCACGCCATAAACCAAAGTGCATGCAGAATAAAAAATGAGAGGGGTTAGAATGAGCAAAAAGCATGGTAAGTTTTGGAAAAGATTTTGCGTGCTGATTTTGGGTTTAAAAGTTATTATAAAAGAGTTACTATAATAGTGAGCTTGTGTACCTTAATTTAAAAAATGGGAGGTTAACATGACAAAGGACGTAATCGTAGCTGAAAACCTCACTTACCGCTATGGGGATCTCACTGCTGTAGATCATATCAGCTTTGCGGTAAAAGAAGGAGAGATATTAGGTTTTTTAGGTCCTAATGGTGCAGGGAAAACCACCACAGTAAAAATTCTAACCGGTCAATTCCTTTCCATGGAAGGTAGAGCCCTGATTCTGGGCAAAGACATCTCTAAA
>Ga0307380_10008973_pt1 | contig 12740 bp, 8 predicted proteins | sample UN3MG_FD_202239 | JGI IMG/M metagenome (GOLD analysis project Ga0307380, IMG submission 202239) | Soil microbial communities from Risofladan, Vaasa, Finland - UN-3 | ecosystem: Environmental > Terrestrial > Soil > Coastal area > Acid sulfate soil | place: Finland: Risofladan, Vaasa | collected... | reverse complement strand
GACGCCGCCCGCCGGCCGCAGGCAACACCAAGAACGCCGCCATCATCGGCGGGGTGGCGGCGGTAGGCATTATCATCGTCGCGGTCATCATCGCGGCCCTGGTCGGCGGCGGCGGAAACGAGGCCGAGACCAAGAAGAATCCGGCACCCGAGACGGCGGTCTACGAGACGGTCGACGAGACCCCCAAGTCCAAGGGGTACAGACTCCACCAGCCCGGCGAACTGTTCGGCGGCCTGCCGTACGAGACCGAAAAAGAAGAGACCGCCAAGCCCGCGCCGGCCCCCGCCGGCAACTGACCCCACCGATGGAAAGGTGGGGCACGCCCCACCCTACGTGCCATCAGCAAGGGTGGGGCACGCCCCGCCCTACGTGCCATCAGAAAAGGTGGGGCACGCCTCACCCGACGTGTCCTGGGCAGCGGGTACTCCCTTGGGCGCATGGCATTTTTATTGACACCCCTTTTGCGCCACCCCTATACTCGCTGGCTGCCGGGGTCCGGGTGCGCCTCGGGTATGTCGATTGACCGCGAGAGCCACGTGAACCGTACGAGCTCTACTATCGTTGCCGCCCTCGTGAGTGCGGCGTTGGCGCTGCTGACCGCCGGGGCCGGAGCGCGCGCCGCCGAGGCCGAGGCCACCGCCTCCCCCGCCTCCATGATCCAGGTCACGGGCCGCGTCATCCACACGTGGGACGACTCGGCCGGCGTGCAGGTCATGCTGGTCATCGACGGTCTGACGGTCATGACGGCCCGGGAGCAGTTGACCGCCCGCGACGGGGTCATCTGGTTTGACGAGGGGGCCGCCAAGAAAACCGGCAAGGTGGTCCTGGGCGTCTACGCCGAGACGGGCGTCGAGTACAAGGCCGCCGACGGCAAGGTCGAGCAGTTCGATTCGGTGTACCTGGTGATGGAAAGCGCCGGCGAGGTCAATCTGCACTCGGACGGGGCGCTGCGCGGCAAGGCCGAGGACACGGAGCTCTTTCTGCGGGCGAAGAAGTTGCGGCAGGAGGTCCTGGCCGGCGGCCGGCGCGAGGCGCCCACCGGCGTCACGCCTGCGCCCAAGCCGCCCGAGAAGGTCGAGCCGCCCGGCGTCCGCGAGGCCGGCGTGCCACAGGAGATCAGCATCCTGGCGCAGGACGACGTGCGGCAGGTCAACTTCACGAGTTTCGTCGAGAACGGCATGCGCGTCAGCATCTGGACGGGCGGCGTGTACGTGACCCGCGGCGACATGGAGATGGCCGCCGACAACCTCGTCATCTGGACGCCCGAAGACGCCGTCCGCCAGTCGGTCAGCGGCAAGCCGAAGGCCGACCCGGCGTCGCCCGCCGCCGAGGCGAAGCCGGGCGAGGCCACGCCGCTGCCCGAGCCCGCGGGCGCCGCCCCCGCCCCCGCCGCCAACGCCTCGACAAGCCTGGCGGCCGAGGCGTACTTCGAGGGACACGTCCGCATCAACCAGGGCCGGCGGATGCTCCAGTGCAGCCAACTCTACTACGATTTCCGGCGCGACCAGGCCCTGGCCATCGACACCAAGATCAAGACCTTCGCCAAGACCCGCAATATGCCCGTGTACTACTACGCCCGGGAGGTCCGGCAACTGGGCCAGGGCGTTTTCGTCGGCACCGACGCCAGGATGACGACGTGCGAGTTCGCCCATCCGCACTACACGATGGGCGGCTCGCAGATGACGCTGACCGACCTGACGCCGCCTCCCGGCGAGGACGGCCAGAAACCCGAGTACCGCCGCGTCCGCTTCGTCGGCGAAGACATGACCTTCCGCGTGCGGAGCCTGCCCATCGCGTATTGGCCGAAGACCGCCGGCGACGTGGCCGAAGACGTGACCGCCCTGCGGCGCATCCGCATGGAGAGCCGCTCGAACCGCGGTACGGGCGTCGTCACCCAGTGGCACCTGATGAAACTGCTCGGCATCGAGGCCGAACCGCCCGGCGTCGACCTCTACCTGAACGCCGACCTGTGGTCCGAGCGCGGGCCGGCCCTGGGCGTCGAGTCCGATTACCGCCGCAAAGACTTCTACGGCGAGTTCCTGACCTACTTCCTCCGCGACAGCGGCAAGGACAGCGTCGGAGAAAACGACGTCGAACCCGGCAGCAAGAACCGCGGTCGCATCCTCTGGCGCCATCGCCATTACCTGCCACAGAACTGGGAGTTGACGCTCGAACTGTCGAAGATTACCGACGCGGGGTTCCTCAACGAGTTCTACGAGCGCGAGGACGAGACCGGAAAGACCCAGGAAACCCTCCTCTACCTCAAGAAGCAGGAGGCCGACCAGGCCCTGACGTTCCTGGTGACCGACCGGCTGAACGACTGGCAGACCCTGACCGACTACAACCCGCAGGTCGGCTATAACATGATCGGCCGCAGCCTCTGGCAGGACCACCTGACGTACTTCCAGGACAGCGAGTTGACGCTGGCCCGGTTCCGGCCGGACGAACGGATGCCGGTGCGCGGCTCGAACACGACGGTCGTGGCCGACACGATCCACGAACTCGACCTGCCGCTGAAACTCGGTTCGGTGAACGTCGTCCCGTTCGCCGAGGTCCGGCTGTCGTACTTCGAGGAGGTGCTCGACCGCTCGGGCAACGAGGACCGCTTTGCCGCCAAGATGGGGACCCGCGCCGCCACCCAGGCGTGGCGGGTCTGGGACGACGTCGAGAGCGACTTCTGGGACATCCATCGGGTGCGGCACGTAAACATCTTCGACGCCAGCGCCTACGCGGCCACCAACAACACGCGGAGCATGGAACTGATTCCCTTCGACGTCGCCGAGGCCGGGACACCCCTGGTCCAGGGCGTCGACGAGACCGGCGTCGTCGAACTGGGGTGGCGCCAGCGGTTCCAGACCAAGCGGGGGCCGCCCGGCAAACGCCAGAACGTCGACTTCCTGACGTTGGACCTGGAGGGCACCTTCTACAGCCAGCGGCAGGCCCCCGACATCGCCCCCGACGGCCGACGGACCTTCAACCGCCTCGACTTCATGACCGACTGGCGCGTTACCGACTCGATGGTTGTCTGGAGCGACACCAACTACAACCTCGACGACGGCACGCTCGACACCTTCGCGGTCGGCACGACGGTCACCCACACGCCGCGGGTCAGTTACACGGTCGGTCACCGTTACATACCCGACGCCGACTCGGCCATCGGCATCTTCGGGTTCGACTACCAGATCAACGAGAAGTGGCGGATGACCGTCCTCCAGCAGTACGACTTCGACCGCGGCCGCAACAACCAGAGCAACTTCATCCTGTCGCGGCGGATGCACCGGTGGGTTATGCGGCTGCGGATCGAACTCGACCCAGGCGAGGACGAGTCGTTCGTCGGCGTCGAGTTCCAGCCCCTCGGATTCTCCGAAATCCAACTGGGCGGCTGAGTTTCGTTTAGCCGTCGCCGGCACGGCGACGGGAACGGCCGCCAGGCATCCTTTGGCCCCTTCCCGCGGGCGTACCGCCCGCGGCTAAACGACGGCCGTCCCCCGGCGATGCCGGGGGCTTGTTCGTTCCCCCGGCCGTGCCGGGGAGCGTTGTTCGGCTTTTCCATCCCCCGGCCGTGCCGGGGGCTTCGCACCGATTTTCGGGGTTGACAGGCCCCCGGAATGGGCTATACTGGCCTCTTCGTGCCGCCGTACGTTTGGCCACAGGGGGGCGTAGCGCGTGCGGCAGGCGCAGCGACCCCGCGGCCGGTCGCGGGAACATTTGAGGGCAGTGAGCGACTCGATGAACACAAAGACCGTATTCCTGACATCCGAGCAGGTCGACCGCACCTGGTGGGTCATCGACGCCAAGGACCGCGTCCTGGGGCGCATGGCCGCCCGCATCGCTCGAATCCTCCAGGGCAAGCACCGGCCCTCGTTCACGCCGAACGCCGACACGGGCGACTTCATCATCGTCATCAACGCCGGCAAGATCCGCGTGACCGGCGCCAAGGCCCGCAACAAGCAGTACGACTGGTACACCTACTACACCGCCGGTCGCAAGGTCCTCACGTACAACGAGATGATCAAGCGGCATCCGACGCGGCCGGTCGAACTGGCCGTCCGCCGCATGATGCCCAAGGGCCGCCTCGGCCGACGCATGTTCTCGAAACTGAAGGTCTATGCCGGGCCCGAGCATCCGCACCAGGCCCAGCAGCCGCAGCCCCTGGAATGGTAGAAACGCGGGAGGAGACCGGCTCGTGACGCAGGCCGCAACCGAATTCAGCAAAGCCAACCCCATCTGGGGCACCGGACGCCGCAAAAGCGCCGTCGCCCGAGTCCGCCTCATGCCGGGCAACGGAAACATCCTCATCAACAAACGCCCGTTGGAGAACTACTTCACCGAGCAGAAAGACCGCGAGAGCGTCCTGAGCGTTCTGGTGGCCACCGGCACCCTGAAGGCCTACGACATCGGCGCCAACGTCGGTGGCGGCGGCCCGACCGGCCAGGCCGACGCCGTCAAACTCGGCATCGCCCGGGCGCTGCACCGGGCCGACCCGTCGTTCGAGCAGGCGCTGCGCGAGGGCAAGTTCCTGACACGCGACCCGCGGATGAAAGAGCGGAAAAAGTACGGCCAGAAGGGCGCCCGCAAGCGGTTCCAATTCTCGAAACGCTGACGCCTCGGCCCATGCGGCGAACTCTCGCGAGCGGCTCCCCGATGGGCCGCTCGCGTTGCTTTAAGGCATAACGAAGGCCCGGGCCCGTCGCGGAGGCCGTCGGCCGCGCGGCCCTTCGAGCCACTAGGACCAAGGAGACCGAACGGATGACCCGCGTCGGAATCATCGGAGCCAGCGGTTACGCCGCCGCCGACCTCATGCGCCTCATGCTCTCGCACCCGGCCGCCCGCATTACGGCCCTGGCCGACCTGCCCGAGAAGTGCGGGCCGCTGTCGGCCCTGTTCCCGCAGTTCGCCGGTCGGCTCGACATCGCCATCATCCCGGCCGACCCGAAGGCCCTCGCGGCCGCCTGCGACGTCGTGTTCCTCGCCCTGCCCCACACGGCCAGCATGACGTACGTCGGCCCCCTGCTGGCCGAGGGCCTGCGCGTCATCGACTTCTCGGCCGACTACCGCCTCCAGACGCCCGGCCTGTACGAAAAGGCCTACGGCCACAAGCCCGACGAGACCAACCTGGCCCACGCCGTCTACGGCATGCCGGAACTGTACCGCGACGCCATCCGGCCCGCCCGGCTCATCGCCAACCCCGGTTGTTACCCCACCAGCGCCATCCTGGGCCTGGCGCCGCTGGTGCGCGAGGGACTCATCGCCCCGAACGACATCATCGTCGATGCCAAGAGCGGCGTCTCCGGAGCCGGCCGCACGCCCAAACTGCTGACCCACTACCCCGAGTGCAACGAGTCGCTCCAGGCGTACGCCATCGGCGTCCACCGGCACCAGCCGGAGATCGCCGAGCAACTGTCGCGCATCGGCAAGGTGAGCGTCGACGTCCTCTTCGTGCCGCACCTCGCGCCGATGGACCGCGGCATCGAATCGACCCTGTACGCCAAGCCGCTTCAGGACCTGACCCGTCAGCGCCTGGCCGACCTCTATCACGCCACCTACGACGCCGAGCCGTTCGTCGTGGTCCGCGACGAGCCGCCCGCCACCAAGCACGTGGCCGGCACGAATTACGTCCACATCTTCCCGACGGTCGCCGGGGGCCGCGTGGTCGTCAGCGCGGTCGTCGACAACCTGACCAAGGGCGCCGCCGGCCAGGCCCTCCAGAACATGAACCTGATGTTCGGACACCCGGAAACGGCAGGCCTGAAATGACCTCTCCCCCCTCGATGCCGGTAGACCGGACGCTGGGCGTCACGTCGCCGCAAGGCTTCCGCGCGGGCACCGCCGCCGCCCACGTCAAGGATTGGGACAAGCCCGACGTGGCCGTCCTGGCGTGCGACGTCGAGGCGGCGGCCGCGGGCGTCTTCACGCAGAACAAACTCTGCGCCGCCCCGGTCATCGTCAGCCGCGAGCACCTGGCCGCGCGGCCGAGCGTGCGCGGCATCGTGGCCAACTCGGGCAACGCCAACGCCGCCACCGGCAACCAGGGCATTGCCGACGCCCGCGAGATGGCCCGGCTGACCGCCGCCGCCATCGGTTGCCCGGCCGAGGCCGTGCTGGTCGGCTCGACGGGCGTTATCGGGCGCCTGATGCCCATGGAGAAGATTCGGGCCGGCATCGGCCAGGCCGCCGCCGCCTTGTCCGCCGGGGCCGAGGCCGACCTGGCCTTCGCCCGCGCCATCATGACCACCGACACGGTGCCCAAGCAGGCCGGCGTCCGCGTCACCCTCGCCGGCCGCACCGTCACGGTGGCCGGCGCCACCAAGGGCGTCGGCATGATGGCCCCCAACATGGCCACGACGCTCGGTTTCGTGACGACCGACGCCGCCGTCCCCGCCCCGCTCCTGCACAAGATTCTGTGCCGCGCGGCCGACGCCACCTACAACTGCCTGACCGTGGACGGCCACACCTCGACCAACGACACGCTCATCCTGCTGGCAAGCGGTCTGGCGATGGTCGGGGCCGCGCCCGTCGCCGAGGGGTCCCGGGAGGCCGCCGCCATGGAGGCCGCCGTCCTGGCCGTCTGCGACAGCCTCGGCCGCCAGATCGTGACCGACGGCGAGGGCGCCACCAAACTCATCGAGGTTCGCGTCACCGGCGCCGCCACCGACGCCGAGGCCCGCGCGGCCGCGTGCGCCATCGCCAACTCGCCGCTCGTCAAGACCGCCTTCTTCGGCGAAGACCCCAACTGGGGCCGCATCGTCTCGGCCGCCGGATACGCCGGCATCTCGAGCGAACCCGAGACCATGCGCCTGGAGATGGGCGGCTTGGTCATCTTCGACCGTGGCACGCCTGTCGAGGCCGATGCGGCCCAACTCAAGGCCGTCATGGCCGCCCGGGAGATCGACGTCCATCTCGACCTCGGCGCCGGCCCCGGCCACGCCCGGTACCTGACCTGCGACTTCAGTTACGACTACGTCAAGATCAACGCCGAGTACACGACGTAGAGGCGGGCCGGCGACCGAAAGGCCTGCCGCTCGCTCGCGCTCGCGGCTAGCATAGGCGATACGAGCCGCGACCGTAGCCGAGCCGCGACCGTAAGGGAGCGGAGGTCCGTCTCATGCCCGACACGGCATCCATCTACCGGGCCCGGTGGGTGATTCCGTCCGCCGGCCCCATCATCGACGACGGCGCCGTCGTGGCGGTCGACGGCCGGATCGCCCGCGTCGGCCCATGGCACCTGGTCGAGCCGCACGTGGCACCGAGTGATACCGTCGAGCATTTCCCCGAGGCCGCCATCCTGCCCGGCTTCGTCAACGCCCACACGCACCTGGGCCTGTCAGACATGGCGGACAAGTTCCGGCCGACGACGAACTTCACGGCGTGGATCGGCCGGCTGACGGCCCGCCTGTGGGCCCGCTCGAAGGACGCCGCACGCCGGGCCGTCCGTCTGGGCGTGGACCAGTCGCTGGCCGCCGGCACCGTGGCCGCGGCCGACCTGGCGCACGACCCGACGTTCGACGTGCCCGCCGAGGAGGCGCGCGGCCGGTGGACGATCTTCCGCGAACTCTTCCGTTTCGGCCCGGCGGGCCTGGCGGGCGTCGAGAAGGCCGTCGCCACCTTCGACCAGCGCCCCGCCTCGGACAGCAGGCGGGTGGGTCTGGCGCCGCACGCCCCGTACACGGCGGGCGTCGAGGTGTTCCAAGCGGCGCGGCGAGAGGCCCAGGCCCGCGGCTGGCCGGTCTCGACCCACCTGCACGAGACCCAGGACGAGATCGCGTGCACCGAGCGCGGCGAGGGAACGCTGTGCGAGTGGATGCGGCGCCTCAAGGTCCTGCCGGCCGGCTGGCGGCCGACCGGCCTGCGGCCCATCGCGATGCTGGCCGAGGCCGGGTTCTTCTCGGGCCCCGTCCTCGTGGCCCACGCCAACTACCTGACGGACGACGACATCGCGGTTCTGGCCGCGAGCCGCTCGTCGGTGGCGTACTGCCCGCGCAGCCACGCCTTCTTCGGACACACGGACCACCCGTGGCGGCGGCTACTGGCGGCCGGCGTCAACGTGTGCCTGGGCACCGACAGCCTGGCCTCCAGCCCCAGCCTGTCGATCCTCGACGAGGCGCGGCACGTGTTCGCCCACGACCCGTCGGCCGACCCGACGGTCATTCTCGAGATGGCCACGCGCCGCGGCGCCCGCGCCCTGGGACGGGCCCAGGAGATAGGCGACCTCGGCGAAGGCCTGGCGGCCGCGCTGTGTGTCGTCGGCCCCCTGCCCGGGACCGACGACCCGCTGGCGGCGGTCCTCTCGGGTCAGGGGACGCTCGGTCCCGTTGTCGGCATCTGAGGCAAAGACCCTTAGCCGCGACCCGACAGGGGAGCGGCCGTGTTTAAACCCCTGACAAGCCGCCGCTTACGGCCAACGCGCAGTTGCGTTTCCCAGCGCCGCCGGGTAGAATCATGCGATTGCGTCACAGGCCCTGAATGGACCAAGCGATGTCCACACGCGTTCTCATCACCGTCGGTTGCCTGACGGCACTGGTTGCCGGATGCTCATCCGGTTACTACACCCAGGACGCCGACCACGAGGTGTACGGCATCGTGGCCGACAAGAACGCCCAGGCGCTGGGCTCGGTGCGAGAACAGTTCACCGTTCAGCCGAACCCCAACGTGCCGGCGCTGCTCGAGCAGACCCGCCAGAAACCCCCGGCACCGGCCGTGCCGGTCAAGGCCGGCGCCGAGGCGGCGCAGCCGGCAACGCTCGAGACGAGCATCCCGGAGAACCTGCCGCCCCCCGTGCCGGAGCCGGGGCCGGACGCCGTCCGCCTGACGGTGGCCGACGCCATGCGGGTGGCCGTCGGCGCCAGCCGCGACTATCAGACCCAGAAGGAGACGGTGTACCTGTCGGCCCTGGCGCTGACGTTCCAGCGATACCTGTTTCGGCCCCAGCCGTTCGCCACCGGCACGGTGGACTACGCCAGCGAGCACGACGGCGCCAACCGGGTGCGGTCGTGGGACCCGGGGGCCGACGTGGGGGTTTCGCAGGCGCTGGCCGACGGGGCGGTCGTCGCCGGGAGCCTGGGTGTGACGGCGCTGAAGTTCCTGAACCGTCAGTTGGGCGACACGGTGGACTCGACGCTCAACTTCAGCCTCTCGCAGCCCCTGTGGCGGGGCGCCGGGCGGCGGATCGTCCAGGAGAACCTGCTGCAGGCCGAGCGCAACGCCCTGTACGCCATCCGGACGTTCGCGCGGTTCGAGCAGACGTTCGCCGTCAACGTGGCGTCCGAGTACCTCCAGGTGCTCCAGCAGCGCGACGCGGTGCTGAACTCGTGGGAGAGTTACCTGAGCCTGAAGCGCGGGCGCGAGCGGGCCGAGTGGCTCGCCAAGGCCGAATTGCAGGCCGAGTTCGAAGTCGACCAGGCCCGCCAGAGCGAACTGTCGGCCTACAACCGCTGGGTCGTCGAACGCGAGAACTACGTCAACGCGGTCGATTCGTTCAAGATCATGCTCGGCATTCCGGTGACGACCGAGATCGCGCTGGAGCCGGCCGAGTTCGGCCGGCTGAGCGCGGGGGGACTGCGGCAGCCGGACCTCCTGCTGCCCGACGCCATCGACAAGGCCCTGACGACCCGCCTGGACCTGGCGAACACCCGCGAGGGCCTTGAAGACGCCGGCCGCCGCATCCTCATCGCCGAGGACGGTCTGAAGGGCGACGTGGACCTGGTGGCCAGCATCGGGTACGCCTCGCGGGCCGACCGTCCGCAGTCGGCCCGCATCCAACTCAGCCGCGGCGACTACGCCGTCGGGTTCGACATCGACCTGCCGGTGGACCGGCTCCAGGAACGCAACGCCCTGCGCGAAACCCAGTTGGCGCAGCAGGTGGCGACGCGGGCGCTGGAGCGGCAGCGCGACGACGTCATCCTGGCCGTGCGCCGGGCCCACCGCCGCCTGCGGCAGGCCCACGAGAGTTACCAGATCCAGCAACGCAGCGTGACGCTGGCCGAACGGCGGGTCGAGTCGACCCAGTTGCTGCTCCAGGCGGGGCGGGCCAAACAGCGCGACGTCCTGGAGGCCGAAAGCGACCTCTTGGGCGCCCGCAACAACCTGACCACCGCGCTGGTTACGCACACGATCGCCGGTCTGGAGTTCGAGCGCGACACGGGAACCCTGCTGGTGGACGAAGAGGGACAGATCCATGGGTGGATCCTTACCGATGACGGGCGCTAGCGCGGCAGCCTCGCGGGCGACGTCGCCTTGGAGGCGGCGGCTGCTGTTGGCCGCCGCGGGGGGCGCGGCCATTCTGGCGGTCGGCGTCGTCGGGGTGTGGGCACTGCTGGGCAGCGGGGGCGCCAAAACGACGGCGGCCGGCGAAACGGCCCGGGCCACCCGCGACCGGCTCGTCGTTACGATTACCGAGAGCGGCGAGATCGACGCCAAACGGTCCGTCGACATCCGCTGCGAGGTCGAGGGTCAGAGCACCATCCTCTGGGTCATCGAGGAGGGAAACCTCGTCAAGAAAGGCGACAAACTGGTCGAACTCGATTCGGCCGACCTCGAGGAGACCGTCCGGGCCCAGGAGATGGTCTACAAGACCGCCAAGGCGGCCTTCGACAAGGCCGACCAGACGGTCCTCATCCAGAAGAGTACCCGCGAGAGCCTGCTGGCCGTGGCAGCGCTCGACGTCAAGTTCAGCCTGCTCGACCTCAAGAAGTACCTGGGCACCGAACTGGCCGATCGGCTCATCGCGAGCCAGGGCAAGGTGGACTTCGAGGCGCTCGTGGCCGACCCCACCTTGGGCGGCGAGGCCCTCCAGAAGAAACGCAAACTCCAGACCGACATCGACTTGGCCAACGAGGAACTCAAACGCGCCGCCAGCAAGGTCGAGTGGACCCGCAAGCTCGAAAAACTCGGGTACGTGACGGGCAGCGAACTGGAGGCCGATGAACTGGCCGCCAAACGTAACCAGGTCCTTCTGGACCAGGCCGGGACGGCCCTGGACCTGTTCCTGCGGTACGAGTTCCCCAAGGCCGCCGAGAAGGCGTACACCGATTGGCTCGAGTTCAAGCGCGAATACGACCGCGTCGACGCCCGGACCCAGAGCGAACTGGACAGCGACACGGCCGACCGCGACACGAAGCAGGCGGCCCTGGCCCTGGAGGAGCGACGCCTCAAGAAATTCCAGGACCAACTCGAGAAGACCACGATCCGGGCCCCGCAGCCCGGCATGGTCGTGTACGAGACCGGCCACAGCCGCTTCGGCCAGGCGCCCCCCATGGAGGTCGGATCGAGCGTCCGGCACCAGCAGGTGCTCATCAAGTTGCCCGACCTCTCGGAGATGGACGTCAATGTGAAGTTGCACGAGTCGGTCGTCAAGCAGGCGTCGCTGGGCGCCCCCGCCTACGTAACCATCGACGCGTTCCAGAAAGACCGGCTGACGGGCAAGGTCTCGAAGATCGCGGTCATGCCCGACCGGCAGAACTGGTGGCTGAACCCGGGGCTGAAGGTCTACCGGACGGACGTGGCGCTGGATGCGACGCCCCAGGGCCTGAAGCCCGGGATGAGCGCCCAGGTCGAGATTCTGGCCGACACGCGCAACGACGTCCTCCAGGTCCCCATCTCGGCCGTCCACGTCGACAAGGGGTTCCAGGTGGTCTACGTCAGGACGCCCAAGGGCCCCGAGGTCCGCCGCATCGAGGCGGGCTTGTCGAACGACCAGGCCGTCGAGATGGTCAAGGGCGTCGACGAGGGCGAGGAGGTGTATCTGTACAAGCCCGACGGCGCGCCAGAGATCCAGGTCTCGGAAGAGGAGATCCAGGCGCAGCGGGCGTTCGAGGAGGAGGCCGCCGCCGCCCGGGCCAAGGCCGAACGCGAGGAGCCCGCCGCCCTGCCGGACATGCCGGACCTCAAAAACCTGGACCCCGAGCAGGCCAAGGCGATGCGCGAGAAGTTGGAGAAACTCCCCAAGGCCGAGAGCGACGCCATCCTGAAACGCCTCCGCGACGGCGGCGCCGCGGGCGACGCCACGGACAAGCCCGACCGGTCGCCCCGAGGCGAGGGAACCGGCCGACCCGACAGGACGCGCCCGGAAGGACGCCGACAGCCATGACCCTGGCCCAACTCGTCGACCTGACGAAAACCTACCACATGGGCGCCCACGTGGTCGTCGAGGCGCTTCGTGGCGTCAACCTGACGATCGAGGAGGGCGAATACGTTGCCATCATGGGCGCGTCGGGGTCCGGCAAGAGCACCCTGCTGAACCTCATGGGGTGCCTGGACCGGCCCACCAGCGGCCACTACATCCTGGGGGGCCAGGACGTCTCGAACCTGTCGGACGCCGAACTGAGCGAGGTGCGCGGCCGGCAGATCGGGTTCATCTTCCAGTCGTTCAACCTGATTCCGCAACTGACGGCCCTCGACAACATCGAGGTGCCGCTCTTCTACCAGGGCATCCACCGCCACGAACGCCGGCGCCGCAGCCAGGAACTGGCCGAACGCGTGGGCCTGGGCGACCGGGCGCGGCACCGGCCGATGGAACTGTCGGGCGGCGAGCAGCAGCGGGTGGCCATCGCCCGGGCCCTCTCGAACGACCCGCTCATCCTCCTGGCCGACGAGCCGACCGGCAACCTCGACTCCAAGACCGGCCAGGAGATTCTCGCCCTGTTCAACGACCTGTCGGCGCGCGGCCGGACGTTGATCGTCGTCACCCACGACCCGGCCATCGGCAGCCGCACGCACAAGACCGTCCGCGTCGCCGACGGGAC
>Ga0307380_10008971_pt1 | contig 12741 bp, 12 predicted proteins | sample UN3MG_FD_202239 | JGI IMG/M metagenome (GOLD analysis project Ga0307380, IMG submission 202239) | Soil microbial communities from Risofladan, Vaasa, Finland - UN-3 | ecosystem: Environmental > Terrestrial > Soil > Coastal area > Acid sulfate soil | place: Finland: Risofladan, Vaasa | collected... | reverse complement strand
CCGCATCTCGGCCCGCTCCGTCTCGAAGTCCGTCAGCTCGCCGGACTCGACGGCGGTGTCAAATTCCCGCTCGAAACCGGCGGCGAGCGCCTGCTCCAGCTCGGCGGCTTCCGGCGCGGCGCCGAGCAGTTCCGCCAGCCCCACGGCGGGAATTTCCACAGAGGGATGGACCCCGATCCGCAGATCCTCGACCAGGTGCTGTTCGTTTCGAATCAGGATTGAACCGTGCTGCAACAGAGCACCGGCGTCCCGCCACTGGGCGCTCCCCACGAGCTTTCGCCCCGTGGCCGTGACTTCTCCGGGAAGCGGGTCACGGAAGCAGGCCCGCACCGTCGGCCGCGGAATCGGACCCTCCGTATATTCGTGCACCACGGCGTCGACTCCGAGCCGGCGCAGTCCCGCCGCGAGCGCCCTGTTGATCCGCACGTACGCGTCGCGCAGTGACCCCCACGAGACCGGCGCGGAAACGGCGTAGGTGAGTTCGTGGTGGTGCAGGACTGATCGTCCCCCGGTAGGTCGGCGAACGACATCGTAGCCCAGATCGGCCGCCCGGTCGCCGTCGTATCGGCCCAGTGCGGTCTGGTTACGGCCGAACGACAGGCAGCCGGGCTGCCAGCGATACAGCCGGAGCGTGATCAGACCCCGGCGACCGCTCTCCATGATCGCCTCGTCGATCGCCATGTTCCTGGCACCCGCCAGCGGCTCATTGACCAGCAGGCGTATGGGAGACGCGGTCATCGAATCCGCGAATCCGCTACTCGGACGATTCGAATGCCCAGCGCAGGTCGAGCTGCCTCGCGGCCCGGCCCTCGTCGAGACGGCGTATCGGAGTGTCGTGCGGCGCGGTCTTCACGAACTCTGGATCAGTCTCCGCCTCTCGCAGGATCGCGATGCAGGCTTCCGCATAGCGCTCGAGTTCGTCCTTCGTCTCGGTCTCCGTCGGCTCCGTCATCAACGCTTCGGGCACGTTCAGCGGGAAGTAGACGGTCGGCGCATGGAAGCCGTAGTCGAGCAGCCGCTTCGCTATGTCCATCGTCTTCACGCCCGTTCGCTTCTTGATCTCGGTGCCCGAGAACACGGACTCGTGCATGCCGCGACCGAAAGGCAGCTCGTAGTACGGTTCGAGCAGGGCGGTGAGATACGCGTTGTTCAGCACCGCGGCCTCGGCCGTGTCCCGAATTCCCTGGCGACCGAGCATGCTCATGTACGTCCAGGCGCGGACCAGCACTCCGAAGTTCCCGTAGAAGCCGTGCAGCTTGCCGAACGACTGGGGGCGGTCCCAGTCCAGGCCGTAGCTGTCATCGTCCCGCCGCACTACCCGGGGTACCGGTAGGAACGGCTCGAGGTGCGCCTTGACGGCTACCGGACCCGAGCCCGGCCCGCCGCCACCGTGTGGAGTGCTGAACGTCTTGTGCAGGTTGAAGTGAACGATGTCGTATCCCATGTCACCCGGACGCGTGACGCCCATCAGGGCGTTCAGGTTGGCGCCGTCCATGTACATGAGTCCGCCCGCCTCGTGCACCATGTCGCAGATCTCGAGGATATCAGACTCGAACTTCCCGAGCGTATTCGGGTTTGTGAGCATCATTCCAGCGACGCTGTCGTCGAGTGCCTCCCGCAGCGCACCGATGTCCACCTTCCCGTCGGCATTGGAGGGAAGTTCGACCGCGTCGAATCCGGCCATCGCAGCCGTCGCCGGATTCGTTCCGTGAGCCGATTCCGGAAACAGCACCTTCTTCCGGGTCTCGCCCTCACCCCGCGTCTCGTGGTACGCCCGCATCAGCAGGACACCGGTCATTTCACCCTGAGCGCCAGCGGCCGGCTGCAGAGTTACCGCATCCATCCCCGCGATGTCCGCCAGCCACTCCGTGAGATCATGCATCAGGCGGAGCGCACCCTGTGCTCCCGCCTGCGGCATGAACGGGTGAAGGCCCACGAATCCTTCCGCCCGCGCCGTCGCTTCGTTCACCTTCGGATTGTACTTCATGGTGCACGAACCGAGCGGATACAGCGCGCGGTCGACGTGGTGATTCTTCAGCGACAGCTCCGTGTAGTGCCGGACGACTTCGTTCTCGGGCACCTCCGGCAACCTCGGCGGGTCCGTTCGAAGGTGCTGCGCCGGAATCAACTGCTCGATCGGAGGTGTTCCCACCTCCGCGGCCGGGACCGACGTGCCGCGTCTTCCGGGACTGGACTTCTCGAAAATCGTCGGCGTTACGTCTGCCTTGTAGGGAAACTGGGCCATCGCCCTCTGCTCCTCGCGCTGTCTAGAATTCCCAGGCCTCGCCTGCAGCCAACACCACGACTTCCGCCCGGGGCTCGACGAGCGTCCGGAAGTTGTCGGTGTCCTGGGCTATCAGGGGCCAGGTATCGAAGTGAATCGGGATCACGACGCGCGGTTTGATCATATCGACCGCTCTCACCGCGTCCTCGGGACCCATCGTGAAGTTGTCGCCGATTGGCAGCAGCGCCACGTCGACCTGCCGCTCCAGCAGCTCCATGTCCTTGATCAGTGCCGTATCACCGGCATGGTAGATCCGGGTTCCGTCGAGTTCGATCAAGAACCCGTGCGGCGTGCTCGTGTAGCCCTCGCCTCCCTCGGCGTTGACCGAGGCCGTGTGGACCGCCGGCGTCAGCTTCACCCGGCCGAACGGAAAATCGAATCCGCCGCCCACGTTCATCCCGTGACCAGCTTCATGTCCCTGCTTCGCGGCGGCGTAGCTCACCAGCTCGAACGTCGCGATGAGAGTGGCGCCGGTTACCCGAAGCAGGTCCCACGCGTCGGCGACATGATCGAAGTGACCGTGCGTCAGCAGCACGTAGTCGAGTCGATCGTGGAAGTGCTCCGGCCCCACGTCGGCGGCCGGATTTTCGGCAAGGAACGGATCGATCAGCAGCCGGGTGCCGTCACCCGCCACGATCTCCGTACACGAATGTCCGTGAAACACGATCTTGCCCATTTTCGAATCCTCTTCGTCCGCCTGCGTTCGAACCTCAGCCGGCGATCACGTCCACGAGACGGTCGATCTCCGCCAGATTGCGTTTCTCGGTGAACGCCAGGAGCAGCCCGTCCGGCGCTCCGAGAATCGGAAAGCGCGACAGGCTCACACCCGCCAGGATCCCGGCAGAAAAGCCACGCTCCAGGATCGCCCGCGAGTTTTCTTTCGTCTTCACGGCGAATTCCCGCACGAACGGCGCGTCGGGATACAACAAATCCACGCCGTCCAGCGCTTCGAGCTTCCCGCGTGCATAGTGCGCGTTCCGGGCAGACACCTCGGCCACCTCGCGCAGCCCGACCCGCCCCAGAAGTGCCAGGTGAATCGTTGCCGCCAGAGCGTTCAGCCCCTGGTTCGTGCAGATGTTGCTCGTCGCCTTATCGCGCCGGATCTGCTGCTCGCGCGTCTGCAGGGTGAGGACGTAGCCGCGCCGGTCTTCCACATCCACCGTCGCGCCGACGATCCGCCCGGGCATCTTGCGGACGTACTTCTGCTTGGCGGCGAACAGGCCGACCACCGGCCCCCCGAAACTGAGCGGATTGCCGAACGGCTGTCCCTCGGCGACCACGATGTCCGCCCCGAGCTCGCCCGGCGACCTCAGCAGCGCCAGGGTCACCGGATCGGCCACGACGACAAGCAGCGCGCCGGCCTGCTGAACCAGCTCGGCAAGCGGCTCGATCTCCTCGATCACGCCGAAGAAGTTCGGATACTGGACGATCAGGCAGGCGACGTCGTCACCCAGCGTTCCCGCCAGCGCGTCCTGGTCCACCAGGCCGTCCGGGCCCGTGGGGATGCTCTGCAACGCGGAGCCCTGACCACGCAGGTAGGTGTCCGTCACCTTCCTGTAGTGGGGATTCAGGGACCCCGCCGCCAGCACCCTGTCCCGCCGGGTTACCGCCCGCGCCATGACCCCCGCTTCGGCAGCGGCGGACGGCCCGTCGTACATCGATGCGTTGGCCACGTCCATCCCGGTGAGCTCGCAGACCATGGTCTGGAACTCGTAAATCACCTGGAGCGTCCCCTGGGAGACTTCCGGCTGGTAGGGCGTGTAGGCCGTGTAGAATTCGCTGCGTCGGATCAGGTGATCCACGGCCGCGGGCACGAAGTGGTCGTACTGCCCAGCGCCGGCAAAACATACGAGCGAGTGATTCTGGCCGGCCATCTCCTGGATCGCCCGCACGGCCTCCCACTCCGACAGCGCGTCCGGCATCTCCGGAAGCCCTTCGCGAATGAGAGAGTCCGGGACGTCCGAGTACAACTCACTGATGTCCGAAACGCCGACCTTCGCGAACATCTCGCGCCGATCGGCGTCACTATGCGGAACGAATGACATGTTCACCTGCCGTTCGTGAAGGGCGGCACCCGGACTCCAGTCCGGTGCCGCCTGGATAACGTCACGCTTCGATGTGGCCCGAGTAGTCCGTGTCGGAGAGCAACCCGTCGAGCTCCGACATGTCCCTGGCGCGGATCCGGACCATCCAGCCTTCGCCGTACGGGTCCGAGTTCACGAGACCCGGATCATCGTCCAGCGCCTCGTTGATCGCGACGACTTCTCCGCTGAGTGGGCTGTACAGATCCGAGACCGCCTTCACGGCCTCGATCGTCCCGAACACGTCCATGCGCGCAAACGAATCACCGGGGCTCGGAAGTTCGACGAATACAACGTCTCCGAGTTCGCCCTGCGCGTAATCCGTAATGCCGACCACGAACTCGTCGGCCGCTTCCGTCTCCCGCACGTACTCGTGTTCTTCCGTGTACTTCAGCCCCTCTGGGATGTCTGACATTCCGGCCTCCAGAATCGTCTATGGTATCCGCCGGTATCGTCGGCGGCCGCATTCCGGGAGGGAGACGATACCCCGCGCCGGGAGTGAGTGTCAAGCGGACTCCGACCTGCGTGATCTGCCGATGAAGTCGCGGCTTTCCAGACAGTTGGCGAGGGTCGGAAAACGTACTGTTCGCCGGGCGAAACGCGGCTGGACCCGGACCGGCTCAGTCGCGGACCGAACGCTCGAGCCGCCGGGCCTTCCGTTCGTCCCGGCGGCGGCGCTTCGCGTCGCCCGCCGTCTCGCCGGGCTCTCGGACCACGACCTCCACGCCGCCCATGATTGCGAGACCCTTGATGACCACGATCGGAGCCTCGGGATCCGGATCCGCCGAGGGTTGATCGACTCCCTCGAATCCGCCCATGATCCCGAACCCACGCGTCTGCACCGCGAGGCCGGGCGGAACGATGATTTCGGCGCCGCCCATGATCGCGATCACGCGGAGTTCAGTGACCCCGGGCCCGAAACGCGCCTCTCGCAGATCGAGACCGGTGCCTCCCATGATCGCGACCGAAGTGAACCGGCGGGCAGGTGTCCACGCTCCCTTTCGATCGACGCCGGACATTATCGCGACCTGGAACCCATGCTTCGGTACGTCTTCCGCTCGCACGCGCGACGGCAACACCGTCCCGGCGATGCGCTCCGGAACGCTCGATTCCACGAGAGTCGGCAGGCCCTGGAACACGCTCTCGACCTCGACCGGCGTCGCGGCCGAGTACACCCGGTCCACCCGGTCCTCGAACTCTTCGACGCTGAGGTGGTCCTCTGCGAAGTGAGCCCCCAGGCGTCGCACCGCTCGTTCCTTCCGGTCTTCGAGCTGAAGTGGAACGGGCAGTCCACTGTCATTCACAGAATTGCTCCTGGCTCGTCGTTGTGTCGCCGCCGCTGGACACTGGGGCGGGGCGACCGGCAACTGGGAAGATAGGCCTCCGTGGGACGGGGAACGAGGCACCGGTCGCCCGCCCGGGTTCCTCCCGTTGCAGGACATATCAGTGCCTTCTAGCTTCAATGTCGGATGTACGCCCGGCCGAGCCCGGGTGACGACGGGCGAGGCAGCACGAAGTACACCGGTGTTCGCGCCCGATGTGTTCTCGAACAAAGGAGGTGATCCAGTGTCTGACTGTAGAATCGAGCCTGGCTCGACACGGGCAAGCGGTCGCCTCGGCGGTACCCGCTAGGAAACGAGCAGCGTTTCCCGCGCCGATCGCCGGCAGGCGAAGGGCGCGCGTCTGACTCGCGGAGCCTCGAGGCGCCGCGTCGAGTCAGGTCGAACCGAAGGCCGCGGACTTCCGATGGAATCCGCGGCCTTCGTGCATCCGGTCGTCAGCCGCCCCCCCGCCAGTCCCGCCGGCTCGTGACGAACAACCCGATCCCCAGGATCGTGAGACCCCACACACCTGTCGTCACCAGGGAGGAGTGCACAGGAACGTCGCCTGCCAGGAGAGCACGCGCGGCACTCAACATCGGCCGTACCGGCAGGACGCGGCCCGCGCCGGCCAGCCGATCGGTCGTCGGCAGTGATGCAGTCAGCACAATGGGAATCGCTACGAAGAGAGCCCCGGCCAGGGCTTCTCCGCGATCGAGAACGGCCGACAGAAGCAGGACCGTGGACCCGACCCACACCCAGATGACAAGTCCCGCCACGATCGATCCGGCGAGGGACAGGCCGGGACCGCTTCCGCCGCCGACGCTCCACGCGATGTTGATCGTCGAGGCTGCAGTGATCGCGACGCTTGCCAGGCCGACGAACCCGGCCAGCCAGCGCGCGAAGTAGAAGCCGGGGCGGGATATCGGCCGGGTGAGCAGTAGCGGGCCGCTCCCATTCCGTCGCAGATCCGAGACCACACCCTCGGCCAGCCAGGGGGCCGCCAGGGCGAGGAGCAGTCCCACCAGGTTCGCCGTCGAAGCCGCCCCCAGCTTCCCTCCCGCCATGTATCCGTCCGCGAACCCGGACTCCCCGGCCCGCAGAAGGGGAGAGGTGAATAGCAGCACGAGCGCCGTCGCTACGACGCTCCGGGAGAGTCGGTCACGCAGCAGGCGGGGAAACAGAACAGCGAGAGATCTCATGCTTGCCCGGCCCGCCGCAGGACGCTCAGCACGCGGCGCTCAAGCGCCTCGGAATCGCCACGCGTCGGAAAGTCGTCGACCACCCGTCCCGCTTCGATTACGATCACGCGCTCCGTGAGCCGGGCCGTCTCTCCCAGTTCGTGCGAGGACAGGAGCAGCGTGCGTCCGGAGGAGTCCCTGCGCAGCTGCTCGAACAACTCCCGGAATCGGGCCCGCCATACCGGGTCGAGCCCGGAGAGCGGCTCATCGAGCAGCAGGACCTCGCGGGGCCGGAGCAGGAGCTGGGCGATTCCGACCCTTTGCCGCAGTCCGTGCGACAAACCACCGCACCGATCGCCCGAGCGCTCACGAAGCCCGACGAGGTCGAGGACTCGATCCACCGAGCGGGGGATCGCAGCGCCGGAACACCCATCCAGGATCGCCAGACGCACGAGGGTCTCGCGCACGGTCAGCCGGTCTGGAAGTCGGACCCGGTCCGGCAGCAGGCCGACACCCCGGGAGCGGACATACGCGACTGGCGCGAGTCCATGCACGAGAGTGCGTCCCCGGTCCGGCCGGATGAGTCCGGCGAGCACTCCGAACAGCGTGCTCTTTCCAGCTCCGTTTGGTCCTACGACCGCCACGGTCGATCCAGCCTCGATGCGAAGATCCAGCTGCACCAGGGCATCGATCCTCCGCCGGTATCGGCGGCGATAGGTTTTCGAGACACCGCTCAGCTCGATCAATCGGTTCCTCGCCACGTGTTGATACGGCTGCTCGCCGGCGGACGGCATGGGAGGCAAAGATTCGGTCCAGGCCCTCATCGGATCCTCAACGGCTGCCGAGGGATGCCTGCCGCTTGCCGATCGGGCCGGACGGCGTCCATGTTCGGTCCGTGTTCGAATTCTCGAAGTACTCAGGGGCCGGAAACGACTTCGTAATCGCGCGGGCCGACGATCGGTCTGACCCGATCGGGGCCGAGCTCGCCCGTCGCGTGTGCTCCCGACGCACGGGTGTCGGGGTCGATGGCCTGATACTCGTGTATCTGCGGCCGGACGGGATCCGGGTCCGGTTCTTCAACCCGGACGGCTCGGAGTTTTCGACCTGCGGTAACGGAAGCCGCTGTGCCGCCCGGTTCGCGAGCGACGAGGGCCTGGGCGATCCGGCTGGTTTCGTGCTCGAAACTCCGGCTGGAGAGATCGACGCGCGGGTGGACGGAGACCAGGTATCGCTGGACTATCACATCGACGTAAGTCTGCACGGGCCAATCGGAGTGGCCGGGCCCGAGGGCCCGGTCGACAGCTGGCTCGTGCGGATTGGCGTTCCCCACCTCGTACTTCCCCTGGACCGGATGCCTGAGGGGCCGATCGAGGAACTCTGCAGACCGCTCAGGCGGCTCGACGTCCTCGGACCTGACGGGGCCAACGTGAACCTCGTGTCGCTCGACGATGTCTCGACCGGTGCGGTTCGTACGTTCGAGCGGGGAGTCGAGGCGGAGACCCTGGCCTGCGGGAGCGGATCGATGGCATCGGTGTTCGCGCTGCGGGCGAGCGGAAAGGCCGGACCGCGGGTCGCGCTGCGCGTCCGCGGCGGCGACGAGCTGGGAATCGAGATTCTCGACCTGAGCCCCCCCGACGGAACCGTGCGCGACGTACGTCTTTCAGGCCCCGCCGTGAAGTTGTTCGAGGGCACGTTCCCCGACACGATTCTCGCTCCGTGAGCCGGACCTGAGCCGTTGACGGCCCTGGATTCAGATAATCTGACCGGTCCGCTGATCGAGTGGTTTCGATCACGTGAACGCGACGTCCCCTGGCGTGCGGAGACCGATCCGTACCGGATCTGGCTCGCCGAGGTGATGGCCCAGCAGACCCGGATCGCGGTGGTCCGCGAACGCTACGACGAATTCCTGACTCGCTTCCCCGACATCCATTCTCTGGCCGGGGCCGAGCTCGACGCGGTTCTGAAGGCCTGGGAAGGTATGGGGTACTACGCGCGGGCCCGGAATCTCCACCGGGCGGCGAACGAGATCGTCAAGCAGCACGGCGGTCGACTCCCGCAGGAGCCGGAGACGCTGCGCGAATTGCCCGGGGTCGGCCCCTATACCGCCGGCGCCGTAGCGAGTCTCGCGTTCGGCAGACCCGAACCGGCTGTCGACGGAAACGTCCGTCGCGTGATGTCACGCCTGCTCGATCTCGCGAGCCCGTCGGCGGCACGGCTCGACCGTGAGGTCAGGGGCCTGCTGTCCGAGGCCGAAGCTCCACCGGGCGAAGTAAACCAGGCCCTGATGGACCTGGGGGGAGAGGTCTGCAAGCCGCGGATCCCACGCTGTGAGCAGTGTCCGGTCGCGGACGCCTGCCTGGCCCGGGCCCGTGGCACGCAGGCCGATCGACCGGGACGAAAGCCCCGACGTGACTTGCCGCACCACCCGATCGCCGTCGCCGTGGTCCGCCGCCGCGCCCGAATTCTGATCGGAAAGCGGCCGCCCGAAGGGCTCCTCGGCGGCCTGTGGGAGTTCCCCGGCGGCAAGATAGAGCCGGGTGAAACACCGGAGACGGCGGCGGCTCGCGAGCTGCGGGAAGAGATGTGCATCGAAGCTGTGATCGGTCGGCCGATCGCGGTAGTCCCGCACGCGTTCAGCCATTTCCGGATCACGCTCCACGCCTTCGAGGCTGTGTGGACCGCGGGCGAGCCGTGCGGCCGTGCAGTCAGCGAATGGAAATGGGTCAAGCCAGGCGAGCTAAGGGACTACGCGTTTCCGGCCGCCAACCGGCCGATACTCGAGCAGGTCAGTTAGCCTCACCCGCAGGCGGATGGTCAGCCACCGTGGTGGGCAGGTCTCCGACCGCCGCTCCGCGTGGCGGCATCAGCCAGATCCAAGCTGCCGCCGCCAGAACCAGGAGCCCTCCCGCGAGGAATCCGAGCCGGGGTCCGAATACCCCGTACGCCGCCCCGGCCGCTACCGGCCCGATCATCCTGGCCATGGCGCTGGAAGACTGGTTCACGCCGAGCACTTCGCCCTGTTCATGAGCATGAGCCCGCCTCGAAATGAGGCTCTGGATCGACGGCGCCATCATCCCCCACCCGAGACCCACCGGCACGAGCATCGCCACCGTGACCGGAATCGTGCGAGACCACCCCATCACCGCGAGAGCGGCACCGAGCAGCACCCCTCCGATCGTGCCGACCAGCTTCTCTCCATGCCGCTCGACCAGCGGACCGATCGCTCCACCCTGCGCGATCGCCGAGATCGTTCCGACAAGCGCGAACATCGCTCCGGCGTGCATCGCGTCCAGGCCGAGCGGAGCATCCAGAAACAGCGGGAACGTCGTGGTGAAGCCGGCGAATCCCATGGTGCCGAGAAAGAAGCCGATGATCGGGTCGCGCAGGCTGGCCCTGCTGAACACCCGCTTCGCAGCCCGGAACCGGGCGGCAAAAGCATCGAAACCCCCATGTCCCGTGGTCTTCGTACGACGCTCGGGGGGCAGTGACTCCGGCAGCAGAAACACGGCGGACCCGGCTGCCAGGAAGCTCAGGCCGGCGGCCGCGAAGCCCGGGACACCATAGCCCCAGCGACTGAGAAATCCCCCGATTGCCGGGCCGAAGATGAACCCGAGACCGAAGGCAGCCCCGATCAGGCCCATGCCACGGGCCCGTTGCTCCACCGTCGTGGTGTCGGCGATGTAGGCCTGCGCCACCGCGATGTTCGCGCCCATGATCCCGGCGATCACGCGCGACAGCAACAGCACGCCGATCGTGTCCGCCAGTCCGAATACGATGTACGACACCGCCGACCCGAACAGCCCGAGGATCAGCAGGGGGCGGCGGCCGAGTCGGTCGGACAACGCTCCCCAGACCGGGGAAAACAGGAACTGCATCGCCGAATAGCTGCTGATGATCAATCCTACCATGAGCGGCGTGGCACCCATGTCCGTCGCGTAGAACGGAAGCAGCGGCAGGACGATTCCGAACCCGACCAGGTCGAGAAAGACAGTCAGAAAGATGATGCCGAGCACGGCCTTGCTGTTCGGAGCCTTCACGGGGTTCCACCTTCGAGTTGACCATCCTGCTCGGATGGCGGACCCAGAGTCTCGAACATGCCCGGTCCGGGTTCGGGGGCATCCAGGCCCCGCTCCCGCAGGTGCACCAGGTGGGCGGACACGGACGCTTCCGCCGCCGCCCGGAGTCCCGGATCGAGCGGACCGTAGACCGCCTCACGGATCTCGGAAACCGTCCTCGACCCGGTCTCGATCGCCAGCTCGATCTGCCGCTCCCGGTCGAGACGGTGACGGCGATACTCGCCCAGTCGCGAGGCCGCTTCCTCGACAGGGGGGCCATGACCGGGAAGCAGGCGCGCCGGCCTGAGCGCCTCGAGCTTCCGGATGCTGGTGAGGTATTCGCTCATTCTGCCGTCCGGGTGCAGCACAGCGCTCGATCCCTCTCCCAGCACCAGGTCGCCAGTGAACAACCATCGGTCAGGAAGCAACAGGAAGGCGATGTGGTCCGCGGCGTGCCCGGGAGTCTCGATCACCTGCAAAGAAGCGGTTCCAGCGATCGGTTCCACGTCGCCTGATCCGCCTACCGGAACCGTATCACCGTCGCGCAGCACCCGACCGGCCAGACCGGTGCGCGCGAGAGTGCCCGACGAAGCCATCACGGGGGCGCCGAATGCCCGGGCCGCGGCTGACGCGCCATCAGCGTGGTCGGCGTGCGCATGGGTAAGCAGGATGGCATCCACGACACGACCACCGACCGCGGCCTGAACCCGGGCGAGGTGCTCGGGCAGTGCCGGCCCCGGATCGATGAGCACCACGCTGCCAGCTCCGACGAGCCAGGTTCGTGTCCCGTCGAGGGTCAGCGGACCCGGATTCGGAGCGATGACTCCCTCCACGGCAGTCGAATCGGTCCCGGCGTCCGCCGGCCGGTCAGTCGGCTGCATCCCAATCCGGATCGCCCGGCAGCACCGGTCGGACAGAATCGCCTCGAATCAGGAGCCGCGGTGTGATCGGCTCGACGGTCGTCGCGTGACAGGCCTCGAACAACGCGGCCAGGCTGTCGTATTCCGCCAGCGAGCCGAGCGTCGTGCGGGTTGGAAACAGCATCGGCAACCGGCCTTCCCGAAACCGTTCCACTGCCTCGGACGGCGACAGCCAGATGAACCCCGCGAGCTCTTCGGTCAGCGCCGGCTCGAAGTCCGGCTGATCTTCCGGAAGTCGGGTGAGGAAGAATCGGGTGTCGTAGCGCCGCGAGAAGCGGCTCGGGGTAATCCAGCGACCGAAGTAGGCGCTGCGCACGGTATGGAAGGTGAGATCCAGGTCGTGCGCCACCGCGAGGAAGTTCCTGTCACCCTTAAGCAGGGCGTGACGCGCTGCATTCACCGCGTCCGGCGTCGGCCTGGAGTCGGCCAGCAGCAGGCCCGTCTCCTCGAGCAGCTCCCGCAACGCCGCTGCCAGCGCGGCCGGTTCACCATCGCCGGCATCAGCTCCGAGGCGCTCGATGAGTTCAGGATCATGGTCCGCGGGATCGATCATCCCACCTGGAAACACGTACGCACCGGCGGCAAAGCGAGCTTCGGCTGGACGACGGAGGAGCAGTACCTCGAACGGTGCCGTCTCTGAATCACGCGCCAGCACGACCGTGGACGCCGGGCGTGGAGGCACCGGCTGTTCACCCGCTGTGATATGTCCCCGGGCCAGCTCTTCACGCTCGATACGCTCCGTCACGCTCAGTTCTTGGTCGCTCATTCGCTTCTGCCGTGGACGTTCAGTCGGGCGCTGTCGCCCCCGTGACCGGATCGGTTCCCGATCAGGCCAACGGAAGGTCGCCGAGCGAGGCGAATACGGCCAGTACGAACACCCAGGCGAGTCCGGTCAGCAGCA
>Ga0307380_10008969_pt1 | contig 12741 bp, 9 predicted proteins | sample UN3MG_FD_202239 | JGI IMG/M metagenome (GOLD analysis project Ga0307380, IMG submission 202239) | Soil microbial communities from Risofladan, Vaasa, Finland - UN-3 | ecosystem: Environmental > Terrestrial > Soil > Coastal area > Acid sulfate soil | place: Finland: Risofladan, Vaasa | collected... | reverse complement strand
CCATCATTACCAAATAGAGTCCAGTTATTAGTATCTGTAAAGTCAGTCCAATCTCTACCGAAAGGACAAGATTGACTCGAACTTGATGAACTTCTACTAGAACTACTACTAGATGAAGATGATGATGCAAATAAAATCTCAAAGTTTTGATTGTACCCCGATATAGCTACAACACCACCAGAATTTCTGGAACACACCGCAGACATATATCTCTTTTCGTCTGTTTCACAAGTAATTGATAATGTATCAATTAATGTTTCTCTGCTTGCATCAGAATACATCTTAAGAGTAGCTGTAGTTCCAACCCTTTCAAACGTATAATATGTATGAGGTAAAACTGAAACAGCACCCCAATCATATGTGTCTGTATTATCATTACTGAAATCACGTATTCTAGTTAAAAATACACCAGATCCACGATAGTTATCAATAGCTATACCATCGTTTGCTACTGACATAGCATTCCAGGATCCAGTAGTATTAGAAACAGCACAGAGTGTAGCAATATTATAAGCAGCTGTATCTGAAAAAGTAGTTTCGGATTCAAATTCTATTTTGAAGTCTTCAAAATAATCTACTCCATAATCTTTATACACATAAGAATTAGCATCTTGAGGCATAGAGTCGTAGGATACTTTAGCAGTACTATCAACCGTAATATAATCACCAGAATCTACTTCTGTAAATGTGGTGAGATCTTCATATGCCATATTGTATCCTCGTTATATATTCTTGACCAATTTAACTTTTACCCAACCAAGACAACTAAAACTAACTCCATTATAAACGTTCCAAGAATCTGCAATACACGCACCCTCTGTTGCTCCAGTCTTATACTGAATTATAGGTGCCGCTCCTGATCCTGTTTGATATTTATCAATTTTTATTAAAGCTTCAACTGCTCCAAGACGCCAAGGATCAGATTCTGTTTCTACACCACAATCTTGCATCCTAATATTTTCTGCTGAACCAGTTCCTGAAATAACAATTCCTGCTCCATCTGTCCATTCTGCTGTAAATGTTTTTTTGAATGGTTCAATTGCAGCTGGATATCCATAAGTTATATTTCCATATAATGCAGATGATGAACTGGATGAACTACTTGATCTAGAGCTTGTAGAACTTGAACTTGATGAACTACTAGTCATACAAATCCATCGTTCAGCATAGTTAACTGTAAAGTTATCTATGTTTGTATTTACTCTTCCACCAGATTCAGCTTCAAAGAACAATCGTATAGACACATCAAATCCTGCTTCTGTTATAAATGTATGCCCAGTTGTATCTCCATTCCATACCCAGTCACTACCAACACTATCCCAATAATATGCTGTAACTATATTGTCCGATCTAACCATTCTTAATGAACCAGTTGAATCTGTAGATTCAACCAATTCAAAATATAAACCTTCCTCTGATGTGGAATCATCTACTCCGCTTGGTGGAAATTGATCTACTGTATAACCTGATTGAGTGCTGGTTTGTCCTCTACCAATCGACCATTTTTGATAACCAGAAGCATTTATTATATCCATCCTTGGCATATAATTAACTCTATCAGTCGGAGCAACAGATGAAGTATAATTATAATCAAACTGAACATCAAAATCTCCACCCAATGAAAATCTTGAAGTATAAACAGTAACCATTTGATTCTCTGATGTACTGTCATTTGTCGGACTATTATAATTCAGTTGATTATTTTGAATTGATGCATATAGACCTTCTGTATTCTTTTTCCATCTTTGGGTACTTGGTTGTGAATCATCCGGCCCATCAAATGAATCATTTAAACCAATAAAACAACTCGAATTACTAAAACTTGATGAGCTTGAACTTTGGGATGAACTACTGCTACTTCGAGAACTACTTGACAAACTGCTTCGACTAGATGAAGATGAAGAACTACTGCTTCGACTCGATGAAGATGAAGAACTACTTCTAGAACTACTAGAACTACTAGAACTACTCTTACTTGAACTGCTCTTACTGGAAGCACTAGTACTAGAACTTGAACAGGAAGAACTGGATCTTGATGAACTTGATCTAGAAGAACTAGAAGATGAACTCGAACTTGATGATGATGATGATGCATCCATTAAAAGCGTTATCATAGAAACATTAGAATCAACAACTACAGGACCAAATTGAATTGTGTCTGGTGTGGCTTGATTCCTTGCATGTGTTGCACTACCCACACTAATACTTGGATTGCCAAGATAACCAGTTGGTATTGTATCAATTGTATTTCTAATAGATTCAAACCCAGCATCGAGTCCTGGTAAACTTAATTGTGCTGTCGCAATTTCTATTCTTTGATTTTTCTTGTTAGTTGTAACTTCATTTTGTATTAACCTCGGTTCTTCATTTGATGGATTAGTTGGACCGCTATTTATAATCTCAACACTAACCTCTCCATTTGATCCGCCATAACGACGAACGACTGAACTAGCAAGATATATAGAAGTAGAAAAATTAACAGTAACCCAAAAATCTGGACCAGTATATATAGTTGATTTCCAAATACTTACTGTATTTCTTGGAACCCATGATTTATTATTATCAGCAGTCCGTTCAGCTATTTTAACAAACGAAGGACCTGTTGATATATTAGAAGACACACCAGTAGGAATAGTACCAGCATAAATGAATAACAAATAAAAACCATCAGTTCCGCCTTGGATTGGATTCACATCACTATAAGGATATTCACCCACTGGACTATTGGCAAAATTCCAGGTCCTAAAAGACGGGGTAGGTTCACCATAAATCCAATTAAGAAGATTATGATATTCCTGTGAACTTTCTAAATTGATGTTTTGAACTGTCATCTATTATGGCCTCTTAAATTTCTTTACTGATACCTTGACATTTGTTTTTTCTTTCTTGGTCTTTTTTTTATCTTTCTTCATATTATATCTCCGAAGTAGATCTAAATGTAGATGTACTTGTTAATCTGTATTCTATATTTGGAGACCCAGCTGGCGAAGTGTCTTGAATATCAACCAGCACAGTCCATGTTGTTGTTAAATCATTGCTTGGATTTACTACATTACCACTATAAATAAGAGTTGAATATTGATCAACAAGATCATTAACTGTATCAACAACTACCCAAGATCCTGTTTCATTTTTAACTCTTATCCTAAAACTAGATGTTGAATCTGCATATACTCTTGCCTGTGCAGTAAGTGTGGCTTCTTTTTGTCCTAAAAATTCATATGTAAATTCAAGAGTTGTAAACCATCCTGAACCTGATACTCCGCTTCCTTCGTTTGAAATACCAGTTGCATATGTTCCTTCCATCTTAAGTAATGGAACTGTTTTATCAAATATTAATTCACCTTGTTCTTTCACTTGTTGAAATCTTAAATGTGAAATTGATGCTGTATATCCAGTATACCCTGCTTCAGCACTCCAAGCTGTTAAACTATCAAGAATATCAACAAAATATATTCTCCAATACTTCGCCTCAATAGCTATATTAGGAAAGAATATAGGAAATGTTACCTCATCTTGGACATCCTCTTCGGGAACTTGTTGGAAAAAATGATTATCAATTGCTGTTTGCTCATCATCATATAAGGTAGCTCTATTTCCATGTGATGGATCAACAGGAACTCTACTTGAAATATAAGACCACGTTACATTATCACTTGAATAACCTATATAATATCCTAATAGTGCAAAACTTCCAAACACAGGATATGTTTGAATACCATTATCACCTAGTTGAAAGTACATCCCATCTACCTTCTCTGACACAGGATAAATGTATTCTATAAACGTATCTCCGGTTGAATCTGGAGTTATTTCATAATCAATTGAACTTGTAGTATCAAAATTAAATAAAGATCCCTTAAAATCAATCAATGGATAGTTAGGTGAGTTATGATCTGCGATACCAATCTGCGTTTGATCATTTAACATATCATTATAAGTTTCTTCAAGAAATAATTCTTTCCATTGAAGAACAGAAATAGATGGTGATGTTCCATCTGCTGCATAATACATAGTTGTTGTACTATCCGAAGTTATAAGATTATAGTATGCAAAACTTGTAGTGTCTCCAGGTGGATATGGAAGGATAGTATCTCCGGAAGTAGCATCTATACCAGCATAAACATATTCCTGACTTGTGGTTACTAGATCTTCAGTTGTTACTATTGATGGAAGGAATCCATTATCAGAAGTCATAAGGAAATCTTGTATTATAGCATCTAATCCAGCAGTATCAACTGACGAAAAACCAATAGCATCTTGCTGTGCTAAATAATGAATTATGTCTGTGATATATATTGGAACTGCCATTTAAAACTCCTTAAAATCTAATCCGACGCCTTTGACTTTCATTTTCCATCGTTTGTTATAGTCGCCGATTATTTTTAGATTTGGTTTTTTGTCTTCCATTAAAATTTGATATGTCAATACTGGAATACTAACACCCCAAATTGCTTCCATTACTTTTGAAATCCCTATTGATGTAGTCATAATTCTTGGATTCAATTCTGTGAAATAGATTTCATTATCACTAACCATAAAATCAACTCCAGTCATTCCTCTATATCCACTATCAGAAAGAATCTGCCCAATTGTAAAACAGTATTGTTGTAATCTCATTAAACCTAACTTGCTTAATTTGGCAGGATATACTCCACCCTCAAATGATACACCATCTTCTGCAATTGTTTGTTCCGCAACTGGACTCATTACTACGTTATCTTTGTCGTAAATAAACAGATGAACAGAGATATCAGAGTCTTTATTTATGAACTTACTCGCTCTTATTTCACCCAGCCCATTGAATTTTTCAATGATTTGTTTAAAGTTTTTACCATTATAAATTATAGATTGATTTCCGCCAGTCCCAAATGAGGATGTTAAAAATAATTTCTCATTATAAGTCTTTAGAAAATTAATCAACTCACCTGAGTCTTTGAAAATTTTAAATTTTGGAGTAGGAATCTTATTAAAAAATCTATGATATTGATAAATCTTATTGTTCCACATTGATAAAGTTGCTACAGGTGGAGCTACAACAGTTGCCTTTTCATAGAACTGTCTTTCTAAAATACCATTAGTATAAACTATATCTTCTTTATTAAACTTAATCTTATCCATCGCTGAACAATAAACATAGTTCATTTTCATACCTAGATATTTACCAAGTTTAGCTCCTAATGGTTTGGTTGGAATGCTTCCTATATAATAGTATTTCATCATTCTCCAACTGCAATCCAATTCAATGAACCAGTAGCAAGCTGTGATGTTCCTGGAATATCTCCTGTATAACTGTTTAAGGTTGTAGTCATAACATCAAGTTTTGCAGTTGGACAATATGCATTTAGATATATTCGACTATTATTATTAAGACCACCAGCTACAGTATATAAATCAAAATAACTTACAGGACCAGAATAACTTAATGTGAAAGAATAGACAGTATTTATACCAGTACCTGCGTATGCATAAGAAGCTACTATTCCACCATTAACTCTCAAATAGACAGTTGCTAGGCGAGTCAGATGATAACAACCTCTGGCACGACTATTATCCTTATCATCCCAAGTTTGAACATAGTATTGACTAGTAATGCTACCATTAACTACAATTTTTGTTGTTCCAACTGGTGGAGTAACAGTAGAAGTAACACAAGTTTTACTACAAGAAAATCCAACAGGTACAGTCCCTGTTGCAGCAGCAGATAATACTAATAGTGCTCTTGCTTTAAATTCCCACTTTTGTGTATGTCCAGATTGTAGTCTAAGATCTGTAACAGAGCAATCAAAAATCTGACTTTGATTATATCTACCACCTACATATGATTGTAGCTGATAAGGAGAAACTAGAATCTTAGGAATATTTTTCCATATACCTGGGATTTGAGTCCAAGTATCGTTAGAACATGTTCCGGTTTCCATTCTGGTAAGTATTCTATAATTTTCGTGTTGTCCTTGATACCAATAAAACAAATCAAGGTTTCCAGCAGAAAATTCTGCATAGTCTTGACCTGCTTGACCACCATCTGGAGCAATAATAATTGAATTTGAATTTCCATCTAAAATTATATTATCATTTCCAACAACAATCCTGCCACGTTCTCCAACAGTTATTTCTCCATCAGCTCCAACATTTATAGTTCCTAATTGTCCAACTTCTATTGAACCACTATCAGTAACAGTAATGGTAGCAGTATTACCATCAAACACAATATCCTCATCAGTTGTTCCACCCATTGTAATTCGGTCATTGTCCAGATCTATTAATATACCATTTGTTGCTGATAGATTCCCACTCTGAATTAGACCTGAGGTTAACACTCCAACATTAGCAGATATAGCTGATAGTTCATTTGCTACAACCCACTCTGCGATAACCTGATCAACAAAACGAAGTTGATATACTTCTGTAAATGCTGTGAGGATGTGAATTTTAGCATACGCCATATTCAATCCATTTGGAAATAATGCTGTATTGTTTCCTCCATCTCCAGCATTAGCAGCCCAATAGTTAGTGATTGCATCTGCCTCATTTGTTGCTTCAATTAATCTACCATTAGCATCAAGTGTATGATCTGCTTCTGCTTTAAAGAACGTATAAGTTATACCATCAAGAGATGTTGAAAAATAACAATTGAATGGTTTACTTGCCCAAACAGAAACTCTATCAAGCAATTGATCTGTTGGAAAACCATATTGCGCCCAGTCTGTATTGCCATAAGTTATACCATCAGCTATCTTGTTGTTGTCATATAGTTTAGCTAGAGTTTCAGCTGTACTATCAAGACTATCACTCATTACAAGACGACTAACTAATTCACCAATAACATCATCAGCAGGAAGCTTTAATGGTTCACCGCTACCTACAAGAGTTGCAACACCAACTCCAAATTCATCATAAGGAACTATCTTAACATAATATGTAGTTGTAGTTGATAGATTTGGTTCAACCCAATATGTTGTTTCCCCTCCAACTTCTCCAACTTCTGTTGTAGGAGGATTGCTCGTATCAATTAAAATCTTATACTTGAGCATATCATTATCTGTAGGTTTGTCCCACTCTGTTTTTAATCCAGTAAAAATATCAGTAACAGTTGGTGTTTGAGATGACATTGAAGGAGCAGGATTAGATACTATTATAGTTGCAGGACTCGATGATAATTGATCAAAGATGTCTCTTGCCCACACACGGAACTTTATATCTCTTATAGGCGAACCGGTTGGGTTGTCTAATTTATTATAAGCAAATAGATATTTATATTTGTTTTCAGTAACAAAGTCGTATCTTAAATGAGCATCTAGATTTGTTAATACTTCAATTTGAAAATCTTTGATCTTTGTTAGCTGTGAATCAAAAGGAGCAGAGTGAGTAGGACTTGTTGAATCATAGATAATTAGACTAGTTGTGTCTGTTGCCAAGACAAGTGCATCCCATCCTATTTCACAATCCTGACCATTGAATGCTGTACCAATTGATACCCCTTCTTCAATTGATGTTAGACCAGTAACATTAGGTGGAGCACCGGGTTTTGCTATGACGGAATATTCTGATAGAGTCAACCATACAGATTCTCTTGTCATTCCTGTTGCTCGAACTCTGAATGTATATTCATTTGCTTCTAATGGTTTTATATCAAACTGATTATCAGTTGTTTCTACAAGTTCATTATCTGCAAATGATCCAGTTGAAGACTTCCACTGAACTTCATAGTTTTGGAATCGAGTATCTCTTGTATGGGTCCATGAGAGTAGTACTCCTGTTTTACGATCAGCTCGCTCTGATGTTCCACCCGTATCTTCATAAGTGTATTCTTCAATTTGAATATTTGTTGGAGGTGCTAATTGAGTATTTGCATCAGGTACTTTTGTGATTGGTGCTGGTGCAAATAGTTTACCATCTTCAACTGCTGCATATTTATTAGGATCATAAATGACTGCTGTAATTTCAAATATATTCGGTTCAACTTCTGTATTAGTAACAACTCTATAATCTACAGGTTCAAGATTAGATGCAGACATAATCCAAACTGAATCAACTTGAGGTTCAACAGCTCCCGGCCAACTAGATCCAAGATCCACAGTTATATGTTCAGCATCATCTGGAGCTGTAGTTATTGCTCGTTCGACTAATGTTCCTTCTGGATCCACAAATGTCATATCATATGTTTGACCTATTTCAAGTAAAACTCCTCTATCAAGAGTTGCAGTATTTGCAGTTGTTGATACAAGTCTTCCACCTGCTACGGTCGCAGCTTCGTGATTATCCATAACTGTGATAACTTCACCAGGCATTACATCAGCGTGATCCCATGCTGCTCTATAAGTAATAGTTTCTGTTTCATTCAATGAAGTATATAGAAACCATCTACCGAACCTATATGCTTGACCTCGACTCGTACAACCAATAGCTGTAACATCAGAAGGTCTATAACCATATCTTTCAAGACCATCTTTATCATCAACTGCTTCAACAGTTAGTTTGTAAAAGTTATCTGGGTCATTCCACGATACATTACATATGGTATATCTATTATCAATAGAAGAATATGAATATGTAAACATACCCTCAATAACATTTGCTGCAGTAACTAACTTAGAAGAATCTTTAGGTGAATCTTGTGATACTCTTAATTGACCACCTGCCCAATAAGGCATACCTCTGAAGTTTGAACATATCATATTAATAGCATGAATAACATCTGTTCGTGATTGAAGGACTCCATTGAATGTGAACCTTGGCTCTAATGATCCAAAACTATCATCTACTAATCCGTCACAGTATTGGGCAATGGTGTACAGTCCCCATTTGTCTATATGCTCTGCTTCTAATCCAAGTCCATATCTATCATTATTTGCAAGGTCATATAGTATCCAAGCAGGATTATCAGTGTATGCTCTTTGGAATGTACCATCCCAGGTAACACCATATGATCTATCAACTGGATTATAGTTTGAAGGAATTTGGCATCTCATACCATACACTTCATATGATCTTGAAGGTACTCTGGAACCAAACTGTTGTGAATTAATTGTAACACCAATCAAACAAGTATCAGGATATATCAATACTCTATTTATTATCTTGGTATAACCTGACCAATAAAGATCATTCTGTAAACTATTTGAATCTGAATCATCTGTTATTCTTGTTACTTTAACATCCCAAGGACCAGCACCATAGTATCTTGACAATTGATCTATTCGTATATCTGTTTGGTATGCGGAAATACATTTACCATATTTAGAAACAGATGCTGCTCTTATATATGCACCACCTTGGGTTCTAATATCAACATGCCATTCAACAGTTGTTTTTAGAATATCACCATTTGCAGAATTAACTGAGAATAATGAAGGAATTGTAAATGTTAATCTTAAGTCATCAACATCTGTATCTGTGATTGCTCTTACTATTGACCCTACTGATTTAACAATATGAATATCAACTGATATTTCTGATTCTGATGTTGGATAATCTCTTAATGAAATACCATCTGGTGCACCAGGTTTAAACTCATATGATGCTCCTTGATAGTTATATGAATTTTCTCCATCACGGATTGGAATATTATTGAAGTAGACACTTTCTTCACCATTAACCAAACCTTCAATTTCACCCTCACTAATCAAGTCTACAAATTTAGCAATAGCTCTTGATTGAAGTGTATTGGGATCTTCAATTGGAGTTCTTGGTTCTTTTGGTTTATCACTCTTCTCACCGTAGATGTATTCTTTCATTAAATTAAGTCCTCGACATCCAACGCAGTAGATACAACAGTTGACCCTAATAAAACTCTGCCATAAGGTATAGGAATTGCACCGCCTTGCTCATTTGTATTTACTGGTCCATCAAATAAGAAACTCTGTCTTTCATCTGGTGCTTCTCGTTGATTATATTCAGGAGTGCCAGGTACAGGTGTAAGCATCATACATACTCCACCTAACATAAGACCTGCACCCAATTTCATCATAGGAACACCAACAACACCCATTCCATAAGCAGATAAAACAGCACCAACAACAATAAGAACAGCTCCAAGAATAACTGGTATTACTCCCTGTTTACGTCCTTCTATTTCCGGAGCAATAAAGATATCACCTTTTTTGTAAATCATTCCTACTGTTGTTTCATCTAATGCATGCTCATCATCAAACTTACCAACACAAACATTATAATTTTCTTTCTTTTTGATACTCTTCATAAAACCAGGAAATAACGTATTAAGGGCACGTAATGCTTCACCTACAGATCCAACATCTAATCTATGTTTTGGTCCGTATTCTCTACCAATTGATCCTAATAAATGTATGGTTCTTAGCATTTGTTATACCTCAAGTATCCTGATACATATTTTCTCCATCTGTTTAATGGTTCTCTACGACTCAAACGATTATAAAGGTGATGGAGTATTAGTCCATCACCAATATAAATTCCTGAATGATTGACTACAGGTGCCATCACTTTCATAAATACAACATCTCCAATTTGTAAGTCTGATTCATCTATAAAATAAAAACCAGCTTCTTGACATCCATTCTCTAACATTGATGGGTCTTTTTGCCACCATAGGTTTTCTCTTGGAAACTCCATTATGTTATATCCTTCGAGTCTCCAATAATCTCTAACTGTGGCATAACAATCATACATTCCATGCACAAAGGGTCTACCAATTAAATCTTGAATTTCTAATTGATCTCCCCAAAAATAAGTATCTGTCAGTGCTCCATTATCTATAAATGTAATACCCCAAGGAACTCCTGTCTCAATTTGTTGAAGCATATCTGCTTTAGAAAGATGTGGATAATCTGCATGGCTGTGCATGACTGCCATTATGTTTTCTTTGTGTTTTATAAATTCCATTTGTTTAATTTTAAAACAATTAACAGTATCTTCTGCCCAGTTCTCCAGTGGCAAATATCGATCCCTTAACAAAAACCCACAAGATTCCTTAGGGTAAACTCTTTTTGCGTGTTCCTGTGCTTTACTTACTAAATTAAAATCAAAGTACATTTTCATTATAAATTTTCCTTTATAATTGATTACCAGCTACTGATGGAAATGCCCAAGTTGGCAAAGGATCCGGCTTAAGTATATCCCATACACTATCTACTTTCTTATACCAAATGTTTGGAGTTGTATTTACATTCAACCATTTATCTCCATCTACACCAACTGGGTCTGAGGCTTGAATATAAACTGTTCCACCTATTCTAGCAGCTTTAACTCCAGCATATCTCATCTCACAATCTGTCAACTCTTTTCCACAGTTGTCAAGTGAGCAGTCTGCTTTATAATTTCCTAATCTATCATAACAATATGATCCTACATATGGGCATGTAGCTCTTGTATAAATGAATCCAGCAGAAGCAACATTCCATTCACGATAAGTTTGTCGGCAGAAATCTCTTAGTATTTGTCTTTTTGGAATTTTGATTCCTTCATAGTCCATGTAAGGAGATAATTCAAACTCTGCTACTGCTTTAGTCTTTTGTGGTAATGATCTGATTCTAAATATATCAGGAGCAAATTCTGCTGATGGATTGGCTTGAGGTCTTCCATCCAAATATTTTTCCAGTGTTCTACGTCTTGTAAATTTAGCACCAACTAAATCATTAAAGCTATTAATATAAGATGCGAATGTTAAAAGAACATTTGAAACCATAATCTTAGGTCTTGGGAGTGATTCAGTACCTGTTACTTGGAATCCATCTGTTTGTAAATGAATAGGAGTATATTCTCTGGCGTTGAAGAATATTGGAGTATAATCATTGTCTATTGATTCAGTAAAATATAAAGTATCTGTACTACCTATATCTGTCATATCTATTTCATACAGATTAACTATATTACCAACAGCAAGATTTTGTACATTACTTGCCATAATAGTTGGATCTATTGTCATTTAGTTTACTCCTTATTGATCAAACACTTGAACGAATGTGGCGCTTATGTTTGTTAAACTATTACCAGGAAAACTTTCCTGCCAATTAGTACATATAAATTTCTTTGCAACTGATTGTCTAAAAGGAATCCACGTGAAATTTTGATAACCCTCAAGGTCTTCAAAGAAAGCAATTAAGGTATCGGCATTAGTTTGATCCATAGCTATAAATGATACACTCCATTCTTCTTTTATAGTTTGAATTCCGTCTCCTGATCTTTGGGAAAATCCATCACCAAAGGGTGCTATTAAAAATCTCGGAGTAACAGATCTTGAACTTGCTCTTGTTGGTTCGAATGGAAGTGAACTCATATCTTATCTCCTATCTAAATGATCTAAATGTTGGTGACACCCATATTCACACGTAGTTATCCAATTCAATTCCTCTAATATCCACCACATATTAGTCCTACAATGCATTGAAAGTCTACATCCTCTTGGGTTTGATTTTTTATATTCTTCATTTGTAATACCACAAATTTCACAAAACTTAACACCAAATAATTTCCAGGCCTGTCTGTGAAACCAATAGTAACTACCTTCAAATCTCCAGTGGTTTTCTTCAGATCTTTGTTTTATCTCTTCTTCATTGTATTGATAACCTTTTCTGTGTTGATTTCCAATCATAAAATCGCTTATATTCTTTTTTTCTTCTTCTGTTCGTTTACTTCCTTCTGCATTTTTATTGGCCATCATTGATAGTCTTATTTTCTCTTTCGCCTCTGGTGATTGCTTACTTCCTTTTTCCATTTCTATTCCTTTCAGGTTTATTTATAATTTGTTACCTGAAAGTTCCTAAA
>Ga0307380_10008965_pt1 | contig 12745 bp, 6 predicted proteins | sample UN3MG_FD_202239 | JGI IMG/M metagenome (GOLD analysis project Ga0307380, IMG submission 202239) | Soil microbial communities from Risofladan, Vaasa, Finland - UN-3 | ecosystem: Environmental > Terrestrial > Soil > Coastal area > Acid sulfate soil | place: Finland: Risofladan, Vaasa | collected... | reverse complement strand
CATCAGCCCGTGCTGCATGAACACCGTGGGCCGCCATCCGCCGAATCGCATCGTCTGCCCGAACGAATGCTGATGGAACCCGTAGACGAGCTGATGCAACTGCGGGCTCATCCTGATTTCAAACAGGCACAGCGGCAGATAGACCAGGCCGCCGATGAAGATGCCGATCGCCAGCTCGCGAAGCCCGGCCAGGTCGCTGAAATACAACCGGCCGGCCAGGTAGGGCAGGCCCCACGTGATCACGTTGGCAAGCACGGCCGAAACGGCTTCGTATGGGCCCAGGCCATTGCTGATCGCCGACGCGAACGGGCAGACGCACCAAGCCGCCATCGGCAGGTCGATCAGCCGCGGGCGGAACGACAGCAGGCGTGCTCCGTCGAACAACGCCACGCCCAACAGCACGCCCACGCACGTGGCCGACATCTTGGTGTAGTCGGGCAGGCCCGGCAGCGCGTACCCGATCATCGGCAGGAACAGCCACGCGCACAGGAACGATGCGATCACCGCCCGCCGGGCCGGCATCACTGCAAACAGCCCGATCACCAGCGGAATCCATGCGATCATCACGATGTGCGCGAACTGAATCATCTGCTCGATCCTGCTGCCGTGAAATGACCCGCCAACTGCTCGCCGCGGCTTGGACGATCCATCGCCGCGACCAGCGCCGCCTCGAACAGATCGGCCGCGGCGTCCCAATCCGATCCCTGTGCGGTGGCAAATGCAGCATCGGACATCTCCCGCCATTCGCCGGGCGTGAGCGTCAGCACGCGAACCAGCCGATCCCCCAGCGCCACGGTGTCCTCGATGTCGACCAAGTAGCCGTTCACGCCGTCAAGAATAATGTCCATCGGCCCGCCCACACGCGTGGACACCACCGGGCACCGGCACGCCATCGCCTCGAGCATCGGCAGGTGGAATCCCTCGGAGCGGCTGCCGCACAGCCACGCGTCGCACTGGGCATAGATGGTCTTGATCGAATCCTGCGCGGGCTGACGCGTGAAGATCGCTGACGGAGGCAGGGCCAGGTCCGGGCGCGGATGCTCGGCCCCGAACGCCACCAGCCGGACTCCGGGCAAACGCTCGCGCGCGAGTGCCACGGCCGCCAGGCTCACGTCGCAGCCCTTCACGTGGCTGCCCGCGTACAGCATGCCCACGGTCGGCACCGAGTTCTTGCTGCGGGGAGGCGCCGTGAACTGCCGCAGGTCAACCCCGTTCAGCACAAGCGACACGTCGGGATCGCCATACTCGTTGCGCATCAGGTCGGCCAGCCAGCGCGAGATGGTGATCTTGTGCATCGGCAGCGAGTAGGTCGCCTTCACTCGGTCGGCCGGCAGCCACGGGAAGATCTCGTGTCCCTGGACGAAGTATGCCTTCGCGCCCTTGCGGCGCGGCAAGCGTGCCACCCACTCCGCGGTCTCCCACCAGGTGGCAACGATCACGTCAGCATCGGGAACGTCGGCCTCGGTGATCGGGCGGCGGCGTTCTAGCACGCGCAGGTCGGCGGCGGTGCCGTCGAAGTGCGTGGGCCGGTTCTTCGGCACCGCGGGCCATCCGAGGCCATGACGCAGCGAGCGCAACCGGTCCCGCAGCGACGGCCGGTACGGCGGCAGTGCCACCACCGTCACCTCGTGGCCGCGTTGCATCAGCCGTTCGGCGTAGACCGCCGCCACGCGAACGCCTCCCGCCAGGCTGACTTCTGGAAGAACGAACGTGATCCTCATAGAAGCTCCCGGAATGGCCATCTTCACTGCATGGCCTGGAAAACCGCAATGCACACGGCGGCGACGGCACCGGCGTATCCCAGTGCAACGAGATCGAGCCGCGGCATCCACACATGGTGCCGGCTGGCCGTCCACGCCAGCACCGGATAGTTCAGCACGTCGGTAAGCGCCACGCCGATCACGAGGCCGCGCATCCCGCCCAGCCAGCCGCCGACGGCCATCGCAGTCAGCAGCATAGCCGACCGCGAGCCCATCAGCACCATGTGGCGGAACGAATCGCCGCACGCCAGGATAGCCGGCGTCGTCGTGAGCGAGATGGCCCTGAAAATCGCGCCCAACGCGAGCACGCGCAGAATCCAGCCCGCCTCCCAGTACCGCGAGTCGTACAGGAGCGCGATGATGTCGTGCCCCCATACCGCCAGCACGCAGAACCCCGGCAGCGAGATCGCCATCAGGATGATCCGCGCCCGCCGCATCTTCCGGGCGAGGCTGCCGTCGGTCTCGTGGGCAAACCGCGAGTACAGCGGGAACAGGATCTTGCTGCTGATGTCCTGAATCAGGTCAAGCCCGGCCTGCGAGATGAACAGCGCGGTGGTGTACACGCCGAGCTGGGCCATCGTGAAGAAGCCGCCCATCACGAGGCGGTCGCCCTGGTAGGCGAGGAACGTCAGCGCGGAGGCGATGAAAATCCAGCGGCCGAATCGAATCAGCGAGCGTCCGGCCTCGGCTTCCCAATGGAAGCGGTTGCGCACCTCGCGGAAGACCACATGGCTGAGGACCATCTTCAGCGTGGTGAAAACCAGCCCCGAGACGAGCAGCGCCCACACGCTGCGCGTGGCGAGGGCCACGACCACCATCGTGCCGATGCTGGCGACCTGCGATACGAGATCGATCGGCACCAGCCGGCCGAGCGCCAGCCGGCGGTTCAGCATGAACAGTGCGGTGGAGTTGAAGCCCGCGATCACGGCGGTCAGCCCGGCCACCGGAATCAGCCACCGGAGCATCGGCTCACCGTAGATCGCCGCCGCCGGCCACGCCAGCAGGAACGAGCCTCCCCACAGCAGGCCGCCCCGGATCACCTGCACCGTCCATGCGGTGTTGTAGAACGCCGGCTCCTCGCCCCGCCGGTGCTGGATGATGCTCGGGCCGATGCCGAGATCGGAGAACATCTGCAGGCCCTGCATGAAGACGTTGACCAGCGCCATCAGCCCGAACGCTTCCGGGAACAGCAGCCGCGTGAGGAGCAGGTTGCTGCCCAACCGCAGCACCTGTCCGGATCCGTAACCGAGGACTGTCCACGCGGAGGCCTTGACGGCGAGGCGGATCAGCGACGGCCGGCCCTCCGCCGGTGGCGCGGGCGCGAATGCCGGCGGGGGTCCGGGCGCGGACCCGGGCGCGGGCGCAGGCGCGGACCCGGGCGCGGGCGCGGACCCGGGCGCGGGCGCGGCCGTGTCCGGTGCCGGCGGCATATCTGCCCGCGGTACGGATGCCGGCGCGGCGGCTGAATCGGCGGCTGGCGCAGTTGTGGTCACGAGCTTTTCTCCGTGGTGCCGTATTCCTTCAGCCAGCGCTGGATGTCGTCACGCTGTTTTTCGGACAATCCTCCGGACGACGGCCCGCCGGTCGGAGATGATTCGAGCGCCCGCTGCAGTGCCGCGCAGGCGTCGCGGGGCCGCTCCAGCTTCAGCAGTGTGCGGCCCAGCCGGTACCACGAAACCGTGCGGCCGGGCGCCTGCTCGACGCATCTCGCCAGCGCCTCCTGCGATTCCTGGTACAGCCCCTGCTTGAATGCGATCTCGCCGAGCGTGTCCAGGAATGACGGTTCGCCGCGGTTGGCGGTGACGGCGCTGCGGGCGAATTCCGCTGCCTCGCCGGCTTGCCCGGCCTCGCCCAATAGCCACGCAAGATTGTTGGCCGCGAAAGCGTTAGCCGGATCGGCCGCCAATGCCGCGCGGTAGTGCTCGATGGCGGCGGGCGAGTCGCCCCCGGCGTGGGCGGCGTCGCCGAGGATTCGCTGCGCTGTGCTGGCGTCGGCCTGCCGGGCGATTGCGTCGCGGGCGAGCCGGTTGGCCTCCGCGAGGTTGCCCGACCCGCCGCGGCCGATCAGCACTTCCGCGCGGAGCAGGGCAAGCTGCGGCTCGACCTTGCCGCCATCGTTCAGGGGCTGGTCGAACAGCAGATCGGTGTCGGCCGTTCGCTTGCGCTGCTCGAAAAACCTGACGAGTGCAACGATGGCGGCGTACTGCCGGCCGGACTGCACGGCGGCCCTAAGCTCGCCTTCCGCCGCGCAGTCGTCGCCCGCCTGTGCCAGGTACTGGGCACGCAGTACGGCCAGTTCGGCCGGCGGTTGATCGGCTGTAGGGGCGAACCTTGTGTTCGCCCTCGTACTTGGCTTGAACCAGCCGGATGCGGTTCGCAGGAACTCGGCGGCAGCGTTCGCGCCCTCCCGGATGGCCTTCACGCGCCCCAGTGCGAGCGCCACGGCCGGAGACCGCCCCGCACGCTCCAGCACGACGTCGGCCTCGGGGTAGCGCCTGAGGAGCACGAGCAGCTCGGCGTACCGGAGGATCGCCTGCTGCGAGGCCGGCTCGAGCGTGAATGCTTCGCTGGCGGATTTCGCGGCGCGGTCGAGGTCGCCCGCGGCCTGATAGATCAGGCTCATCAGCGTGCGCGCGGCAGCCGCTCCGGGTGCAAGCTCGATGGCGCGGCGGCACTGCTGCTCCGCCTCCTTCAGGCCATCGTACCGCGCGAGTGCGAGGCGCGCCTTGATGACGTGCGCGGCCGCCTGGCCGGGGTTTTCCTGCAGGAGGCTGCCGGCGAGTGCCGCGGCCTCCGCATGCATGGCGGGATCGCCGGCGGCCAGCAGCTTCTCGGCGAGCAGCAGCCGCGCGGCGGGATCGGCCTTGGCCGCCTGCCGGTACAGCGTGAACGCCTGCTGACGGCCGCCAAGCTGGCGTGCAACGTCGCCGAGGCGAACCAGCAGGTCGCCGCCGTTCGGCTTGAGGGCAACGGCGGCTCGCAGGTCTTGCGCTGCCTGGCTCGATTTCCCCGTCGACAACAGGTACTGGGCCCGGCACAGAAGTACGCGCGGGGACTTCGGGTCGCGCTGCACGAGGGCATCGCACGCGGCTGCGCCTTCGTCGGGCCGGCCCGTCTGCTTCAGCAGCAGTGCGAGCGCGGCAACGGCGCCCACGGAATCGGGCTTGAGCCGCACCGCTTCGCGAACCTGCCGCTCCGCCTCGTCCATCTTCCCCGTGCGAAGGAGCAGCCCGCCGAGGGTCAGCCGAGCCGCCAGGTCGTCCGGTTGCTGCTCGAGCTTATGCTTCAACAGTGCGACGGCGTCGTCCTGGCGGTCCTCCCGCATCAGGCGTTCGAGCTGGAGGCCAAGCAGGATGGCCGAGCGAGGGGCGGCGTGGAGGAGGGCGTCGAGCGCTTCGGCGGCTTCCTGGGGCCGGCCGGCTTCGTTGAGTGCGGCGACCAGCCCGGCGCCGGCGGTCGCGTCGCCAGGGTTGGCACGCAGCGCCCCGCGATAGCAGCGAATCGCCTCGTTCAGGTCGCCCTGTACGGCGCCGGCGGCGCCCAGCAGTGCCCACGACCGCGACGACGGCGTCTTCTCGCAAACCGGCTTCAGCGCCTGCGAAACACGTACGGCCGCGCTGCGATCGCCGCCGAACAGGTCAAGCTCCGCGCGGTCGCACGCCACCTGGTCGTGGTCGGGGCCTTCGAGCTGAACAAGCTCGTCGAGCAGTTGGCTCGCCCGGTCGCGGTCGCCGCGGTTAAGTGCAAGGCGGAGCATCGCCCGGCGCACGGTGGCATCTTCGGGCTGTGCCGCGGCGATCGCCTGCAGTTGCCCGGCGGCCGCGTCGCGATTGCCCCGGTCAAGGTAGAAATCGGCCAGGGCCTTGCGGACCGACGGCTTGTCCTTGTCCGCGGCGCTCGCCAGGACCGCCAACAACTCGCGTTCCGCGGCTTCGGGTGATTCGGCGCACAGCCGCGCGGCTGCCAGGCGAATCCGGATCGTGGCGGCGTTCTGCGCCGTCAGCTCGGCGTGCGCCTGCTTCGCGCGATCCAGCCGGCCGGTCGTGACGAAGAACTCGAACTGCAGCTTCAATTCATCAACGGCATTCACGCCGCGATCGGGCTGTGCCTTCAGCAGCGACTCCGCGTCTGATTCCCTGTTCGCCGCGTGATACAGCCGGGCGAGCAGCAGCAGCGATTCCGCGTTCGGCCGGATCCTGGCCGCGTTCTCGGCGGCGGGGATCGCCGCATCGAGGTTGCTGAACACGCCATCGACAGAAGGCGACGCCGTTGCTGCAGCCAATACGAGCCATGCGTCGGGATTGAGCGGGTCGGCATCGACCGCCTTGCGGGCTTCGCGCGCGGCCAGCTCGGGCTGGGCCGACCGCAGCAGCGCCCGTGCCAGGGCGATGCGGGCATCAACCGACTGCGGCCTCATCTCAAGCGCCGTGGAAGCTTCCGCCCGGGCAAGGCCGGCGTCGCCCAGGGCCAGGTAGCACTTGCCGAGCAGCAGGTGCGCCTGGAACAGCCACGGGGGCCGCTCGGCCGGTTGCATCATTCGGGCGCCGGCTGCGCGGTCGAGCACCGCTCGCGCGGCCTCGATTGCCTCGTGCGGGCGGTTCTCGTGCAGCAGGCACTGTCCGTCGAGGATCGCCGGCCTCGGCGAGATCGGGTCGAGCAGGCGAAGTTCCGCCAGCTCGCTGCGGGCATCGCCACACCGCTGCACGGCGATCAGGATATCGGCGATGTGATAGCGCAGCTCAAGCTGGCCCGGCTTGTCGCACGCGGCGAGGCCGGCCCGCAGCTCGGCGAGTGCGGCGTCCGGCCCGCGGAACGCGAGTGCCAGCCGCGCCATGCCGGCATACGACCGGTAGCCGGCCGGTGCCGCCGATTTCAGCTTCTGCCAGAACTCGGCCGCGGCGGCGAAATGCTTGCGCGCGTTTTCACGGTCGAGCTTCCGTTCGGCGACGGATCCCTGCTGTTCATCCGCGGCCGCAGCCGCCGCCAGCACGTCCGGGTTGCCGCCATCCAGCTCCAGCGCGCGGTCGAGGTAGCTTTGCGCGGCGCCGTCGCCCAGGAACGACAGGTAGCCGTACGCGAGCAGGTACGCGGCGGGCGAGCCGGCATTGTTCCTCAGGCACAGGTCGACGTATCGGCGCCAATCCTGCTCCCCCCGCGTGCGCGCCAGATCCGCGAGATCGAAATATGCGGCGGCTTCTGTCGGATGCTTCTCGATGAGGCTCGCGAGTGTTGCTGCGGCCTGGCCAAGTTCGCGCAGCTCGGCCTGCGCCCGTGCGAGGTGGCGGAACCCCACGGGCGAATCGGGATGCGCTTCCACCAGCCGCGCCGCCAGTTCGCGCATTTTCAGCCAGCCGTCGGACGCATCGCGGCCGATGGTCTCGGCGACTACCGCGTTCTTCGCCTGGAACTCGGCCAGCCACAGCAGGGCTTCGCGATTGCGGGGATTGACGGCCAGCACCTTCTGCCAGGCTTCGGCTGCGAATTGCGTACGATGGGCCTTCGCGAGCACGCCCGCGTATTCCGCAAGCACCTGCTCGTCGTCCGGATGTTCGGCGAGCCAGCCCTCGTACATGCGGATCGAATCGTCGAATCGTTCGTCGGCGGCGAGCTCGCGTGCGTTCGGCAGCAGCTTGCCGGCAGTGATGCCGCTCACAAGCCTGCCGGCGGCGACGGCCAGGATCACGATGATCCAGGCGGCGGCAACCGTCTTGAGGACCAGCTTGGTGTTGATTGTTCGGGGCATCCGTTTCCTCCGCCGCGCCGGTGCGCGGATGATCAGATCGTTCGGGTGACCGCCTCGGCCTCCGCCTGCGTGTAGGCGTCGAGCGCCTTCATTGTGCCGTGGCAGCTCGCGTGGCGCGGGTTCACGCCCATCAATGCCACGCCGATGGTGCGGGCGCCCAGCCGGCGCAGCGACGTGATCGCCTGCTCAACCGCCCCGCGTTGGCTCGCGAGCGCCTTGAATGAGCAGACAACGCCGTCGACCAACGGGGCGAGAATGCGGGCGTCGGCCAGCATCAGCGGCGGGCCGTCGATGATGACGTAGTCGTATTCCTTGCCGAATCGCTGCAGCGTTTCCCGCATGGCGTTGGACCCGAGCATCCCGGCTGAGCACGATGGCGCCGAGCCGGCGGTGAGCACGTCAAGGTTCGGTTCGTGCGCGCGATGGATGACCTCGTCGGGGTCGGCGCCGTAGGTCAGGATGTCGCCTAGGCCGGGGATGTTGCCGAGATCGAAGACGCGAGCAAGATCGGGTTTGCGGAAGTTGGCGTCGATCAGCAGCACGCGCATGCCCAGCCCAGCCATGCAGGTAGCGAGGTTGGCGGCGAGGGTTGTCTTGCCGTCGCCCGGTGCGGCGCCGGTTACCAGTACGGAATGCGCCGGTTTGCCGTCGGCCGGATACAGCACGCCGGCCATGACGTTGCGGAGCTGCTCTGCGAAGAATGAATCGGGCTGGTTGCGGCAGATGAGGGCGTTGCGGCCGACCGGGCCGCTGAAGTCGCTGTCGCTGGCGGGCACGCAGCCGAGCAGCTCGGCTCCGGCCGGGCAATGGATGTCGTCGGGCGTCCAGATCCGGTCGTCGCGGCGGTCGAGCAGTACGATGATCAGCAGCGCGAGGCCGAACGATCCGGCCAGGCTGACGCAGATGTAGTTGATTCGCCTGCCGATGTAGGGTTCGGGTTGTTTGGGCTCGGTGGCCGCCGATCCGATGGTGATGAATCCGGGGGCGTCGGACTCGATCTCGAGTTCGTGGAGGCGCTGCTCGACGCCCAGGAGCGTCTGCTGGCTGCGCTTGAGGTCTTCTTCCTGGGATTTGAGGTCAGCGGCCTTGCGCTCGTAGACCGCGCGCTGCTCGATCTGCTTCTTGACGAGCTCCTCCAATGCGGATTCGCGGATGGCGAGCCCCTCAAGCTCGGCTTCGGCGACCTTGAGTTCTTCCGCTCGCTTGTCGCGCTCGGCCTTGAGTTCTTCCGCTCGCTTGTCGCGCTCGGCCTTGAGTTCTTCCGCGCGCTTGTCGCGCTCGATCTGCCGGAGCTTGACGGCCATTTTCCGGGTAAGCTCGCTTTCCCGTGCGGCGAGGCGGCCGCGGCTGCTCTGCAGCACCGCCCCCTGCCGCCGGAGGGCCGGGTTTGTCTCGCTCAGCTTCTCCTTCATGACGGCCAGCTCGATCTCCTGGGACGCAAGCTCCTGCCGCAGGCCACGGACTTCGGGATCCGCATCGACCATCTCCTGAACCTTCGAGCTGGGCAATTGATGGGCTTCGTTATCGGCTTCGTTATCGGCGTCGGCATCGGCGTCGGCGTCGGCGTCGGCGTCGGAATCGACGGAGGCTTCCTCGGCGGCTTTCTTCAGGCGCTCGAGGCGGGCCTGGGCAGCCGTGCGCTGGACGCGGGCTTCGATGATCGCCTCCTGCGTGAAGCTGACCGGGTCGCGCCCGGCCGGCCCGGGCGAGCTGTTCGGACCAGACGCCATCGCCTCGCGCGCCTTCGCGACAGCCGCCATCTTCGTGTCGGCCTCGAGCTTCAGCTTCTTGCGTTCGCCGTCGAGCACCTGCAGGCGGCGGTTCTGCGAGACTGCGTCGGCCTGATCGATGTAGGCGCGGTACTCGCGGATGACGGCGTTGACGATGGTGGCGAGGCCTTCGGGATTCGGCGCGCGCACGATCACAGCGAACAGTTGCGTGTTTTCGATCCGCCTGACCGACAGCGCCTTGTTCAGCGTACGCAGGGGGTTGGGCGAATCGCGCAGCAGCGGCGCCGTGCGAACCGACGGATCCTCGATCACCTTGCCCAGCACAAGGTCGCTGCTCACCTTCGCCATCTGCGTCTGGAAGAACGACTCGTACGACCGGCCCGGCTCGTTGTCGCCCGTGTTGTACAGGATTCGCGGGCGGATGGGATTCACCTCGACGACCGCACCGGTATCATAGTAGGGTTGGCTGCGCCAAATGGAAAAACAGACCGCCAGCGGCGCCAGCAGGACGAAGATCACGATGCCCAGCCCGTAGTGCGTGCGAATCGCCCGCATGATCATTGCGGCCGGCGATCCGGTTCGTGCGGGCCGGGGCACCATCTCGGTAACGTGCTCCTGGAAGAAGTCATCCATTGCGTTGCTCCTGCGTGATCGGAATCCACAATTCGGGATTCAGAATCCAGAATCGTCCGTTTGGCCACTTCGTCCGCTTGGCCCACTGTACGAGTTCCCCTGGCTTGGCCTGATCATTCTGAATTCCGAATTCTGAATTCTGAACTCAAGGCGCCGGGCAGGTAGTCGTCGAGCTCGGGCATCAGCCCGGCGAGGAATCCGCCGACGACCCGCTGAATCCTGTCGGGCGGCCATGTGCGGGGGTCGCCGTACAGCGTGACCTGCACCTGTGCGAGGAAGTTGCGGGGCTCGTCTTCGGTGCTCCCGATGGAGCGGTGCGTGGCACGCGTCGCCTCCTCCCTGTCGGCAGTGTAGCTGCCCCCCACGTTGAAGAAACTGATGACGGTCACCTTGTCGCGCCCCTTCTCGAACCTGAAGACAACGGCCGGCCACCGAACGGCCGGGTCGCCTGGTTTCGCGAAACCAAATGCGAAGCTTGCCTGCTTCTTCCAGCCGGCGGACGGGTAGCACACGTCGGGGTGGTGCAGCACCATCGTCCGCGGGTTGCCGTAGTAGCTGACGTACAGGTTCAGGATTTCGCCGCGGGCGCTGGTGCAGCGGCGATTGATATACTCGGTGGCGCCGGCAATGCGGACGACGTTCTGGTCAAGCAACTGGTCGACGCCCTTCCAGCCGGCGATGCTCAGCGGGAGCTGGCCGAGGGGCTTGCGGAGGGGAAGCGTGTCGCCGATGGCGGCGCGGACGCGTTCGGCGTCGTGGCTGTACCACGCCCCCGACACCAGCAGCGTGGCCACTGCCGCAATCGCCGCCGTTGTTGGCGTCAACCGTGGCATAGCTGCTCCTTCATGACGGCGGGCGCGGTGTGCTGCCCGTCGACGAATAACGACTGCAGGAACCGCTGCTCCCACCACATCACCAGCAGTGCGAGTGGCATCATCAGCCATCCGCCGACGTCGTGCGCGGCGGCGATCGCCCCGGTGCCGAAGGCTTGGCCGGCCGCACCGGTGGCCACGATGCGTACCACGTTCACCACCACGCCCAGCACGATGCTCGAGACGACGACGGTGACCCGCTCCCACAGGGGCCGGCGCACGATGCACGCAATGGCGAAGCCGAGCGCGAGGATCGCGAAGATCATCCGCAAGCCGTTGCAGGCTTCCGCGACCTCCAGGCTCTGCCCATAGAGGCGGATGGTGTTGCCCTCGACGGCAGCGTGCCAGCCCATCAGGCCGAGCGCCTGGGCGGCAGCCCACGCCGCCATGCGCTGCATCGGCAGCGTGATCGCGGCCACCATCTGGTTGGGCAGAGGGATCATCAGCAGGAGGAACAGCAGGGGGCCGGCAAGCCGGCGGACCGCCTGCCATCCGGCGAGGAGGAGCACGACGCCCCAGATGGCGACGACGAGGGAAACTCGCTCGGCGCTGCCGTAGTAGCAGCGCAGGCCGATCTCGCGCATCAGGAACGCCGCAACGATCAGCCCGAGGCCTACCCACGATGGCCGGGCAACGATGCCGCGCAGGCCCCCGCTCACGCGCCACGCGAGATAGCAGGCGAATGGAATGACCAGAATGCCGTGGGAGTAGTCCTGCTGGGTGGTCCAGACGGTCCAGAGGTCGGCCAGCACGGTGCGGTAGACCAGGCCGACGGCGAGGCCGCACGCCAGCGGCGGCAGCGTGCGGGCGCAGCGCCCGCGGCGCCATGCAAGCCGGCCGGGGGCGCCGGGCTGGAGGCTCACGGAATTGTTCGACAGGTTATTTGCCATCCGTTGCTCGCAATTCGGATTCGATCCGTTCATCCGTTCGGGCGGGTTACAGGCTGCAATCTGTAGCCCTGCCGAAAACGGTTGAAACCGTTGCCGTGGATAACCGTTTCAACGGTTTGCCCGCAGCCCTGGTGGAAACGGTTGAAACCGTTGCCGTGGATAACCGTTTCAACGGTTTGCCCGCAGCCCTGATGGAAACGGTTGAAACCGTTGCCGCAGGTAACCGTTTCAACGGTTTGCCCGCAGCCCTGGTAGAAACGGTTGAAACCGTTGCCGTGGATAACCGTTTCAACGGTTTGCCCGCATCAGGCTGCAGCCTTCGTGCTACAGGCACGGCGTCTGCCACCCTATTGCCTTGTGCGTCCGATCCTGTAGCCCGTAGCCTGCGGCCCGTAGCCGGATGAGCGGGGGATGGGCAAGGCAGCGAATTCGCAGCGCCGCACGCGCTGCCTCACCCATTCCCGCCCGGAAAACCGCGCCACGCAGGCGGGCGGCGCCCCGCGGGTGGCGTTGTGCGGCTGGATCCTATTTCCTGCGACGCCGGGCAAACCCGGCCGTGCAGACGCTCCCCACGCACAGCAGAAGCAGGCTGGAAGGAGCGGGTACCGGATTGGCTCCGGTGGTCGTCACTCTCGCTGCGTCGTTGCCGCACTGCATCGCCCACCAGATGTCAACCGTATCGCCGTCGAGGAAGTTGAAGTCCGGCAGGCTGAAGCTGCCTGTCCACTGCTTGTTGGCAGTGTCGTAGACAGCCGGGCTGAAGCTTGCGATAGCCGTGCCCTCGAGCAGCAGCGTCGGGTAGTAGTTGAGCGGGTTGGCGCCCTGGTCATAGACCATCTTGCTGACCGGCTCGGGAGCGAGGTTCGGCAGGGCCTGGGCCTCCGACATCCCCGGCAGAACCGGGTAGTTCGGATAGTTGCGCTCCTGCACGTAGTCCTCAAACGAGCCGGTGGCGAACAGGACGTCGCCATACAGCGTGCCCGGCGTGGCGACCAGGTGCTCGCCGTACATGTAGTCCGTGCCGGCGTTGGCCCATGCCGTGTGCGCCTGCAGCGACAGCCCGAATACGGAGCTGGACGACCCCTGGTTCAGCTTGACATAGAGGTCGCCGGCGGCG
>Ga0307380_10008962_pt1 | contig 12748 bp, 9 predicted proteins | sample UN3MG_FD_202239 | JGI IMG/M metagenome (GOLD analysis project Ga0307380, IMG submission 202239) | Soil microbial communities from Risofladan, Vaasa, Finland - UN-3 | ecosystem: Environmental > Terrestrial > Soil > Coastal area > Acid sulfate soil | place: Finland: Risofladan, Vaasa | collected... | reverse complement strand
CACGAGTTTCGACGGCGTGAGCTCGGTGTGGATCACCCCGCGACCGTGAGCTGCCTCGAGCGCACGGCTGGCCTCGAGTCCGACCACCAGGGCCTGCGAGGGGGACAGAAGGCGCCCACGGTCGAACAGGTCGCGGAGGCTTCCCCCTCCGAGGTACTCGACCACCCAGTACAACGTGGGCTCGTCGTCGAGTTCGGTCTCTCCCCAGCCGAGCACGGTCGCGATGTTGGGATGGCTGAGCGACATGGCCACTTCGACCTGCCGGCGAAAGGCCCCACGAAATGCCGAGGTGACCGACAGTTCGGGCCGCACGATCTTCACGGTCACCGGCCGGTTGCCGTCGGTGTCGATCGCTTCGGTGATCACCGAATTGGCGCCAGCGTTCACCACGTTCTCGATGCGATACCGGTCGCTCAGCACGCGTCCGACCAATGTCTTCACGCCGGTCGGGGTCGGGTCGGGTGTGTCGAGATCCACAGCGGGCGAAACGCTACCGGGTGCGCAACTCGCGTGGTGGGCGGGCATCATGGGAGTCGTGAGCGATCGAGTGACCGACCCCGACTCCACGGACGTCGACGCGGTCGTCGACGCGGCCTCCGACACCGTCGAATCGGCTGCATCCGATGATCCGACGACCGACCGACCGAAGCGACGGGTCGACCGGGGCCTGTTGATCGCCAGTCTGGCGATCGCGCTCGGCCTGATCCTGATGATCTTCGGATTCACCACCGCCCTGACGGGAAGCGACGGAATCGACCGACCCGACGCGATCGAGTCGGTACAGCCGGTCGAGAACGCCGTGCAGGTACTCCAGCAGGAGCGTGTGGTCGTCGACCTCCAGTCGGGCTACGAGGCCCGTCTGGTGATCGACGGCATCGAACTGCCGACCACGGTGATCGGCCAGTCCGACGTCGATCCGTTCGAGCAGCCCGCCCCCGGCCAACAGGTCGACCTGCCGACCACGGCCGTCTTCGACCCCGGCAACAATGTCGTCTCGTTCCAGCCGGTCGAAGGTGCCTTGATCGAGTCGTTCACGCAGGGTCTCCACGAAGTTCAGGTCATCTTCTGGAAGATCGAGGAAGGACCCGAACAAGCACTCAGCTACCGCTGGGAGTTCAACGTCATCTGATCACGGTCCGACGAGCCCGGCGCTTCGGGAACCGCGTCGCGTCTTCCGCTGCAGCGTTCAGGTGGGCGGCAGCTCACCGGTGGCGAGCACGTGCTCGAAACCCGCGTCGTCGACGATCGGCACGCCGAGCGACTCGGCCTTGGTGAGCTTGCTTGCTCCAGCCGACTCGCCGACGACCAGCGCGAACGTCTTCTTGCTCACGCTGCCCGGGCTCTTGCCGCCCCGAGCCGTGATCGCCTCCTCGGCCTGCTCGCGGTTGTAGTTCGCCAGCGTGCCGGTGACGACCACGGCCTTGCCTTCGAGCGTCTGCGGCGTCGCCGCGCGAGCTGCGGCGGCTTCCGCCGCAGCACCCGGATCACCGAAGTTCACGCCGGCGGTGCGCAGCCGATCGATGTAGGCGCGGTTGGTCTCCTGGCCGAACCAGCTGACAATCGTGGTGGCGATCACCTCGCCGACGCCCTCCACCGCGGCCAACTCGTCGACCGATTTCGCCACGATGGCGTCGAGTGTGTGGAACTCGTTCGTCAACGCCAACGACGCCGCAGGGCCGAGATGGCGAACGCCGAGCGCAGTGAGCAGCTTCGGTAATGGTCGCTGCTTCGACCTTGCGATCTCGTCCACCAGATTCTGCGCGCTCGTCGGGCCCACCCGTTCGAGTTCGACCAGCTGCTCGACCGTCAGCGAGTACAGATCAGCCGGATCGCGCACCAGCCCGGCGGCGGTGAGCTTCTCGACCATCTGCTCGCCGAGACCCTCGATGTCCATGCCTCCTCGTGATGCGAAGTAGGCGATCTTCTGGTCGCGCTGGGCAGGACAGTCGGGGGCGACGCAGCGGGTGTCGGACTCGCCCTCCGGTCGCACGAGCGGGTTGGCGCAGCGGGGACAGTTCGTCGGGAACACCCATGGCCGACTGCCCTCGGGTCGAAGTGACAGCACCGGCCCGACCACTTCGGGGATGACGTCGCCGGCCTTGCGGACCACGACGGTGTCGCCGGGGCGAACGTCTTTGACCGCCACCTGATCCTGGTTGTGCAGCGTCGCCATGCCGACCGTGGAACCGCCGACGAAGACCGGCTCGAGCACAGCGAACGGCGTGGCGCGCCCGGTACGGCCCACCGACACCATGATGTCGCGCAACAGCGTGGTGCGCTCCTCCGGCGGGAACTTGTAGGCGATCGCCCACCGTGGCGCCCGCGAGGTGACGCCGAGACGTTCACGCTGTGCGGTGTCGTCGAGCTTGATCACGACCCCGTCGATCTCGTAGTCGAGATCGTGTCGGTGCTCTTGCCAGTGCAGACAATGTGCGGCGACCTCGTCGATCGTTTCGAAGGTCTGCACATGATCGTTGACGGCAAACCCGAGGTCGGCAGCGAACTCCAACATGGCGACATGGCTCGTGAACTCGGGCCCGCCGATCACTTCGCCCAGTTGATAGCTGAAGAACGACAGATTCCGGCTGGCCGTGATCGACGGGTCCTTCTGGCGGAGACTCCCGGCTGCAGAGTTCCGCGGGTTGACGAAGGTCTTCTCCCCTGCCGCCACCGCTCGTTCGTTGAGCTCGTCGAAACTGGACCGCGACATGTACACCTCGCCGCGCACTTCGACCACCTCGGGCGCGCCGTCGGGGAGTTCGTGCGGCACGTCGCCGATCGTCGCCACGTTGGCCGTGACGTCCTCGCCGACGCGTCCGTCGCCGCGCGTCGACGCCTGCACGAAACGTGCGTTCTCGTACCGGAGGCTGATCGCGAGGCCATCGAACTTCAACTCGCAGACGAACGCGGGAACTGCACCATCGAGACCCTTCGTCACTCGATCGGCCCACGCGCGAAGCTCGTCGGCGTCCATTGCGTTGTCGAGGCTCATCATCGGCACCCGATGGGTGACCGGCGCGAACGTGGCGCTGATGGCGCCGCCGACGAGACCGGTGGGCGAGTCGTCGATGACGAGGTCCGGGTGGTCGGCTTCGAGCTGGCGCAGCTCGCGCACGAGCGCGTCGTAGTCGGCGTCGCTGATCTCAGGATCGTCGAGCGTGTGATACCGCTCGTTGTGATGGGCGACCTGCGCACGGAGTTCGTCGACACGCGCCGCCGCAACGGTCGCGTCGTCAGCGTGCGCTGCGTCGTTGTGCGCAATCATCGTGCCGGGAGGTTACGAGGTGCGCCGGGCCCCGTCGGCACCGATCGATGCGTCAGGCGCCGAGGGCGAAGCGTGTCGCCGACGACTGGTCCTGGACTCGCTTGCCGACCTCGGCGGTGAGTCGAGCGATGCGCCGCGCCACCGACACCGAATGCATCGCCAGACCGCACTGCGGCGTGACGAGGCTCTGGCGGCGCAACAACACCGGATCACAACCGAGCTGTACCAGGCCACACCACAGATCGCTCAGCGCACGCCACTGACGTTCCGACGTCGACCCGACCGGACCGTCGGTGGGGATGACGCCCCAGGCGACGACGCCGCCGTCGGCGAGAAATCGCGTCAGGTACCCGACCCAATCGACCAACTCGGGCGACACCGGCAGCGAGACCACGTTCGGGCCGGAGGCCAGCAGCGTCGCAACGTCGCACGGCGCACAACAATGCACGCCGGTGAGCGTGTCGGCGGGAAGGGCGGCCATCGCGCTGGACATGCGATCGATCGCTTCATCGGGTGGAATCGGAAAGCCCGGCTGCATCAGCTCGGCGAACCATGGTTCGTCGAGCACCACCATCTGCTTCGAGGTCGGCAACGCCGCGGTGACGACAGCCGACAGCGCCGCGAGTCGATCGCGCACGGTCGAGAGCGCGAGATCGAACGCAGACTCGCGGTCGAGACCTGCACGATGGAGCGCCACACCGAGCGTGACCGGTCCAACGAACTGCCACTTGACCGCAGCGCCGTCGAGACGAACCTTATGGGCGAGGTCGAGGAACGATCGCACGCCGGTGAACGCCTCGTGCTCGATGTCGGTGGCGATCGTGGCGTGCGGCTTCACCTTCGTCGGGTCGACGATGATCGAACCGTCGGGAGCAAGGTTCACGCCGCGGACGCCGACGACGGCTTGGGCGAGCATCAGTTCATGATTCGAGCGACGCGGTGTCGTCGGGATGGTGGCGATGTCGAACTCGCCGATCGAAAACGCTGCGGCTGCAGCAGGATCGAGGTGCGGAAGGCTGCCGGCACCAGCGGTGGCCCCGTCGGCGAACGCAGCGCGGGCATGGGTCGGCAGATGGGCGCCAACCTCGAACTCGCTCACGACCCACCTCCCCTCGGTGATCTTCCCCGTACTCTGCCAGCCCGGCGAGCGCCGATCTGGGATCTCGTCATCGTTCCATGCCGCGCCGGCGCCGGCCGAATCGGTTCCCGGTGACTGCCGGCACACACCCCGGACGGGCTGCTTCGTCGGACGATTCCGTCGCGCAGGGCCCCCAGCACGGCAACCTGTGGGGATGGTGACAGTTTCAGACGAACCGATCGATCGTCTTGCCCGCTTCACCCCGTGGGTGGCGCGAGCGGCGTGGATCGTCGTTGCAGTGGTCGGAGGCAGTGCCGTCGAGGCTGCCGTCGATGGTCGGAGTACTGCGGTGATCTGGACGGCAGCCATCGGCGGATGGTCGCTCTGGGCGGTTGCGGCACTCGGTCTCGCCATCGCCTCGGTGTGGTCACTCACGGTCGTGCGCGTCGTGGTGCCGCTCGCCCTGTTGGCGACGGTCGCAGCCGGAATCGGCGGGTCGCCGGCAGTCGATCTCATCCTCCTGGGCACCCCGGCGATCGTCACCGCGGCGGCCGTGATCACGGCGGAGTTCGGACGCCAGTATGTTCAGGCGTCGGCATACGGCGACGAGGAACGATTCCTGCTGCGGTTCCCGGTGGGGGCCGGGTTGGCCGCGATCGTGGCCTGGATCGTGTGGGGACCGATGCTGATCGTCGGGCCGCTCCTGATCGCTGCCCGATCGTGGATCGTCGGCACGGTGCTGGCCGTCGTCGCCATTGCCGGAATCGTGCTGCTCGGGCCTCGATGGCACCGGTTGTCGCTGCGTTGGTTCGTGCTCGTGCCCGCTGGCGTCGTCGTTCACGATCCCGTCGTGCTCGCCGACACGTTCCCCCTGCGTACCGCGCAGGTGGCATCGATCGCGCTCGCGTCTTCGGACACCGAAGCCGCCGATCTGACCGGACCGGCCAGTGGCTACGCCGTCGAGGTCGTCACGACCGAGTCGGTCACGGCGGTGTTCGCGTTCACACCGTCGGAACCGAACGGCAGGGCAATCCATCTGCGCTCGTTCCTCATCGCACCGAGTCGCCCAGGGCGCGCTCTGAGATCGGCGCGCGAGCGCGGCCTCCCTGTGTCGTAGATGCCGCGCTCGACCGGTCAGCGACAGATCCCACCGCCGACGACGCGTACGTTCGTCGGGTCGTAGGCGACGACGCTCTGCCCGGGAGCGATACGGCGCTGGGGCTCATCCCAGCACACGACGATCGCGTCATCGACCTGGCTGATCGTGGCGGGCAACGCACGACCATGAGCGCTGCACTGCACGAGCGCCGGGCCGTCGAGCGGACCGTCGACCCAGCTCATGTGGTCGACGATGAGTTCGCTGCGCAAGAGATCAGCATCGCTTCCAACGGTGACGGTCGCGGACGCGGCGTCGACGTCGACGACGTAACGCTTCGGGCCACCACCGGGCAGGCCGATGCCCTTGCGCTGGCCGATGGTGACCAGCTCGACCGATTCGACCTCGCCGAGTCGGTTGCCGTCGGTGTCGACGACGGTGCCGGAACGAAACGGGATGCGTTCGCCGAGGAACGAGGTCCGCCCGCCGGTGGAGGTGATGAAGCACACGTCCTGGCTGTCGGGCTTGGTGGCGGTGCGCAGGTCGATCGAGGCGGCGAGCGCCCGCAGGTCGGCCTTCTGCATCCCCCCGACGGGGAACATCGTGCGGGCGAGCTGCGCCTGGTCGAGCATGTGCACGACGTAGCTCTGGTCCTTCGCTGCATCCGAGCCGCGCTCGAGGGTGTGGTGTCCCTCGGCGGTCCGCCCGATATTGGCGTGGTGGCCGGTGGCGACCGCATCGAAGCCGAGCAGGTCGGCGCGCTCCGCGAGGCGCGCGAATTTCACCGACCGGTTGCACTCGATGCATGGATTCGGCGTGATGCCGCGCCTGTGCGCATCGACGTAGGGAGCGACGACGTGCTCATCGAAGTCGTCGCCGAAGTTGAACACGAGGTGGTCGATACCGAGCTGCTGCGCGACCCGGCGCGCATCATCGACGTCGGACACCGAGCAACAGCCGGTGTCGCTGTCGCCGCCCCACAGCTTCAGCGTCACGCCGACCACGTCGTGACCCGCCTGCTGCAGCAACAGCGCCGCAACGGACGAGTCCACGCCGCCGCTCATCGCACACATCACCTTCACGACGCGCTCACGATCGGGCTGCGAGGCGTGTGGCGCCGGAGTTGATCGACCGAGGCGCCGACGACGTCGATCGCCCGGTCGATGTCGGCCGCGGTGGTCGTGTGGCCGAGCGTGAGCCGGAGCGCTCCCAGTGCCATCGATCGCTCGACACCCATTGCGGCGAGGACGTGCGACGGCTCCATTGCGCCGCTCGCGCACGCGGACGCAGCCGACGCGCACACGCCGGCCTCGTCGAGCAGGAACAGCAGCGCCTCGGATTCGATGCCCCCGATGCAGACGTGTGCCGATCCGGCGACCTTGTGTTCGGGAGGCACGGTCTCGACGACGTCATCGAGACGCAGTTGCAGACCGCTGACGAGCGCATCGCGCAGGATCGCCAGGCGGGCGTTGTCCTCGACGCGTTCGCGATCGGTGAGATCGAGCGCGACCGCTGCGGCCACGATGCCCGCCGTGTTGTGGGTTCCGCTGCGGCGCTCGCGTTCCTGGCCCCCGCCGATGATCAGCGGATCGACCTTCGGGCCGCCCCGCTCGACGAGCACGCCGACGCCCTTCGGGCCACCGAACTTGTGAGCGCTGAGCGACAGCAGGTCGACGTGCGCGGTGATGTCGCGCAGGTCGAGCCAACAGGCGGACTGGACCGCATCGGTGTGCAGCAGCGCGTCCGGCGCATGACGACGCACGACTCGTGCGACACCGGCGATGTCGGTGATCGTGCCGACCTCGTTGTTGACCGCCATCACACTGACGATCGTGACGTCTGGCGTGGCAACGAGCACGGCGGCGAGTTCGTCGAGATCGACACGACCGAAGGCGTCGACGCCGACGATCCGTCCTCGCTCGCCGAGGTGCTCGACGACGTGCAGCACGGCGTGATGCTCGACATCCGGACACACTGCGACGCCACCCCGACGGCCGATCGCGCCGGTGATCGCCATGTTGTCGCTCTCGGTACCGCAGCCCGTGAACACGACCTCGTTCGGGTGGCAGCCGGCCACGCGCGCGACCGTGTCGCGGGCCTCGTCGACGGCCTGGCGCGCTCGGCGGGCGAAACGATGCGACCCCGACGGGTTGGCGTACAGCTCGGAGAGGTACGGCATCATCGCTTCGACGGCCTCGGCGCGCATCGGCGTCGACGCAGCATGGTCGAGGTAGGTGATGGCCGGCTCCGTCACCTCGGCCACGCTACCGATTACATCAGGGGTCAGACCCGCGATGTAATCGTTACCTCGCGGGTCTGACCCCTGATGTCATTCCGGCATAGCCTCGGGACGGTGCGTGGATACGACCACCGGTCCTACGGCGACGGGTTCGCCGATGTGTACGACGAGTGGTACGCGGACGTCACCGACGTCGACGCGACCGTCGCACGAATGCTCGAAGTCGCCGGGGACGGCGCTCACATCCTCGAGCTCGGTGTGGGCACCGGGCGTCTCGCGGCGCCGATGGCAGCCGCCGGCCTCCGTGTCACCGGCATCGACAGCAGCGAAGCGATGCTCGCCAGGCTGAGCGAACGCGACCGCGCCGGTGAGATCGACGCCGTGCTCGGCGACATCGCCGCCGGCCTTCCCGACGGGCCCTTCGACGCGGTGCTGGTCGCCTACAACACGATCTTCAACCTGCTCGGCGAACACGATCAACCGCGTCTGTTCCAACGCGTCGCAGAACGACTCACTCCCGACGGCGCCTTCGTCGTCGAAGCATTCGTGCCCGACGCCGATGCGACCGAAGGATCGTCGGAGGTCACGGTGCGATCGATGGCGGTCGACCACGTCGTGCTCTCGGTCTCGGTCAACCGCACGGACGAGCAGCTCGCCGAGGGGCAGTTCGTCCAGTTCTCCGCTGCCGGCGGCGTGCAATTGCGGCCGTGGTCGATTCGGTGGGCCACACCGGAGCAACTCGACGCCATGGCAGCCGAGGCCGGCCTCCACCTCGACGCCCGACTCGGCGACATGGCCGGGCGGCCGTTCACCGACGACAGCGCGCAACACGTCTCGATCTACCGCCGGGCCCACGCCTGATGCCGGCGCCATCGTTCGGCCTCGGTGTTCCCAACGGTGGAGACTTCGCCGACCCGCTCCGCCTCGTCGAGTTGGCGGCCGCGGCGGAGGCGGCAGGCTGGGACGGGTTCTTCCTGTGGGATCACGTCACCCGCCGCCGACCATGGCAGCCGATGGTCGACCCGTGGGTGTCGCTCGCTGCGGTTGCAGTGTCGACCGAGCGCCTCATCCTCGGCCCGATGGTCACCCCGCTCGCACGGCGCCGCGTCTCGGTGGTCGCACGGCAGTCGGTCACGCTCGACCGGCTCTGCGACGGACGACTGCGACTCGGGGTCGGCCTCGGGGCCCCTGACGACGAGTTCACACGCTTCGGCGAGGACGCCGACCCGAAACGTCGCGCGCGGCTGCTCGATGAGTCGCTCGAGGCGCTGCGGTTGCTGTGGTCCGGTGACGCCGTGTCGTACCGGGGAGAGCTGGTGACGATCGATGACGTCGAGTTTCGACCGACCCCGGTGAACGGTCGGATCCCGATCTGGGTCGCCGGCGGGTGGCCGGGTGGCGCACCGTTTCGCCGGGCGGCCCGGTTCGATGGCGTGTGGCCCGTGGCGAAGGCCGGGGGCTACCTGTCGGTCGACGGCTTCATCGAATGCGTCGCCACCGTTCGCGGACTGCGCGGAACCGACGAGCCGTTCGATTCGTGTTTCATCGACCGCAGCCCGGCCGACGGCGACGCGGAGACGTCGGACAAGATCGGCCGACTCGTCGATGGAGCGATGAGCTGGTGGATCGACTCGCTCGACGACCCGACGCTCCCCTTCGAACATCACCTCGACCGGGTCTTGGCCGGACCTCCGAGCTGACGCGACGACGCGACCGCTGGACCTCCGCCCGGTTGGGGTTTCCGACCTGACCCACCCGCGTGAACACGCTGTACCGTTGGCTCCGCCATGGCGTACCGCTACCTCTGGACCCCGCAACAGCTCGGCCCTGTCGAGGTTCGCAACCGCATCGTGTTCTCGGCGCACCTGACCAACTACGCACGCGATGGCCTGCCGACCGACCAGCACGCGGCCTACTACGGTGCCCGCGCCGCTGGTGGCACCGGTCTGATCATCACCGAGGAACACTCGACACATCCGACCGATTGGCCCTACGAGAAGCTGATCCACGGCTTCCACCGAGACGTGATCCCCGGCTACCGCAAGATCACCGACGCCGTCCACCGCCATCGCGTCCCGATCTTTGCGCAGATCAACCACAACGGCGGCCAGGCATCGTCGATGTACTCACGCCTGCCGGTCTGGGGCCCGTCACCGGTAGCGGACCCACTGTTCCGCGAGGTCCCGAAGGCCGTCAGCCATGCCGAGATCGACGAGATCGTGGCCGGCTACGCGCTGGTCGCCGAGCACTGCGCCGAGGGCGGATTCGACGGCATCGAGCTGCAGTGCTCGCACAGCTCGATCGTGCGCGGCTTCCTCTCCCCCGCCACCAACCACCGCACCGACGACTACGGCGGATCGCTCGAGAACCGGGCACGGCTGCTGGTCGAGATCGTGGCGGCCGTTCGCAAGGAGATCGGGCGCGGCATGGCGCTCGGCGTGCGAATCTGCGGCGACGAACTGATCGAGCACGGCACCACGATCGACGATGCAGTCCGCATCGCCGAGATCGTCGAGGCCACCGGGCACGTCGACTACATCAACACCTCGATCGGCGTCGCCACGGCGAGCCTGTTCATGATCGAAGCCTCGATGCACATCCCACCCGGCTATGCGATGTTCATCCCGTCGGCGATCCGCAAGGCGGTCGAACTCCCCGTGGTCGGCGTCGGCAGGTTCAAGGATCCGCTGCAGGCCGAGCGGGCGCTGTCCGAGGGGCAATGCGACCTCGTCGGCGTGGTGCGCGGGCAGATCGCCGACGCCGAGTTCGTCGCCAAGGCCCGCGCCGGTTCTACCGACGAGACCCGGCTGTGCCTGTCGTGCAACCAGGAATGCGTGGGCCGGATGGGTCTCAACCGTTGGCTCGGCTGCATCGAGAACCCTCGCACCGGGCGCGAGTCCGAGGGCGTCGGCACCGTCCGACTGACCTCGAAGCCAAAGTCGGTGATGGTCGTCGGCGCCGGACCGGCCGGCCTCCAGGCGGCGATCGCGGCACGCCGCAACGGTCATCAGGTGACCGTGTACGAAAAGGATGGGGTCGCGGGCGGGCAGGTCCGTCTCGCAGCATCGGTACCGAACCGTGCCGAGTTCGGCGACATGATCCGCAACCAGCTCACCGAGTGCCGGCGCCTGGGCGTCGAGTTCGAGTACGGCGTCGGTGTGTGGCCCGGACTCATCGAGGAGCAGCGCCCCGACCATGTGATCGTCGCCACCGGAGCCGAGGCCGCCCGCCCGCACTGGGTGCCCGACGATGCTGACAACGTCGTCGATGTCCGCCAGGTACTCGACGGTTCGGTGCAGCCGTTCGGCGATGTCGTGGTGATCGACGAGATCGGATTCCACCATGCGACCTCGACGGCGGAAGTGCTCGCTGATCGAGGCTGCACCGTCGAGGTGATCACGCAAGGCATGGTCGTCGGCCAGGACCTCGGGATCACACTCGACATGGAGAACTGGTGGATCCGCGCCGGCCAGAAGGGGATCGTGCAGACGACCGACCTCGTGCCGATGACGATGGACGGCCGCACGCTCACCCTTCTGCACCATCCGACCGGAACGAACGTGACCCGCGCCCCCGACTGGGTGGTGCTCGCCGTACACGCCAACCCGGTCGAGTGGCTCTACCGCGACCTGAAGGCTGCCGGCGTCAGCGTCGAACGCGTCGGCGACTGCGTTGCCCCACGGCGCGCCCACGCCGCCGTCGTCGAAGGTGAGCGCGCCGGCGCCGCAGTGTGAACGTGTCAACTCGGGTCTGACCCCAATTGACACACCTGCCACACTCGACCGGTGATCGACATCGACGCAGCGCTCGCAGCGCTCTCACTCGACGACAAGTGCCGGCTGGTCGCCGGCCGGACCACCTGGCGCACGCAGGCGTTCCCCGACGCCGGTGTACCGCAGTTGAAGATGTCCGACGGCCCCAACGGGGTGCGAGGCGAGGGACACGGCGGCTCCGGCACGCCCGGCGTCGTCCTGCCGTCGGGTATCACCACGGGCGCCACGTGGGATCCCGAGCTGGCTGCGGAGCTCGGTGCGCTCATCGGGACCGAAGCGGTCCGGAAGGGTGCGCACATCGTGCTCGGTCCCACTGTCAACCTGCACCGGACACCGGTCGGCGGGCGGACGTTCGAGTGCTACAGCGAGGATCCCGAACTCACCGGAGCGCTCGCATCGGCATGGGTGCGCGGCGTCCAGTCGCACGACGTCGCCGTCACGGTCAAGCACTTCGTTGCGAACGACACCGAGATCGAGCGGATGTCGGTCGACGTCGACGTCGACGAGCGCACACTGCGCGAGCTGTACCTGCGCCCGTTCGAGCGCACGGTGAAAGATGCGCGGGCCTGGGGCATCATGAGCTCGTACAACAAGATCGCCGGCGAACATGCAGCCCAGAATCGGCACCTGCTCACCGACATCCTGCGCGACGAATGGGGCTTCGACGGATTCGTCGTCTCGGACTGGTACGGCGTTCACGATGCAGCCCCGGCCGCCAACGCCGGGCTGAACCTGGAGATGCCCGGGCCCGTGCGAATCTACGGCGACAAGCTGGTGTCGGCCGCCGAACGCGGCGAGGTCGGCGAGGCGCAGATCGACCGTCTCGTTCGCGACATGCTCCTGCTCGCCAACCGAGTTCGCGCCGACGAACGGTCCGCTGACGTCGCGGAGCAGTCGATCGACGACCCCGCCGAGCGCGCCCTCACCCGTCGGGCTGCGGTTGCCGGGACGGTCCTGCTTCGCAATGCTCCGATCGCCCGTACATCGCAATCCGCACCGGCGCCGGTCCTTCCCATCGACGCATCGTCGATCCAGCGGGTCGCCGTGATCGGCCCGAACGCCGACATCGACCGTTGCATGGGCGGCGGCTCGGCGAGCCTCACCCCCTTCGGCCACCGCACGCTGCTCGCCGCAATCATCGAGCGGATCGGGCCCGGCACTGCGACCGATGCCGACATCACCTACGAGCCCGGTGCCCGCATCGACCGCCTGACCCCGGTGGTCCGCAAGGGCCAACTCCTCAGCCCGACCGGCGAGCGGGGCCTCACCGTCTCGTACATCAACGGCAGGGACTGGA